>Ga0315902_10010974_pt1 | contig 11950 bp, 9 predicted proteins | sample LakEriMetagenome_9_FD_203523 | JGI IMG/M metagenome (GOLD analysis project Ga0315902, IMG submission 203523) | Freshwater fungal communities from buoy surface, Lake Erie, Ohio, United States - Buoy 12 MA117 | ecosystem: Environmental > Aquatic > Freshwater > Lake > Lake biofilm | place: USA... | reverse complement strand
GGCAGCTCCGATTCCACCAAGAGCCCGACGCGACAAGCGGGTCCCGGTTGGGACGCGAGACCCGCCGGGGTTCAGTTCAATTCCGACGCTTCTTCCCAGTGCTCGTAGAGCTCGGCCAGGCGCTGCTGACCCGCTTCGAATTCGTCCTTCACGTCCCGCGCCTTCTGGCCGTCGCGGTAGGTGTCGGGATTGCCCAGCAGTTCCTGCAGGGTGGCGATGCGGGCTTCGAGGGTGGCGATGTCGGCTTCCAGGTCCACCACCTTGCGGTAGGGGAATTTGCGTTTGCGTTTCACCCGCTCGGGGCCGGGGTTTCCCTTCGATTCGCCCGGCTTCTCTTTCCCCTTGGCCGTCTCGCGGGCGGTCGCCGCCTTCAGCTCTTCGGCGGCCCGCCGCATCGAATCGACGTATTGGGTGTAGTTGCCGTCGTACAGCCGCCACCGACCCGGTTCAAACACCAGGATCTCGGTCGCCACCCGATCGAGAAAGTACCGGTCGTGGCTGACGAACAGCACGGTGCCGTCGAATTCCCGCAGGGCCTCTTCCAGCGAAGCCAACGCCCACAGGTCGAGGTGGTTGGTTGGTTCGTCGAGGACCAGCACGTTCGCCTGCACGGCGGCGAGCCGGGCGAGCGCGGCCTTGCTGCGCTCGCCCCCGCTCAGGCTTTCGACCTGCTGCTGCACGACGTCTCCCTTGAGGCCAAACTTGGCCACGAGGTCGCGGATCTGCCCGGGGGTCATCAGGGGATTGTTCGCCGGTCGCACCGCCTCGATCACCGACAGTTCCGGATCGACACTGGCCAACTGCTGGTCGAAATAGGCGATCTCGACATTGGTCCCCAGGCGCACCTGCCCTTCGTCCGGGGGCAATTCGGCCAGCAGGGTCTTCAGCAGAGTCGACTTGCCGCAGCCATTGGGGCCCAGAATTCCCAGCCGGTGCCCCCGCAACAGCCGCAGGTTGAGATCCTCAAACAGCGGCTGATCGAAGCCCTTCGACAAATGGGTGACATCCAGCACCCAGTCGCCGGTGCGTTTGGCGGCGGGAAAGCTCATGCTGGGTCCGACAATCGCCTGGGGGCGATCGATCTTTTCGATCCGCTCGAGCTTCTTCTCGCGGTCGTGCGCCTGGGCGCTCTTTTGCCCGTAGAAGTTCTTGCGGATGAACTCTTCGGTCTTCTCGATGTATTCCTGCTGCTTCTCGAACGCCTTCTGCTGCACCTCGGCCCGCTCGGCCTTGAGCTGCCAGTACTTCGAGAAGTTGCCGGGGTAGTCGGTCACCTTGCCGCGATACAGTTCGAGCGTGCGGGTGGTGACCCGGTCGAGGAACCAGCGGTCGTGGCTGATCAGGACGAGTGAGGCGGTGCTGTCGGCGAGGTAACGTTCCAGCCATTCGGTCGCCCCGACGTCGAGGTGGTTGGTTGGTTCGTCGAGCAGCAGCAGATCGGGGTCGGCCAGCAGCAGCCGGGCCAGCAACACGCGGTTCTGCTGCCCCCCGCTGAAGGTCGAGATGGGGCGGTGGTACTCGTCTTGAGCGAACCCCAGCCCCTGCAGAACCTCGTCGACGCGATGCTCGAGGTTGTACGCCTGCTGCCGGCTGAGGTGCAGCTGCAACTCGTCGTACCGCTTCTGCAGTTTGTCGTGCAGGGCCGGTTCGGTGGTGGCCGCGATGCGGTGGGCCACCTCTTCGGCCTCGCGCTGCAGGGCGTACAGCGGGGCCAGCCCGGCCCGGGCTTCGTTCAGCAGCGTACTGGCGGGGTCGAAGGCGGTGGTCTGCTCGAGAATGCCGACCCGCAGATCGCCCGGCTTTTGCACCGTTCCCGAGTCGGCCTCATCGAACCCCGCCAGGATCCGGAACAGGGTGGTTTTACCCGCCCCGTTGGGACCCACCAGCCCGACCTTGTCTCCCGCCCGGACTTCAAACGAGACCCCGTTCAGCACCGGGTCGGCATCAAACTGCCGGACGACTTGCGAGACGAGCAGTTGCAGCACGGCAGGTTACTTGGCCAGGGCCTTGTGGATCGCGTCGACCGTCTGGGTGGCGCGGCGTTGGATGATTCGCCGGCCCCATTCGGCCGTCTTGGCGACGGGAGCGAGATCGACACCGTTGATCTTGAACAATCCCGCCTTCTGGCGCTCGGCCGCCCGCACCGTCTGCGGATCGACCGCCAGCATCTGGGAGGTGATGGCGAAGTCGTCGTGGAGCCCCTCGGGGGTCTGCACGATCCCCTGGTCCGCCAGCCACTTCTCCAGCCCGGGATAGTCCCAGTACTCGGGAATGTACAGGACGCGCGGTCCCTGTTGGCCCCAGTGAGCAGTCAGCTCTTCGGCCACCGCTTTCATCCCATCCTGGTTTCCGCCGCTGTCGCCGATGAGCACGATGGTCTCAAACCCGGTGACCTGGAAACTGCGGCAGATGTCTTTGAGCAGGGCGCGGTAGGTTTCTTCGGACAGGCCGATGGTGCCCGGGTACTTCATGTGCAGCGAGGGGGGCTCGAAATCTCCCTCGGGGACGAACGCGATGATGGGGGCGACCAGGGCGTTGCCCAGTTGCCGGGCGATCGCCTCGGTGGTTCCCCGCAGAATGACGTTGTGCTTCCCGGTGGCGAGGTAGGGGCCGTTTTGCTCGACCCCGCCGGTCGCCACAAGGATGGTCTTCTTCCCGGCCGCCATCGCGTCGCGGACCTCCATCCAGGTGAGGTCTTCGAGAAAGACCGACTCGACCGCGTCGATGGGGCGCTTGCCTCGGGGATCGGGATTCACCGGATCGGGAACCGCCTGGTAGGCCCCCGCCGTGGTGGCCAGCACCAACAGGCCAAGAGCCAGACGGCGCGTCCACGGCGGCAACCGGGTCAGCAGGGGGGGGCGCGGGGGGAGGGAGTCGATCGGCGAAGTCATCGGGGACACTCCGGGGGAAAGGAACAGATCCGGGAGATTGTCTCTGTTGGGAGTGGCAACCGCCACCGGTCGGCGGCAACTGGTGCACTGAAGAATTGGGATCGGCGGACCTGGGATCGGCGGCGAACTCGACGCCGGGTCATCCATCAATGACAACAGGCGACCGGGAAAACCCGTCGCCTGTGAAATTCGTCGCCCCATTCCCGACGCCTGACCGCCGGCCAGCACGATCGCTCCCAACCTCACGCGAGCGGCCCATTCTCCAACCCGGGCCAGAGCATTGAGGAACCAGCATGAGGACCAGTTCCCCCACAGCCTCGCGAAGACAGGCCGGGACTCAGTTGATCGTCGCCAATGATGACCGCCGTCAATGATGATCGCGGCCAATGTCGTCCTGCGAAGGATCGCGGGAAAGCTGCAGTCGGCAGAGCGAACCGGCCGATCGTCTCAGACGATGGGCATGCGGGACATCTTGGCCTTGCGCTCGGCGCGGCGACGGGCGCGGCGACGACGTTCGCTGGGCTTCTCGTAGAACTCGCGGCGACGCATTTCCTTCTTGATGCCGCTGTGCTCCACCAGCTTACGAAACCGACGGACCGCTTCCTGAACCGTTTCCCGCTCACGCAGACGCAACTTGACCACAAAAAACTCCGGTGGGATCCTCAAAGGCTTCCAAGACAGGTAACCCCGAAAATCGGGAATCACGCAGTATATCAACCACTGCCGGGCCGTCCAACCCCCTCCGGGCTTATTTTCCCGAAGAGGCGGTCTGGCAGGGGATGTGTGTTCACTGGCCAAGTGCCGGGATCATCAATTCGATCCCATCGTCCTGTTGCTGCTGCTGTTCGCGAATCCGTTCGTTGAATTCTTCGAGACTGTCATAGACCACGACGGCGGCCACTTCGTCCCACGCCACCTGGACCTGCAGCTTGCGGCTCCAGCCCCCATCGTCGACTGCCGTTCCCACCAGGAACTGGCGATTGGCGAAATTCTTGAGCTCAACGTTTTCGAGGTGGAACACCGTGGGATTGAAGCCGCGCAGAGTGACGGAGATCAGCTGGTCGCCCCAGGGGCGCTGCCGGTCCGCCACGACCCCCCGCGCGGGGACCGCGGCGGGAGCCGGCTGGTCCTCGGCGGCGGGCTTGTCTTGCGCGTCGACCCACGAGCGGGCCCCCAGCCAGAGCAGCACCACTCCGGCCAACGGGAGCCCCGCGCGCATCCACCACTGCGATCGATTCATGGCAAGCACTTTCACCGCCCCCCTTCCGAAATCCCGGTTCAACTCTCAAACACAAATTCGATCGGGGCGTGGATCTCGGGATGCAGGCTTTTGTGCACCGGGCAGTGCAGGGCCGCCTGTTCCAGTTTCTGACGGTCGTCGGCCGTCAGTTTCCGGGCCTTCTCGGCGGGAATGGTGATCACCACCTTCAGCCCCCCGATGCGCCGCACCGGCTGCTGGACCATCTCCTTTTCCACGTGGGCTTTCGTCCCCGCGATGTCGAGCTGGTTGCGCTCGGCGACGATCCCCATGATCGTCAGCGAGCAGGCTCCCAGCGCGGTCGCCACCAGGTCGGTGGGAGAGAAACTCTCCCCCTTGCCGTGGTTGTCGACCGGCGCGTCGGTGGTCAACTGATCCTGCGAGGGGCCGTGCGTCGCCTTGCAACGCAGTTCCCCCTGGTACACCACATCCACTTCCACAGACATGTCACGCTCGCTGGCGAAAGGCAGACAGATTTCTGACGCGGCCCAGTGGCCGTCACTCGTCGGTGACGCACCCTTCCGAGGCCGACTTCACGCTCTTGATGTACTTGTACAGGGTTCCCCGGGTCGCCTTGTAGGGGGGATCGCGATAGGCGGCCTTGCGGCGGGCCAGTTCGGCATCCGGGACGGAGACGTCGATCCGGCAGCTCTCGGCATCGATGGTGATCTGGTCTCCATCCTGCACCAGCGCCAGTGGTCCCCCCCCCTGTGCCTCGGGGGTGACGTGGCCGATGATAAAGCCGTGCGAGCCCCCCGAGAACCGGCCGTCGGTCATCAGGGCGACGTCATTTCCCAGCCCCGCTCCCATGATGGCCGAGGTGGGGGTGAGCATCTCGGGCATGCCCGGGCCCCCCTTCGGTCCCTCGTAGCGGATGATGATGACATCCCCCTTGACGATCTTCTGTTGCTCGAGGGCGGTCAGCATCTCTTCTTCCGAGTTGTAGCACTTGGCCGGCCCGGTGAATTTCAACCCTTCCTTCCCGGTGATCTTGGCCACTGATCCCTCGGGGGCGAGGTTGCCGCGCAGAATGCGGATGTGGCCGGTCGGCTTGATGGGCTGGCTGACCGGGTGGATGATCTTCTGGCCCGGCTTGAGCCCTTCCAGCGACGCGAGGTTCTCGGCCACGGTCTTGCCCGTGACGGTGAGGCAGTCGCCGTCGAGCAGCCGTTCTTCGAGCAGGTACTTCATCACCGCCGGAGTGCCGCCGACGTAGTGCAGGTCTTCCATCACGTACTTGCCGCTGGGCTTGAGGTCGGCGATGTACGGGATGCGGTCGCTGACGCGCTGGAAGTCATCGATGGTCAACACGACCCCGGCGGCCCGGGCCATGGCAATCAGGTGCAGCACGGCATTGGTCGAGCCGCCCAGCGCCATGATCAGCACCATGGCGTTTTCGAACGCCTTGCGGGTCATGATGTCGCGGGGGCGCAGGTCGCGGGTCAGCAGGGCCTTCATCGCCTTGCCGGCGGCGAGGCATTCGCCGATTTTCAGCGGATCCTCGGCGGGAATCGACGAGCTGTAGGGGAGTGACATGCCCATCGCCTCGATGGCCGAGGCCATGGTGTTGGCGGTGTACATGCCGCCGCACGCGCCGGGGCCGGGGCAGGCGTTGCGCACGACCGACTGGCGTTCTTCGTCGCTGATCTTGCCGGCGATGTATTCGCCGTAGACCTGGAAGGCCGAGACGATGTCGAGCTTGCGTTCTCCCAGGCAGCCGGCGCGGATGGTGCCGCCGTAGATCATCAGCGACGGGCGGTTGAACCGGGCCATGGCGATGATGCAGCCGGGCATGTTCTTGTCGCAGCCCGGAATCGAGATGTTGCCGTCGTACCATTGGGCGCAGGTGACGGTCTCGATCGAGTCGGCGATGAGGTCGCGCGACTGGAGCGAGAAGCTCATTCCCTCGGTTCCCATCGAGATGCCATCACTGACACCAATGGTGTTGAACCGCATCCCGACCATCTCCTCCTTCTGCACCCCCTCGTGGACGGCTGCCGCGAGCTTGTTGAGGTGCATGTTGCAGGGGTTGCCTTCGTACCAGACGCTGGCGATGCCGACCTGGGGCTTGTGCATGTCGGCCTCGGTGAGGCCGGTGGCGTAGAGCATCGCCTGCGACGCCCCCTGGGAGCGGGGCTGGGTGATGCGCGAGCTGTAGCGGTTGAGACCAGTCTGGGAGCCGGGAACGATCATGGCGAAGTGAGCAACAGGGCGGGAACGCGGTGAGGTCCACCTCCCGGGAATCGATCCCGGGACCGGACAAGACAGGAGCGGCCGCCAGGACGGCAGCCCTCCCGGAATTGCATCTGCAAGACAATAACGGAGTCACTGCAGGGAGTGTTAGTGTGGGGGGCATCTGCGGGTGTGGAACAGGCACATGAACCTGGTCGTCAAGCCGGTGCGTGTGCTGACCTTCCCGCGATTCTCCGGTTGGGCACCGGGCGACGGACTCGACAAACTGGCGGTTGGTCGTCACGTCGCAGAGTAGGCTTGCAGTCTGCAGGGAATGTGATGAGGCGGGTCTGGGTGATGGGCGTGGTGGGGCTGGGCCGCGAGGGGGATTCGACAAACTGGGAGTTCGTCGCCACGGGGCCAAAAAAAACCGGGGAGGTTCGTGTGGCACGAACCTCCCCGGTGGTCAGTCTCAAGAACCAGTCTTCACCCGCAGGTGACTACTTTTTCTTTTCGTCTTCGATTTCCTTGCGGCGTTTCTCGACGATTTCTTCCTGCAGGTTCTTGGGAACCGGCTTGTACTTGTTGAACTCCATCGTGAAGCCGCCCTTCCCCTGGGTCATCGACCGCAGTTCGTTGGCGTAGTCGAACATCGACGCCAGAGGAACCTCAGCCCGCAGCACCACGTTGGCCCCCAGCGTCTCGCTGGAGGTGATCATGCCACGCTTGCTGGAGAGGTGCCCAGTGATCGAACCCTGGAACTCCGACGGGGCCTCGACTTCGAGGTTCATGATCGGTTCCAGCAGCACCATCCCGGCCTTCCGCAACGTCTCCCGCATGCAGTCGAAGCCGCAGATGTTGAAGGCCATTTCCGACGAGTCGACGTCGTGGTAGCTGCCATCCTCGAGGATCGCCTTCACACCCACCACTTCGCACTCGCACAGCGGTCCCTTCACGAGGGCCCGCTGGAAGCCCTTGTCGACCGGGGCGATGTACTCCTTGGGAATACGACCACCGAAGACGGCGTTGTCGAATTCGTAGGGGGTCGGGTGATCTTCCGGCAGCGGCTCAATCTTGCCCACGACGTGGGCATATTGACCCGAACCGCCGGTCTGCTTCTTGTGCTTGTAGTTGAACTCGGTCGCCTTGGTCGGCGCCTCGCGGTACGCCACGCGGGGAGCGCCCACCTGGCACTCCACCTTGTATTCCCGCTTGATCCGCTCGACGTAGATTTCCAGGTGCAACTGACCCATCCCGGCGATCAGCGTCTGTCCCGACTCTTCATCGGTGCTGACGCGGAAGGTCGGATCTTCACGACGGAACCGCTCGAGGGCCTTCGCCAGCTTGTCGGCACCGTCCCGCTTGACGGGCTCGATGGACAGCCGGATCACAGCCTCGGGCACAAAGATGCTTTCCAGGGCCACGAAGGCACCATCGCCGCAGAACGTGTCACCCGACGCACAGTTCAGGCCGACCGCCGCGACAATGTCTCCCGCCTCGGCCGATTCGAGATCTTCCTTCTCGTCGGCATGCATCCGCAACAGGCGACCCACGCGGGTCTTCTGGTTGGTACGGGTGTTGAGCACCGTATCGCCCTTGGAGAATTTCCCCTGGTAGATGCGGATGTAGGTCAATTGGCCGAACGATTCTTCGACGATCTTGAACGCCATGAAGACGAGCGGCTTGGAGGGGACCGGCTCGAGCTGGATCTTGACCGGCTCGGCCCGGGTTCCCTCGGGGGCCCCCTCGGGGACAACCGGGGCCTGCGTCAGGTCGGTCGCCCGCACCAGCCGGTCCAGCGGACTGGGCAGATACGCCACGATCGCGTCGAGCAGGGTCTGCACCCCCTTGTTCTTGTACGCCGTCCCCATCATGACGGGGGTCACGTGCTGGGCAATGGTGGCCTTGCGGATCAGCCGCACGAGGTCTTCGACCGGCAGTTCGCGTTCCTCCAGCAGCGCTTCCATCAGCTCATCGCTGTAGAGCGACAGGGTCTCGAGCAGGTGTGCGCGGGCTTCCTTCGCCTCGTCGAGGTAGTCCTCGGGAATCGGTTCCGGGCGGACCTTTTCTCCCTTTTCTCCGTCATAGAAGAGGGCCTGCATGTTCAGCAGGTCGACCACCCCCTGGAAGCGCGACTCGGCACCCATCGGGATCTGCAGGGGAAGCGGGGTGACCCCCAGCTTCTCCTTGATCATGCGGATGACGTTCTTGGGATTCGCCCCAATGCGGTCCATCTTGTTGATGAACGCAATGCGGGGAATCTGGTAGCGCTTCATTTGCCGGTCGACCGTCAGCGACTGGCTTTGCACGCCACCCACGGCACACAGCACGAGAATCGCCCCGTCGAGCACGCGCAGCGAGCGTTCCACCTCGACGGTGAAGTCGACGTGCCCCGGGGTGTCGATGATATTGATCGGGTAATCGTTCCAGGCCACCCGGGTACAGGCCGAGGTGATGGTGATCCCTCGTTCCTTTTCCAGGTCCATATGGTCCATCACCGCCCCGTCACCATCCCCCTTGACCTCATTCATGCGGTGGATGCGGCCGGAATAGAACAGGATCCGCTCGGTCAGCGTGGTCTTGCCCGAGTCGATGTGGGCCGAGATCCCGATGTTCCGCAGTTTCGCCAGTTCGCTCATGGACGTAGTGCCGACGTTCGTGCCGTCGCTCAAAAGAACCGTGGGTTCCCGCCCATCACCGGCGTCCGCGCCGGGGGGACAGATCAACCCGAAAATCACCGCGATCAACCCGACCTCCGCAAGGAAAGTCGTGGCCATTCAGTCGTCTGTCGACCGGAACTGGTCGACCTGTGGAACGCTTGCGAGGTCCCGGAAGACAGGGGTCTTCCATCACCTCTGGCACCGAAGTTTGTGTGAGCTGCCGGTCTCCCAGCCACTCGAGCCGCTCAACCCTGTGTCCGCTCAACCCTGTCCGCTCAACCCTGTCCGCTCAACCCTGTCCGCGACGGTGCCCGCGGGTCAGGGGGAATCGGGAACTCCATCGCGATTCGGGCTATGAATTCAGTCGGACCTCACGCTCCCCAGAGACCTGTCTGACCGGCGTCTGACAGGTCGCCCCGCCAAAGCCAGCGCAAGCCCGACGTTCCGCCGACGAAATCCGCCCGTGGGAGCCCGCCGTCGAGGTCTGGAGACCCACATTCCTGGCTCTCCACTGCCGCGCATAGCCCAGAAACCTCGGGAAATATGACGGAAACGCAATCACGCCCGAACAGGCCCGATTTGTCGCGTCCCACTTCCCTCGGACAAACCGGGCAGTGACGTGGAGGAGGGCCTGAGAAGGACAATGTGGTCGAAACCGACCCCGCCGTCTCCCCCAGCATTGCGGCCCATGAAACCTACGCGGATCTATGGGCTTTTTGCAAAGACCATCCCCCGGCAGGATTTCTCCAGATGGGGATTGTAACGGGGAGGGCAGTGAGGGGAAAGGTCTCTCCCGGAAAATTCACAAGACCGACGGCTGGCTGTGCGACATTTGCTGACTCGGCGGGGCAGCCGCGGGGCGAGTGTTTCGCGACAGACGCGTGACCCGCCAGCCTCCGGCGGTCGGCGATGCCAGCACCCGCCGTGGTTCTCAGACCGTCGGTCACATTTCCGAGGACACCTTCAGGCAAAAGGTAAATCAAATGTATGCATACAAATTATGTATTTGCAAACCAGTTGCAAAAACATCATGATCGCAACCCGATTGGGGGGGGCGGCAGCCACTTCGGATTTGCCTTTCGATCATTTCCCCACCCCGCAGACCCCTGGGAGAGAGCATGTTGAACACGAAGTTGTTGAGTCTGGCTGGACTGCTGACATTCTGGGTGGCTTCGGCCGCCCCTGCAGGCACCATCTCGCCAGGAACGTTTCCCTATTACTTCGCCATCGATTCCCGCACCGTCATTCCCTCCGGCACGTACGTCGGACTGGCAAACCCGAATCACAACCGATTGACCATGTTGTTAAATCATTACTCACACTACCACAGCATCGGGTCCAAGACCTATTCCGGTCCCGCCGCCTCCCCCACGGTGGTCGATTCCATCAATAATCGCATTCCTGAGTACTTTTCCGGTCAGTCCCCCCTGGATTTGACCAGGTCCGGTCCCCTCGGCACCGGCTTTTATGCCGACAAGCTCGTCAACAACCCATTCGATCCGAATCCATTTCCCGACGACTACAGCGTCATCCGCTTTCGTGCGGTCGACCAACTCAGCGGTTTCGCCCCCGGCTCCGACCAGAATGTCCTGTTTACCTCTTCGGGAAACCGTTGGTCGGCCTCGTTGGCTGGGGCGAATGTGCGTCTCGAGCTGGTCGCGATCACCCCGGGATTGCATGTCGGAACCAGTGCGAACCCCTTCGCCATGACGCAGGCAGGTGACAGCGTGGTCTTGGGAGGCGCCAACCTCGAGTTTGATCCCATCTTCTGGACCGCTGGGCTGGACCCCATCAACACCCCCTATTCCGCCTCCTTCCAACTCTTCGACGACAACGGCGTCTACGGCCAATCCGGAACCTTCACCTTCGAATTCGAATCCACCGCGGTGATCCCGGAACCGGGCAGCGGTGTGCTGGCAACCGGCGGTGTGGCGCTCTTCTTGGTCGGTGCCATCTGTCGGCGATTCCGGCTCGGCCGAAGTGCGGTGAATTGAACCCGACGGAGTCCCCGGTTTTCCCCCCGGGTAGTCGCGGCGTGCGGAGGGTGACCGGCCCTCCGCACGCCGTTCCCGGCGTCCCGCAAATCTCCTGCCCTCGGGACGCCTCCTGCGAGGCGCTGGACACCAGCGTTGCCGCTGCTGTCTTCACCCCCCGGGGAAATTGCAGCAGCCAACGCTTGGGCACCGTATCTGCCATCCCTCCAGACAGTTGCGTTCCTCGTCGTAAACTGGCGTTGGTGCTCTGTCCCCTCTCCCTTAGAATCCCGCCCCGCGCTTCCTGTCGGCTGCGTCCTCCCGGCACCTCCGTCATTAGTGGAATCGCGGCATTCTCTCGCCCTCCAGCCTCTCGTCCGGCATGTCCCTCTCGGTCTCGCACCTCGCCCACGCCTACGCCCGCGTCACCGCGCTGCGCGGCGTGTCGTTTGAGGTCCCGCCGGGGGAAATTGTCGCCCTCATCGGCCCCAATGGAGCCGGGAAGTCGACCCTGCTGAAGATTCTCGCAACATTCGTAGCCCCCTCGCACGGCTCGGCCCGCGTCGCCGGGTGCGATGTGCGGACCCAGGCCCGCGAGGTGCGCCAACACCTCGGCTATCTTCCCGAGCAACTGCCCACCGACCCGGTCCTGCGGGTGGGGGAGTACCTCGAACTGCGGGCCCGGCTCAAGCAACTCGACCGCTCTCGCCGGTCGATTGAGATCGAGCGGGTCCTCGGACTGTGCGACCTGGCCCCTGTGCGCGACCGGCTGCTCGACCAACTCTCGACCGGCTATCGCCGTCGGGTTGGGCTGGCCGATGCCCTGCTGGGTTCGCCTCCGGTGCTGCTGCTGGACGAACCGACCGTGGGGCTCGACCCGGTGCAGGTCCGGCAGACTCGCAATCTGGTCCGGGGATTGGCAGGGACCAGCACCGTGCTGCTCTCGACCCACCTGCTGAATGAGGCCGAGCAAACCTGCAGCCGGGCCCTGGTACT
>Ga0315902_10010971_pt1 | contig 11954 bp, 17 predicted proteins | sample LakEriMetagenome_9_FD_203523 | JGI IMG/M metagenome (GOLD analysis project Ga0315902, IMG submission 203523) | Freshwater fungal communities from buoy surface, Lake Erie, Ohio, United States - Buoy 12 MA117 | ecosystem: Environmental > Aquatic > Freshwater > Lake > Lake biofilm | place: USA... | reverse complement strand
GTCGCACGGGATGCAAACTCATCAAAAAGCGCCGCTGTTGGGCGCAACTCAAACCGGTCGTTTGTTGTATATGCACGGCCAGTTGTACCATCTTGCCCACGCACAACCGTCATCGTGTCCGTACTGCGGGCGGTTACCTTTACAATCTCCAGATTGTTTGTTGTGTCAATCAGCGTAGCGAAGAAATAGTCGCCAGCAGACAGCGAGGGAAAACGCGCACCCTCACCCGTGTTCAGTACGATAGTCGTATCTGAACTGGTAATGCCGGTATTTAGTGTACCGAAAGCGTTATTGGCGACTTTAATTCCCATGTCTACTCCTTCGGCCAGTTCTGGCTACCTACTACGGTAATTAGTTCTTCTACCGTAGCGCATGCCGTAATGGCAGTTTCTAAGCGGTCACACTCTGCAACAACCGCTGCACGAAATGTTACAACATCTTGTGGGATGTCGATGTTTCTTTCTGCCTTGCGAGTAACTGTCCAGTCAGTTTGTGCCAGTATAGAATTAGCAGTTTGTTTAGTCTGTGAAATCCACTGTGACTTCAGCCCCTTTGTTACTAGCCGTTTAGTTGAGGCTACCATTGCAGGACGACCATCAACTTCCCCCAAAACTTGTTCATACATTGGGTTGCCGTCTTGGTCTACTTCCTCGCGGTCGTTTAACAGTTTGGGATTGTCTACGCCCCAGTAGAAGCGTTGATCGTATTGCACTGGGTCATCGGCTTCTACTATGCCTAACTGTTCACGCAGTTCAGGATCGCGTAGGTGTGGGTATCGCACACCGTCAATAACTTGCTCGGTGTCGATTGAAATTGGGTTGCCATTAAATAGAAACATAGTTACCTCGCAAGAGAGTATTTGAAGGGGTTTTCAGCGAAGGCTGCGTAGATATAAGTACTCCCTGATTCGTTTTGGGAGGCGTTTCGAAATTTAATTCCATTACTTAAAAAATCATACGCGATACTTGCGTTAACTTCTGCATTAGCAGAATCTATAAGAAGGTATCTACCAACTTGATTTTCTGGAGAACGCGCAGAATCCGCTGTAACCCATGACTCAGTTGTGTTGGTTCGTTTGAACAATATAAAACGAGGCCGAAAACCTAAATAGACAAAGACTCCGTCCGTACTTCCGTTGCCAACATAACTACCAAAGGCAGAATAGCCAGCCACGGGTGCGAAGCAGTAGGCTACGAATGTGTCTCCAGAGTTATTGTTCTGCACATAACTACCAAGCGAAATCACTGTTGACGATGGAACCGTGTCATTCCACGAATTGACAGGGCCTCCAGAACCCTTTGCGCTAGTAAGATTCAAAACAATAAAATCGTTTCCACCCGCAGTAACAAAAGCCGAGTGCCAACACCACCAGTTGTATGCAGTTCCAGTATTGTTGCGCTTCTTTATAATAATGAACGCAGGCGCAGTTGCTACGCCACCAACTTGACAACCATGCCCTACCGTAGCGTTAGCACCTGTACCCGTATAAGTAACAATCGAGAACCCGCTAGTAGTGTTTGCGCTGACTGTGCTGGTAATAGTGCCAGCCGTATTTGTAGACCCAGTACCATTAGCCGCCCAAGTCCACGCAACGTAAGTAGAACCATTGACGTTTACAGAGTTGTCTGTTCCCACCGTAAATGTCGAGCCGCTAAAAGCCTGAATGACCGTTGTAGCAGTAGATTCCGCATCGGTATTATTAGATTTAAGGTGCTTATTACCGCCCGTAACAATGTTGGCTAATCTATGGTCGTCTGCACTACTACGAATTTTCACCCATGCTAAACCAACTTCGTTTAGGTTTGTTGTAATGACACGGTTATTTGTGCCGTTACCTGTGTAAGTTGTTACGTCAAAATACTTATTCGCCTGTGTCGTGCTAGTTGCACCGATAGTCGGCGTAGGCAGATTCTGTGTGCAGAGTGCTTTGAAGCCAGAGGGGGCGGTAAATGAAAAAGACCGCTGACCAAAATTGGCAGTTACAGTTGATGCGGAGTTTGCTTGAGTAACAGGAACCAATGTACCGCCAGAAAAGCCAGTTATTATCCCTGTCTCATTTGTGCCAGCCGCAGGGTCACCACTACCAAACCATCCAGTTGAATTCCTAAACCAAACCTTTCCAGTTGCGGCATCAAGAGCAATACCAAGAACACCATTTGCCGCTATCTGAGTCGAATATCCAGCAGTCTCTGTTCCATTAACATACTTGCTGGTGTTGTATATCATTACAGAGCCAGTAGTTCCAATGTTAGAACTACCAATGGTATTGTTTTGTAATGCTACTCCAGCAGTCCAAAGATTACCCGCTTGGTCTGAAGATATTTCCCAGTAATACTTGCCTGTGCTTCCACCTAATACACCAATCGTTCCCTCAACATAAGTCGTTTGCGAGTAACTGCTTCCCGGTTTGTATTGCAGGTTTCCGTTACTATATGTAATTGAGTTGGTCACATATTTAACAGGGTTCAAGGTACAGTAGTTACCACGCACTTCACCACCAACACCAGTATCGGTTCCGTAGGATGTGGGCGAATCTACTAAGGAGTCATTGCCAGCACCAGCGGTTACAGAAAAGTTATTAGGTGTCCAGTTGTTACCGTTTCCTGAACTGTCCTTGCCGAGTGTCCCGGCAGTGGTGTTGCTGTTATCAGCAAACTTGAGGAAGAAGCCGTTAGTGCCGTATGTGCCTGTGTAGGCTTTAGGCTCCCATACACCTGTGTTGGTATCTGTTTCACCAAATGAGGATGGCGTTAGTTGTTGAGCATTAATAAAGTTGATCTCGGTGAGGTAACCATCAAAATAAGCCGTACTAACATTTGAACCAATATAGTGAGCAGCGGCTGTGTTGAGATTTGAATCGTAATTTTGAGTTGGGTATGAAGACACACTAAACGCAGTTACTTCTGAACCATTTACATACACTCTAATTCGATTAGATGCAGTTGCTTGAGTTGTATCATACGCAACAACAATATGATACCAAGCCGAAGGGTCACGAAATACTTGTGTGGTTTGAACTCTATAAACATAAGTTGAGCCATTCCAATACCCAATGTTTAATTGATCTCCGCTACTAATAGAAATAAATTCGGGCGAGGCGGCGGCTCCGGTAGAAAAAATATATGGGTTATATGAAAACTTTGAAAGTTTTATCCAGCCAGACCAAGTAAATGTCCTGCGGTTACCAGTAGAGGCGAAAGTCCTGTTCAGATACGCCGAGTCTGCGCTATTGAACCTAAGTGAGCGTTCAATCTGATAGCCGCCAGTAGATGTATGGGCGTTACCCTGAATGATGGACATTTACGACAATGCTCCAGTAGCCGAGACATAGACATTCGTACCGTCGGAGTAGTAACTCACCCAGTACGTTCCGGTAGCCGACAATGCAGCCAACACACCAGTACCTACCTTGGTATTAGCATGTGCTGATACGGTGTAGTTACTACCATTTACCAGCAAGATGTTGCCTGTTTGACCAGACGTAATGTTGGTAAATGTCAGAGTGATACTGCCTGTGGGGGTACATTTGAAGTTGTTTGTCACGTTCATATTGAACGAGCCATCGTTATCTGTCGTCACAGTTCCACGCTGAGAAGCCGTGAAAGTCTGTGCCGTAGCAGTACCGGCAGCCCCAATGTTGGAGCGTGCAGTAGAAGCGGTGGCTGTTAGTTCGGATAGGTTATTGCTGGACTGCAACATTTCGCTAAAACCAGCGGCCGTAACGCGCAACTCAATACGGTCACCCGTTGAGTAAGCCCGTGCAGTCGTAGACTCTTGTCCACGAACAACAGTTAGAACATCAGTTGAACGAGCCGTACACTTAATGATCTCCAAGTTATTGGAGGTGTCAATCAGCGTAGCGTAGAAAAAATCTCCACCGGCCAGAGATGGGAAACGCGCACCCTGCCCGGTAGTCAGCGTAATGCTTGTAGCGCTGTTATTAATACCAGACGCTAACGTGGCAAACGCGCTATTTGCGAATTTAATTCCCATCTCGTACTCCGATTAGTTAACGGTTACAGTCCAAGTGATACCAAGCGTATCGGCTGCGCCCTTGTTAATCACTGAGAACACAGTACGGCAAAGCATTGTGCCTCCAGACGAAGCATTAAAAATGCCAGCCTCAGTGATTGCGCCAGTACCAGTACCGGCAGGGAATGTAGCCACATACGCTACGCTGTTGGAAGTAACAGTAGTTGAAGTCAAAGACACACGACCGGCTTGAGTTTCAAGAGCAGTATCGCCAACTGCCGCAGCGGTTGTACCTGTACCAATTCCCATGTGTGACATGACATTGGACGAAGTACCTTCCATGCGGGAGGCAATAAAGTTTTTACCGGCGGTTACTACGAGGTTGGGGACAACAACTTCATGCTTGACGTTGCCCTCCGGGTTAGTCACGGTGATCCGTAGTTCACCTTTCACATTAACATTATCGTTAAACATCTTTCTCTCCTTATAGGATCGGGGTTTGGTTGAAGTAGTAACCACCAACAGTGCGATCACTCGCATCAGTATAGTGGAAGTTTACAACTAATCCAGCGCCGCTGGTATCAGCGTAAGTGATAAATTCACCGCTAATCAAAGGTGCGGTGAGTAATAATCCGGGGCCATTGATGAGGCCAGTGTAGTTTTCGTGCGTATGACTGTCGCTTGCACTCTGCATGTAATCAGAGTTCAGCAAACTATCTGCGCCACCTAACACCTCTGTATAGTCAGGTACGTTCGTTGTGTAGCGATGGAACACAAAGCCATTGCCGTCAGCCATCGACACATAGTCTGGATAGAGCGGTGTAGTCTGCCCAAGGATTAGCGTAGTTGAGATCGACTCAGCCATCGTGACAGAATCAGTCAGTACCTTGGAGATCGCAAACAGGTTCAGAACATCTGTCGCTGTCGCTGTATCGGTCAGCCCTTTGCCAACTGTAAATGTGTTGATGGCATCGGTCGGAGTAGAGACAGAATCGGTTAGAACCTTAGCAGGGCTTAGCGCCGCAGACTCAGAAGCCGTAGCCGAGTCAGTTAGTACCTTGCTTGCTGCCAACACAATCGCGTCAGAACCAGTCACAGAGTCTGTCAAGTCTGGCTTAGTAACACTCTTAGCAGCCGCATCCGTAGCAGACACCGAGTCACTACGGGTAGTATCTAGGCTGAACGCCTGTGCATCTGCCATCGAGACAGGATCTGGGTCAGCGTCAGCGTCGGTAACGTCATAGTCAAACGCATAGCCGGGGGTCTTAGCCACGAACTCAGTCATCGTAACTGAATCGGTTAGGACTTTATCGACCGAGATAGTATTGATTGCGTCAACAATCGTAGCCGAGTCACTAGGGTTTTTACCTATATTGAATGGCCCAAATGCATCAGAGGCTGTAACCGCCTCAGTCTTAGCCAGTTCAGGGGAACGGAATGAGTCATCTGTGGCCGTTACGGAATCAGCGACCGCAGGTTTGTCAACGACTTTGGCGGAGAGTTCTACAACCGTCACACTATCAGCAACAACTTTGCCTGTATTAAATTGATTAATCGTGTCCGCCGCGGCCGTCGCGTCAGTCAAACTCTTGCCAACATCTTTAGTGTTGATTGTTTCAGATGCGGTAACTGCGTCTGACGGGGCTTGCCCAATATCTTTGACATCTACATCGGATGCAGTAAGCGCCTCTGTTAGGGTTTTCCCTATACCTTTTACATCCGCATCAGCGATGTTAATTGGGTCTGGGTCAACGTCTGGGTCAGATGGGTCAAAGTCTACCGTACCACTAAATATCTTGACGCTGTTCTCAACAATAGCCACCGAGTCAACAGCAGTAGCCGTAATATCAAACGCTACGTTATTGACATCCGTTGCAGTAACTACATCAATGAGGACTTTGTTAATGTCAAAGACTCGGAGATCAGACATCGTTACAGTCTGTTCTTCCAAATACTCCATCGGTACGACAAACGCCGTAACCGCAATAACTTGGTTAGGTTGGGCTAAGGCTGTGATCGAGTATGTACTTACGCCAGCAGATACCGTAGCCGCCGCTGGGGTGGCTAGTAGTACCGACGATAGCGCGTAAGCGACTCGAATGTTTGCCATTAGAAGTTCGCCCTAACTGTAAAGCGCAGGGTATCAAACACTGTCTGCAACTGACCGTTGTAGTCAACCACAATCTCGCCTTCATACATACCGGGGTCTACGTTCAGCACGTTGCCCTGAAAGTCAAACTGCACCTGACCGGTAGTACCGCCGCTTAACTTCGTACAACTTATTGTAGATAGAAGCGTAGTTGTACCAGCAGCACGGAACTTTACAGAAACAGTCGTTGTCCCCAACGACAGATCAATTGGCGTACCAGTAATGTCATCCGTCAAAGTGAGGACGATAACTGGCTTTTCATCGCCTTTTACTAATCGGATGACATCAACGGCCATAATTTCCTCACGCTAATGGGTTCATTTGTACAGACATCGACGCACGGGCTGCACCTAAATTTGCCCTTGCTCTACGCTCTGTGGTCTTGTAAAGGTATTGCCTAGAATGGTACGAAGCCAACTCGCGGTCTGACCAGTTCTTATCTGGTAGTACCAATAAGTGCTGCAACGCACCATGCATAATCACGTTCTCAAGATCGTCAAACACATTCTGATCCATGCCAGTAGATGTCCGCAAAGGCTTTAGAGCCACGATCATCTTCAGATCATAGTTCACCGTTGCGTCAGGTAGTGGAGCAAGAACAAAGTTATCTGGGTCTAACTGGCAAATAAAACGGGGAGTAGCCCGTTTTTCTGGGTCATTACTAGGCCAGTCAGGGTAAGCAGCGTACAACTGCTCAAGAGTTACAGGATCCACTTTCTCGTTATTGACACTCGATGTCAGGAACGCATGGACTTCAGTCTGTAACGGATTAGTGTATGGATACTCGTACACGCCGGGTGTCAGCCGGATCAACGGCTGCTCGTAACGCCACGCAAGCGTACGCTCACACGCCTCAATCGCAGCATCACGAACATATTGCTGGATGATTGGCTGCGGGCAACCCGGCACACTTGGGGCTATCCGATTTACAAGGGAAAGGAATGTACGCGTAGCCATTAGATCACCTGCTCGTTAGTAAGCCCGCCTTCCTCAGTGTCAGTAATGACACGACCTTGAGCGCTAACGCCCAAAGCCTGAGTAAAGGACTGCTGGAACAACTGCGCCCGATTGGAGTTGACATGCTCATTGTCCACGGACTCAGCGATAAACACCGTCGCATCAATAACGACAGGGAAGTAGGCATCAGACAGTAAGGCTACGGTTTGTGAACCTGTGTAAACCGGCGGTGTCTGAGCGTATTCCCCGATCAGTACCTGACTTGCGGGGGCTTTTGGGTAAATAAAGAACCGATTGGCGTTACGGGTATGCCGCATCCAGTTAACTGTTGCAGCGGCCGCATCATTCATCCATGTCGGATAAGTTTGATCTAGTGCCTCACGATTAGTTTCAGTAATCCCTGAACCATCTTTGACTTGGAAAATCTCCATGATTCGGATGGAATCAGATGGGGCTGACTGAAGAACTTGCCCTGCCGTAGTAGGGATTTCCCCTATGTAAGCAAAGAGGTCAGGACGCAAGACAGCAATCCGCTTCAGTGCCTGATTGGCAAAGCCCAACAGCACCGCATCGCTATAACGCTGTGGTGCGTTGATGTCTTGGAGGATCCTGCGAACCTCAGTGATTACATCGTTCAGTATCATTCGGGTAATCCCTTAGATGCATCTGCATTGAGTTCTTCGTTTTCTACAACTGGAGCCTCAGGGATCTCGTCAACTGGAGTTTCCAATGCCAAGCCAGACTTACGGCCTTTCTGTTTCTTAGGAACGAACTTCTCAGGAAATGCTTCCTCCTCTGTGACTTCTTCACACAAGGGGTTCTCAGCAAGGATGGGAGTCCAATCGTAGATAAACCCATCTTTAGTATTTCGTAGGTAACGTGCCATTTAATTCTCCTATCTATGTCTAGCCGTCTTAGCCGCTATTTTAGCGGGCTGCTTTACAAACTGTTGACCTTTTGCTTTACCTTCGCGTTTCGCTTTGGTCGTTGCCGCATACTCTGCGGGGGTCAATGACTTAATTGCCGCCTCTGGCAAATACCGCTCGCCAGTCTTACTTGACGGTTTACCACTCTTAGTGCGCCATTTCTGGTCACCCCAATCTTTAAGGGACTTTTGCGGGGCTTTCAATCTTTGTACCCCCCACCAGCCGCTTTGTATTTCTTAGCCACTAACTGCGCTTTACGGGCTGACCACTGACCAGCAGCCGTACCCTGAACCGCCGCAGCCTTAACCTGCGACACAATCCGCTTACGCAACTCAGGCTTAGTATAGTTGCCAGCAGCGTTTACTTTGGATTTTGTCTTGGCTACCATTTCACTTTATCCGCCCAGTACGCCGCAGACATATTGCCTTTGGCTATGTTCTTTGCATGGCGGGCTTTGAAACTTTTTTGCCGCGCCTTCTCACTTGGCGTGCTTGGGCTAGACCCAGCGCCGCTTACACCCTGCTGACCAAAGCGAATAATCTTCTCTTTGCCTCCAGCACAGGCTTTAACTACATGAGACTTAGTAGCATGCCCCGGTGTCTTTTTCGGGGAGTTACATGCCATCTCAGATTTTTTAATGACCTTAGCCATTTTAGTCTCTCAGAAGAACTGTAATGGACGTTGCCCCACCAATGTCACAATAAATTCCTGTACCAAAAATCATCCCACCCTCAGGGATAGGAAAATCTACAATACCTTGCTTGGTAGTATCTAACTCTAGTTTTACAGAGCCAGTAGCCGAAAGTGCATCGTATATCTTAATGTGGTCTACGTTCTGCCCACCAGAAGATGTGTATAACACGCCGAGCAACCTAATCTGCCCAGTATGAAGTATTGCGTCAGTATTACTATGTACTGAAGTTGTATCGCGTGCCATATTGTTCTCCTAAAAGGAGGGGGCCGAAGCCCCCATCCTATTGCCATTAGTTAGCGTTAACGTCTGTAAAAGTTGCAAAGAGACGTACGACAGCGGCGGCTGGTACAGCAGTACCAATCGTGATGTCGATAGTATCAGCAGCAGAGTACAGTTTGCCACCACTCAAGGTAGGAGCAAAAGCACCAGACGACAGAACTGGAACGCCACCTGAGAAACCGGTGGAGTTTGCTGTAGTAGCAGCCAGATAGCCAGCAGCCGCACCACCATCACCAATAGAGATGGTGCTGGTAACGCCCGCCGCAGTGGTAACTTCCATACCTACGTTAGACACGATAGTGCCAGCAGGTACAGGAATTACTTCCAAAACGTCAGATGCAGCAAGAGCAGTTGCACTAGCAGCAGAACGCGCAGCAATGATCTTGGGGAAATCAAGAACCATTTCCACACGGACGGACTTGTTAAGGTCATTCGCCGGGTAAGCGGCTGTGCCTTTGTTAAAACCGAGAGAGTCGGTATATGTTGCCATGTTAATTCTCCTAAAAGTTAAGTCCGGGGGCCGAAGCCCCCATTAATTACAGAGTGATGATGCCTTGAGCCAATGCCTCAGGCTTGACCACTTTGTAGCCATACACTTGCAATCCACGGATGATGTTACCGAAGGTGGACTCAGAGCGAATGGTTTCCATGTTGGTCATTTGCGAAGCAAAGGTGAAGCCCATCTTGTGACCAGCAACAAGGCTAAACTTGCCGCTAGAAACAGAAAGGTTGTGGCTCATGTAAACCGTGAAACGGTCGATCATGCCAAGGCGACCATTACGAAGAATGGACACGCTGTCACCAGTCAAAGAAGCATCCTTAAGGTCAGACTTCTTAATCATACCGGCCATCTTGGCAGGAATAATTACGAAGCGGTTGCCTTCAGGGCAGTTGGCTTCATCAAGAACAGTACCGATGTCAACAAGGTACTCCAACACGTTGGTCTTGGTGATAGCGATAGGCGAACCAGTCGTACCCAAGTCAATGTTGTTGGAGATGCGACCAGCGGTTGCACCTTTGTTGTCAGCAGAAATGTCCGGCAGAATGTCGGTCAGAACGCGCTGATCGATCTTGATCTTCATACGCTCAGAAGCGTCTTTTGACCAAGTGTCCATCAGGTTGATGTCCGACTGAACCTTATCCACATCGTCCTCAACGCAAGCGAAGTACTCGCCTTTGTCGATAACGAGTTGCAGTTTAGGTTTGTCAGGATTCTCAACTGACAAGGTTTGACCTTTTACATAGGTCTTGATGGTAATTTCAGGGGTAGTACGGATGTTAACCGTGTCGCCCATGTTACGAATCTCACCTTCGTAATCAGTGTTGGAAATAGCAGCCAACACAGTTGCGTCGTAGAAATTCTCGATTAATTTACCTGACCAAATCTCAGGAATAAAGTTACCCGAATAGTTCGGGCGGCCTGTGGAAACGGGAAATCCCATGATAAAACTCCTCTAATCAAGCGTTAACAGTTATGCGACCGTCTCGCTGTGCAGCGAAAATGTCGCGTTCAATGCGGTCACGCTCTGCTTCACGGCCACGATATTTACCAGACCTAACATCATTAAAGAAACCTTTAATGTCATCAGGGCTGTATGTCTTGGCATTGTTGTTCGCAGGTGTTCCGGTGTTCTTTGAACGACCCGGTGCAACCTGACGCTCCAACTCTGAAGCAGTCGCTGTCCGACGAGTGTTTTGAGCAACATTGGCTTTGCCAGTCAACTCATTCCAAGTTTGGAAGAAACTAGCAACCCGGCGTACATCAAGGATACGCTGGGCATCCTCAAGGTAAGTCTGACGGCTAATTCCAGTTAGCGGATCAATCTCCAACAACCATGATTGAAATGCATGGTCATCGTTAATTTCGCGCCAATTGGGGGCCGCACTTGACAAGTCAGACCAGAACTGTTGCTCGGCTGTCATTGCTTGTCGATGCGCCACTGCCTGTACCTGAGGTACGACACTGGTTTGCAACGAGCGAATGATTTGATCTAATTGAGCAATCTTCTGAGCAACCGGATAGAGTTCCTCGCGAGTCACACGACGCATAACGTCAAGTGAATCACCATACTCTTGGACATCATTCTCAGTTACTAATGGTGCAACTTGAGTTTGCTGTGCCGGTTGAGAGGACTGCTGCGAAAGAGACGCAAGCAATTGCTCCATCTGTTGTACGCGACCATTTAGTTCACGATTCTGCGAGTGCAGACGCGGAACTTCGGCGTTGTACATACCTTGTAAAGTACGCCATTTCTGAGCATAAGTCTCAGAATTGGGGTCATCTTCTTGGCCTGTACCACTGGGGGTTTGCTCATTCCCCTGCGGTTGAGCAGCGTTATTCGATACAGCGCTCTCGTCGGCGGGTGCGGGTTGTGCTGTGTTCTCAGGAGGCGAAGTGTTGCCATCGGCAGGAGGGGTCGCCTCGTTGCCATTGTTTTCATCGCCATTGAGTTGCTTATACAACTCCTGTACGGCCTCGGTCTGTTTACGAATTTGCTCTGGTAGTGCCATGATAAAACGCTCCTATCGGTGTGCGTGGATTAGACGGCGAGTCATATCAGTTAGGACTTTGCCGCTAGTTCAGGGGCTTCTTTGGCAAACTTGTATAGTTCACCCAATACCTGACACCGCCCTTGTAAGAGTGCCGGGTTGTTGATAGCGCTAGGCAGTTGCTCTAACTCGTGATAGCGCCATGTTCTAAGCCAGTCCAGAATCTCTGGATACTGACGCATGGCGATGCCAAGAGCCTTTACGACTTTAGGATCGGGCTTAATCATGTGGCCCTCCCCCCAGCACCGGACACTAGATTACCTTCTTGTCCACCTTTGGGAGAACCGTCTGGTTGAGTCGGTGTAGGCGCAGGTTGTTGCTGCGACTGTGCCGCTCTCATTGCCAAAGCGTTTTTCTCTTTAGATGGAATAAGTTCATCCAGTGGCATTTGCAAACCTTTAGCCACTTCGCGAAGAATCGCGGCGCG
>Ga0315902_10010970_pt1 | contig 11954 bp, 14 predicted proteins | sample LakEriMetagenome_9_FD_203523 | JGI IMG/M metagenome (GOLD analysis project Ga0315902, IMG submission 203523) | Freshwater fungal communities from buoy surface, Lake Erie, Ohio, United States - Buoy 12 MA117 | ecosystem: Environmental > Aquatic > Freshwater > Lake > Lake biofilm | place: USA... | reverse complement strand
CCATTTCTTTTGGTCCCAATGCCATACGATTTAAATTAATTTTATGCTAAAAGATTTGATATATAAAACTATAAACAAACTATTTCTCTGCCATTATTTTCGCTGCAACACTTAATCTCAACTTCCCCGGAGGCATAATTCCGGAGAAAAAACCAAGAATTTTGTTTTTAAAACCCGGTATGACATGGAGTTTTCCTTTCATCATGCCATTGTAACCTTCTCGCGCAACATCCAATGAGGTCATAACTCCACTTGCGTAAAGTTTTGCATTATTCATATCCGCACGATCCATAAAATTCGATGCGGTTGCCCCGGGAGATAAGACAGTTACGGTAACACCTGTTTTTTCAAATTCTTTATGAATGGCCTCTGATACACTTATAACATAGGCTTTAGTTGCGCCATAAACGGCAAAATTTGGATCCGGTTGAAGACCCGCCATTGAAGCAACATTTAAAATTCTGCCCTTTCCACGCTTGACCATTTCTTTTCCATATCGATAACTCAGCTCTGTTAGACTTAAAATATTCAAATGGATCATTTCATAGTATTTCCCCATGCTTCTGTCGATGAAGGCGCCATAATCTCCAAAACCGGCATTATTCACTAAATAATTTACGATTAAGTTGTTTGTATGAACCATTTCATAAACAGTTTCAATCCCTTCGTTGGAGGATAAATCAGCCGCAACTGTAAATACATCTACCTTGAATTTTTCTTCGAATTCTTTTTTAATTTCCAGAAGCTTGTTTTCGCTTCTTGCCACAATGAGCAAATCCGTTTTATCTGCTGCAAATAGTTTGGCTATTTCGTATCCAATTCCTGAGGAAGCTCCTGTTATTAAAGCGATTTCTTTCATGCCTTTCCATTTTGTTATTGATGTTCAATTTGATAACGGCACAAAATTATCCAGGTTGAGGGTGTTCTACCTGACACAAATGTGTCAAAAATGAATTCTATGATAACTAGATAAAGGAATTAATTCACTTTCTTCCAGAAATAATAAGTGGATAAGCACAGTATCAAACCCACCGGAGCCATTACGACATCCGGCATTACAAGATTTCCTGTTGCGATAAAACCAATTATAGCACCGATAAAATCAAACGTGAATCCTGCATAAGCCCATTCCTTAATCCATTTGTAAGGAGAAAACCACAAGGCAATAATTCCAGAAATTTTCAAAACACCGAGCAGGTAAAGCAGGTAAACAGGCATCTGAATAAGCTCCATGGAATGAACTACGGTCTCATTTAAGGTTAATTCTCCTATAGCACTAAAAAGCATGAATGACGAGAATATTGCTTTTATGGTGGTGTAAAGTTTTTTGTTTTTCATAAAGTTTATTATTTGAGAATACCAATGTTTTTCAGGTGATCGGTTATGCCTTCTTTATAGGATAACGCTTTTAAATTATATTTTTTCTCCAATTTTTCGCTGCTAAATAAATAATCATTTTCCCACTGATAGGATAGCTTTATTAGTTCTTTGAGCTGTCCGTTGAAGAAGGAAATGAACTTTATCATTCCTTTAGAGATCACTTTGTATCTCGGTTCTTTTTTTATGATTTCAGCAACGAGCTCAACAAGTTGTTTGCCGGTAAGGGCATTGGGGTCTGTTGGTAAGTGCCATATTTGTTGATAAGCGTCAGGTTGTTGGGCCAAAAATGCTACTGCTTTAGCGGCATCAGGAATGTAGGTTATGCTATGTTTTTTATCGTCACGGAAAAGAAGCATCGCCTTCTTATTTTTTTGCAAGGCAACGGCAATTTGCTTAATTACATCAAAGAAGGGGTAGTCTCCATAAAAATCTGCGGATCGGCATATCATGGCCTGTTGTTCTTGACTTTTTATAGCCTCTAAAATACAATCTGCTGCAATCATTCTTGCAGTGCCCTTCACCGAATCTGGTTTACTTGGAAGGTCCTCTGTCATGGTTCCGTCAACACGACCATACATATAGACATTGTCAAAATAAACCAGTTTTGCACCTTCTTTTTTACAAGCATTTATTACAGCACGAGCAGCTGTTGGAAAACCATCAAGCCAAACTTGGTCCTTATAGGGTAAGCCGAGGATTAGATAAACCACAGATGAACCCTTGATTGCCTCCGAAACACTTTGTTCGTTGAATACATCCATTTCAAAAATCTGATCATTTGCGTTTACTTTCTTAGGAGTTCGTGAAGCAATCCTGACTTGGATATCCATTTTATGCAGTTGTTTGGCCACTTCCTTGCCAATGGTACCATTTCCGCCAATTATTGTTTGTAAAATCATTTGTATTTATTTATTTTTCTAATCTTGGAAAATAATTGAAGGGCAATCGAACTCATTACAATGACTAACATTGACTTAATTGCAAGTTGTTTTTTAATCATCTTCATTTTTTGTGATTGAGCGAATACTTGATGCCGGCATTCAATAATCCTAAGTCACCTTCCCAAACATCTTTGCTACCATAAGGATCACTGAAATCGAATTGAAGGGTAAAAACTATTTTTTCAGTTAATTTATGGGCATAACCAAGCGATACCATATATCCGATGTTGGAAGTTGATTTTTTAAAGTCGGGATTTGAAGGGCTATTGATCTCGCTTTGAGAGAGTAAAAAACCAAGTCCTGTTCGAAGAAATAGTTCGGATTTATCACCAAGGGGTAGATAAAATTTGGGACTAATCATCACATTGGAATGTCTGGCTGTAACCTCGGCTTTTTCATTGTTTAGAACCAAGGTGCCGTTTGCTTTCAATGAAGTGAGCATGGTTGCTGCATGTGTTTCGATTCCCAAATACTTGTTAAATCGATAACCAAAACCCAAGTTTGCTTTTGGAGTCCATTGAGATGCAGACTCTTTTACCATAAACTTTAATCCATCTTCTGACCTTGCAAGACCTGCCGATGCGTGGACATAAAGCGTTTTGTTCGGAAGCGTTTGCGCAATGACTTTAATACTCGAAGCACAAAAAAGCAAGAAAAGACAAAGTTTAACTAAACGCCTCATTTGTTTTGAATTTAAAAATTATATCCAAACCTCAGTGAACCCAACATAAAAGGTGTTTCACCTACTTCTTTGGTTAAGGTTTCATCCTCGTAAATAGGCCAAGGGTTTGATTTATAAATTACACCTGCAATGCCAAATTGAGGCAGGATATACAATTTCTTTTTAGCAAACTCAAATTTGTATCCAATATATCCTGTAACTAACCAATCAAAGCTTTTGTAATCCTTTCCTGTGGTTACGTGATTTTGCAATACTCCCATGCCGGTAGTTTGACTATATTCAAGATGAAGTCCTTTCCAAAAATATTGCCTGTATCCACTGGCGATGCTGTAATCGGCAAAGCCTTCCCCTTCTGTGGCACGATCTTCTGGGAAATCGATGTTTAATCCCACATACACATCACCTCTTAGATTTCCCTTCTCCCAGAGTTTAATGGTGAAGTGCGTTCGTGTTGTTTGCACTAAAAATGGCCATAAAATATCAGTTTCAATGGCATATTTACTTTCTTTCTGTTCTGTTTGAGCGAAACTGGAAGTTGAAATAAGACTGATTATTCCAAGAAGTAAAATCGATTTTTTCATTGTTGTTGCATTTTAAATTGGTGCAACAAAATTATTCAGGCGAACTCCCAATCCACTGAACAAATGTTAAGAAATGATAGTAAACTGTAAAATCCATTAAGGGCAGCAAGGGAAAAAATCAATTAGATTGAACCAATATTTTCAAAATTACCCACCATTTTGAACTTTCTTATCGAATTTTTCCATGTAAGAGAAACTTCGATTTGCGCATCGGTTTGATGACCTATCTCTCTCGATAATTCTCCATCCTTCGGACCTTGAAAGAGGACTTTCGTTCCAACTTCGAGCACAATATCTAATTGGATGGATATACTTCTGATCTGAATAGTTTGATTTTCAGGGCTATTAATAGTATTGGAAAAGGTAAAGTTCCTCAACTCGCGCAGATCGATCTGCTTTCCATCGAAACACAAGTGGCCAATGTGTTTAATAAATGTTTTTCCAAACCACACGATCTCTGCCCTTGAGAAGAGTAAACTTACATCCGGATCGTTTGGATCCACAGCGTGAACCCAAAAATAGCTTTCCGGAAAAGACGCACCCCAATTCTTTTCCTGATAACCCATTTCATTATCCAATACATAGCACTCACCTTTATGCTGTATTTCACCGGATACTGTTTGGGAAATATTCAATACCGAGTGATAACATGGAAGATTCGGAATGTAATACGTATATCCCATTGAATTTTTAAAGCTCCGGACAGGATGATTATTCAATAATTTCAAATCAATGTCCAGATCACTTGTGTTTATCCGGATAGATTCCCTGGTGAACAGGTTATTCCCCATGCGGAAAATGTGGCGATCAGCGTCGCAGGAAACCTCATCTTTCGAGAAATAGACGATCTCAGGTGTTTGATTTGGTATGAGTACTTGAAGAAACCCAAACTTGTCATTGGAATTGCGCGTCGCATATCCGTATATAAGAAGGAATGACGCATTGTGTTTTGCGGAGAATACCTTTTGAAACCATCCTTCGAAAAACTTGCTCCGTTCAAAATTACCTTTTAGGCTGGATGGTTTGTATTTTCCGAGCATTCACTAATGTTTTGTATGTGTTAAGTTACGCGCAAACTTGATTCATCCATAAAATCATAATACACAAAAAAGGAGCAAACTGTTCGCTACAGATCATAATTTCGAATTTACTTCCCTTTCTTATTTTTCGTTTAAACCCAATAAATGAAGCGATTTGATCCATTTATCTCGTTGTCCTTCAGTTGAAACTTTAACTGATCCAAAATAAGTGGTTTTCACAGGGCTTATTCCTGAGAATCCCAAAATTCCTTTTCGCATAATTTTTCCTCCGGGATCACCGATTATCCATTTGTAATACCAAGGCGGAGCATCCATCGTTGAGATAATTCGTGCCGATTTTCCTTTCAATAATTTATCCCATCTCACAATTTTTCCTTGTTTCTCAGGATACTTAAAGGCAAAACCCGGTGAAAATACCATTTCAAAAAACAAACGCAACAAAGCAGGCAAGCCAGCCCACCAGGTTGGATAAACAAATACCAAATGATTCGCCCAAGTAATGAGTTCCTGTGCTTTTAGTACATCACCCTCGGGCACGTAACGTTTCTCATGTCCGTAACGCAGGTATTTATCCAATTCCAACTCACGCAAATTCAATGTTTGAACATGATGTCCAGCGGAACTTGCACCCTCTTTGTAAGCCTCTGCCAAAGCTGAACAGAAACTGTTTTCCCTGTTGTGTGCGTTGATGAGTAATATGTTCATTTGCTTTAATTCAAGTTCTCCGACAAAGTTGAAAAACATGATCGGCATTACACTGAACAATTGTTAAGAAATCACTTCTGCAACTCTTTTCGTAACCTACTCAAATGTTGAGGCGTGATTCCCAGAAACGAAGCGGTGTATTGAAGGGGAACACTCAAAAGTATTTCCGGGTTTTCTTTGATCATTTTTTCATACCGTTCATGTGCGGATTGCGATTGCAGCATCATGATTCTTTTTTCCATGATAATGAAAAGGTTTTCGACAATTACTCGTCTGAAGATCTGCATCTTTGGAACTAATTCACAAAGTGCTTCCAAGTCTTTTTTTGTAATTGTTCTAAGCACAGTGTCCTCTAGCGTTGAAATATTTTCATGTGTTGGCGCATTCGTTAGAAAGCTACTAAATGCAGAAACGAAATTGTTAGGGGTGACAAAATAACAAGTAACCTCATTTCCTGCTTCATCAAAATAAAAATTGCGGAGTTTCCCAGAAACCACAAAAGCCACCTGATTGCAAACTTTCCCTTGTTCTATAAATAATTCGCCTTTGGAAATTTCAACGGTGGAATATGCTTTTTCAATGGTGCTTATTTCTTCCTCGGTAAGACTTACGATTTGGTTGATACTTTCAGTGAGAGCAGTCATATGGAATTGTTTAGGATACAAAGATACATCATCGAATGATTTTCAGTTGACACAAATGCGTCATTATCAATCAATGAGATGCCTATCGATTTTACTTATTTTGATTGATTAACCCCTCCAGATTTTGCTTAAAAGTTGAAGAAATCGGAATTGTTTTGTGATGAATGTTCAGCATATTTCCCTCAATTTTTTGAATGTGCGAAACGTTTACAATAAATGACTTATGTACTCTGATAAATTGCTTTTGAGGTAGTTTGTTTTGTAAATCTGTAAGTTTATCTAGAACCAACAAAGGCTTTTCATGTTGGGAATGAATTTTCACATAATTTCCACTTCCTTCAATGAAAAGAATGTCTGAAAAATAGTACTTGTGAATCTTTTTATCAGCCTTGAAGAAAATAAACGTGGGTTCTACTATTTTATCCTCTGGTTGAGGTAGGGTTAATTTAGAATTTTGAGGAATTACTAATTTATTAATGGCCCTTAAAAAACGCTCAAACGAAATTGGTTTCAGTAAATAATCGGTGATTCCATATTCGTAGCTTTCTACACCAAATTCTGAAAAAGCGGTTGTTAGGATAACATTAGGAGAGGCTTGCAACGTTTTAAGCATGTCCAATCCCGAAAGGGAAGGCATTTTAATATCCAGGAATACAATGTCAATTTGTTCCTTGTGTAAAACGTTCAACGCTTCAAAGGCATTCCCGCATTTACCAACCAAATTCAGTACATCTATTTGTGAGATGAATTTTTCCAAAATCTGCTGAGCGATGGGCTCATCATCTACGATTAAGCAATTAAACTTCATAGTTGAATGTGTAAAATAACTTTATATTCGTCGTTCGATTTTTGAATATCAAGTAGATGGTTATTGGGATAAATAAGTTGCAATCGTTTCCTGAGATTTGCGATGCCTGTTCCGCTTTCTGGTGATTTTTCAAGGCTTTTTCCTAATGAATTTTTCGCTTCAAAAAACAAATCTTTTCCCTGCACAGACAATGAAAAGTAGGCAAAACTGTCAGCTGTAATTGTATTTAATCCGTGTTTAAATGCATTTTCCACCAAGGGAATAAAAAGCAATGGTGCTATCAAACCGTCTGAAACAATTCCTGAAACTTCAAAGCGGATAGCTGTGTTTTTGCTCAAACGTATTTTTTCTAAACTCAAATAATCCTCTAAAAACTGTATTTCCTTTTTCAAACTGACTTTATCGGTTTTACTGCTTTCCAGCAAATAACGCATTAGATCAGACAATTTTAAGGTGATTTCCGCCGCTTTCTGATTTTGATCTTGGGTAATGAGACCATAGAGGTTATTTAAGGTGTTGAATAGAAAATGGGGTTGAATTTGTTCTTTAAGTAATGCAAGTTCATCCTTCAGCTGCTTGTTTTCAATTGCCTTGAACTTCATCATCTTCCGAAGATACTCTACAAGTAACTTTCCGCCACTCGTTAACAATGCTAAAGCAGTCAAGGCGATCAATGTGACCACAAATCGTGAAGACCAATCAATACTGTCAAGATTAAGATCATTAATGATCCAGGTTATCAATGAAGCCGTCAGAAAAACCAGTACAAACAGAAATCCTGTATAATGAGCGTACTTCTTTGCGAACAAATAACGCGGTATCAAAAAATAAAGATTTATGTATGCCACAATTCCTATACAAACAAGAACATTAGCAAACAAAAAGTAGTCTTCGTCATTCCAATCACTAAGATCATTTTGCAACAAAACTAACAGCAACAAAATTCCCCAACCAAGCAAATGAAGTAATAATTTCACTATGTTTTTTGAACTAATCATTCCATTCAATATACTATTTAAACGAAACGCATTGATTTTGGTATATACTAGTTATTCCCGCTTATTTTAACCAAAACATATTGCATAACAGGGTCTCGCTTGAGTTGAACATCTTCAGACGTAGTTTCTATAATTACATCGGGTTTTACAGGTTCGTAATTGTTTGCGTCACCGCTGGCACGAGTAAACAAGGTAGCTGGAACTACAAATGCTACTTTCGCGTTTGGCGTTTTTAAGGGGAGCGCGTTACTCAGTTCCCGGGGAATACTTTTGGTTGGTTCACCCACCAAAATTCCGAGGTCAAAATCTTCAACGGCATTAGCCATCATCATCGCAGCCGAATGCGTATTTGGTCCGATTAAAACATAAACCTGACCATTAAAACTGTTTTTTACTTTTTTCGGTAATACTGGTTTGTTTTCTTCTTTCACATTTGTTCCAATTGGATGCAGGTAGAAATTTTTCATCTGTCCTTTTTTAGCGATCAAACGAATTGGTCGTGGTAAATTATCTATAAACTCTTTGAACTGAGCACTTATACGCATCGTTGATCCTCCTTCTTGCTGATAAGGTTTATGGGCTATTTTTTGAAGAATTGCTTCTACCGGATAACCTGATCCACCTCCATTTTCTCTGAGATCAATGATTAAATTTGATACTCCTTTTTGGTTTAATTGAGCAAAGTAATATTCCAGTTCCTTGTCGAAGGATTTCGTTATTTTATTGTTTTGAACAAAATAAAAGGATTTCGCATCGATAAATCCGATGTTTTTATCCAAAATTTCAAAGGTTACATAATCATCCAGTTTTTCATTTTCTTTCTTTGGTCTTTGCGATCTGTATTTTGAGAGATCACTCGTTCCCTGCAATTGAACAACTTCTGATAAACCGGTTTCTTTATGAATAATCTCTGCAGAAAAAGGTTGCCCAATTTTTATTGCCCATAATAAAAACGGCAACGAATTTCCAATCATTTCCTCACTATTTCCGTCATTGGCGAGAAGTGGTTGAATTTGCTTGATAATTCCGTTCATTTCCATCCCGTTGATTTTGGTCACTCTATCTCCAATGTTTTTTTCAGGAAGTGCATTGTCGATAATCCCCATGATTTCCCAATTGCCCTGATTCTTTTTTAGGAACAAAGGGAAAAATTGATCCCCATTTTTAATCGCTTCATCCAACATTGCTTCGGGTGGAAAGGTGTAAATGTGACCTACGTTAAAAGCGGCAGATAAGCGCATGAAATCTAGGTATAATTCATTTCCCATTCGATCACCTTTTTGCTTTAACTCTTTAGCTAATTCTTGAATTTTGAGTGAATCTGCATTCATATATGGAAAAGGAGAAACTTCTTCCACCGATTTGATGAAATAATTGATGTCCTCGGAAATCTGTTTTTCTGTATATTTTACATTTATAATTTCAGTGGTGGACATTTGTTGCATTGTCTTGGAATATTTTTTTATCCCGCAAGAGGAAATAAAAAATAGACAGGTTGCCAACATCAAAAGGGAGTTAATTTTCATATATGGATGAGTTTACAGTTAATTTATCCATACAAACTTCTCAATTGATTTACTGCTAAGAAAATAAGAATGATAACCCTAAAAAGAAATCGTGTGAAATGGCTGTTTTCATGTTTAAGTGCTTTTTGTCAGTATGGTTATTGAAGAACATTTGTTCAAGAGAAATAATTGACTTAAAAGATCTCAAATTCAACCTTTCGCCAACATCTATCGAATGCGAGTGAGCCATTTCATTCAAATTATCATCATTCATTCACCTCCCGAACTCACGTCATTTGGTATTCAACCAATTTAACCAATCATTTGCAACAATGTCCCAATTAAATTTTTCATAGTCTGTTTCTCCTGTTTCTTTTACACCGAAATAATTATGATCTAATCCTACATAAGTCTTAAAAGTGAAATTCTTTTTTTTGTACCTGATTATTTCAGTTCGCACCAAATCATTGAAAGGAGTAATCGGATCCAAGGTTCCGTAGCATATATAAACGGGTATTTTTAACTTGGGGAAAGAAGATAGTGATGATTTTGAAAAACTATAAATAGATTTAAAACTATCATCTGTTGCTTTGTTAGGATCTAAAACAATCGCTTCAAAATCCTTTAAATTATTCTCAGTTAAATTAGTTGTATCGAATGGTTTTTCTCTCTGTCTTGATTGTGCAATCATGGACATAATTTGACCGCAGGGATTACCACTTGCATAGATTAAATGTGTGATTCGTTTTGATTTTAATGACATTTCAAAAGCAATTCGAGCACCTTGAGAATGACCTGCTACAATGACTTGGTTCTTATCAATATATTTTTGTTTTGATAAATATTTAATAACTGAAATGTTTCTTTTTATATAATAATCAAGTTGATTGTTTTCGATATACTTAACTGGTGGTTGATGACTTATTGAATCAAGAAAAGAGAAATCTCTTTGTAATTCTTGAACCTGAGCTATTAAAGGAATTCCAGGTTTACCAACGATTGCAAGATGATATTTCTCGCTTAACGCTTTGGTGTCAAAAGGAAAAGATGGATAATTTACTGCTCCATCCATAATTAGTAAAGGTATAGGCATACTACCCTGACAAAAGAAAAATAAAGGTTTTGATTTCAATTCATCCCCTTGTTTTGAAAACAATAAAATGTCAATACTATCTTTTTGAAAAGGTATTTTTAAATGTTTAAAACCAAAATCTTCAGGTATTTTTTTGTTAACTATAACCATTGTTGGACTTGACGTTTGGCTTAAAGCAATTATAGCATAAGTCATAAAAAACATTGTTATTAACAAGTTCAAGACTTTGTATCTGTGATACCTTTTTTTCATTTTTGATACAATCTAATTTTAAAGAAAAGCAAATATTTTAGATGTATAAACCTTTAACCTTTCGCCAACTTCTGTCGAATGCGGGTAAGCGTTTGACGCTCCATTCCCAAGAAAGAGGAAAGGTGTGATAAAGAAACACGATTGAAAAGATCCGGATTTTCATGAATGAAATCTAGGTAACGTTGTTCGGCTGTTTCAAAAAGAAAACTCTCAATGCGCTTTTGCTGGAACTTCAAAACGGCTTCTGCTACCAAACGACCATAGCGCTCAATGTTTGGGTATTTGTCGTAACCGGCTTGAATATGGTCATAAGAAAGATTGACAAGAATGGTTGGTTCAATACACTGGAAGTAATACTTACTTGGCGTTCGGGAGATAAATGCAGTATAATGTGTGGCATAGCGGTTCTCTCTCACAAAATTGACCGTGATTTCATTGCCCTTTTCATCTACATAAAACGCACGGAGCAATCCTTGATAGACGAAACCAATTTCGTGTTGAAGGGCATTCGCGTGAATGTAAAAATGTTTTGGTTGAAGTTCGGTAATGCTTAAACCACTTCTGAAGTATTCCAGTTCTTCCTCTGAAAATTTAGGACAAAGTGCTTTGACTGCGGAGAGGTATGTTTCAATTGGGTCTACCATGTTAAAGCGAAGTTATAGAGTTATTTCAACATCCAAAATATTTCCAATTTCAATCTTTTCTTTCTTCCGAATATCTGCTTTTACAGGTAGGATATAGGTATTTAGTTTTGTATCATACCAAATCGCGGTATCCCATAAAGTTTCTCTAATTTTTGCCTTGATCTTCATTCTTCCCCATCCTTCCTCTTGCCATTTGATATTTTGACGTATTTCCTCAGAAAATTCTATGGGTAAGGATACAAAATACCATCCCCCAGTGGCGGAATGTTTCCAAACGGGAGCTGAGAATTCGTAGGTGATTTTGATGGACAAAATTTGACAACTTTATTCAAAGTTACAACTTAATCTTAAAGTGTTTTATCGCTAAAAAATTCGTTTCCAAAAACGAACATATCGAACCTGAAAATTCAATTTGAATTTTTCTTGGATTTCAATGAAAGTGTAGGTTTAGATAACTTTAAAACAAAAAAAGTCACCATTTCTGATGACTTTTCTCTTCTAGTAGCGGGGACAGAATATCCTGACGTTCACTTCGTTCGGTCAGGATGGACCTCGGGAGGGGTTGGGGGAAGGTGGAATTTATTCCTTTACTACGTTAAAGGGTTGATTCCATTTTTCACCAAGGCTGAATAAATATAAACCTCCTGATAAACCACTCAATTCAATAGTTGTGTTTTCAGC
>Ga0315902_10010969_pt1 | contig 11955 bp, 10 predicted proteins | sample LakEriMetagenome_9_FD_203523 | JGI IMG/M metagenome (GOLD analysis project Ga0315902, IMG submission 203523) | Freshwater fungal communities from buoy surface, Lake Erie, Ohio, United States - Buoy 12 MA117 | ecosystem: Environmental > Aquatic > Freshwater > Lake > Lake biofilm | place: USA... | reverse complement strand
GTGGCGACACGGCAAAGTTCCTGCTCACGGGCGACGTGCTGGTGTTTGACGCCGGAGTCATGACGCGGCCTTACGCGCACGTGCGCATCCGGGTGAATTTGATCGAAATGGACAGCGGCCGCGTGCTCTTCACGAAGGTGTATCACAGCGATCGCTCAAACGAGCCGATGATGCCCGGAAAGGGCGGCGCGGTGCCCGTGGTGACGGAAATGGCCTCCCGCTGCCTGCAGGACTGCGTGGACCGCGCCGTCGACGACCCGGAATTCCGCTCTCGCATGCGCCAGCGCTCCGCGCCCGGCACCCTGGAGGAAGAGGGCACCGACGACGAAAAACTGATGTACCCGAAGCCTAAATTTCAGCCCAATGGCGGAGTGATCTGAGGTGGGCATGCAAATGCGATCAAACAGCACCTTATGTCCCCGCCAAACACCTCGCGCTGCACTTGGAGAATTGTACATTCCGAAGCCTCTCTTGGGTGGGGAGGGCAGGAGCACCGGGTGCTGGCAGAACTACGCGGATTTCGCCAGCTTGGCTGCCCTATCTGGCTCGTGGCCCCGCCAGAGAGCCAGATTTACCAGCGTGCGGAAAAGGAGGGGATATCCGTCCTTTCTCAGCGCTTTGACCAGCGCCTGTTTTTGCCGTTTTACATCCTTCGCATGGCTCTTTGGTTGAGAAAAAAACGGATAGAAATCGTGAACCCACACAGCTCACGGGATGCGTGGCTGATGACTATTGCAGCTCGTGTTGCCAGAGTGCCATTGATCATCCGCAGTCGTCATTTCGATGTGCCCATACCCAATAAGTCCGTCAGCCGCCTGATGTACAAGGAGTGGAGTCACCACATCATCACCACCAGCCCGATCATCACAGAGACGCTGAGGAAAACCTTCGAAATGGGAGAGGAAGATGTCACAACGCTGCCCACTGGGGTGGATTTGGAACGTTTCCGTCCAGATGGCCCGCGGGCTGAACTGTCAGTTCCCAAGGGGGTGCCGCTGATTGGCATGATCACCGTGCTTCGCTATGCCAAAGGCGTGCAGATATTGGCGGAGGCCGTGAAAATACTACGTGATCAGGGATTGCGGGTGCATGCCGTGATCGTGGGTGAGGGGCCAGTGAGATCCTTTCTGGAAGAGACGCTCACAAAGCTCGGGATAACAGACCAGTTCACCTTGCTGGGGCACCGGGAGGATGTGCCGGAACTCATTCGGACTCTCGACATCGTGGCCATTCCTTCCTTCCATGAGGCTATCCCACAGTCGGGTCTGCAGGCGCTGGCCAGCGGAGTGCCGGTGGTGGCCAGTAATGTGGGGGGAATACCTTCGGTCATTCAGGACGGGGCCACGGGCACTTTGGTGCCACCCAAAGATCCCGCCGCATTGGCAAATGCCATTCGGAGCACGTTGGCTGACACGGAGGGGGCGCAGAAAAAAGTGCAGGCAGGCAGGCGACTTATTGAGGACGAATACAGCCTGGCAAAAATGATGGAAAAGCTGCAGCGCCTTTATCAAAGGCACCTTCAGGAAGTTTAAACAGTTGCCGGAGAGACAAAGCCCTCTAAAAGCCAGGGCCTTGATCAGGCTTACAACTTGAATTCCATCCTATAAATTCATGTCTCTCCCCACCAAACGTCTCTTCATAGCCGGACATCGCGGTCTCGTAGGCAGCGCTTTGGTCCGACATTACGAAAAGCTACCCGGCTGGCAGATCATCACACGCGACAAACAGGACCTCGATCTGCGCGACGAACGTGCCGTGAGGGCCTTTTTTGAGAAAGAGCAACCGGAGTACGTCATCATGTCCGCCGCGAAGGTCGGCGGCATCCAGGCGAATAGGACGAAACCCGTCACCTTCCTGCTCGATAACCTGAAAATCCAAAATGCCGTTATCGAGGCCTGCCATGACTACAAAGTGAAGAAACTGCTCTTCCTCGGCAGTACCTGCATTTACCCCAAAACGGCGGAAATGCCGCTGCGGGAGGATTCTCTTCTCACAGGCCCCATGGAGCCGACGAATCTGCCTTACTCCGTGGCCAAGATCGCGGGCATTACGCTTTGTCAGGCCTACCGGCGGCAATTTGGCTGCGACTTCATCACCGCTATGCCTGCAAACCTCTATGGTCCCGGTGACAACTTTCACCCTGAGGACTCCCACGTGCTGCCCTCGCTGATGCGAAAGTTTCACCTCGCTGCTACGGAGAAGCAGTCCAGCGTCACACTGTGGGGAACGGGAAGTCCCAGCCGTGAATTCACGCACTGCGACGACCTCGCCGACGCCTGCGCCTTTCTTTTGGACCACTACAGCGGCGAGGAGATCGTGAACGTCGGCAGTGGCGAAGAAATACGCATCCGTGAAGCCGCTGAAGTTTTGCGTGTCGTCACTGGCTTCAAAGGCGACGTGGTCTGGGACACCAGCATGCCGGATGGCAATCCGCGCCGGCTGCTCGACGTGCAGCGCCTGCAAAACCTGGGCTGGAAAGCCAAAATCCCCTTCCGCGACGGGGTGGCGTCCACTTACCAGTGGTACTGCCAAAACATTGCTGAGGCACGTGCTTGAGTCACTACACCAGCGACACCGCACGGGCGATCTCTGCACGGAATTTTTCCTCGGGGAAGACCCAACTTCCCTCCGAGTCACGACCGCCGCCGGAGACGAGCCGCAAAGATTTATTTCCGGCCATGATTGCCATGTCACGGTAGGCGGAGCACCAACTATACGGCGCAAGCTGCTCCCCGGCCTCCAGCACGATCAAACCTGCGCCTTTGGCAAATAGCGCCGTGGTCAGTCCCTGCCCCTGGGCACCGATGATGACACGTGCACGGCCCATCAGCTCGATCTGGCGCGGCAGCGGCGTCTGGCTCAGTGTGATGAGTTCGATGGGGCCGATTTCACGGCGGTAAATACCGACCAGTGCAGCCTCGTTGAGCAGTTTTTTGTTCGGAGCATCCTCCCGTGAAACCCACACGGCTGGCAGCACTGGCGAGTCATTCGGAATGAGGCACCGAAAGCCCTCCGAAATGCCTGCATGCACCGCAGGTGAGCACAAATAGTCCTCCTGCCAAAGCATGGGCACATAATGCAGTTTTGGGCAAAAAAGTGTGCCGTGGGAGCCTTCGATGACGCGTTCGGGATTCACGCCAAAAATCTCCAAATAGCGTCGCTGCCACTTCAAATGGCCCGGAGGCACCAGGATGTGCAAATCGTCGATTTTCTCCATCAGATGCCGCGCCGCCTGCCAGCGCGGCAGGTGCTGGAGGAGGAAATGGCCGTGGTTTTCATGATCCCGGCCGGTGAGGTGGAAAACTGGGAAATCCAGCCTGCGTGCCCCGACGCGGATGGGGCGTCGCACTTTGCGCGGGTCCAGCCGGTGCTGGCTGGGGCAGATGTGCAGGTAGGAGCCGTCCTGGAGGAAAATCTGCCCCTGGTCGCCCGTGAGCCAGGCATTCTCCATGTGGCAAAGCTCACGTGCAGGCCAGCGGTGCGGGATCTGCGCGGGAGCTGCGGCACCGTGAAAGGCGTGCTCCGGGCCATTATCCAAAAAAACTTCACCCGCAGCCGCCAGTGGAGTGGCGTGTAGACCCGCAGCCTTTTGCGTGTCCGTCGTGGCTCGCGGCAGGCTACCGAGTGCTGCGAGTAGGCCAGAGTAAAGGTCATGCAGCCGCCGGGCCGGTGTCTTTTTTTTGCGCTTCATTTTTTTGCCCGCTTTTTCGCCTGACTGGCCTTCCAGCGTGCCGTGAGTGCCGTGCGCTCTAGTGCCAGACGTGCGAGGAGTGGAAAGGCTTTGCTGCCGGATGGCGGCATGCCCAGCGCAGCGAGTGTTGGGCCGTAGCTGAGGCCGCTGGCGTTGCCAAAGCAGTGTGGATCGTCTCCACCGACGCTGCTTTGCTCCACCTGCCAGCAGGAGTCGTCGAGATGGCGGTATTTCGACACAAAGTCCTCCTGGTCACTGAAAGCGCTGATCGGTGCCTGCTGATCGAGAAACGCCCGCTCCGGGATGCCACGGTGCACGTCATGCACCAGCACTAGGTGTGTGTGATTTTCATTTAGCAGGTGCATGGCCAGCCGCAGCGCCCGGAAGTGCTTTGGCCCATCAATAAGCACCACATCACCAGCACGCACGATCTCCGGTAAAATCTGCGTCGAGTCACCAAACAGCGCCTCCACATTCGTGCAATCTTTGAGCCGCTCCGCCGCCACCGCCGTGTCTGGCGAGTTCGGATCATACTCGATGCTCACCACCGGCAGCTCCGGGAACAACCGTGCCAAAATGAGCGTGCTCTGCGCCCGCGCCCGACCGGACTCGATGACACGCAGCGTTTTCTCCGGCCTGGAGCGCACCAGTGCGGCTAAAAACAGCATTTCGCTAAAAAGGATGCCCTTCTTCTCATACGGCACTGTGCGTGCGAACTCCTCAAAAGCGGGAACGAGGGCTTGAGCGTGTTCGTAGAAGGCGGGGGTCAGCATGGGCTGGGATGTGGCTGTGGAATGAGCACCGGGCAACGAAAAATCTGCTCATGCGGCATGCCGCGCCAGATCACGGCAAGCACTCAGCACATCCTCCAGCCGAATCTCCGCCGTGCGGCGCTGCTGAAACTCGGAAACGTCCGCCATGCTTTCATCCAGCTCTTTCCAGCCCGGTGGAAGCACCAGTCGGTGCGTGCAGGACCAGGGACGCCACGCACCTTCATAGGATGGGCCAAAAAGAGCCACGGTTGGGCAGCCGCTGGCGGCGGAGAGGTGGCACATAGCAGTGTCCACGCCGACAAAGAAGTCCGCACGGCGCAGTAGGCGGGCGTTGGCGTCCCAGCTCAGCTTTCCGCCAGTGGTATGCACGCGCTCAGGGCATACGGCGGCGATTTGCGCAGCGAGATCACTCTCCTCTTTGTCTGGGCCAGTGCTGATGATGAGAGCGTCGTGGTGATGGAGCAGTTCGCGTGCGAGCTGGGTCCATTTTTCCACTTCCCAGCGCTTACGCTGCCAGCGTGTGCCTGGATGGATGAAAACAAAGCGGCGCAGCTCGGGCCAAGGCTCCTCCGGGTCCTGCGGCATATATTCTAGCGGTGGGATCTGGCCGGAAAGCGGCAGTCGCATGGCCACGGTGCGGTAGTCCTTCACCACGGCATGACCCAAATAACGGGAGTAATCCGCTGCGCCACAACCCGCCGCGTCCCACAGCCGCGAGTGCCGCCGCGAGGAGTAGCTCAGCGTCATCGTGCCCGAGCCGGATGCCAGTACCCACCAGCGACCGCGCTGGCTCTCACTCAGTTCAAAGGCGTGGTCAAAGCCCTGCTCGCGGATCAGGGCCAGCTTTTCCAAAGTGCCAGCGACGCCTTCGCCATCCGTCGTCAGCACACGGTCGATGGCCCTGCAGCCACGCAGGATGCCGTCGGACCCGCGCCGTGTCAGCACCCAGATCACCGCGCCGGGGTGCTCGTCACGGATCGCACGCACCACTGGTGTGAGCAGTAGCGAATCGCCGATGTGGCGTGGTTTGACGAGGAGGACTCTGGGGGCGCGGTGTTCGGGCATCAGCGGTGGAGGACAGAATGTTTGCAGCCATCCAGGCGATGTGCAAAGGTGCTTATTTCCCCATGCAGAAATTCGTTCAGAAAGTCAAAAAAGTGTTCAGTCGCAAAAAGAAGGAGTTCCCCTCGGACTACACGCCAGAGGAGATCGCCATCATCCGTGAGGTGCGGCCGTATACTATGACAGGTGCCGCACGTGTGCACTCACTCATCCAAGCGGTGCGCTACATCGTGGAAAATAACATCGCTGGCGACATCGTCGAATGCGGTGTGTGGAAAGGTGGCAGCATGTTGGCTGTCATTCGCACGCTCCAGCTCCTGAAGGCCCCAGCGCGTTTGCTGTGGCTCTACGACACCTATGAGGGCATGCCAGAGCCCTCAGCGGAAGACATTGGGCGTGATGGGAAGCCCGCGTTGGAGCAGTTCGGCCAGTACCGCGACGGCGAGCCGGAAAAAGGCTCTCAGTGGTGCCGCTCACCCTTCGAAGAGGTGCAAAGCGTGCTCGCAGCCACCGGCTATCCCCAAGACATGATCCGCATGATAAAAGGAAAAGTGGAAGACACCATTCCTGGCGAGATGCCGCAACACATCTCCATCCTCCGGCTCGACACGGACTGGTATGCTTCTACCAAACATGAAATGGATCATCTTTACCCGGTCCTCGCTCGTCACGGTGTCATGATCGTCGACGACTACGGCTGCTGGCAGGGCAGTCGCAAGGCGGTGGACGAGTACAAGCTAGCGAACAAAATCCCGCTGCTGCTCCAACGCATCGACTTGAGCGCCCGGATCACTGTGAAGCCGTAAAAACGGCTCAAGCTGGCTTTTGGACCAAATACAGCGCCCGTTTCATTTTCTGCTGAAGCGGCGGGTAGAGCACCAAAGCCAGTTTTTCCAGCAAACGGGGCAGTCCGCCGCTGAAGTAGCAGTTTTCCGCTCCCGTGATGCGCCGGATGTCAAAACCGGCTTTTCCCAGGTAGCCACGCACTTCGGCCACACGGTACCATTTGTCATCCACAGGCTGGTAGGCCTTGCGGTTGTTCAGGTACCAGTCGTAGCGCAACCAGTCGCGGTTCGGCACGGTCATGAGCAGCCAGCCGCCGGGTTTGAGCACCCGTTTGAGCTGAGTGAGAGCCAGCACCGGGTCGGAGAGATGCTCCAGCACCTCCGTCATCACCACGACGTCGAATTGCGCGTCTGCATAGGCGAGGTTGTCTGCGTCACCGGTTTGAAAATCGGCTCCCGGCACATGCTCGCGGGCCAAGCTCACCAGCTTCGGGGAAATGTCCATGCCGTGTAGCTTCGCGTCTGGGCAGAGTTTGCGGATTTCCGCGAGCTGCCAGCCCTGTCCGCAGCCAATGTCGAGCACAGCACTGCCTGCGCAGATCTTTGGCGCGATGATCGAAGCGCAGAGGCGGTAAAACTTCGGCGACATGGCGAGGACTTCGGCGATTTCGTCGTAGCCTTCGGCGATTTCACTTTTGCTGAGCGTGGTGGACATGGTGGAGGAAAGAAAAAAGATTCAGCCTTCCTTCGCGTGCTGATAAATGGCGTCAAGGCGCTTCAAGAAGTCTGCAAAGGAAGGCTGTGCGGTCTGCACGCTTGTTTGATGGGCCACCAGTGCAGAGCGGTAGCCGCTGTCAGTGAAAAAGGCATACACCTTCTCCGCGTAGCCCGCTTCATCATCGAGATCGAACAATCCTGGATCATCCTCACCCAGTACGGCAGTATTTCCTTCGATCCGGCTGCAAATCACCGGCACACCACAGGCCAGCGCTTGCAGGATCACCATCGGCTGTCCCTCCCAGGTCGAAGGCAGCACCATCAGGTCCAGCGCCTGCAGCCACGGCACCACCGGGCGCTTATTGCCCGCTAGTACCATGCGCTTGGAAATGCCCAACGTGTCGATTTGTGTCTGTAGCTCACCACGCAGCGGCCCTTCGCCAAAGATGTAGCCTTGAGCCTCCGGCAGTTTTTTTAAAAGCGCCGCCATCATGCTCACCGTCGCCGAATGGTTCTTCTGCGTGTTCAGTGACGCGATCCCGCCGACCAGCGGTGCGTTCACCGGCAGTCCCAGCCCCGCCCTCAGCGCCGCACGGTCCTGTGCTGGCGCATACACCGCGCCATCGACGAAATTCGGCAACGTCGCCGTTTTCTGTTTCGGCAGCGCCAGTGCATCCATCACATCCAGCCCGGTCTGCTCTGAAAGCGTGATCTGCCGTGCGGCGAAGCGTGAGAGCACCCGCATCGTCCACCAGCGGCGGCGGCGTTCACGGTTAAAGGTCTTTTGGTGGTGCATCACCGACGGGATGCCCGCCAACCACGCCGCTAGCACGCCATACACATGCGCATTGTACACCTGCGTGTGTACCATCTCGATTTTCTTTTCTTTGAGCCAGCGTGACAGCCGCCACACCGCCAGCGGGCTAAAGCGCTTCTTTTGGATCAAAGGAAGGCACGTCACAGGCAGTCCGTCCCGCACAGCGGCCTCACCTGCTACGCCTAGATCGCGGATGCACACGGCCTCCGTGCCAGGGGCACTACGCACGATGGAAAAGACCAAGTCCTCTGCGCCGCCGACGGGCATGGTGATGAAGACATGCGCGACTTTCATGAGTAGCGGTGGAGGACGAGGGCAGAAGGGCGTGAAAGCATCAATTTGTTCAACACCATGCACGCAGCACAGGCAAACAAAAAACCGTTCCGACTGGCGACCCGGGCACAGGTTGACAAAAACACCCGCGACAGCCATGCAAGGCACGGATGAGTAGCACGCAGGCAGCATATAGGCAGGACATCGACGGACTACGGGCCGTGGCGGTGCTGCCCGTCGTGCTCTACCACGCGGGAGTGGGCTGCACGGGTGGCTACGTCGGTGTGGATGTCTTTTTCGTCATCTCAGGCTTTTTGATCACGCGCCTGCTCGCTCGCGATCTAGAGGAGGGGCGCTTTTCATTGCTGGAGTTTTGGCATCGGCGGGTGCGGCGCATTTTTCCGGCGGCGTTTGTCATGGTGATGCTCACGCTGCTGGCCGGGGGCTTTCTCATGCTCACGGCAGACTACAAGGAGTTGGGTCAGTCCGCGCTGGCGCAGAGCTTCATTGGAGCGAATTTCTTCTTTTGGGACGACACCGGTTACTTCGCCACAGCGGCGGATTCAAAGCCGTTGCTCCATACGTGGTCGCTGGCGGTGGAGGAGCAGTTTTACCTGCTTTTTCCGCTGCTACTGGCCGCACTGTGGCGGCGTGGGATGAATAAAGTGCGGTGTGTGCTCATGACGCTGCTGGTGCTTTCACTGGTGGCCAGTTTGTTTGGCCCGGCCTACTTTCCGACGACGGCTTTCTATTTACTGCCGACGCGTGCGTGGGAGCTTCTGCTCGGCGCGGTGCTGGTTTTCATTCCAGGGGCCAAAAGGCCGCTCCGTGCTGCTACTGCGGCGACGGGACTGGGGATGGTTTTTGGAGCCGTTTTCATCTACACGGCACAGACGCCGTTTCCTGGCATGGCAGCCGTTTTGCCCTGCCTAGGGGCTGCGCTGATCATCTGGAGTGGTGTTACCGGGCCGAGCTGGGTGCACCGCATGCTGTGCTGGCGTCCGCTGGTCTTTGTGGGGCTGATTTCATACTCGCTGTATCTCTGGCATTGGCCGGTGCTGGTGCTGGTGCTTTCGCGGAAATTCCTCATCGCCGCTCCAACGTCACTTTTCGTCACGGGCCAAATCGCCGCCGCGTTCGTGCTGGCGGTGCTTTCGTGGCGTTTTGTGGAGACACCTTTCCGCACGAAGGGCTGGTTGCCGCAACGCCGCAGCATGCTGCGCTTTGGGGTCGCCTGCACCCTCATCACCGCAGTTAGTGGAGCGATCCTTTCTGCTACCAAAGGCCTGCCTGCACGGCTACCAGCCGCCGTGCGGCAGCTCACAGCGGATCCGCCCGGTCTCGAATATGATCCTAACATCGCGACAACGACGGAGGCCATCCGCGCGGACCACGTGCCGGTGATCGGCGATGTAGCAGCACCCGCGCCCACTTTTCTGCTCTGGGGGGATAGTCATGCTTTGGCATCGCATCCCGTGTTCGATGTCCTCGCAAAGGAAAAAGGCCTGCGGGGCTACGTCATCGGTCGCACAGGCACTACGCCACTTCTAGGCACTTGGCGGCGTGCAGTGGGTCAAGAAGCGCTCGCCTTTCATGCGGCCTCGCTGGACTTCATTCGCCTCAAAAAGCTCAAAACGGTCTTTTTGGTCTCCTACTGGGCACTTTACACCGAAGGACACCCCAACAGGAGTAGCGAGTGGTTCATCACTGATGATGAAAAATTGCCCGACAACTCGGAAGCGGCTTTTGCGGTCTTTGAGCATGGTTTGACCCGCACAGTGGCCGCACTGCGGGACTGTGGAGTGGAGAAAATCTGCCTCCTGCGCCAAGTGCCGGAGCAGCCCATCCATGTGGCCGATGTACTGACCGCACGCATGCTCACGGGACAAAGTGTGGAGCATCTCGGGGCGACGCTCGCGGCGTATCGTGAGCGCCAGCGCCGCGTAGACCGCGTGCTGGACGCCATGCGGGCTGCGGACGTGCTGGTGCTTGATCCTGCACCACTGCTCATGGACGCAGAATCACGCACGATCCTCATTCATGATGACCGCGCTACCTTTGAGGACGAGGGACACCTCTCCGTCGAAGGAAGCATGTTGCTCAAGCCGCTGCTGGCACCGTATTTTTGATCACAGCAAGCACTCAGCGATCTGCACGGCGTTCAGCGCGGCGCCTTTGAGGAGTTGGTCGCCGACGACCCAGAAGGAGAGGCCGTTGTCGAGGGCGCAGTCCACGCGGAGGCGGCCCACGGCGCAGTTGTCGCGGCCTTGGTTGCGGAAGTTTTTCCCAAAGAAGCTCGTGAGCGTGCTGGCGGCATCTTCCACGCGACGAGTGTGGCCGGCTTGTGGCTCGCGGCAGCGGCTGGCCTGTGGGTCGGCACGGAATGGCGTACGGCTTATCTCCTCGGCGTGGCTCCAGCGCTGCTCGTGCTTTGGGTGCGCATGAGCATCAAGGAACCCGAATCGTGGAAAGCCGCGCGTGAGTCGAAAACAGAGCGCATGGGCAGCTTCAGCGAGTTGCTTGGCGATCCTCGCTGGCGTGCGCGTGCCATTTTCGGCGCCATGCTGGCCATGGTGGGCCTCGCGACGTTTTGGGGCGTGGTGGTCGCCGGACAAGACATCGCGGCTGATTTTCTGAAGCGTGCGAATGATCCCGATTGGGCCAGCAAGTCGAAGATCGCCTTCGGTTTCATCCAAACCGCCGGCGCGGGCGCGGGGATGCTTGCCTTTGGGCCGCTTGCGGCGCGCTGGGGCTGCAAGAAGACCTTTGTCATTATGCACATCGCCGCGCTCATCATGACGCCCATCGTCTGCTGGCTGCCCTCGCAGGTAAACAGCTACGCGGTGCTGCTCGTGCTGTTGCCGTTGTTCGGATTTTTCGCCCAAGGCATTCCCTGCGTCGCCTCCGCGCTTTCCGGCACCGTCGAAATGCTCGGCGAAAAAAATGGCGGCGCTCTCTACGCCTCTAGCACGCCGGAGTGGATCGAAAAACTCACGCAACTCGTCCGCGATGCCGCGCTGCGCCGTAAAATGGGCGCGAGCGGACGCGCCCGTTTTGAGCAACACTACACCGCCGAGGCCGTCGCCCGCACGCTCGCCGCGCGCATGCGCGAACTCGCCGCCCCACGATCATGAAACCGCAATTCGATGCCTCACCGCTGCGCAAGGCGCTCCTCTGCCTGAACAAGGACAGCCGCCGCGACTTCCGCTTCTTCCGCCAGTTCCCCCGCGGGCCCTTCCGCACCTTTCTCGACATCGGCGCGTATCACGGTGAGTTCACCGATCGCGTCCTGCGCCACTACCCGGTCGAAAAAGTCGTCCTCTTCGAGCCCTTCCCAGATTCCATCACTCTGCTGCGCCAGCGCTATCAAAACGAGCCGCGCTGCACCGTGCAGCCCTTCGCGCTTTCGGATCAAAGCGGCTCCACCGCGCTTCGCGTGCTCAACAAGGCCGATTCCAGCTCCCTGCTCGATCCCGTCGGCGATGCCAGCGCCGTTTTGCAGCGTGATTTTCACGAAGTCGGCCAGACGCAGATCGAAACGCGCCGTCTCGATGAAATCCCCGGCCTCGCTGACGTGCCGCGCTTTGATCTCGCCAAGATCGACGTGCAAGGCGCGGAGTTGAAAGTGCTGCGCGGCTGCGGAGCGCTGCTGGATCGCATCCAGGCCATCTACATCGAGGTAAACTTCCGCTCCCTGTATCAAAACGGCGCGGTGTTTTGCGAAACGCACGCCTTCCTCGAACAAGCCGGCTTCCTGCTCGGTTTCATGCAGGAATTCCGCCGCAACGCCGAAGGCGCGCTCATTTACGGCAACGCGTATTACTTCCGCCCCGGCTC
>Ga0315902_10010967_pt1 | contig 11957 bp, 10 predicted proteins | sample LakEriMetagenome_9_FD_203523 | JGI IMG/M metagenome (GOLD analysis project Ga0315902, IMG submission 203523) | Freshwater fungal communities from buoy surface, Lake Erie, Ohio, United States - Buoy 12 MA117 | ecosystem: Environmental > Aquatic > Freshwater > Lake > Lake biofilm | place: USA... | reverse complement strand
GGTGACGGAGGGTGCTGTCGAGTATTTCGCCGTGCAGATCGCTCCACTGGGCGAGGCCGGTGATCGTCAGGTCGGTGCTGTTCTTCTTGGATTTGTCGACTCCATGGCCGGTGAGGCCATCCGATTTGCGTTCGCTGGCTTCGAAGCGCGCGATCGCTTCCCGGCACAGCTCGGGCCGTAGGGCGTGGTCGTAGATTTCGATAAAGTCAGTCGGCATTCTCGTTTTCTCGCCCAAGACAGCATGTTTTTAGGGATCTTCGATTCGATCGAGCGGGGCATTGTAGCAGACGCATTCCGCAGCCGCATTTTCCGAAGGTACGACGGTTGGTGCGGGGATGGCGATCGATGGAGCAACGTTCTATGAAGGATGCCGATAGCGCACGCGACCAGCCACCATCGTGCATCGCACGATTCCTTGCAACTCATGCCCTTCCAGGGGCGTGTTGTACGATTTGCTCTGAAAGGTTGCTGCGTTGACCGTCCAACGGGCCGTAGGGTCGACGAGGATCAGATCCGCCGACTGTCCAACGGCCAGCGAGCCACCCGGTTGCCGCAGCAATCTAGCCGGATTCAAACTCATCTTTTCGAGGACGCTGAGCCAGTCGAGATGCCCGGGCTGGATCAAGTAGGTGATGACCTGCGCCAAGGCGGTCTCGAGAGCCATCATGCCGAACGGCGCGGCATCGATCTCGAGCATTTTCTTTTCGAGCGAGCATGGGCGATGTCCGCTGCTGATGATTTCGATGGTACCGTCCTGGAGCCCTTCGATGCATGCCGACACGTGATCGGCAGAACGAAGCGGCGGCTTGACTTTGCAATTGGTGTCGAAGGTTTTCATCCAGGCGTCGGTCATATGCAAATTGGCGACATGGATGCCCACGGAGAAACTCAGTTCGCGATGTTTCGCGCGACGGCACAGTTCGACGCTGCCGGAAGTGCTGATACTAGTCAAATGCAGCTTGCCTCCGGTGGCTTCCACGAGCCGCAGATCCCTGGAGGTTGCCAGATCCTCTGCTTCGGCAGGAATGGGGGCGAGTCCGAGCTTGAGTTGCTCTAACCCTTCATGCATCACGCCTCCGCGCGCCAAAGACCCGATCTCGGGATGATCGAACAAGTAGCGATCGAACATGTTGCAGTATTCGAGGGCGCGTCGCAGCAAGCCGGTATTTTCGATCGGGGAGGGAGAGTCGGTCAGCGCCACGGCACCCGCTTCCACCAGCGAACCGATCTCCGCGAGCGATTCCCCTTTTCTCTCTTTGCTCATGCATCCGAGGGGAAGCAAACGGCAACGATCCGCGCGAAGACCTTTGGAAAAAACGAATTCCACGCTGGCCGCGGTATCGATCGGTGGATCGGTGCTCGGGGACAGTGCCACCGACGTGAATCCGCCCGCGACAGCGGCAGCGGTTCCGGTCAGGATCGTTTCGTCCTCTTCGCGCCCTGGCTCGCCGAACTCGGTTGCCAGATCGAACAAACCAGGGCCGACGATCATGCCCCTCGCGTCGATCCTCGGAATACCCGTCGGGAGGTCGCCGTCAGACGGATCGACCGCCGCGATACGGCCGTCGACGACCAGAAGACGACCGATCCGATCCCATCGCTGCGATGGATCGACGATCCTGCCCCCTTCGATCAACCAGGAGTTTTCATTCGAAACGTGCGCCATCCTACCCTCAATTCCCTAGTTCGCGACCAGCGCTGCTCGGAAAGCCGGTCTCGCCCGGAGCCCGACCTTGTCGGGCAAAAACAATAACATAAACCGAACCGGGAGGCGATACGTCGGACGGGAACCAGAGATGGGTAGCCCGCTTTGTCGCTAAGTATCAGCGTTCACACGGGTTCATAAGCGGCTAGGGTCGGGCGGCTCGCGTGGGCTGGGATTGAAGCCCCACGGTGTTCACGGCGCGGACTTGGTACTGCGATCCTTCACGCCGCTCGCTCGAAGGTATCGTATACACCATCGGGATCAAAGGCTGAGGCGGTGTGTCGCTGTACTGCAGTTCCTGGAACAACGGACGACCAAACCGATTCGCCGGTTTCTCCTGCCATGTTCCTATCGGAACACCATCCCGCTCAATCACAAAATGGGATATCCCGCTCTCCACGTCGGCTTCCGCTTCCCATCGAAGCGTGTGTTCGGAGATAGCCACCGACGCCGGCGCCGGTGGAGGTGTGGTGTCTCCGACCTGGGTGTCGAGTACATACTCCATCCATCGCTTTGCAATCGACTGGTTGGGCAACCACGAAGCCGTATTGGGATCGCCCACGTACTCGGATGATTGCACAGCCTTGAAACCCGTTGGCTCAGCAAACCATGCTCCGTCGGAAGGCATAGCTCGTAGCGGCCTTCCGGGCTGGTCCGGCAATCGCGATTCCAAACATGCGTCCAACCAGGGAATAGCCAAGTATCGCTGGTTCCCACACTCATGACTCGTCAACGGATCGACGGACACCCCAATCAGCCCCGATCGACCTCGAATCTCAAGAAAGAATTTCTCGGTCGCGGGCCATACGCCAGCGAATGGTTCCTCCTTGACCGTTACCCCCTCCTTGGTCCCCAGATTGCACATCACTGGAACACGCAATGCCAATTCCGGAAGTTCGTGCGCCCGGATGTTAGGCCGCGCTGGATCAGGAGCAAGCAACGGTACTCCCGAACGCAACCAGGCAGCAACAACGCGATCGGGATGGAGCATCACCATCCCACCCGCCCAATGACCTCCTCCACTATGTCCCCACAACGCCCATGGAACTTGAGACAACTCCGGATGCCCCGTCATCGCAGCAAAGTCGACCAAGCATTGCTGAAACGCTCGATCCGATCCGTTGCGAGGATCGCACCACATCTGGCAATCCTCTTTCTGAGGTTGTTCATATGCTGGGGATAACAGCCCGCACCGATGTTTCCTTGCCAGTGCCTGCCAGTGCAAGTCGTAGGCGCCGGTCAAACCGGACTTGCAGGAGCCCTCGCCACATCCATGCTGATGCACAATGATGCCACGCAACGGTTCCACACCGGGCGGAATCCACAGCGTGAAATTGACGCCAAAGATCAACTGTCCCGCGTCGGTCGATGGCGCGTACCGCACACGGTAGTAAGGAGGTTCCGCTCCCGGAAAAACATCGTACGGCGGCACCTGAGACCAAAGGGACTGGCTCGAACTCAACAGGACACCGATCACAAGGAGATACGTACGACTGGTTTTCATGAGGATCGCGCGGGTGGAAGGTCGTTGCCGTTGAAAGATATCAGTTTACTGGATTAACTCGAAGGGATGACGGGGCACAGCAGCCACCACCGTCTGGCGACGGTAGCTACGGGACACCCACCGTCTGGCGACGGTAGCTTCGGGATGGGGACCACTTTTCGACAACTTCGACAAAAGTCAATTTTCGTTTCCATGAGCCTGAGGCGCTAGCCGAGTTCGTTCGACGTTCAAATACTCGGAGCGCCTCAGGCTCACTTTGGTCGGCTGTGTCGATCAGGAGCAGTTCTGCGTGTCTCCTGCGATTGCTTGCATATAGTGGCGTTCCTTCTGCCGCATCCGCTTGGACTGGGCGGGGGTAGCGTCATCGAGTCCGACAATGTGGAGCATTCCATGGATGATATAGAGGAGCATCTCCTGGCTCGTCGTCCAGCCATTTTCCTGAGCAACGCGTTTCGCAGTTTGCCAGCTAACGATCACCTCCCCTTCCAGGATATTCTCGTCGTCACTGAGGTTGAAGCTGATCACGTCGGTGGGGTAATCGTGGTTGAGGTATTGGCGATTGACGTCTTGAATCGTCCGATCGTTGACGACGGCGACGGAGACTTGGGCGGCTTGCCAATCGAAATCCTTGGCGATGGATTCGACGGCGAGAAGGATTTGGTCCCGGAGTGGCTGGGGAACATAACGGGATTTCGTGATGAGGACTTCGAATGCCATGGGTATTTGAGGGAAATGCGGCGAGTTTGCGACGTGCCTAGGATACCACGAATCGGGGTACTTTTCAGGTTAGGAATTCCTTGAGGGTAGTTGATTAATGCTCATCCTAGGAATCCTCGCGAAGCGCGTCAAAATTGGCAAAAACCTTTCGATTCGAGCCTTCGGTTGCCGAAACATAACGTGTATTCGCAAATCGCGGGTAGTGATCGGACAGGGAGGTCCGCGTTCTCAGGATCGCGTGAACTTTTTGGCAGACCGGCGCTCGCGATAATGCAGGTGCCGAGGTTCAGACTCAGTGGCTCCAAAGCGCCGTTGTTCCCGCAAAACAAACCGTAGGAGGATATCCATGCGACGATTCTTTTTGGGCATGGCGATTGCCTCGCTGACCGCCGGTGCTCCCTTGACGGCATTTGGTGGAGATCGCGAGATCGCGGATGCCATCATCACCGCCGTGAAAAAGTCTCAGATGAGCCTGAGTGGTCTTGAAGTAGATTTGACTGTAGAGAACGGCAATGTTGTGATCTCAGGCACGGCAGCAACCCAAACGCAGCTTGATACGGTACTGACGGCCGCTCGAGCAGTCGAGGGTGTCAAGTCGGTTGAGAACAAGGCAACCGCCGTCGTGCAGACTCCTTCGACCCAACCGACCCCTGTGGCGGATGTGGTTCCCGCGTCTGCCAGTGAATCGACTCTTCTGCTCGGAGAACCTGAGGCAGCAGGAGCGAGTGACTCCGCCATCACTTCCGACATTCTTGGCCAACTCGGCCAAGCCAAACGCGTTGGCCAACTTCGCAATTTCGACATCAATGTATCGACCGTTGACAGTGAGGTTACGATTCGAGGCTTTGTTGCGAACGCGCAACAAAAGGACTTGGTCCTCGGTACCGCACAGAACTCCCAGGGAGTTCGCCGCGTGATTGACGAGATCACCGTGACGGGTGCTCGCGACATGCAAAGAGCAGTAATGCCTGCAGCAACGGTGTCGGAAGCGACCCCGGTTGCTCGTCCGGCCTTCGCTGGAAACCCTGCCACCGGTGCTGGCGTCCCTCGCGCTTTTGCTGCGAGCACGATCAACAACGTCCCTATGCAGGTTGCTCCTGTTCAAGCGGCCCCGATCCAAGCTGTTCCGATGCAAGCTGCACCGATGCAAGCTGCTCAGGTCGTTCCAGGAGTGGCAGCTCCACAAGCTCCGGTTCCGATGAACGCAGGTCCATCGTACGGAGCAGGGGTTCCTCGCCAGGACAGCCCGTACATGCCTGGTTATGCCTGGCCGAGCTATGCTGCCTACCCGAACTATGCTGCGGTCACCTATCCCAAGCAGTACAGTGCCTCGGCGTGGCCTTACATCGGTCCGTTCTACCCCTACCCACAAGTTCCGCTGGGATGGCGACGAGTTTCCTTGGAATGGGATGACGGACTGTGGTACCTCGACTTCACCCACAAATAATGGGTAGGAAGAGATCCTGAAAACAAGAAAGCCTTGGTCGGATGACCAAGGCTTTTTTTGTTGATGCACAAAAGATTAGTGGAGGCCTATCGGCCTTTGACTTCGCAGCTCAGTCCGCCAGATGCAGGAACGTAAGCGACGCGAGTGTAGTCCATGACCATGCGGTGACTGCTGAATCGCCAAGCCAGGGTGCTGATACTGTTCATCATCATCTTGATCCAATGGCGGGGCAGGCCATCCCGATCTCGATCGTAGAAGGTTGGGACGATCTTTTGTTCGAGGGTTTCGTACAGATAAAGCGCATCGCGTCGATCGGTGATTCGATCATCGGCGTGGCTCGCTCCCTTGCCGATGGCAAAGCCGTTGGTGCCATCGAAGGCTTCCGCCCACCATCCATCCAGGATGCTGCAATTCAAGCCGCCGTTGAGCACGGTTTTTTGGCCGCTGGTGCCAGACGCTTCCAAGGGTCGCCTCGGATTGTTCAACCACACATCGACACCCTGGATCAGGTGTCGGCATACGTTGATGTCGTAATCCTCGATGAATGCGACGCGGCCTGCGAAGCGTGGATCATTTCGAAGATTGGCGATCTCCTGGATGAATTTTTTGCCAGGTTCGTCTTTGGGGTGAGCTTTGCCGGCAAAGATCACCTGCACGGGGCGGTCGGGATTTCCGAGGATGTTGGCAACTCGGTCAAGGTCATTGAAGAGCAAGTTTGCTCGTTTGTAGGTTGCGAATCTTCGGCCGAAGCCGATCGTCAGGATATTGGGGCTGAGGATATTCCGAGCCGACTCGATCACTTCGTCGCTCTCGCCTCGCCGACGGCATTGCCTGGACACCCGCCGACGAACAAACGACAGGAGCATATTCTTCAGCGCGTTGTGGGTCTCCCAGAGTTCCCCTGGATCGACGTTATGGATGAACTGCCAGACATCGGCCTCGCCCATATGGGTTCGCCAGTTGGCAGGGAAGTGCCGATCGTACAACTGGGCCATTTGGCCGGCGAGCCAACTCTCGATATGAACACCGTTGGTGATGTGCCCGATCGGGATATTGTTCTCCTCGCGGTTTGGCCACAAGTTATGCCACATGCGACGCGAAATATGGCCGTGCAATTGAGACACCGCATTGGCGGTACGAGACAACTTCAAACCGATCACGGTCATGCAAAACGATTCGGATGGGTCGGAGGAATGCACTCGCCCCAGGCTCATCAAGTGATCTTGGCTGATCCCGAGCGAATCGCGGAGGGGCCCAAGATGCTCTTCGATCAGGGCGCTGCTGAATCGATCGTGCCCCGCCGGAACAGGGGTATGGGTAGTAAAGACGGTGGACTGAGCGACTTCGCGGCCCGCATCCTCGAACGACAGGCCGTCGTCGGCCATCCGTTCGCGAATTACCTCGAGGGGGGCGAAGGCGCTGTGCCCTTCGTTCAAGTGGTAGGCACCGGGAGTGATCCCCAAGGCTCGCAGGGCTCGCACTCCACCGATCCCGAGAACGAGTTCCTGGCGAATCCGAGTTCGCTCGTCCCCGCCGTAAAGGCGACTGGTCAGCTCGCGATCCTCGGGGCGATTCCCATCGACATTGCAGTCGAGCAAATGAAGTGTGACTCGACCGACCCGGACCTTCCAGACCTTGGCTAGCAAACGGCCATTGCGGGTATCGATTTCGACGACGAGCGGGGTGCCGTCAGGCAGCAACGCTGCTTCGAGCGGCAGATCCTCGACGCGGGTTTCGTAATACTCCTCCCGCTGATAACCGTCGGTGCTGAGCGCCTGCTTGAAATACCCGTGCGAATAATAGAGCCCAACCCCGACCAGCGGAACACCCAACCCGCTGGCGCTCTTGATATGGTCTCCGGACAAAACTCCGAGGCCGCCGGAGTAAACAGGAAGGGATTCATGCAATCCAAACTCAGCCGAGAAATAGGCGACCGGTTTGCTTCCCAGAACCCCGGCATTAGTGTGGGCCCACGTATTGTTCGACTCCAGGTATTCCTGCAGCCGGCGATAGGCGTAGTTGACGCGGCTGTGCAGCACCATTTCGCTGGCTCGGATCGAAAGGCGATCCGGGGTGAATTCGCGGAGGAGGGCGATCGGATTGTGGTCGAGTTGCCGCCACCGGATGGGATCGATATCCCGGAAGAGGTTCGTGACTTCGGGTTGCCAACTCCACCACAGATTGTGGGCGAGCGCCACACACTTGTCGTACAAGGCCTCGGCATCAATCTCGCTTGCAATCCCGGACGCTGCCAGTTCGCTTCCAACCGAATAATCCATTTGCGTCATGTCAATCCTATCTACGCTCCCTGCGCGATGTTTTGCTTACCCGGGCGGTAATCGTTTACGACGGTCCTCGTTTACCGACACCGCTCTAGTTATAGCGAAATGCCGCCAATACTTCAAAGCCGTCTGGGGCATTCGCGCGGGCTTCGGCAATTCCTGCGGTTCAGGTAAGATGGGGGGCTCCCAGAACCAGGTTCCCTGATGCCGATGGATCATCGCCGATTCCCCTTTTGCTTGGATTTCATCACCCACTTCTCCACCGATATGGAGGATTGGGTTGCGAGGCTGCGCGCCGAGGGGGCGTCACCACAGTCGTTGACACACTTTCCCGCAGGATCCATTCGACGCTTGGCGCAGTGGGAGCGACACACCGATATCCATCGGTCGCACTCTCTCCCTTTTTATGTCGCCTTGGCCTACGGCAATTTGTCCCTCGCGTTCATCATGACCCAACGGCATGCGGCGATTCGTCGGATAGAGACGAGTTCCAATCCGCGATCCATCGCCGAGTGGCTTCCGGCAATCCTGAGTGGCGACGCCTTTACCACGGTGGGGATCAGCCACTTGACGACGAGTCGGCGGCATTTGACTGTCCCTCCGGTGACAGTGGTTTGGGACGGGGACCGAGGGACACTCCACGGATCGATCCCCTGGGTCACCGGTGCGGCCCATGCCCGATATCTCGTGGTGGGTGCCGTGGATGCATCCGACTCCGGCCAACAATATTTGATCCTGATCGAAACTCCATCGGAAGGAATCCAGCCCGGTCCTGGCATGCAGCTCGTCGCTTTAACAAATAGCTGCACCGATGTTGTCGAATTGCGTGGGGCTCGGATCGACCGGCGCGACGTATTGCATGGTCCAAGCGAAAATGTCATGGCGGCATCGAACACAGGAGGGGCGGGGGGACTGCAGACGAGCGCTCTTGCGCTCGGGCTGGCTGCCTCTGCCATCGACTATCTCGCGCATGAATCGTCGATGCGTCCCGCTCTGAGCGAGCATGCAGGGAACCTGCGAAGTCAGTGGGAACGGCTCTACGACGCGATCGTCGACTCGGAAAGCAGCCGGGATGCCAATACGCTTCGCAAGGAAGCGAACGATCTGGTTCTGGCTGCGACGCATGCCTCATTGTCCGCAGCCAAAGGTGCGGGCTATGTCGAGGGACATCCCGTGGGGCGTTGGTGCCAGGAAGCCCTCTTCTTCCTGGTGTGGAGTTGTCCACAAGTCGTTGCCGACGCTCATCTATGCACGTTTTCGGGATGGCAATCATGACACTTTCGGCTGAAATCATGTCGATCGGAGATGAACTGACGAGCGGCCAGCGTCTGGACACCAACAGCCAGTACTTGAGCCAGCGACTAAGCGATCTCGGGATCCAGGTCCGCTATCACACAACCATCGGCGACGAATTGGCGGACAACGTCGACGCGTTTCGCATCGCGGCGAAACGCGTCGATGTGGTGATTGCGACCGGGGGATTAGGTCCTACTGCGGATGATCTGACGCGCGAGGCGATCAGCGAAGCGTTCGGACTAGCGCTCGAGTTACGGCCCGAGGCGCTTGCCCATATCGAATCTCTTTTTGCGATGCGCAAGCGTCCCATGCCCGAGCGCAATCGCGTTCAGGCCATGTTCCCAGAAACGTCGCGCATCATCCCGAACCCGCATGGGACCGCTCCGGGAATCGATGTCGAGTTGACGCCCAATAGCCCCCAAACAAAGCGGCATTGTCGGATTTTCGCGTTGCCAGGCGTCCCGGCTGAAATGATGGAGATGCTCGATGCCACGGTCCTGCCGCGTTTGGTCGAGGAGATGGGGGCAGGGGCAAGCCGTTGGCGCTATCATTCGCTCAAGGTCTTCGGGATTGGCGAGAGCGATGTCGAACAGCGACTTCCGAACTTGATCGCCCGCAACCGCATCCCACGCGTTGGCATCACGGTTTCCCGCGCGACGATCACGCTGCGGATCGCGGCCCAAACCGCGACCGATGAGGAATTCCAACAATTGATCGCTCCCACGGTCGCTGAGATACGGGCTGCCTTGGGCGACCGCGTCTTTGGCGAAGGTGAGATCGAGATTCACGAAGCGGTTTATGCATTGCTTGAGAGTCGTTCCATCCGATTGGGTGTGATTGAAGTGGGTGCGTGTTGCCGTGTCGCCCATATGCTCGCGTCCTTGCAGACATCGAATCTCACCGGGTTGGTAATCAGCCAACAGGTCGCCGGGATGTCCGAACTGGGTACCGATGAGCAGGAAATGCGCGACTGGGTGGCTGGAGATTTAGAAAAAGCGCTGAGCGTTGCCGCGGACCGAATGCTGCGAACCCATGATTTGGACCGGTGTCTTGCCGTCGGCGTGTATCCGACATCGAACGAGGTCACATCGGCTGCCCTCATGCCCCACGCGGACTTTGCGATGTGCTTGGCGAAGCGGGATTCCGCTTCCAAGGCAACGACAGTCTCCCTGGGCGGGCATCCCGACGTCCTCTATCATCGATTGGCAAAGACTGCTTTGAACTTTCTCCGACTCGATTTGCTGAAGTCCTAGGGGCTACTGTGCCGGAAAAAATTGTCGTTGCCAAAACCTCGGAAATTCCGCTCGGAGAGGGCCGCGCATTCCCCTGCCGGGATCGCATGATCGCCATTTTTCACCTGGAAGACCGCTTCTATGCCATGGACGATTTCTGCCCCCATCAGGGCGCTTCCCTCGCAGGCGGCTGGGTCCATGACGGCTGCGTTGCGTGCCCGTGGCATGCCTGGCGGTTTCGACTCGACGATGGCACCTGGATGGACAACCCGAAAATCAAAACCGATACGTTTCCGGTGACCATCGAGGGGGACGATGTCTGCATCGAGATTCCGTAGCCGGAAGGTGCTGGGGTTCCTCCAGTATCTCACCCTCCCTGTAGAGTCTGCCCAGATTGTTGAGATTGTTTTTCTTACTTGGCTTAAATCCGTCTTGACCCGCCTTTCGCGACTTGGCTATTCTCCGCCTCGACCACGGCAAGTTCGGTAGACTCGGCGAGCCTGGTTGGAGTTAAAGGATGCATCGTTCGGGCAAAGGCTCGAACGGTTACGAACATTCAACAAGGATGGTTGAGTTCCATGTCGACAACAAAAACAGTTTTCACTACCGGCGAAGCTGCCAAGATCTGCAAAGTAAGTCAGCAAACGATTATTCGCTGCTTCGATAACGGAACGCTGAAAGGATTTCGCGTCCCGGGAAGCCGTTTTCGCCGAATCCCTCGAGATCAGCTGTTCGTCTTCATGAAAGACAACGGCATTCCGACCGATGCCCTGGAAAGCGGCAAGAAGAAATTGCTCATCGTCGATGACGATCAGGATCTGGTCGACTTGATGCGAGACACCTTCGAACGCGACGGTCGCTTTGATATCCGGACCGCAAACAATGGTTTCGATGCCGGGATGCAGGTCAAGGAGTTTCGGCCTGATCTGGTCGTGCTCGACGTGATGTTGCCAGACATCAACGGCCGCGAAGTTTGCCAACGTGTTCGATCCGATCGGACGATGGATTCGGTCAAGATCCTGTGCATCTCCGGGATGGTCGACTCCGAAAAGATCGCCGATCTTCGGATGGCCGGTGCCAACGACTTCATGCAGAAGCCGTTCACCATGGATCGCCTGCTGGAACGAGTCTGCGACCAGTTGGAAATCGATCGACCCGTTGCAGTCCTCTAGTCTGCAACGCATACGCAGCAACGAGCGATCCTCGAGGGATCGCTCTCCTTTGGGAGCGGCCATTTCCTAGCCACCAGGAAAAACGGCATCGCTCCTATTTCTTTTTGCGACGCGAGTATGGTGCGTTTCGCGTATTGTTATTGGAAACGGACCACGATCCCGAAGTGAATGGAGCCACTGGGACCCGCGAGAGCGCCCAAAGATTCGGTACTACGAAACAACCATCCTTGCGACAAACATCGTTTCGCGGCAGTGGTTGGCAGCACTCGCCTGATGAAGCTTCGAGCTTTGAACCAATAACGATCGTGGAAGAAAATGCGGTCGAGGATCGTTCCGCCGAGTGATACGAGGTTTGCTTCAAAGTCCCGCCGCACGGGCTTTTTGATCCGACCGGCAATCACCATCGTTCCGTCTGCTGCTAGCAATTCCTTGTGGATTTGAATGACGTGACGGTACCAATCCAGGTTTGCATCGATGTCGATATCGCTCATGACAATCAAGTCAAACATGTTCTTGTCGTATCCTGGACATAGCGCGTCGCGCACCTCCACGTGGATCCGGTCTTGTTGGCAAGGTTGGAAACGCTCGCGCGTTCGCTGGAC
>Ga0315902_10010966_pt1 | contig 11958 bp, 8 predicted proteins | sample LakEriMetagenome_9_FD_203523 | JGI IMG/M metagenome (GOLD analysis project Ga0315902, IMG submission 203523) | Freshwater fungal communities from buoy surface, Lake Erie, Ohio, United States - Buoy 12 MA117 | ecosystem: Environmental > Aquatic > Freshwater > Lake > Lake biofilm | place: USA... | reverse complement strand
GGAAAACATGCGGCCGTGCTCGGCCTCGGGCGGAGCGGGGCGGCGGCGGCGCGCCTCCTCCTCGAGAGCGGCGCGGCGGTCACCGTGCTCGATTCCGGCGATCCCGCCCCGCGGCGTGAAGCCGCAGGACTGCTTTCCTCGCGTGGCGCACGCGTCGTTTTGGGGGACGACGCGTTGCGCTGCGTGCAGGATTTTGACTTCGCGGTGCTGAGCCCCGGGATCGATCCCGTGGTGCCGCTCGCGCGGAGGCCGGTTGAATCCGGCGTTCCCCTCCTGGGCGAGATCGAACTCGCCTTCCGCAGTTGCCGTTGCCCGGTGGTGGCCATCACCGGCACGAACGGCAAGACGACGACGACCGGACTCACCGCCGCGCTGCTCAACGCCGCGGGGATGAAAGCCGAAGCGTGCGGCAACATCGGTTTGCCCTTCAGTGAAGTCGCCGCGCGCAGCGCTTCACTCGACGCGGCGGTTGTCGAAATCAGCTCGTTCCAGTTGGAGACCACGGACACTTTCCGGCCACGGGTGGCGGTCTGGACCAACTTCAGCGCAAACCATCTGGACCGCTACCCGGACGTGGCCTCTTACCGTGCCGCGAAACTGCGCATCTTCGACCGCCAGACGGCGGACGATTTCGCCGTGGTCAACGCGCGGTTGGAGTTGCCGGCCCTGCGCGCGCGGCGTGTGACTTTCACCGCCGCGCGCGCGGTCGAGGCCGATTTCACACTCGGCGAGGGAGACACGATCTTCCATCGGGGCAAACCGCTGATCGCCATGTCGGAAACGCACCTGCGGGGACCGCACAACGCTGAGAATCTCATGGCCGCGCTCGCCGCCGGCCTGTGCCTCGGCGCGGATCTTTCGAAAATGCTTCCGGCCGCACGCGACTACGCGCCGCCGCCGCACCGTTGCGAATTCGTGCGCGAAGTCGACTGCGTGACCTACATCAACGATTCCAAGTCGACGAACCTCGACGCCCTCTCGCAGGCGCTGCGCGGTCAGACCGGCGGCGTCGTCCTCGTCGCGGGAGGCAAGAACAAAGGATTCGATTTCGCGCCGGTGGCCTCGCTTGTCGGCGAGCGTGTGCACGATGCTGTTCTCATCGGTGAACTGCGCGAGGAAATCGCCCGCGATTGGTCCGGCGCAGTGCCGTGCCATCCGACCGATTCGCTCGAGGCCGCGCTGAGCAAAGCCCGCGCTTTGGCCCGTCACGGCGACACCATTCTTTTTTCTCCCGGCACTTCGTCCTTCGACATGTTCCGCAGTTACGAGGAACGCGGGGACACCTTCAAGCAGCTCGTCCGAAACATCCAACCAACCAACCAAACATCATGAAAATACCATTGTTCAGCAAACTGACGGCCAAATCCCGCGGCCGCAAAGTGGTGCGTGCTTCGGCCCGCGCCATGCGCGGCGGGGAAGAGGACTACTACGAGGCGGAACCCAACATGAAGCTCTCCCACGCATTCATGGTCGTGCTCATCCTGCACGTCGTGGCCGTGGGTGGCATCTACGCCTTCAACCAGATCAAGGTGAACAAGAACCCGAACGTTCTGGAAAATGTCTCCAACAAAATCGGGCAGGCGGCCGGCACTCTGTTGACGGGAGGTGCCGCGAAATCCAGTCAGGTGGCCGCCGCGGTCTCCGCGCCGCCCGCCATGCAGGCGGCAACGGCTGCTCCGGTGGCGACCGAAGTCGAGCGTATGCCCGGCGATGCGGATGAACCGCTCCCGAGCGTCGCGTCTGCCGAGGTGCCCGCCTTCCGCACGACGCCGGCCACACCGGCACCCGCCGCCGCGCCGAAAACGCAAACGCCCGCCGCGCCTGTGGTGACGCAGGTTGCACCAGCCAAGGCGCCTAACAAAGCGGCGACATCCGCCCCGGCGAAAGCCGAGCCTGCGACTTCGACTGCCGCGACCTACAAGGTGGCCAAGGGGGACAATCCCTACAAAATCGCCAAACACCTCGGGGTGAACGCCCAGGAGCTGCTCAAGGCGAACAACATCGAGGATCCGACGAAACTGCAGATCGGTCAGGTCCTCAAAGTCCCGCGCAAAACGAACTGACGGACGGCTCATGCGTCGTCGCACCGGTTACGTTCTGATCCTTTCCATGGTGAGCTTGCTCGCCATCGGGATCGTCATGCTGTCGAGCACCGGCGCTTTCGCCAGCGACAGCCGCGGCGACATGTTTTACTTCATCAAGCGCCAGAGCATGTGGCTGGTCATCGGGGGAGCGGCGTTGGTTGGCGCTTCCCTGCTCGATTACCGCCTCTACGCGCGTTACTGGGCGTGGGTCTACGGGCTTGCCGTGGTGCTTCTCGTTCTCTGCTTCGTTCCGCCGATCGGCATGAAAATCAACGGCGCCTGGCGCTGGATCAATCTCGGCTTCGCCAGTTTCCAGCCGAGCGAACTCGGCAAGGTCGCGGTGATCTTCTTCCTCGCATGGTGGTATCAGCGCCACGAAGAGCGGTCGTCAGAGTTTCTGCACGGTTTCGTCCTGCCGCTGGCCATCGCGGGGGTGATCATGGGCTTGATTGTCATAGAAGTGGACCTCGGGGCCACCGCGCTGATCGGCGTAACCACGCTCGCCGTGATGTTTGTCGCGGGCACCGGCCTGCGCTGGCTTTTGCCTTTGCTTGGTCTTGGTCTGGCCGGCTTGGTTGTGGCCATCACGCAGATACCCGAGCGCATGGATCGCATTCTCGCCTTTCTTGATCCCGAGAAACACCGGCTGGCCGAGGGCCTGCAGCAGTGGCAGGCCATGCTCGCCTTCGGTGCGGGCGGAGTCGACGGTCTCGGTCTGGGTAGCGGACGACAAAAGATGCTCTACCTGCCCTACGCGCACACCGATTTCATTTTTCCCATGATCGGCGAGGAGCTCGGGTTGCGCTTCACCCTGCTCATCGTCTTTTGCTTTCTCCTCATCCTTCTTTCCGGCGTTCTCATTGCCATGAACTCGCGTGACCGCTTCGGTATGCTGCTCGGCTTCGGTATCACCTTCATCATCACGCTGCAGGCCGCGATCAACATCGGCGTGACCACGTCGCTGCTCCCCAACAAAGGCATGCCGTTGCCCTTCATCAGCTACGGCGGCAGCAACCTTGCCATCTCCATGGCGCTGATCGGCATCCTGCTCAACATCCACCGCCAGGGACGACGCGAGCCCAAGCGCCGTTCGCGCGTCGTCCCGGCAACCAGCCTCGCGGTCCGTTTCTGATCCATGAAGTTCGCCATCGCATGCGGGGGCACGGGCGGGCATTTGTTCCCGGGTCTGGCGGTGGCGGAGGTGCTCCGCGCGCAGGGGCACGAGGTCGTTCTTTTTGTCTCGGAAAAAGAAGTCGACGCCCGCGCGCTGCGCGCCCATCCGGATCTGCCGAGCAAAAAACTGCCTTCCATCGGTCTGCCGTCGGTTTTTTCGCCGGCCATGGTCACTTTTTTGCGGCGTCTGCGCGAGAGCCTGAAAAAATGCGGGGCGGCTTACGATGAGGACCGGCCGCACGCGGTCCTTGGCATGGGGGGATTTACCAGTATCGCCCCGCTGATCGCTGCGCGTCGGCGCGGGATTCCGGCTTATTTGCACGAATCGAATGCCATCCCCGGCAAAGCCAACCGCTTGGCCGCGCGGTTCTGCCGCGCCGTGCTGCTCGGTTTTGACGATTGCGCGAAGCATTTTCCCAAGCGCCCGACCCAAGTCACCGGCACGCCGATCCGGCGGGAACTTGCGGCCAATGTGCCGACGCGGGAGGAAGCGCGCCGCGCGCTCGGGCTCGATCAGCAGCGGACGACGCTGCTTGTCATGGGCGGAAGTCAGGGTGCTGCGGGAATCAACGCCCTCATGACGCAGGCCGCACCGCATCTTGCGGCGGCGGATTTGCAGATTGTCCACCTGTCTGGCGAGCGCGACGTCGAAACCGTGCGCGACGCTTATCACGATGCGGGTATACGAGCGGTCGTTCTCCCGTTCTGCGATCGCATGCAGGAGGTCTATCCGGCGGCCGATCTGGCCGTGTCGCGCTCCGGTGCGGCCAGCCTTGGCGAGCTTTCCTGGTTCGGCCTTCCCTCCGTGCTTGTCCCGTTTCCTTACGCCGCGGAGGACCACCAGCGGCTCAATGCGGAAATTTTCTCCTGCGCGGGTGCCGCACGTATCCAAGCGGAAAAAGACGCCACGGGCGAGGGACTGGCCCGGATGATGCTGTCTTTGCTGGAATCGCGGGAAACTTTGGCCACCATGTCCTCGTCGGCCAAAGCGCTGGCCCCGCGGGATGCGGCGGCGCGCGTCGCCGCAGTTTTGACGGAAGCAAAGGAATGACCACGCAGGAATTGGCCGAGATTTTGCATGGCGCGCCGCGCCGCATCCATCTCATCGGGGTGGCCGGATCCGGGATGAGCGGGATTGCCGGTTTGCTCCTCGCTCTCGGCCACCAGGTCAGCGGTTCGGACAAAGTCGACACGGTCGAGGTGAAGCGCCTGCAATCGCTTGGCCTCGATTTCCACACGCCGCAGCGCGCCGAGGACGTCGTCGACGCGCAACTCGTCATTTATTCTTCGGCCATCCGTGAAGGGAATGCGGCTTACGATGCCGCCGTGCGCCTGGGTAAACCGATGGTGCGCCGCGCCGAGGCTCTGGCCGCACTCGCCCTCGGTAAAAAAGGAATCCTTGTCGCCGGCATGCACGGCAAAACGACGGTCTCGGCCATGACCGCGCATGCCCTGCGCGCGGCCGGGGTTCATCCCTCGCATTACGTCGGAGCGGAAATCCCCATCCTCGGCACCAATGCGCGCTGGGATGCGGGCGGCGAATATTTCGTGGCCGAAGGGGACGAGAGCGACGGCACCATCGTGCTCTACCATCCCGAGCACACCATCGTGCTCAATATCGAGCCCGAGCACCTCGACCACTATGCGGACCTGGCCGCGATCGATGCAGCTTTCGCGCGGCTTCTCGACCAAACCGCCGGAAAAATTTTCTACTGCGCCGACGATCCCGGCGCGGTGCGCGTCTGCGCCAGGCGTCCCAACGCCGTTTCCTACGGGAAAACGGGCACATATTCGTGCGCTGACATCCGTTCGTCGGGATTCGCTTCCACTTTTTCTTTCCGTCGCGACGGCGTGGAGTTGGCCCGCGTCACGCTGAACGTTCCCGGCGAGCACAATGTGGTCAATGCGACTGCGGTTCTCACCCTCGCGGCGGAACTCGGCCTCGACATCGAGAAATGCGCCGCCGGACTGGAAAGCTTCCGCGGCGCGCGTCGCCGTTTCGAGGTTGTTTATTCTTCCGATGATTACTTGCTCATCGACGATTACGGGCATCATCCGACGGAGATCGCCGCGGTGGTCCGAGCCGCGCGCGAGGCCGGCCGCCAGCGTGTTCTTTTGCTCTTCCAACCGCACCGCTACACGCGCACGCGGGCTTTGAGGGACGAATTCGGTCGCGCCCTGGCTTTGGCCGATGCCGTTGTGGTGACTGATGTCTATGCCGCGAGCGAGGTTCCCATTCCCGGAGTGAGCGGGCAAATGCTGGCCGAAGCAGCGACGGAATCCGGCTGCGCGCACGCTTCCTACGCGGCGGTGCGCGTTCAGGCCGGTCTGGAAGCCGGGCGTCTTTTGCGTCCGGGAGATTTGCTCGTCACGCTCGGTGCCGGCAACATCCACGAGCAGGGCGCGACCTTGGCTCGGGATTTGCAGACTTTGGAGAAGCTCCGCGCGGCCATGGGCCCCGGTGTCGCCCGTCTTTACGAACCGCTGGCCAAGCATACCACGATGAGAGTAGGTGGACCTGCGCAGTTCTGGCTCGAGCCGGAGACCGAGGAGGGCTTCGGCGAATTGGTCCGCACCGCCCACGAGGCGGGTATTCCTTTCATGGTGATCGGACGAGGCTCGAATCTTATTGTCCGCGACGGCGGATTGCGCGGCGCGGTGGTGCGCTTGCGTCGCGGCGTGTTCGGCGAATTCGCCGTGGAAGGCGATGCGATCCGCGCCGGCGTCGGCGTGCGTCTCAAGGCTCTGAGCGGCGCGGCCATCACCGCGGGCCTTGGCGGATTCGAGTGGATGGAAGGAATTCCGGGCGATGTCGGCGGATGCCTGCGCATGAACGCCGGAGCCATGGGCGTGGAAGCCTTCGATCAGGTCGTATCCATGCGCTATGCCGACCAAGAGGGCAACATCCTCGAAAAAACGCCCCGGGAACTCGAGGTGCATTACCGCAGCGTGCCTCTGCTGCGGACGAACTACGCGCTCTCCGCGCTTTTCCGCGGAGAGAAATCCACCCCGGCCGAAGTCGAGCGCCGCACGCGCGACTATTCGGCCAAGCGCAAAGCTTCCCAGCCTGCCGGGGCCAGCGCGGGTTGCATTTTCCGCAATCCGGACGGCGGCAAAGCGGGTCAGCTCATCGATGCTTCCGGACTGAAGGATTGTCGCGTCGGCGCAGCGCGCGTTTCCGACGTGCACGCCAATTTCATCCTCAATGAAGGCGGGGCCACCGCCTCGGAGGTCCTCGCGCTGGTCGAACAGGTGCGCGCGGAGGTTTTGAAAAAGCAGGGGGTCCGTCTCGAGACCGAGGTCCAGATCATCGGCGAGGAGGTAGCGGCTTGATGGACAAAAACTTGAAAGACCTGCATCTCGCCGTGCTCATGGGTGGTCCGGGTTCGGAGCGCGAGGTTTCGCTGCGCTCCGGCGCAGCGGTGGCCCGTGCTTTCCGCGGCGCCGGCTACCGTGTGAGCGAAGTCGATGTGCGCAGCCCCGATTTCGAGCTGCCGCCCGGCACCGATCTTTGCGTCAACATGATCCACGGGACGTTCGGAGAGGACGGACAGATCCAAAGCATCCTCGATCGTCGCGGGATTGCCTACACCGGCGAGGGGGAGGCGGGCAGCCGCATCGCTTTCGATAAGTTGGCCAGCAAGAAATTGTTCGTCGCTGCCGGGGTGCCGACGCCGCGCTGGGAGGTCCTTGCGCCTAAGTCGAAGCCGACCTTGCCCTTGCCCGTGGTGGTCAAAGCCCCGCGCGAAGGTTCGAGCGTCGGTGTGCACCTTGTGCGCGAGGCCGGGCAACTCGATGCCGCGCTGGCCGATTGCGCCAATCTCGACCGCGAAATTCTCGTTGAGGAGTTGGTCGAGGGGCGTGAACTCACGGTCGGCGTGGTTGGTGACCGCGCTCTTGCCGCGGTGGAGATCCGTCCGCACGAGGGCTTCTACGATTACGCGCACAAATATACCAAGGGCGCGTCCGAGTATTTCTGTCCCGCGCCACTCGACGAGGCAACGACTCGCCGCGTGCAGGAAACAGCTCTTGCAGCGCACCGTGCCCTCGGCCTCCAAGTCTACTCGCGCGTCGACATCCTCCTGCGCGCGGACGGCGAACCCTTCGTGCTCGAAACCAACACCATTCCCGGTATGACCGAAACCAGCCTGCTTCCCAAAGCCGCGGCCGCAGTGGGTGTGGATTTCCTCGCCCTTTGCGAGGAGATCGCGCGCATTTCTCTTCAATCTCGCAAGTCGTCCCGAACATGAGTCTTTTGTCCTCCAAAAAATCCCGCAGTCGCCGTCGCCCGGTTCGCCGTAAGCGCCGCGAGCATTTGCTCGAGGTCACCGCGACGGCGGAAACCGAGCGCCGCCGGCGCAACCAGAAGATATTGCTCTACGTTTTCGAGGGTCTTTTTCTCGCTGGGTTGCTCGCCGTGGCCTGGTTCGGCGTCACGCTATTCATCGAGCAATTCTTCACCAAGAACGACGCCTACGCTGTGCGCGTGGTTGAAGTGAACACCGACGGCGTGATGTCCCGCGAGGAAGTGCTGGCCAAAACGGGGATCCGAGAGGGGCTGAATATTTTCTCGCTCAACATCGAGGCGGCGCAACAGGCGCTGGTGCTCATTCCGGAGGTGAAAACAGCCAGCGTGCAGCGCAATTTGCCGAACACGGTTTCGATCAGCATCGAAGCGCGCCGCCCGGTAGCCTGGGTGGCCCCGGCCGATTCGGGGGCCGATCCATCGACCATGGAAACGTCCTGCCTGGTCGACGAGGACGGCGTGATGATCAAGCCGCACGGCTTCGAGTCATCCCATACGCGTCTTCCCGTGGTCTACGGAGTTCCGACCGAGCAGTGGCGCATCGGCGACAAGATCGAAATGCCCAGCCTGCAGGCCGCGCTCGATCTTTTCGGTTTGGCCGCGGGTCGCAGCAATCCGGAGGTCAACCTCCGCGCGGCCGACATCACCAAGGGTTGGTGCATCGTGGCTTGGAACGATCCGCAGACCCGGTTGACCTTCGGACCGGACAATCTCCCCGCGCAACTTGACCGCCTGCAGGTCATTCTTGCCCACGTGGAGCAAACATCGCGGCGCATCGCCACGGCCAACCTCATTCCCGAACGCAACACGCCGGTGACCTTCATTGGTGACGCCCCGCCCGAAGCCGAAGTCGCGTCCGCTCCGGCCAAGAAACCCTGACCACCATGGCGCGACCCTACCTCCACGTCGGTCTGGAAATCGGCACCTCTAAGGTCGCGGCGATCATTGCCGAGACGCGAAGCGACGGCCTGCTCCGCATCATCGGCGCGGGAGAGGCTCCGTCGCGCGGGGTGCGCAAGGGCGAGATTGTCGACATCGGCAAGATCACCCTCTGCCTGACCGATGCCGTTTCCGAGGCGGAGGAAAAAGCCGACCGCGAAATCACCGAGGTGGTCGCGGCAGTGACCGGAGCGCATCTCGACAGCCTGAACAACCGCGGCGGCGTGCCCATTCCCGAAGACCGCGACGAGATCGAGGAAGAGGATATCCACGAGGTGGAACAAAGCGCCCTCGATGTGACTATTCCGTCCGGGAATGTCTTTCTCCATACCATCATCCAGCATTACTACGTCGACGGGCAGGAGGGTGTGGCCAGCCCGCTCGGGATGATCGGGCGCAAACTCGAGGCCGAATTCCACATCGTTCACGGAACCAAAACGCGCATCCAAAACAACCTGCGCTGCATCCGTGAGGCCAACCTCAAGGTAAACAATGTGGTGATGAGTGCCGTTGCTTCGGCGCACGCCGTGCTCGAGCAGTCGGATCGCGAACTCGGCGTGCTGGTCATTGATATTGGCGGCGGCACGACGGATTACATTCTTTTCCGCGACGGATCCGTCCGCCAAAGCGGCGTGCTGGCCGTCGGCGGCGACCACATCACCAACGACATTTCCATCGGCCTGCGCGTCCCGACAAAGTGGGCGGAAAAACTCAAGGTTGAGGAAGCCGACGTCTCGCCCGGCGCGACCAGCGTGCGCGGATCGGTCGAAATCGAGGATCCGACCTTCGCCGGCGGCCAAATCGAGCGTCGCATGCTCAACATCGTGACCGAGGCCCGCGTGCGCGAGTTGCTCACCCTGGTCAAACGCCGCCTGCAATTCGACCGGCAGGCCCAATTCATTGGCAGCGGCATCCTGCTAACCGGCGGCACGGCCGAACTCAAAGGCATCGCCGCGCTGGCTTCGGAAGTTTTCGGCGTGCCTGCCCGTGTAGCGTCGCCGCGCCCGCTGATGGGACCCAGTTCGCTGTTCGAAAGCCCGCGGTTCAGCACGGCGGTCGGTTTGGTCCTTTATGCTCAGGCCGCGCAGGAAGCGCTCGACGACATTTCCATCATGGACCGACTGCGGCGCAAAATCGGGAGGTTCATTCCGGGGATATGATTTCGATGGGCACCAATGGCCAACTGGCCACGCCGGTTGCTCCGGTCACCTCGATCAAGGTCGTCGGTGTGGGCGGGGCTGGGTTGGCCATCCTCGAGCGCTTGGCGCAAGAGGGGGTCGACATTTCCGAATGCATCGCCATGCATACCGATGCTAAGGCGCTGCTTGCCTCTTCCGCTGCGCACAAAGTTCAACTCGGTCGCGAGGCAGCCAGCGGGCTCGGTGCGGGAGGAGACCCGAATGTCGGGCAGACCGCGGCCCGCGAGAGCGGTGGCGAGATCGCCGCCGCTTGTTCGGGTGCGCAGCTGGTCGTGGTTTGCGCGGGACTCGGCGGCGGCACGGGCTCGGGCGCGGCGCCGGTCGTCGCGCAGGAAGCGAAGAAATCGGGTGCGTTGGTCGTTGGTGTGGTGACGCTTCCGTTCGCGGGCGAGGGCGGCAAGCGCGGCGAACAGGCACGCGCTGCCTTGGCCCGGCTCGGACGACACTGCGTCGCCGTGCTCAGCTTCGAAAACGACCGCATGGCCGAGCTTGCCCCGGCCGAGGCGCCGGTGGCGGAAACCTTTCGCGCCGCCGGTGACGTGCTAGCCGGCGCGGTCCGCGCCGTGGCCCGCATGGTCGGCTTACCGGCGGTCATGCCCGTGGGCCTGGACGAATTGATGCAGGCTTTCCGCGGGGCCGATGCCCGTTGCCAGTTCGGCTACGGATCCGCCTCGGGAAGTGACCGCGTGCGCGAGGCGGTCGAGCAGGTCCTGCGCAGTCCCATGCTGGACGGCGGGCGAATGCTCTCCGAACCGGGCAATGTGCTCGTTCACATCACGGGCGATGCCGGACTAAGTTTGGCCGAGGTGCAAGCAGTGCTGCGCCAACTCTCGCGCTACGTCGAAGACAGCTCGCAGATTCTTCTCGGTGTGGCCACCGATCCCGCTGGATCCGGGGACTTGGGGGTGGCGGTCATGGCCGCTTCACGTGCGACCGGTTACGCGGAATACGAGGAGGAAGACAACGAGCCCGAGGCCGCGGCTGAGGCGACGACCGAAGCGGAAGGCGAGGGCGGCAAGCCGGCGAAATCCTCCGGCAAGCGCGCCAAGGGCGGCAAGAAAGCGGAGGGCGGACAAACGCAGGAAGAACTCCCGCTCGACCAAGCCATGCGCGGACGATTCAAAGACCTCGACCCCACCATGGTCGACGGTCAGGACCTCGATGTGCCGACGTTTATTCGCATGCGGATCCGGCTGAAATAGTGTTACTGTGCCGGTCGCATGAGACCGGATCGTTTCACCCAGAAGATGCAGGAGGCGCTCAGCGCCGCCGCGGACATCACCAGCAAACTCCACCAGCAGGAGATCGGCAACGAGCAGTTCCTTCTCGCCCTGCTTGACCAGTCCGAGGGCGTAGCGGTCCCGTTGCTGCAGAAGGTGGGTGTTTCCGTATCGCGCCTGCGCGAGCAACTCGATGCCGAACTGGCCCGCCGCGCCAAAGTCACCGGCGGGGCGCAGCCGCATCTCGGCAGTGACCTGCGCAAGACGCTCGATGCTGCCGAGGGTGTCATGGCCAAGCTGAAGGACGAATATTTGAGCGCCGAGCACTACCTGCTCGCTCTTTCCCAGGCGTCAGACCCCGCAGGAAAACTCCTGCGCGAAGACGGTGCCACTCACGACAAACTGATGTCGGCTCTGGTCGAAGTGCGCGGATCGCAGCGCGTCACCGACCAGAACCCGGAGGAAAAATACCAGACGCTGGAAAAATACGGACGCGACCTCACCGAGATGGCAAAGCGAGGCAAAATCGATCCGGTCATCGGACGCGACGAGGAAATCCGCCGCACCATGCAGGTGCTTTCGCGTCGGACGAAAAACAATCCTGTCCTCATCGGTGAACCCGGTGTGGGCAAGACGGCGATTGTCGAGGGCCTGGCCCGCCGGATTGTCAGCGGCGACGTTCCCGAATCGCTGAAAAACAAAAAGCTCATCGCCATGGACATTGGGGCGATGATTGCCGGCGCGAAATTCCGCGGCGAATTCGAGGAGCGGCTCAAGGCGTTTTTGAAAGAAGTCACCTCGAGCGAGGGACAGATCATCCTCTTCATCGACGAATTGCACACCATTGTCGGGGCCGGCGCGGCGGAGGGATCGGCCGACGCTTCCAACATGCTCAAGCCGCAACTGGCCCGCGGCGAACTCCGGACCATCGGCGCGACCACCCTCGATGAATACCGCAAATACATCGAGAAGGACGCCGCCCTCGAACGGCGCTTCCAGCCGGTCATGGTCAACGAGCCGAGTGTCGAGGACACCAT
>Ga0315902_10010965_pt1 | contig 11958 bp, 8 predicted proteins | sample LakEriMetagenome_9_FD_203523 | JGI IMG/M metagenome (GOLD analysis project Ga0315902, IMG submission 203523) | Freshwater fungal communities from buoy surface, Lake Erie, Ohio, United States - Buoy 12 MA117 | ecosystem: Environmental > Aquatic > Freshwater > Lake > Lake biofilm | place: USA... | reverse complement strand
TTGAAAATGGTGTCTATGTTCCTGACCCAAAGTATTTAGTTAAAGTAGCAAAGGGTAGTACTTTTTCCTCAGTCGGTCAAACCTCTATTCAATTTAGATTAACTGAAGATGTAAATTTCTCTGACATCACATCAGAAAATTATATCGTTAACACATTTTCTGGTGGAAATCCATCAACATTTATTATCACAAAACCTGCACCGTTAGTAGCAGCAGAAGAAAGAACTACTACATTTACGTTTGGAAGTGCACAAAAATTTACATCAGTATTGATGCCAGAAGAAGATATAATTGGTATAGAAAGTATTGTTGATTCAAACGGAAATACTTGGTATGAAGTAGATTATCTTGCACAAGATGTTATTATGGATGAATTAGATGTCACCTCAAACGGTGAAACTGGAGTCTTACCTTCATCAAAATTACGTTTACGTAGAGTTCCACGTAGATTCGTAACCAGAATAAACAGAAATTCTCGCATGGAATTAGTATTTGGTTCAGGAACGGATAATGAAGCAGAACTCAATACCACATTAGATTCTAGACAAGTAGCAAACTCTCAATATGGTAACACTATTGAAAGTATGTTAGGAAATGTAGCGATTAATAACGTTAATTTCTTAAATAGTAATGCATACGGCATCTCACCAGCGAATCTTACATTAACTGTAACTTATTTAGTTGGTGGTGGTGTAAATAGTAATACGGCATCTAATACAATTACAAGAGTATCAGAAATAACGACACTAAATGATACCACAGATTATACTTCCGCAGAACTTAATGCGTTTAATTCAGTGGTACAAAGTATGACCATCAATAATGATTTACCCGCAACAGGTGGTGGTGACGGTGAATCTATAGAAGAAATTCGTGAAAATGCACTAGCGTATTTCAACGCACAAAACAGAGTAGTTACGGTAGAAGATTACGCCGTTCGGTCATACGCATTACCATCCAAGTTTGGACGTATAGCAAAAACTTTCGCAGTTCGAGATGAACAAATTAATAGAATATTAGCTACACAAAGTGACCGCGTGTATGTAGATAATCCAGTTCGTCCAAATGTAATTAATCTATACACATTAGGATATGACACCAATGGAAAGTTAACAACACTTAATACTGTAGTCAAAGAAAATTTAGGACGATATCTCGAACAATTTAGAATGTTGACAGATGATGTTAACATTCTTGATGCCTTTATTATCAATGTCGGGGTACAATTTGACATCTCAGTACTAAGAAATTATAATGTTAACGATGTTCTCGCAAGAAGTATTGGTGCGGTTCAAGACTTCTTTGATATAGCTAAGTGGAATATTAATCAACCAATTATCCTAGCAGATTTGATGTACAATATTGGTTTAGTAGATGGTGTACAAACTGTAAAAAACGTTCGTATTTTCAACAAATACGAATATATAGATGGTACAGGATATCAACCATATCGATATGATATTGATGAAGCAACAATTAATGGGGTTATCTATCCAAGTCTCGACCCAAGTATCTTTGAGTTGAAGTACCCAACAACAGATATTATAGGAAACGCTACCCAATGAGAACTATATTAACCGCCAGTAAGGATACCACCCTTTACCAAGCGTATGTAAACAACAACGCTGGATTGGATGAAATACTTGAAATTGGTAAAGTAATAGACCTATCAGAGCCAACCAGTTCAACTGCATATGCAACAGGTTCGGCTCGTAGTTTATTATACTTTGAGTTACCAACTACCGCAAGTGTTCCGGCTACCGCTAGTTATTTCTTAAACTTAAAACTAGCAAATGCATCTGAAGTTAAGAGAAATCAACAAATTCTTATCTATCAAGTTTCTCGTTCGTGGGATGAGGGTAGTGGATATTTTTATCAAGACATCAAAAATGTTGAAGATGGTGCTTCATGGGCTCGATGCACATCGGCGGTATCGTGGAGTAGTGCAGGTGGTGATTTCTTAACGGGGTCCACCAGTCAAAGTATCACGTTATCTTCATATCCATTACAAGATATTCGAGTTGACGTAACAAACATTCTACGACCATTCGTCAGTCAATCTTTACAAAATACCTTCTACGGATTGGCACTAAGATTTCCTACCGGAGATGAACAAGATTCTACAAATAAGGGAAATATTAAAGTTTTCTCAACACAAACGCATACCATTCATCAACCAACACTTGAAATTGTATGGGATACACAAACAGTTATTACAGGAAGTTTACTTCCAATTCCAACACTAAATGTAAAAGTAGTAGCATCGAATTTACGAGAAACTTATACAAAGGGTGATGTAGATAAAGTAACCTTTGTTGTTCGTGACCAATATCCACTTAAGTCATTTGATTCTGTATTACGATACAAGAACAAGTATTATTTACCAACATCATCATATTTCTCAATTGTAGATGCACAGAGTAACACAACAATAATACCATTTGATAACTACAGTAAGGTAAATACTGACACATCTGGGTCATACGTAATTCTTGATACGTCACCATTATATTCTGGTAGATTTTATACGTTAAAATTAAAAGTTGTAAATGGTGATTATTCTAGAATAATCGATACAAACACTCTATTTAAAGTTGAATAGTTTATGTCAATAACAGTCTTGTCAAGTAGTAGAAACCCAGATAGTGCTAGTATAGCTAATAAAGAACAAATTGACATTTCTCTGTCTATAGCAGAAGTGTCGGCTTCCGGTCATAGTGGATCAATATTTACAAATTACTCTGCTACGGTGCAGGTAGTCACAATACCAGAAGAAAATTTATTAGACCGTAGTGTTTATTATACTCCAATTTACAAAGAAAAGTTGGATTATAATGTATGGTTGAGTAGAATCAATAAAAATTTTGAAGAGTTAGACTGATGGCAAATCAATTAAATTATCAAAGTAATATTCAACAATTAGCAGATTCGTATACCCGATATACGGTATCTCGTATTATCGCAAATAAAAAAGATGATTTATTGGATATGGAAGTTCCGGCGGATTTTTCTGACGCATTACTTGAAAATAACATTGAAGTTAACTTATATAGTATAGCAGATAACTCACTAATTTTTTCTGATGTAGTTAAAAATATCAGTGGGTCTATTTTTACAGAAACTTTACAGTACCAAGATAATAGTTCACGTAAATTACTATACATTGATTTCGCCAAAGTACCAGAATTAAACTTACCATCAGGTCAGTACTCTGTTACTCTTAATTTTTTCGCAGATGAAATTGGAACGTATGGTAACAGAATTCTTAAAGTTAATAGAATTTCTACATCACGAACTGAAGTAGAATTAAAATTAACAGATGTAACACAACAAAAAGAATTAGAACAATTTGCAATACCAAAAATTCCAGCAGAATTTATAAAATCAGTATTACTACAAATTTTTAATCAAGAAGGCGCAGACGATTTGGCGTTACCAACGAGTCCAGTAAAGATTGATAGTTCATCATTATATCAAAACTTTGCAAGTGGTTCTGGTGAAAAATTACTTCAGTATAACTTTGATGATGACGATGGTAGTCGTATTGGTATCAACACTATTACTCAAAACGTACTAGATGATGCATATCCTATAGCATTAAAAACCGTAAGAGATATGATATTTTTGTCCGGTAGCACTAGTTTTACCGAAACAGAATTATCAACATATGTTGTTGACGCAATTGATATCGCATATGACGCAGCATTAGATGATGAAGCACAAAATCCACAAAATTATCGGTTTGATTTAATATGAGTACTTATAACATCCGTGAGAAATTTTCATATATAATGACTACTAGTAGTTTAGAGTATATAAGAAATTATAATTTCAACACAACCACAATAACAGACATTCCATTAATCATGTCTAACTCGGATACAGAAATACCGATTACGGTTAATATTACTACCACGGAACCGTGGGTGCAAGTGGTTGACTCTACAACCGGATTCAGTTTAAAATATCCGCAAGGAAATGTAGTATTAGAACCAAGTAGTAGTAAGACGGTGTTGGTAAAAATAGACCTCCCACCAGAAATTGAAAATATTCCAGAAAAAGTAATTGAACCATCAATTAATATTGAAATATTATCTGGTAGTTTTCCTATTACATCCTCACAAACGACTCAACAAACAACTAAACAAGAAGAACAAAGTACAACAGATAATCAAGAACAAACTACGTCTACTGGTGGTGGTGGAAGTTCTGGTGGTGCCGAAATGTCACCAACTGCTCAATTCTAAGAGAATATAATATGAGTCATAGAATATTTGTTAATACTCAAAATGAAACATACAAGAAGGTAGTTTCTAATGCTCTAGGTCCATTTATGGGTCTTGGAGTACCTACTGAATTGAGTGATGACGAACGTAGTGCATTGCAGCAACAAGCATATGAAGTATATTTCAGTGCAGATGATTTACGAGAAAAACAACGTAAGATAAAAGTTATATTTAATAGTTTAACCGACCCAAAGTTTTTTGGTGATGGTGCAGTTAAAATTGATAAAGTACAAAAATATATAAGTGATATACAATTAGAAGCAGCAAACGTAAATCTCACCACGGGAGATACCGCTATTTCATTTGCTCTTGGAATATTAGGATTTCTTGGGGGAGGTGTAATTGGAGCAGCACAGTTAACACAATTATTTACAAGTTTTAGACAAGCAGGTAGAGAAGACAACGCCGCTCCATGGCAAATGACGCGTGTAGACTTTCCAAATATTACTGCACAAGCAATTCAAAACTCTTCAACACGTCGGTCAATTGAAAGATTGTACGATGACCGTGGCGGTATCAAAACATTTAATGTTAGTACGGAAGAAGCTATCGCTCTTCTTGTTCGTGAATCATTAGCCGATGCTTTATTTTGTATATCAAATCCAAACGGAACAGCCACAACATCACCAGAACATCCCGGTCCTGGTGGAAATGGGAATGCTGAAAAATGGGTTAATAAAGATGCATTAAAACGGCACTTCCCGTTTAAACAAGAAACTACGGGTACGGATAAAATTGAACGAACATATGTAAATGCAATATTATATTTACAAGCATATATCAAGTTAATTGATAATATTTTAAATTTACAACAACAGTCATTATCTCGTTCGCCTGATATAGAAAACGCAAAAATTAATATACCAATTAAGATTAGTTTATCTACAGCAAATGTACAACTTTTCAGTGCCCTCGCTGCAACTGCTCGTCAAGTTGTCCGTGAAAAGGTATTAACATTTTTTGATGAAAACAGAGAATACAAAACTTTACTTAATTTCGGTGATGATAGACAATATGTCGCAGAAGCGTGGAGACTTGCACCAAAAGATACGGGGTCATTACAATTAAAACTCACCCGTCCACTTGACACAACAGTAACAGTAGAAACTCCTGCATTTATTAGTAGAGAACTTGCGGAGTCTGTTCTTGATGTCATTAATTTTGAATTTGGACCACTAAAAGATACTACTCCATATCTACGTCCCTATAATATAGACTCTAGAAATTATATAGACGGAAAGATGTTCTCATCAAACACTACCCTAACCAGTTTGGGACTAGCAACTGGGTCGGAAGGGACTAGAGTAAATAGTACAACTATTTCTATTGAAGATGATGTGTTCCGTCGTTGGTTCACTGGGGACTTTAAGTCATCAGAACTTAATATTGACTTTACTGATTATAATAATTTCGTACATTTCGGGTCGGCATACAAGAGATTAGACGCATTTAATGAAAAACTTATAAAGATTGATGAACTTACCTCAGCAAGTAAGTATGATTCTGCAAGTGTATCAAGTAGTACGATATCAAATATTTTCAAATTACAAGAAAGAGAAAATATTATTCGTAACTTTGACCCTTACGAACAATTCTTGTATTATGCAACAAGTTCTCTTCCATACTCAGCAAGTGCATTCTACGTAACGGGAGAAGTGGAATATAATGCTACGGGCTCGTGGCCAAAACAAGTAGACGGAACACCATATAGTCCATATAGTACCACCGCTATAAATTGGTTAGGTACTCAAACCGCTATTGCACAACGATATGATTCAAATAATCCAAATTATTTGGTATTAAATCTTCCAAAATACATTCAAGAAGATACCGATTCTACTGACTTTTTGACACTATTTGAAATGGTGGGTCATTTGGTTGATAATATTAAAGTGTATATTGATCAATTCCCAAACATTTATTCAACTAAAATTGACCCATTGAAAGAACTATCAATGGACCAAGTGTATGAAGTTGCACAATCATTTGGATTAAAACTTCCAAACGTATACGCACTTGAAAATCTCCAAACATTTAATGCGCAATTTACTGGTGAAAGTGGGTCACGTTCGTATGTAGCAGAAACGTGGAAACGATTCCTTCATAGTATGGTATACTTTAACAAAACCAAGGGGTCGCGTACCTCATTTGATGCATTGTTAAGTACCTATGGTATCAACTCACCGGTTCTTCAAATCAAGGAAACTACACACCCATCCTCTGGAAATTATATCCGTTCAGATGAACTGACCTATGGATTAGAATTTACTGGGTCGGCAGTAAATTACGTTACGGTACCATTTGTATCGGGGTCAATAACGGCATCGTCGGTACAACTGTCCTTCAATCCAACTGCTCGTCGTAGTTCATCACTACTTACAACAGATAATTGGGCAATCGATTTAGTACCACATCCGTCATCATCTAAGTTGGATTACGGTAGAATTCACGTAGTAAGTGGATCAAGTCGTACAATTATTGCAACTAGTAGTTATTTCCCACTCTTTAGTGATGACTATACTAACATTATGTTACGTAGTCAATCATATGATATTTCTATCATCCAAACTGACGGTGACCAAATTCTCTTCCAAGAATCCGCATCGGTAGGTAAGTTTAGTGGTTCATTGTGGAACGGTGCTCAATTTATGTATGTTGGTGGGTCTGGGTCAATGAAGTTAGGTAATAACTTTGATGGTGTAATAGATGAAGTTAGAGTGTGGGGAGAAAATATATCAAACGATGATTTCGTATCACAAGCATACGACCCAGGTTCATATTATGGTGCAACATACACATCATCATATACCAGTTTATATGTTCACGTTCCATTCAGTCAACCTCTTTCATCGATTACTTCATCTGTAACTAATGAAAGTCCATACCAAAATGTATCCATAGTAGCAACATTACCAGCGGTCGGATTTACTACGGCATCATTTACAAGAGTACTTCGTGGCATTAAACAATTTACTCCAATCGTAGGGTCAACTATTTACACAAATAAGAAAGTCGTAGTAGCAGACCCACCAGTATTTAATCAACAATTTGTTGACCAAAATGGAACAAAGATATTAAGTAGACTTACCAGTATCAAGGTCATAGAAGAAAAACAATATAATAGTGGTCAAAATGTAGTATCATTTGCAGTATCCCCAACAGACTTTATTAACCAAAATATTATTCGTTCGATGGGTGTAGTCGATGTAAATAATATTATTGGTAGTCCACGATATATTACGGGGTCTGGATATTCAACTCTTCAATCTATCCAAAAAGATTATATTGAATATTTCAATGAGACAGTTCAACCAAACGAGTATATCCGTTTCTTCAAGGACTTAACTCAAGGTCCAAGTGAAATGGCAGACGAGATGGCACCTGCACGTGCTAAGTTACTTGACGGTATCGTAATTGAATCATCTGTGCTTTCACGTAATAAAGATACTACTGTTCGGTCAATCAAAGTCGATGGGTCAGATACAAAAGCATTTATAGCGTATGTATCGGGTTCTGGTTCTTCGTGGAATAGTATCACTCCTGTAGGTGCATACGACTTTAGTGTACAGAGAACACAAATTAGTACTACGGGGAGTATGACCAGTGATACATTACCATTAAACGCAACTATTGGTATGTCTGGTAGTGTGGATATAAAGGAAAGTACTAAGTCGAGTGAATTACCAACATTCCGTCGTGTATTACAAAAAATTGGCGATGATTATGTAACTTCATCAATCTTGGACCCAAATAGTTCATACGCAACTTTGGAAAGTATAATCGTATCGCCAATTTCCGCAAGTACTACTGGGTCTGGATATCCACGAAATCCATTTGTGGGTATCCCCGCATCACAATCAATTGTACCACGATTAGTCGGTGAAGAAAATACATTAACACCGTTCTACAACATTCCACCACGGTCAGATTTTAGTGATGTTGGAAGTTTTAGTTACTTCCATAAGCAAAGTGGTGTATATTCATATGATATTTATACATTGTACAAAACACCGTATATCACCAAATTAGATACAAACTTAGACATACCAACCGCACGAGTATACGCACCTATTACTTTATTGACATCTGGTTCAACTCAAATAGAAGAATACGGAAGAAATAGTACATATATACCAAGCGGAAGCTATACCGCTGGAGCACAGATTACGGGTGTTATTAGTATAGCAAATATATTTACATTATATGGTATAAACGGAGCAACGGGTCTTCGTTTACGATTATACTCTGATCCCGTAAAACAAGAAATTGACTCGTCAAGAGATTTTTCTACGATACCAACAGGAGATAGCGGAGTGTTATTCGATGGATTGTTGAATAATGTACAGGACGTATTCCCATATTTAATGATACAATCAACTAATAGATTAATATATTATACCATCGATAATCAAACGGCGAGTACGATAACATCTTCAATAATATTTAATTATTTCGCATATGAACCAGATGATATAGTACCTCACGGATATTTACCACGACACTATAAGTTTAGTCGAGATAATAATACAGCATTGAAAAGAAGAAATTATCTTGGATGTCGTGATATTAATACTACATTTGATGAACAATCACCGTTCGGCGTTTCAATTTCCACTAAGAACACCGTGGTGGTCAATACCCAAACCGCCCCGGCTCCAGCAGGGTCGGGTACTGTCCAAATTCCAAGTCAAAATACCAATATTAAATTTGGAGGCGGTGGTCGGTTAGGGGTAGAATAATGAACTTAAATTAAAATACTTTATACTTATAATTGTTGTACTTCACTCAGGAGATTTTAGACTATGGGATACCTAGATAAATCCACAATTACCGTGGACGCTATATTAACCAATCGTGGACGGGAACTTTTGTCGCAAGGTACCGGCACGGGTAATTTCCAAATTACCAAGTTCGCAGTTTCAGATGACGAAGTAGATTACGGTCTTTATAACACCGCACATCCACTTGGTTCAAACTATTACGGCGCTATCATCGAAAACATGCCAGTACTAGAAGCAACTCCTGATGAAACCCAAATCATGCGATACAAGTTGGTCAGTATCACGGGTGATGACCTTACAAGATTCGGAAGTGTTGTTATTCCACAAATTCAAATACAAGGTACAACAATCCCAGCATCAGGTACAGTAAGTATCTATTACAACCCAACCGCGGGTTCTACTAGTTTCACCATTCGTCCAACCACCACATACACATCTACGGTTTCAGAAGCAGAAAGTAGTTATACATTGCTTCTCGCAGATAGTAGTTTAGCAACCGTAGAAGTCAGAACACCAGCAACGGGTGTGGTACCGGCAAACAATCGTGGTTCAATTGTCGCAAACGGACTTGAATTTACAATTACCGCTCTTAACAAGACAGGTTCAACCTCAGTTTCTATCTTTGGTGGAACTTCTGGTGCAGTTTATAACTTTACGTTGTCTACCACCGCTTCCGCATAATTAACTCCTAGGAACATCTTATGGCATATAATATTTTTACACAACTCAGTCTTAATGATGATATTACATCACTCCGTGGTACCGAAGTAACCACGGGGATGTGGTCAGGAGACACAGGAAGTCTTGCTACTATTTTCACATCAAGTGTACAAGTAGCAAACTCTGGTGAATTCTATTACGACCTATACGACTTAAACCCAGCAAGTAGTGACTCAGCAGAAATTCAATTTTCTGTAGCATATGGTCATATAAGTGGTGGTGGGTCACCATCACTTACTAACATGGATAATTCAACACTTCCTACACAAGTTATTTACTCACAATATCGTAATATCTTATTAGCCAAGGATGTAGAACGATTTACGTTCGACCAAACGGAATCAGATGATATCTATGTTATCAACATGCAACGTTCACGCCTCCGCCAAGCAATTGATGCAGGTAACTGGCAACTTGGTCTTTCTGGATCAAATGGTATGCGTACCTTTATTGACGATAGTGGACTTAGTACAGCAGTAGTTGGTAACCTTGTAGCTAACAATGTATACAACATTCGTTCTGGAACAATTGACGATGGATTCGCAACTGGTAACTCTACCGTATACGGGTTGGTATTCCCAGACTATGGAGTAATTATCTTACACCCATCCGCAATTAGTTCATCTGTTGGATTTACTAAGGTATCAACCGTTGGCCAAGCCCGTGCAGCATTAACTGGAAGTCAAGCACCATTCGCACCATATACAGGTAGTGATTCAACTGTTTATCTCTATCAGCATGAAGGTTTGGTTCGTTCGATTTCTGGTTCAATGGTAGTTGCCGGTGGAGCTGGAGATTTTAAGGCACGTTCAGCAGAAACCATCACCTCAACCAACTATTTCATTCGTTTAAGAAACAATCAATATAACTACTCAAATAATCCAACTTACTACACTGGTTCAAATCCACAAAACGTTCTTGAACCGTTCCGTGTTAAACCAATTACTTACGTAACTACTATTGGATTATATAACGATTCAAATGAATTACTCGCAGTCGCAAAACTCAGTAGACCGATACAAAAGAGTACCGATAAGGAAGCATTAATTCGCGTTCGCTTAGATTACTAAGCGGTTACCGGGTGGATAATCTATGACCATACCTGTTACTGCGTATAAATCATTAGCACCAAACGAATATACAATAACTCCGTTTCGGGCATACGCTTCGCATGTATACACGTATGTGTCTGGGTCAACGACGAATTCTATTGATGTAACAGTATCATTGGGAGTGAAGTTTGATACAGCGTCACAAGGATTACGCACAGAAGATAGTACATATGAATTGTTTGATTCTATTGTCCAAACTTTTTATTCTCCAATCCCTTACACATCATATGGTATACAATCTTCATCATACCATCCAACAGCGTCAGTATTTGTTGTAAGTGCAACACAAGATATATTCGGTGAAGAAATTAAACCTGGGACGTTCACAGTAAAAATTGGTACTTCATCGTCTATTGATGATGGTTACGGTAACTTAATTGTATCTGAATCTGGTACAGGTTCTAAGATTGGTCGTATTTTTTACGATAAGGGTATAGCGATTATTAAACCAACATCTAGTATCGCTGGTGGTGGATTGGTGAGAGATGGTATTTGTATTGTGAGCGGAACAAATGTACAAGTACAATTTACATCGTCGGTAAAATTGTTCGAACATAATATTCGAGTAAAATTAAATCCCACCGATTTCTTATATTCAGTATACAATCCATCGGCAAACAAAGCGATGTTTACTGGTTCTACCGCAACTCCACTAGAACTAATGGCATCACAAAGTCTATATCCGTACATTACCTCAATCGGGTTATATAATCCAGATAACGAGTTAGTCGCAGTTGCAAAGGTATCTAATCCAATCCAACGTACCGACTACACCGTTCAAACATTTGTTGTCAAATTTGACACCTGAGGACTCTTATGGCACTCAAAGATATTTACGAAAACTGGGCATTTAGACCATTAGCAGGGGTTGGAGCAGGAGATACTCCAATCAAACAATCAGAAGGTAAGGTAAAGGTAGATTTCTTACCAAACACCTATCAGACCGAAGTTCGTAATAGAACTCCTGGTGATAAGGTAGTAAACCAAGCAACAGCAGATGATGCAACCAACGGAACGTTTAGTACTACTTCCGCATTTAAGCATTATTCTACTTTATAC
>Ga0315902_10010964_pt1 | contig 11959 bp, 9 predicted proteins | sample LakEriMetagenome_9_FD_203523 | JGI IMG/M metagenome (GOLD analysis project Ga0315902, IMG submission 203523) | Freshwater fungal communities from buoy surface, Lake Erie, Ohio, United States - Buoy 12 MA117 | ecosystem: Environmental > Aquatic > Freshwater > Lake > Lake biofilm | place: USA... | reverse complement strand
CGAAATGTCGGCCGGTGCCATGGTCCGCTCCTGCGGCGGACGTCGCGCGGCGCGTCGGACGACGCGCGGGTCGGCCGGATACAAGGGGCCGCAGGTCCGCCCGGGAAGCCTACGGGCAACCGCCGGCGGGTTCAAGAACGCGGGATCAACGGCGCCGCGCCGGCCCCGCTCCGGTCTCCGGCTCCTCGGCGATCATCGGTGCCGCCGAGGCCGCCTTCATCGACCCGTTGAACGCCGCGATGCCGCCGGGCAGCACCGTGCCCCAGGCCCGTTCCTGGTAGATGTTGAGGGCATGGAGGGCGTGCCCCAGCGGCCCGAGCTTCCATTCCCGCGACGGCTCCCGGGCCAGGGCCGACACCAGAAACTCGGTCGCCGCCACGATCCGCGGCTCATAGAGCCGCTCCTGGTCGAGCGAGGCCACCAGCCATTCGAGGATGTGCCCGGTGGTCTGGATCTTGCGGTCGATGTCGTCATCGCGGTCGGCCGCGTACTTGAACCACTCCGTGCTGAACGAGCCGTCGCGGTTCTGGAGCTTCGCAAGCGTGAAGTTCTGGTAGTCGCGGACGTACTTGTCGGCTCGCAGGTAGGCGCCGTCGAGCGTGCCGGTGGACCGGAGCCGCCGCTGGCAGCCGTACGCCAGGCCGAAGAGCCGGTGCGTGCCGCCGCAGGGGGCGCCCCGGATCGGCTGCACGATCTCTTCCTCGACCAGCTTCTCCAGCGACCACTCGACGCCGTCGCGGCTGGTCCAGCGGGCGTCGGTGGGCAGATAGTGCGCCAGACCGATGAGGGCGAATGTCAGCTCCGTGCCCGCCTTGCAGGACAGCTTCTCCTCCTCGATGAGGTCGGCGACGGTGAACGACTTCGACTGCAGCGTGATCGGCGAGTTGGCGGCGACCCGGCACTGGGCCAGGATCGCGAGGTACTGGGCGGAGTGGCCCTGCACGCCGATGCCCTTGAGGGCCACGAGCCGCTCGCCGCTGGCGGCGAGCATCACCTGGCCGCGACATCGACCGCCCATGTTCGACCAGCCGATGGCATTGACGAGGTCGCCGGCGGGCCCGCCGACGCGGATCTGGGTGGGGATGCCGAAGGCGATGAATCCGTGCATCACTTCCCACGGGGTGTTGTCCGCCGTGTTCAGTGGCCGCCGCTGATAGGTCGCAAGTGTCCGCGCGATGCTGGCCCGCAGCCGCTCGAACCGCCGCGTCCGCGGCGCCGGCGTGCCCGTGGCCTGAAGCTTGGTGACCACGATCGGCGGCGTCTGCCGCCGGCTGCCCTCACGGGCCGTGATCACGAGGGTCGTCGGCGGGGCCGGAGGCGTGACGGGCCGAGGCCGCGGCTGGAACTCGGGATCGGCCGCGTCGCGGATCACCTGCCGCGTCGAAACCTGGAGCGCCGTGCCGAAGGCAACCGTCTCGTCCCAGGTCGGGAGTCGAGGCGGCTTCTCGGTCGCCCGGGGCGGAGGTGATGGAGCCGCCCGGGTGGCGGGCATCGCACGCCCCTTCCCCGGCACGGCCGCCAGCCGCGCAGCCCGCTCGGCCTCCTCGGCCGTAGGCGGCTGGGGCAACGCAATGAAGTCGGGGGTCGGCGGCTCCTTGGAGAGCAGGCCGCCGAAGAACCGGGCCGGCGATCGCGTCTTCGTGCCTGCCGCCTCCACGTGCCCTGGCAGCGAGCCGCCGAGGAGCAGGGCCCACACCAGCAGCATCGCCACCGCGCGGACCGCGACCGCGGATGACCGGCCGCTCTGCCGGATGGAAGACACGCTCATCGTGGATGCAGACTCTCGGTGGGTCGCCATCTGGGGCCGGGGCGCGGGCGGATACGGCAAAAACATTGTGTCTGGGGTATCGGCAGCCGCGCGCGGCGGAACGTTGCCGCACCGGCTGGTCGCCCGAGGGTCCGGTCAGCCCACCCCCCCGACGCATCTCCCCTGGTTTGCCAAACCACGGTCCTGGCGGCTTTTCCGCCGGTCAGCGAAGGAGCGAGAGTCCTTGAGTCGAGCGCCGGCCACCGACCGTTCGTCGCCGCTTCAGAACAGTTTTCGCCAGGCCTCGGCGACCGACCACTCGGCGGCGCTGCCCTCGGGGTCGGCCGCCCACTCGCGCCACTTGTTGACGTCGTTGCCCAGGTCGCGGCCGCTCACCTTCTTGAGCGCCGCCACCGCGCGATACTGCACCGCCGGATCGGAATCCTCGAGCGCCCGGGCGAGGACGGGAATCGCCTGCTTGTCGCCGAGCGTGCCGAGCTCCCGCAGCGCCCGCAGGCGGACGTCGAGCTCGGGATCGGCCTGATAGCGCGCGGCCAGCAACTGCACCGCCTCGGGCCCGCCCCGCTTGGCCCATGCCGAGCAGGCCGCCATCCGCACCCGCTCGTCGGGATCCTCGAGGGCGCCCTTGCAGATCGCCGTGGCCGCGGCCGTGTCGAACCCGGCCGCGATCTCGAGAATCTTGGCCCGCACCCGCGGGTCGTGCTCCTCGAGCACCGTCGCGACCAGCGACTGCGTGAACTCGTGCTGCTCGTGCGTCGAACCCGCCTGCGCCTGCTTGGCGTCGGCGGTGAGCTGCTTGATCCGCTCGTCGGCCGTGGGGCCATACTTCTCCCGTTCGCGGGCGGCTTTTTTTTGATCCTGGAACGGGGTCCACGGCTTGCCGGAAGCGCAGCCTCCGACGGCAAGCAGGCACGCCATCAAGACGCAGGCGACCGTCCAACGAAAGGCTGGGAACGTGTGCATGATGCAGCTCGGGAAATGGGGGGCCGCGGACGATAGCCGGGGGGCCGGCGGGCGGCCAGAGCAGTGGGCGCGAGGCATGTTCCCGAAATCGCCCAGCCTGCCACCTCGGCCCCCGCTTTCGGGCTGGCGATCCCGGCGGCAAACTGGTTGGATCGCCCGCTGCCCGCCGGAATAGCATCCGTCGTTCCCCGCAGGCGTGAACTACGTGTTGCTTTCGCACCAGATGAGGCAGGCGAGGGGTCGGCGAACGCTCGAGGAGCGTGGGGCGAATCCGCGCCCCAGCGACAATCTGCAGGACCGCGGAGCGGCGACTTGTGCCGCCTCCGAGCCGGTGCTCCACCACAGGCGAATGTGCTTCAGCACAGGCTTCCGCGTCGTCTGCTTGTCGCTGACCGCGGCCTGCGTCGGCCTCCGCGCCGCGGCCGACGAGCCGCCCCCGGCCCGCGAGCGCGTGGAGATGCGCTCCGCCACGGGCCCGCGGACGATCGACGGCACGCTCGTGGTCGAGGCGCAGGACGGCGGACTGCTGCTCGAGCTCGCCGACCAGCGGTATGAACTCGTGCAGCCAGACCAGATCGTGGCCCGCCGCCGCCTCGACGCCGCGCCGGCCGAAGAAACGCCGCGCGATTTCGGCCGCCGGATCCTCGGCGAGCTGCCCGCCGGGTTCGACCTGCACGTCACCAAGCACTACGTCGTCTGCTTCGACACCTCGCGGGACTACGCTGTGTGGTGCGCCGCCCTCTTCGAGCGGCTCCACGACACGTTCGCGACCTACTGGACCAACGCCGGCCTCGAGATCCGTCGGCCCCAGCATCCGCTCGTGGTCGTGATCTTCGCCGACCGTCGTGCCTACGAGGCCTACGCGGCCCGCGACCTGGGCGCCGCGGCCGACCGCGTCGTCGGCTACTACAACCTGCTCTCCAACCGCGTCACCACGTTCGACCTCACCGGCAGCGACTCGCTGCCGAAGCCCGCGGGCCGGCGGCCCGGCCGCGCCGGCCTCGAGATTCTCGCCAGCCCCGAGGCGGCCGGCCTCGTCGCCACGCTCGTCCACGAAGCCACGCACCAGATGGCGTTCAACACCGGCATGCACCAGCGGCTGGCGCCGGTGCCGCTGTGGGTGAGCGAGGGCATCGCCACCTGCTTCGAGACGCCCGACCTGACGAACGCCCGCGGCTGGAAGGGGATCGGCGGCGTGAACACGGCGCGGCTCGATCGCTTTCTGCAGGGCTTCCGGCCGGGCTGCCTGCGGGAGATCGTCGCGGGCGACGAGCCGTTCCGCCGCGCGGCCGATGGGCTCGACGCCTACGCGCGGGCCTGGGCCCTGACGCACTTCCTCATGAAGACGAAGCGCGACGCCTTCGCCGGCTTCTTGCGAACGATCGCCGCCAAGCGGCCCTGCGGCGACGATTCGCCCGAGCGCAGGCTGGAGGAGTTCACGGCCGCCTTCGGCGCCACGCCCGACGCGCTGGAGCCCGAGATCCAGCGAATGATGGCCCGGCTGCATGCCCGCGGCCCGTGAGCTGCGCGGCGACGTTTGCCAGCCTTGCCGTCGCGGCCCTACAACAATCGCGTGCGAGCCGATCGTGCCCACGCGACGGCGCCGCGTCAGCCAAGCACCCCGGAGACCGAGCCATGTCCCCTGCCCCGCTCCCCCGTCGCACCTTCCTCGGCCGCTCTTGCGCCGCAGCCGGCTCCCTGGCGGCCGCCGCCACCGCGTCGGTTCCGGCCGGCGGGTTTTTCGCCGGCGGTGGAGACACGCTGCGGGTCGGCCTCGTCGGGTGCGGTGGCCGGGGAACCGGCGCCGCGATGCAGGCGGCCGCGGCCAATCCGAGCGTGCGGATCACGGTGCTCGCCGACCTGTTCACCGATCAGATCGACTCCGCGGCCGCGGTGCTCGGCCGCGGCGTTGGCGCGGCGTTCGACGGCTCCGGGGCCTTGCGATTCGCCGGTGCGGACGCGTGGCGGCGTGCCATCGAGGCGCCGATCGACGTCGTGATCCTCGCCACGTCGCCGGACGCCCGCCCGGCCCAGGTCGCCGCGGCCGTGGCCGCCGGCCGGCACGTGTTCTGCGAAGCGCCCGCCGCGATCGACGCGGCCGGCGTCGCCGACGTGCTTGCGGCCAGCGCGCAGGCCGCGGCCCGCGGGCTCGCCTTCGGGAGCGGGCTGGCATGGAGGCACGATCCGACCACGGCCAGCGCGATCGCTCGGCTCCACGCGGGCGCCTGCGGCCGGCCGATCGCAGGCGTGGCCACGAGCCACATCGGGCCGGCCTGGCGCCGATGCTCGATCCAGGGGCGCCCGCTCCCCGCCACCGACCGACGCAACTGGATCGCCTGCCCCACGCGGTCGGGCGGCGACTTCGTCGAGCATCAGGTGCATGCCATCGACAAACTGCTCTGGGCCTTTGGCGACGCCGCGCCCGCCTGGGCCGAGCCGCTCGCCGCGCCCGGGGCCGACGGGACGGCCGTGCGGTACGTGTTCGCCGACGGCCGGGCCATCGAGGCGGGCATCGTCCGGCGCGCGGGCGGCCCCGACGTGATCACGGAAGTGGTGCGCGGCACGCATGGAGTGTGTGACCTGCGGACCGCCGGAGTCGGTCGGCACGGCCGCAGCATGGCTGCTTTCGTGGAGTCGATTCGTCACGGCCGGCCGCTGGCCGAGGGGCCGACCCTGTGCCGCAGCACCCTGACGGCCATCCTGGGCCGCGAGGCGGCGACGGCAGGGGTGGCCCGTCCCTGGACGGACCTCGCCCCCGCACCCCCGGCGGCATAACCGATACAATCGGAAATGGGCTGCACGGCCGGCCGGGAGGACGACGATGTTTCCCCGGTCGTGTGCCTTCGCAACCGGTCCGGCGTCCGCGCCGGCGATGGTGATTCAGCATGCCAGCCAATCGCACCGTCGCGTCGCTCAGCATCGCGCTGATCGTGTTCGTGATGCTCACGTTCGTGCTGGCCGTCACGACCTATCTGTTTTTCAAGCAACGGCTCGACGAACAGGCGAAGGCCGAGGCGGCGACCGCCGAGACCAACAAGGCACGCACCGAACTCAACACCGCGCTCGGTGAGAAGCGGAAGTTGCAGGAAATCCTCGGCGCCGCCGAGGAGAAGACGGTCGCGCAGATCGAGGCCGAGACCAACGAGCGGTTCACGAACGAGTTCGTGGGCTTCGACGCCGAGCCGAAATCGTACCTCAAGCTGGTCGCCTGGCTCGCGGATGCGATCCGCAAGAAGGACGGCCAGATGGAAGCCCTGCGGCTCGACCACGACAAGGTCGTCGCCGACAAAGACAACGCCATCGAGACCGCGCAATCGGCAGCGGCCCGGGCGGCGGCCGAGAAGGAGAAGGTCGCCGCCGATGCGGCGGCCGAGAAGAAAAAGTTCGACGACTCGCGCGGGCAGCATGAGACCCAGCAGCAGCAGCTCTCCGGCAAGCGTGACGAGGCTCTGAACCAAGCCGTCGCCTTCGACAAGCTGAAGGCGGAGGTCGCCAAGGGCGGGCAGTTCCTCTATCCCGACCAGCAGAAGGATTTCGAGTCCAAGAAGGACCCAGAGGGACAACTCGGCGTGCTCTACGCAGCGCTCCGGGCCCGGGCCCAGGTGATCGAGAAGCAAAACGAGCTCCTCGCCACGCTGCGGGTGGGCGACGAGGCCGTGCAGGCGGCGGTCATCACGGCCACGCCGCAGGACAACCGGATCGACGGGTTCGACGGCCGCGTGATCGCCGTCGATCCGGCCGAACGCACGGCCCTGATCTCGAGCCGCTCGACCCGCGGCATGCGTCCCGGCCTCCTTCTGGCGGTGTACGACCCGGCCGACCCGCGGCCGCAGCTCGGAGCCCGCAAGGGGCTGCTCGAGGTGATCGCCGTCGAGAGCCCGACGGTCGCTCGGGCGCGGATCCGCCGCGACTCAATCCGCAATCCGATTCTCGGCGGCGACGGCGTGGCCACCAGCCTGTGGGCCCCGGGCGAGTCGCCCGAAGTGGCGATCGTCGGCTTCGTGCAGCTCGACGCCGACACGCCTCCCGACGCCGACGCCCTGCAGGCGGCGATCGAGCGGGCCGGTGGCCGCGTGGTCGATACCGTGACTCCCGCGACCGCGCTGGTGGTCGATGGCGGCGTGCCGAAGCCGGTCGCCGGCGGCGACGGCAAGATTCCGGGCTGGCGGGCGAACGTCGACGAGAAGCGCCGCGATCGGGAGATCAAATCCGCGCGGCAACTTGGGGTGCGCGTCGTGGGCCTCGACGAGATGCTCGACCTGCTGGGGCTGGAGCGGGCGGACCTCGAGACCGGCCGCCTGCCAACGCGGGGCGATGATGGCCGGTCGCTTCCCCGCCGCGCAGCGGGCGTGGCATACTGACGCGGGTTCGGTGGCCGCCGGCCGCCATCACCAGCCCGCTTCCCGCCCGCCGAGGTGACCATGCCCCCGGTTCGTTCCCTGCGCGTGTGCCTGCCCCTGCTCGGTGCCGCCCTGCTGATGGCCTTGCCGACCCGTGCCACGGCCGACGACGACGCGGGCTTCGTGTCGCTCTTCGACGGCAAGACGCTCGCCGGCTGGGAGGGCAAGCCGGAGTTTTGGCGGGTGGAGGACGGTGCGATCGTCGGTGAGACCACGCCGGAGAAGCCCACCAAGGGCAACACCTTCCTGATCTGGCGTCAGGGCCTCGTCGACGACTTCGAACTGACCTGCTCCTACCGCCTCACCGGCGGCAACAGCGGCGTGCAATACCGGAGCAAGGATCTGGGCGACTTCGTGGTCGGCGGTTACCAGGCCGACTTCGAATCCGGTCCCAAGTACTCCGGCATCCTCTACGAAGAGAAGGGCCGCGGCATCCTCGCCGAGCGCGGCCAGCGGATGACGATCTCCGCGGAGGGTGCGAAGGTCGCCGGCGAGGCGATCGGCACGGCCGAGGACCTGCAGAAAATGATCAAGCCCGGCGAATGGAACGACCTCCGCATCGTCGCCCGGGGCGACAAACTCCAGCACTTCATCAACGGCCAGTTGATGTCGGAGACGACCGACCAGCAGCCCGACAAGCGGCGAATGGAGGGCGTGCTCGCCCTGCAGGTGCATGCCGGCCCGCCGATGAAGCTCGAGGTCAAGAACGTGCGGCTCAAGCGGCTCAAGCTGACCGACGGCCGTAAGAAGCTGGTCCTCGTTGCCGGACGGCCGAGCCACGCCCCGGGCGAGCACGAGTTCCGCGCCGGCTGCATGCTCGCCGAGCAGTGCCTCGACGCCGCCGGCCTGCCGCTGGTGACGGCCGTCTACACGAACGGCTGGCCGGAAGACCCCACGGCCTTCGACAATGCCGACGCCGTCTTCTTCTTCGCCGACGGCGGCGACGGCCATCCGGTGCTCCAGAGCAACCGGCTCGCCCAGATCGACGCGCTGGCCAAGCGGGGCGTGGGCGTGGCCTGCCTGCACTATGCCGTCGAGGTGCCCAAGGAGAAGGGCGGCTCCGAGTTCCTGAACTGGCTGGGCGGCTACTTCGAGAAGGACTGGTCGGTGAACCCGCACTGGAAGCTCGCCGCGTCACAGCTCGCCGACGGACACCCGATTACCCGGGGCGTGCGGCCCTTCGCGACGCAGGACGAGTGGTACTACCACATGCGGTTCCGCGAGCCGGCCGACGGCGTGGCCATGATCCTCACGGGCGTGCCGCCCGATGCCACCCGCGAGCGGCCCGACGGGCCCCACAGCAACAACGCCACGGTCCGGGCCGGCAAGGGCGGCCGCGAGGCCCTCGCCTGGGCCTACGAGCGGCCCGACGGTGGCCGTGGCTTCGGCTGCACCGGCGCCCACTTTCACCGCAACTGGGCCGACGACGACTTCCGCCGGCTGATGCTCAACGCCCTCGTCTGGACCGCGGGCCTCGACGTGCCGCCGGGCGGCGTGCAGTCGGGCGTGACACCAGACGACCTGGCGGCGAATCTCGACGACAAGGCTCCGAAGAAGAAGTGACCGGCCGCACCGCGGCCCTCAGGAGAATGACGATGCCGAAACTGACGGTGGAAGGAACGGGTTCGTTCGAGGTGCCGGCCGGCAAGCGGCTGGTGAACGCGCTGGTGGACGAGTGCGGTACGGACCAATTGCACGCCTGCGGTGGCGTGGCCCGGTGCACGACCTGTCGCGTCGAGTTCGTGGCCGGCGAGCCGGCTTGCATGACGCAGGCGGAGAAAGACGTGCTCGCCGCGAAGGGAATCACGACGCCGGGCCTGCGGCTCGCCTGCCAGATTGCCTGCGACGCCGACATGACCGTCCGCGTGATCAGCCGGCTGGCCGGCTCGGGCCGCAAGGACTGCGGCCACCGTCCCGCGGACGACATCCAGCCGCCGCCGCAGTGGGCGTGATCGTTCAACCGGACACGGCCTCCGACCGGCCCATCCCCCGGCTCAACCCGGGGGCTTCATGAACGCGGCCACGAGCCTGCCGCCGACCAATGCGGCGGCCCGCGTGGCACGCAGGTGCGAGGGTCCGCCCCTGCCCTGAGAGCCGGGCTATGGGAGCAAGCGCAGCCCGGAGGGCGAAGCGCAGCGGACATGCAGTGAGCGGAGGGCAGGATGCCCGCAGCGAACGTCCGGCGACGGGGCGGGGCGGACCCGAGCCGACGCGGCTTCGACGGTCGGAGACCGCCGCTACAGGGGGCGGGTGCTCGCCGGCCGTGACCGGGGGCAGCATCACCCGGCCGCCAGCCGCGCCACGATCCCGGCGATGTCGTGCATCGCCAGCGCCGGGGCGGTCGTGATACCTGGCCGCGAGGCGATGAACACCGTCTCGTGAGGATGGGCCGGATCGACCGCGCCGTGCGAGCCCTGCACGAGCGCCGTGTCGAGCGGGATCGCGATCTGCGGCAGCCGCGAGCGGTCGAGCTGGAGTTCCAGCGGGTCGTAGCCCGGCTTGCGGTGGATGTCGATCGTGCGGGCGAAGGCCGGAGCCTTGGCATCATCGAGCCAGTACGGATAGGCGAACCAGGCATCGAGATCGCTCTCGAGGACGATGTCGCCGCAGCGGCTCTCGGGGCCCTGCTCCGCCGTCGCTGCGAGGCCCGCGGTCACGAGATCCGTGCCGGCGAGCACGCGCCCCACGCCGACGGTCGTGCGAAAGAGATCCGCCACCCGGTCGCGGAGGGCGTGGTCACCGCCATCCCGGAGATAGACATGGGCCACCTGATGGTCGGCCAGTGCCCAGGCCTGCGAGCCTTGCATGTCGAGGAGTTCGCCGTCGCCGGTGTCGGCCACCGCGAGCAGGCCGGCCTCCCGCAGGATGCGGTTGGGGCACACGGCGCGGGACACCGGCCGGATCGCATATTCGCCGATGACAAGCACCGTCAGATTCTCGTGGCCGACCAGGCCGCCGAAGTCGGCGACGAGGGAGGCGATCTCGGCATCGAGTTCACCGCAGGCGGCGTGAGCGGGCGGGCTGTCGGGGCCGGACCGCTGCGCCGCGTAGTCGAGGTGCGGGAGGTACACCCAGGCGACGTGCGGCGGTTGCGAGCGCGCCGCGGCGATGAAACTGCGGGTGATCCAGCGGCTCGAATCGATGCCCGCGACCGGGCCCCAGAACTTGTGGAGCGGGAACTCGCCGAGCGTCTCCCGCAGCTCCGCGTACAGGGGCTCGGGGTTCGTGTGGCACCACATCGTCTCGGTGCCGTCGGGATTGTGCCGGGGCGCCGGCAGGCAGACGAGGTCGGCCGTGGCGTGCTTCGACTGCAGGAGAAACCAGGCGGCCGTCCGCAGGCCTGGCCGGGCCGCCTTGAGCCGGTCCCAGAGCCGCGGCGCCCGGTGGACGCCGTCGGGGCTGATCCACATCTCCAGGTGCTGCGTGCGGCGGTCGAAGAGCCCGTTGGCCACGATGCCATGGGCGGCCGGCCCGACGCCCGTCGTGAGCGTGGCCTGCACCGGGCAGGTGACGGCCGGAAAGCCGGGCGCGAGCGGCACGCACTGCCCGGCCGCGGCCAGTCCCGCGAGCGTCGGCATTCGCGGCAGATCATCGGCTCGCAGGCCGGGAATGGACAGGACGAGCACGTGCGGCGTGCGACTCATGGCAAAAGACCTCTGAAAAGGTGACAGCCACCAAAATTGGGCAAGCTGGATTGGAGAAGCTTGTCTGGTTTAACTGAATTTGGTGGCTGTCACCTTTTTTAGGAAGGCGAACGATTCGCGGGCGGTGTCGAGCCAGCGGTGGGACTGCCGCGGCAGTTCGACGTGCAGGCCCGCGGTGGAGTCGGCGGCGTCGAGCACGGCCAGGAGCGGGGGGAAATCGACGTCGCCCGTGCCGAGCGGCAGATGCTCGTGCCGGCAGGCGAGCATGTCGTCGACGTGCACGTTCACGACACGGCCTGCCCACGGACGCAGGTCGGCGGGCCGCTCGCCCATGCATTCGAGGTGGCCGAGGTCCACCGTCAGCCGCAACCCGGCCGGGTCGCCCGCACGCTCGAGGAGCGAGCCGTAGCGGGCGAGCGTGTCCACGAACATCCCGGGCTCGGGCTCGAAGCCCAGCGGCACACCTCGCGCGGCGGCCTGGTCGAGCACCGGGGCCAGCCCCGTCACGAGCCGCGACCAGAGCGATTCTTCGTCGGCTGCGTCGCGGGCCACGCCCGACCAGAGCGACACGCAGCCGGCGCCGAGATCCGCCGCCACGTCCACTGCTTGGCACAGGAAGTCGATCCGCCGCCCCCGGGCGGCCTCGTCGGCCGAAACGAGCGTCGGCTCGTGCTTGACCCGCGGATCGAGCAGGTGCCGGGCGCCGGTCTCGACCACGCAGGTCATGCCGGCGGCGCCGAGCGCGGCCCGCCAGCGGGCGACACGGGCCGGCAGGTCGGCAGCGAAGGGGTCGAGCGTGTGCCGGTCGAGCGTGATCGCGAGCGACCGACAACCCAGATCGGCCAACACCGGGATCGCCGCAAGCGGGTCGACGTCACCGATCGAATTGGTGCTGAAGCCGAGATGCACGCGCGAGTACCTTGCCATGTCGTGGTTGCTGACCCGAGAACACTGTACCGCAGGCTTGAAAAACCGAGCGCAGACTGTCAGCAGCAACCAAAGAGGCTACGTTTTGCGTCGGCTCGGGCCTGCCCAGCCCCGTCGCCGGACGTTCGCGGATGTCATCCTGACATCCGCTCACTGCATGTCCGCTGCGCTTCGCCCTCCGGGGCTGCGCTTGCTCCCATAGCCCGGCTCACAGGGCATGGGCAGACCCTCGCATATTTACGCCGGACTTCCTGACG
>Ga0315902_10010962_pt1 | contig 11960 bp, 6 predicted proteins | sample LakEriMetagenome_9_FD_203523 | JGI IMG/M metagenome (GOLD analysis project Ga0315902, IMG submission 203523) | Freshwater fungal communities from buoy surface, Lake Erie, Ohio, United States - Buoy 12 MA117 | ecosystem: Environmental > Aquatic > Freshwater > Lake > Lake biofilm | place: USA... | reverse complement strand
CAGAGGATCCAACAGGCTTAATAGCCGGAGACTACACGTTGACAGTAACGGATGCGAACGGTACGACGGGTGGATGTTTGGCTACCTTGCCAGTCACTTTGACTCAGCCCTTGGCCCCATTGAGTGTGGTGCTTACTTCACAGACCAATATTTTATGTAACGGCGGCACAACGGGAGCGATCAATGTGACTGCTGCAGGCGGCACCCCGAACTACACGTATTCGTGGACAGGTCCTGGAGGTTTTAGCTCCACGAGTGAAGACATTAGTGGTTTAGTAGCTGGAGTATACACGCTCAGTGTAACGGATGCGAACGGTACGACGGGTGGATGTTTAGCCACGCTCACGGTAACGTTGACCCAGCCCTTGGCACCATTAAGTGTGGTATTGAATACCCAGACAAACATTTTATGTAACGGCGGCACAACGGGAGCGATCAATGTGACTGCTTCAGGCGGCACCCCGAACTACACGTATTCGTGGACAGGTCCTGGAGGTTTTAGCTCCACGAGTGAAGACATTAGTGGTTTAGTAGCTGGGGTATACACGCTCAGTGTAACGGATGCGAACGGTACGACGGGTGGATGTTTGGCTACCTTGCCAGTCACTTTGACCCAGCCTTTGGCTCCATTGAGTGTGGTGCTTACTTCACAGACCAACATTTTATGTAACGGCAGTTCTACAGGAGCGATTAGCGTTACAGCTTCAGGCGGTACCCCTAACTACACGTATTCATGGATTGGTCCGGGTGGCTTTACTTCGAGTACAGAGGATCCAACAGGTTTAATAGCCGGAGATTACACGTTGACAGTAACGGATGCGAACGGCACTACGGGTGGATGTTTGGCTACCTTGCCAGTCACTTTGACTCAGCCGTCCACTTCTTTGAGCAGTTCTATTTCATCTTTTGTTTATCCAAGTGGCTCAAATATTCAATGCTTCGGTGGAAGCAATGGAAGTATTAACTTATCCCCTTCTGGAGGCACTCCGGGAGCAGGGGGGGCGTATACTTATGTTTGGTCAACAGTTGGTGGGACAATTCCCGCAGGTCAAAATGGGGTGCAGGATCCATCTGGATTAACTGCTGGAACCTACAATGTTACAATTTCAGACGCTAATAATTGTAGCACTACCAATTCCATAACATTGGTACAACCAACTGATTTAGTTGCCAATTCAACATCTTTTACCTATACAAGTGGAAGTAACATATCATGTTTTGGCTTTAGTAATGGATCTATTAACTTAATTCCTTCCGGCGGTTCTCCTGGTTATACCTATCTATGGACCCTTGGAGGAGGTGGAGCAACTATACCTGCTGGACAAGCAACGCTTGAAGATCCATCAGGATTAACTGTAGGAACTTACAATTTACTTATAACCGATTTGAACGGGTGCACGGAAAACTTGTCAGTAACATTGATTCAACCGCCAGTATTAACGATATCAAGTACGGTCGATGATGTGGATTGTTTCAATGGAAATGATGGTGCAATTAACGTGACGGTAGGAGGGGGTTCTCCGGGGTACACTTACAATTGGACAACAATAGGAGGATCAGGATTAATTGTTGGTGCTGAGGATCAGCTGACTTTAACTGATGGCAGTTATACTGTAACTGCTTCCGATTTGAATGGATGTCAAATTTCAACTACATCGGTAATCACGGAACCATCACCGCTTTCCGCAACAGTGGATGTGTCAGTTTATTCCAACGGCTTTAATGTAACGGGATGTAATAACGATGGAGAAATTACTGTAAATGTTTCAGGGGGCACAGCGCCATATAGCTACATTTGGATTGGTGTTCCAGCCTCTGTGTTAATACCAAATTCACCTAACCAAACTAATTTAGGACCTGGTTTGTATTCAATAACTGTTGTGGATGATAATGGATGTTCTGTATCTATAGATACCCTTTTACTTCAAGCACCAATCTATACAGTATCTACTCAAGTTACAACCGATTATAACGGAGAAGATATAAGCTGTTTCGGTTCATCTAATGGTGGGGTTACAGCCATCGTGACCGGGGGTGTTCCAGCATACACCTTTCAGTGGAATAGCCTGACAAATCCTCTTTTAATCATTCCGTCGAATCAATCGCCCACAGGTTTACCTGCTGGAACGTATGAAGTAACGGTTGAGGACCAAGATGGTTGTATAGCAACAAGTACGGTTACCGTAACTTCACCCGATCCATTTATTTACAATCCGATTGTTTCTAGTAACTATAATGGCCAAGACATAAGTTGTTTCAATGCAAGTGATGGTTCAATAGAGCTAACTTTTTCAGGCGGAACTCCAACTTATTCCTTTCAATGGACCAATTCCGTCAATGCGGTGGTTTCATCCATTGAGGATCCAGTCAACTTACCTGATGGAACATATACCGTGATGGTGACCGATATAAATGGCTGTACTTTTGACACTTTAATTGGTTTAATTGAGCCTAATCAATTGACAGGTCCTGCCGTAGTAACTTCAGATTATAACGGTGCCGACGTAAGCTGTTTTGATGCCATAGATGGATCCGTACAGGTTTCTATTTCAGGAGGAACACCAGGACCAGGATATGACTACACGTGGTATGACGCTTCTACGGGACTGCCAATTGGAGGAAATAATTCAATTCTAACTGGTATTGGCGCTGGAACCTACAACGTGGTTGTGGAAGATGTAAATGGATGTGAGTACACCACATCCGTAACCGTAACTGAACCAACCGACGTTACCTCTTCAATTTCTGTTCTCACCAACTATTTTGGAAATGCAGTTAGTTGTGTAGGCGAAGAAGACGGAGCTGTTCAAGCATCGGCAAATGGTGGAATACCCGGATACACCTACAGCTGGAACACCACACCCGTACAAACGACACAAGTGGCGACTGGTTTAGGTGTTGGAACGGTGACCCTAACCGTTTCTGATTTAAATGGATGTCAATCTACCAGCTTTATAAACTTGTCTGCGAACCCGTTGCCAATTGTAAACTTACCCGACGCTTCGAATATTTGTGTTGATTTATCAACCGTAATTGAAGCACCAGTTGAACCAGGTGGAAGCGCAAGTTGGGAGTTTTCAGATGGACAAACATTCAATGGTTTTGGACCGTTTAATATTGGTTTCGCTGGACAAGGTTGTTATGATTTACAGTATGAAGTAACCAATTCCTTCAATTGCACCAGCGCTGTTGATGTGAATGATTATATCTGTGTGTATCCAAATCCAATGGCGGCATTTACGGCCAGTCCGAATACCATTTCGGATGTGGACAACACTGTCTACTTCGACAATAATTCCCAAGGAGCAACGGATTATATATGGTATTTTGGAGACGAGTCTCCCTACTCAACGGTTGAAAACCCTATTCATGAATACAATAACATTGAAGAAGACTTCAATGAGTTGTTCTTCCCCGTGCTGTTGATAGCCATTTCAGAATATGGTTGCGTCGACTCAACGTTAAATTACATCAATTATACCCCAGCATTAACCTACTTCGTTCCGAATACTTTTACACCCGACGGAGATGATTTCAATAATGTCTTCAAACCAGTTATTTCGACCGGATTTAGCTACGATAAGTACGAGTTTTTAATTTTCAACCGTTGGGGTGAATTGATATTTGAAACACAGGAAATCGGTGAAGGTTGGGACGGAACTTATAAAGGAAGGGAATGTCAAGACGGAACTTACACTTGGAAGCTGGTGATAATGCAGTCATTTGACGCCTCAAAAATAGTTGATGTTGGTCACGTGAACCTCTTGAGAGGAGGAGGAGATTTTTAAGCCCTGCACTTAATGGTATTTCAATCCTAGTAAGTTTCGATTGATGTTGAAATCATTACTTTTGTTTTCTTAAAAAATCAATTATGTACAGGACGCATACATGCGGAGAGCTGAGATTATCCGATTGTAACGAAAAAGTAGTGCTTTCAGGATGGGTCCAGAAATCAAGGGATCTAGGAGGGATGACATTCGTAGATTTAAGGGACCGATATGGGATCACTCAGTTGGTTTTTAATATGGATGATAATCCTCAATTATGCGAGGAGGCTAGGACCTTAGGAAGGGAATACGTCATTCAAGCGGAAGGAATAGTGGTGGAGAGGTCCAGCAAGAACCCCAACAATCCAACGGGAGAAATTGAAATAAAGGTTTCAATACTTACGGTTCTCAACGCATCCAAGACGCCACCCTTTACCATTGAAGACAAAACCGATGGTGGTGAAGAACTCCGCATGCAATACCGTTACCTTGATTTACGAAGAAAACCGGTTCAAAAAAACCTGCAATTGCGTAATCAAGTTTCCTTGGAAACAAGGGTTTACCTGAACGAACAAGGGTTTTGGGATGTTGAAACGCCTGTTCTGATTAAATCAACTCCAGAAGGCGCGAGGGATTTCGTTGTACCAAGCAGAATGAATGAAGGACAATTTTATGCCTTGCCTCAGTCACCGCAGACGTTCAAACAGCTGTTAATGGTATCAGGTTTTGACCGTTATTACCAGATTGTAAAGTGTTTCAGGGACGAAGATTTACGGGCTGATAGACAACCGGAATTTACGCAGATAGACTGTGAAATGGCGTTTGTGGACCAGCATGATGTTCTCCAAATGTTTGAAGGTTTAATTAAGCACTTGTTTTCCAAAATCAAAGGCATTGAATTTAAGGAATCCTTTCCTGTAATGTCTTATGATCAAGCGATGCATTCGTATGGAACGGATAAACCTGATTTGCGTTTTTCTATGACCTTCAATGACCTGACCGACCGTTTGAAAGGAAATGGGTTTGTCGTTTTTGATGATGCGCATTACATTGCAGGAATCAATGCGGTTGGGTGTGGACATTACACGAGAAAGCAATTGGATTCCCTGACAGATTGGGTAAAGCGTCCACAAATCGGCGCAAAGGGCTTGGTATACTTAAAATACAACGAAGATGGCAGCCTAAAGTCATCCGTTGATAAATTTTATTCGTCGGAAGAGTTAAAGGCTGTAGCACTCGCTTGTAGTATGAACCCTGGCGACTTGTTGTTAATTCTATCTGGAGAAAAGGATCGTACCCTAAAACAACTCGGTGAATTGCGTCTTCACATGGGGGATGAGTTGAATTTGAGAGATGCTGAAGTCTTTAAACCGCTTTGGGTAGTGGACTTTCCGTTATTGGAATGGGACGAGGATCAACAGCGTTTTCATGCAAAGCACCACCCTTTTACATCACCCAAAACAGAGGATATTCACTTATTGAATTCGGATCCTGGGAAAGTTCGTGCAAACGCTTATGATTTAGCCATGAATGGCGTCGAATTGGGTGGTGGATCAATTCGGATCCATGACAGGGCACTTCAAGAAAGAATGTTCGATCTATTAGGCTTTACTCCCGATGAAGCGAAGGCCCAGTTTGGGTTTTTAATGAATGCCTTCGAGTTCGGTGCTCCTCCACATGGTGGGCTTGCGTTCGGTTTAGACCGTCTTGTAGCAACGATGGGCGGTTCAGAGTCTATTCGCGATTTTATTGCATTTCCGAAAAACAACAGTGGTCGGGACACTATGATAGATGCCCCTTCTCCCATTCACTTAGATCAACTTAAAGAGTTGGGATTATCGATTGAAGAAAAGAACTAACCGATGATATAAAAATAATGCGAGGAGTTTTGCGTTGTACAGCCATGTTTCGAACCAAGAATCTACTCGTTTTCCTACTTTGTTGCATTTACGGATCATTGTTTTCTCAATCTGCTCAGCGCACCATCTCCGGTTACATCACAGATGGGAAAACGGGTGGAAAGATGATGTCCGCCATTGTGTATGATACCATTAGTAAGAATGGTGCCGTTTCCAACGAATATGGATTCTACAGCCTCACAATTCCTTCTGGCTTCGCTGTTTTAAGGATCACGGCCGCTGGTTTTGAGCCTCAATTCGTTTCGCTTTCAGTCACAGAAAACGAACTCAGCGTAGCGCTTGAGTCCTTCAAGGAATTAAAGGAAGTTGTGGTTACTGGAAATAAAGCGATCAATCAATCCAATTCTGGCACCATCGAACTTCAGATGGACAAAATAGACAAGTTACCCATCATCATGGGAGAAAAGGATGTATTAAGGGTTCTCCAACTCTTGCCAGGTGTCAAATCTGGTGGTGAGGCATCAAGCGGTATTTACGTAAGAGGAGGAGGTCCTGATCAAAATTTGATCTTGTTAGACGGGGTTCCCGTTTACAATGCTTCTCACCTTTTTGGATTCTTTTCCACCTTTAATTCCGATGCGATTTCCAATGTTACCCTCATTAAAGGAGGTTTTCCCGCTCGTTATGCTGGCCGCGCATCCTCGGTACTAGACATGCGAATGAAAGAAGGCAATGTAAAAAAGTTCAATGCCGAAGGTTCCATCGGTGTTATTGCAAGTAGGATCCTCGTTGAAGGTCCGTTGAAAAAAGATAAAACCTCCTTTCTGGTGAGTGCTAGAAGAACCTACATCGACGCGTTGTTTCGACCTTTTTTGGTAGCGATGGAGGAAACGGATGCAGGGTATTTTTTTCATGATTTTAATGCCAAATTGCAACATAAAATAAACGATAAACACCATTTGTACCTAAGTGGATATTTTGGCTTAGATAAATTGTTTGTACGCGAAAAGCCTCAAATATACTACGATGCGGATGGTACAATGTTTAAAGATAAATTCAAGTCTAGCTTGTCATGGGGAAATAGCATTGGTGCGTTGCGGTGGAATTATAAAATCAGCCCTAAGCTATTTTTGAATACAACGGCAACCTACTCTCAGTACCATTTCAATGTCGGTATGGAGGAGTCTCAGTCTTCAGAAAAACCAGGTGGGGCAGAGACACAGGAAAGCTTTTATTCTTTCGGCTACAATTCCGGCATTAGAGATTGGGCATTAAAGTCGGATTTTACTTTTGTGCCGAATCCCAATCACCTGATAAAATTCGGCGTGTCGGAGATTTTTCACAAGTTTACACCGGGAATTACCTATTTAACCGTAGATGATCTTTACCAAAATATAAGTCAAGAGACAGGTTCAATGCGTCAATTCTCACATGAATTAGGTGTCTATGTCGAAGACGACTTTCGACTGGGCAGTCGATTGAAAGTGAACATGGGCCTGCATCAGAGTGCTTTTTTATCCAATCAAAAATGGTACTTGATACCTGAACCACGCTTGAGTGCTAATGTTATGCTTAATGAAAAGTCCAGTATCAAAATCGCAGCAACACGTACCGCACAATACCTTCATTTGTTGTCAAATACGGGGATTGGTTTACCTACCGATTTATGGGTGCCCGCCACTGATCAGACAAAACCCGTGGTTGCCGATCAGTTTGGTTTGTCCTATTACCGGGAATTGCCTAAAAAACTATCTGGATCGGTTGAGTTGTATTACAAAAAAATGAACAACCTCATTCAATACAAAGAAGGGGTAAGTTTTATTTCTGGAACCACCGATTGGCAAGAGCGGATTACAATTGGACAAGGTTGGGCGTACGGAGCGGAGTTCTTTTTGGAGAAGAAAAGCGGTCGATTTACAGGGTGGATTGGATATACCCTTAGTTGGTCCGAGCGCCAATTCGATGAGCTCAATTTCGGAAAAAAATTTTACTACCGATATGACCGCCGTCACGATTTAAGTGTGGTAGGCAGTTACGACATCAACGACAGCTGGGATGTGTCGGTTGTGTTCGTTTATGCCACAGGAAATGCCATGACGCTTGGAACTCAAATTTATTCAGCAGACAACAGCGTATTTAACGATTCTTGGTATTACTGGCAGCCTGAAATCACCAATTTCGAACAATTAAACGATTACCGTATGCCAGCTTATCACCGCATGGATATAGGCGCCAATTACAAGCGACAACGGGAAAAGGGAGAATCGGTATTGTCCATTTCCATTTACAACGTGTACAACCGACAAAACCCATTCATGATCGATAAAGGATATAATGATGCGGGCCAGCCTGCTCTAATTCAAACGTCGCTTTTTCCGATGATTCCTTCCATTAGTTGGAAGTTCAAGTTCGATGTAGAAAAACGTACACCTAAGAAAGACAAAGAATGAGAAAAGTGATGTTATACGGTTTGCTGCTCCTGGTGGGTCTTTATTCTTGTCAGAAAGAAATCGAATACGATGGACCAGGACGTGACGCTCGACTTGTGGTAAATGCGGTGGTTTCATTGGACTCAACTTTTGTTGTTCGTTTAGAACGCACCGCTTTTTTTCTGAGTGAGGACACCAAAGAGGATCGCTATATTACGAGTGGTGCCAGTATTATGGTAACCAACCTAACTACAGGTGAAGTGTTTTATGAAACATCTCCAGTGTCTGAAAACCAATATGAATTCCCATTTACGGTCACCCCAAATACCACTTATCGCATCGATGTTTCACACCCGGATTTCCCCTCGGTTAGTTCGCAAATTACTACCGTTCCACATGTTGTTCTTCAAGCGGTTGACACTATACCAACCATTCAATATAATCAACAGGTTATGGAAGGAAACTTCAAGTGGCAAGATCCCCCCGGAAAACAGTATTATATGATTAAGATCATTCAAGATTACCAGGATAGCAGTGGTCAGTATCAAAGTGCGACTTCCATTCTTTCCACAGATGCGGCAATCGATAATACCAATAATCAGAACATTTTTGGCAACATCGACTATTCCAGCTACTTGTTGTTTACTGACGAAACGTTTGATGGCCAAAACAAGGAATTAAAAGTGAAATTTTATTACTCCTTTTACCCTAATCCGGGAACAACCATAGATTATTACTGCCATTTGATTACCTTAAGTGAAGAAGCGTATTTTTATTATCGCTCGTTAAATGCCAGTTTGAATTCGGGATTTTTAAGTGAACCGGTAAAAGTTTTCTCCAATATTGATAATGGTTACGGCGTATTTGGCTCCAAAAACCATTCAGTAATACCCTTGTAATCCGATAATGAACTTGTGCGTGGATTTTCTATCTTCGTAATCCAATGGCATTAAAAACAATCTCTTTTGAATCGGCTCAACACGTTCAAGTAGAATTTGAGCTTGCTAGTTCCGTCCAGCGGATGCTGGCAAGCCTAATTGATGTATTGATTCTGCTCTTGTATATTGTTGTAGTGCTTTTTGCTTTTGGTAATTTTAAAATGCTCGAACAGTTCACTTTATTGGGGTTAGTGATTAAAATTCCTTTTGTTATTTACTTTCCTTTTATGGAGTTTGCTTTTGGCCGCAGCCTCGGAAAAATGGCAATGGGCTTGCGAATTGTTAGCATGGAAGGAGAGCGGACAGGCTTACGGGAGATCATGATAAGATGGGTTTTTAGAGGTGATTACGTATGGCTAACTGCCGATTTTTTCATGTTTTTCTGGTTCGGTTTCGGTCTTGTGGGATTCGTTATATGCCATACCAGTGACCTTGGGCAGCGCTTAGGTGATAGTTTGGCAGGGACACTTGTCATAAGGGAAACATCCAGCATGCGGTTTTCCCTCAAACAAATACATGCCATTCAACAAGCCGAGGGATATTTGCCCATGTATCCAGAGGTAATTCGATTTACAGACGAGGACATGATTTTAGTTAAAAACACCTTGATGCGCTTAAATAAAGGCTCGAATAAAGAAGTGCAAAAATTTGCAGCGGAATTGTCCCTTAAACTGTCTCAGCTTCTTGAATTAAAGGAGGTGCCGCGCGATACGCGTCAGTTTTTTGACAAATTACTTCAGGATTATATTGTTATAACAAGATAGGCATGGGGCAGTTAATCATCGTACCTACTCCTGTTGGCAACCTAGGAGACATTACGTTAAGGAGCATCGAGGTGTTCAAACAATGCGACCTCATTTTTGCAGAGGATACCCGCGTGACTCAAAAGTTACTACAGCATTTGGGGATTAAAAAACCCATCGTTTCCTTTCACGCCCATAATGAACACAAGGTACTAAACAAAGCCATTGCGCAGATCCAAACCCACACATGTGTTGTTCTGGTTAGCGATGCAGGTACACCTGGGATTTCCGATCCGGGGTTCTTGCTCGTAAGGGAATGTGTTAAACAGGAAATAGAGGTCAGTTGTCTTCCGGGCCCAACCGCCTTTGTACCGGCTCTTGTGGCCAGTGGTTTTCCTTGCGACCGATTTGTATTTGAAGGATTTTTACCGCTCAAAAAAGGGAGGCAAACAAGAATAAAAGAACTCGCATTGGAACAGCGAACCGTGGTGCTTTATGAGTCGCCTCACCGCTTGTTAAAATGCCTTATACAACTCCAAGACGCATTTGGACCCACGCGAAATATTTGCGTGGCAAGGGAGTTATCTAAACGATTTGAAGAGTTTGTCCGCGGAAATATTTCAGAAGCAATTGCACATTTTCAGGCCAATGAACCACGCGGAGAAATAGTACTTATTATAGCAGGAAATGAAGATTGATGGAATGACTTTGGCACATGTGCTAAAACGTATTGGCCAGGCTGAGAATGCCTTTGAACTAATGGAGGTACCCGTTCCTGACTTGCTTGATGACGAAGTGTTGATACATTCTGAAGCATTTGGTCTAAACTACGCAGATGTGATGGCCAGAAAAGGAAAATACCCCGAAATGCCGCCTATGCCTTGCGTACTTGGCTACGAGGTTGTTGGTAAAGTTGTAAAGGTAGGTCCGAAGGCTGACCCGAAGTGGTTGGGAATGCGCGTCCTAGCCTTTTGCCGTTTTGGTGGGTATGCTCAACACGTGAAAACCAACGAATATGCCTTGGCACCAATTCAAGAGATACCATCAGAAGTAGCGATGGCGCTTTCCACGCAAGCGGTTACGGCATACTATATGGCGCATTATGTGACAAATATCCACCCCGGTGACCGGGTGCTGGTCCATGCGGCAGCGGGCGGAGTTGGAACAATGCTGATCCAGTTAGCTCGCAACGCCGGAGCAATCGTTTACGCGAAAATTGGCGATGAGAAAAAACGAGAAACGGTCCAGGCCTTAGGCGCCGACTTTATTATAAACTATAAAGAGTCAGATTACCTGCAACAATTAAAGAAATTATTGGGCGCAAATAGGCTTGATATCAGTTTTAATCCCGCTGCAGGAGCCAGCATGAGGAAAGACTGGCAAATCTTAGGTTCGGGAGGTAGATTGGTGCTTTTCGGAGCCTCCGAGCTTTCTTCCAAAAAGTGGGGATTATTATCCAAACTTAATTTTGCCCGCAAAATGGGCTTATTGATGCCCATTGAATTCATGATGCGTTCCAAATCCATCATAGGAGTAAATATGCTCAAAATTGCCGACCATCGACCGGAAGTGATGAAGGAATGCTTAAACCAAGTATTGACCCTTTTCGTTGAAAATAAATTGTGCCCTCAAGTGGGCGGTGTATACACTTCCGATCAGTTACCAAAGGCACATGCCGATCTTGAAGGAGGAAAGACCATAGGTAAGTTGACGGTGAAGTGGTAGAACTTTACCCTGTTGTAATTGTTTTAAGGGTATGCGAAAAAAGGTGTTAATTGCCGGAGGGTCAGGCTTGGTGGGGAAACAATTACAAGCTGTTTTAAAGGGACATTCATTTGATGTGTCCGTTTTGTCTAGAAATCCCAAAGAACCACAAGAATATTTTTGGGACCCAAGCCGCAAAGAAATAGACCCAACTTGCCTCGCAGATGTGCAGGTGCTCATTAACTTGAGTGGCGCGGGTGTTGCGGATGAAAAATGGACCGATAAACGGAAAGGTATTCTTCAAGAATCCCGTGTTGGAACCAATTCCTTTCTGTTGGAGCTAGCCCCTCAAATGCCTCATTTGGAGCATTTTATTTGTGCTTCTGGTATAAATGCTTATGGATTCAAGGATGACCATCGTACATACACGGAAGAGGATGGGTATGGAAATGATTTTTTATCCCAACTGGTTAAAGTTTGGGAGTTGAGCGCCCAGCGTTTCAGTACTGTTTGTCCAGTT
>Ga0315902_10010961_pt1 | contig 11960 bp, 10 predicted proteins | sample LakEriMetagenome_9_FD_203523 | JGI IMG/M metagenome (GOLD analysis project Ga0315902, IMG submission 203523) | Freshwater fungal communities from buoy surface, Lake Erie, Ohio, United States - Buoy 12 MA117 | ecosystem: Environmental > Aquatic > Freshwater > Lake > Lake biofilm | place: USA... | reverse complement strand
TCTAGTTAATTTATCTAAATATGGAATGTAAGTTAGCGCTATACACTCACTACAATCTAATGATGTCAAAACAGGAAATGGTTTACTTAGAAATATATCCAACATTTCTTTATTTAATGATATATCTATATCTATAGACGTCAAACAAGATGTATCTATAGATGAGTAATTATTACTATCTATAATAATTTTCATTATTTTATTTAGTCTATTATAATATCAATTTTTTTGTATGACCTAAATAATAAATAATGTTAATTGTCGCAAATAGTTGTGAACTATTTATCTGTAAATACAACTAGCTTTTAATCCCAATGGTTCACTAAACTCATAAAAATCACCAGTAAAATAAAAAATTGAAAATTTCTTTACTTATTAATATATCTTTTAACATGTTAAAAAGTATATGTATGGCATTAGGCGTTGGAGTAATGGTACCAAACCAAATACATCAGGATAGTGTTAACAAGTCTTACGATATATTAACATCTGAAGGTATTAGTATTGATAGTGATAATATATATAAGCGTGTTGCTATTGGATCTAATGGTATGGTAAACTATGCTTATTTACATAATAATGGTGCTATTGAGTTATCTTATTCAGGTGATAACATATCTATTAAACATAAACATAAATATGCGCATCATATTATAATGGGTGGTTTCATAAGTAATACATTGGGGTCTGTTTTACCTACAACATCTCCTAACCGTATTACTAATAAATTATCTATATTGGCTCATGTTATTGGTTGTGGATGTTTAATTACAGGATATTACCTAAAATATAGTTACAATCCTGATATCAAACCATTATATAATAAACGACAAACGTTAGAAAGTAGAACCGAAAATAAATAGTATTATACAGAAAAGAATTGTTATAGTCATTTTATCCGCTGGATAGGCATTAATTAATAAGTACACGCCGGAACGGTCCCATATGGGACCAAATATTTTAAATGTGGTAAGGAGAGATTATTAAATCGTTTACATATGGTCTCATTTGTCACTGTAAATGAATGGTCCCAATTGGGACCATTTTAGCCGGCATGTACATATTAAATAAATATAATATTTACTACAGTGAATTTTTTCTATAACGACATGTCAATATCTGAGATACAGCAAACATTTTTATAACGACACACCATTTTAAAAGGAAATCTATAGACTATTACTGAATTATGGTAATAATATATGAGATATCTTATATATTGACATGTCGTTATAAAAATGTTTGCTGTATTTTTAATAAATACAAGTCAAGATAATTAACTACTGAAAATATAAGTTTATTAGTAATTAAAAAAATTGAAATTTTTAATTATATAGTAAATTTCATGTTATGTTAAAATTAATAACTATGGCATTAAATATTAAATTCAACGTACCCCTAAACGTACAATTAAACAGTTTTAAAGAAGACAATGATATATTAACATCAGAAAGTGTTACTATTAAGAGTGATAATATATATGAGCGCATTTCTATTTGTTATAATGATACAATAGATTATGTTTATTTACGTAACACTGGCGTTATAGAACTAGGTTATGGTGATAATAGTATATCCATAAAACACAAACATAAATATGCGGATGATATTATTTTAACAGGATTTTGTTTAGCTAGTATAGGTATAGGTACATTGTCTCTACCATGTTATAACCAATTTATTATATTTATATCACGTAATTTTATTGTATTAGGATGGATTTGTTCTATCATAGGATGCTATTTAAAATATAGTTATAAGCCTAATATTAAGAAGTATTCCTAATAGATCACTATATAATAGGATACTATTACAACTATTTTATGTAATATAATGTCGCAAAATGCGATGTACTATTTGGTCTAAAATATATAGATATAATAACAATAATATTACTAGCAATATTATAACAGCTATTTAAGCAAATAGATAAAATAAGACGTCTATAATAATTTTTTTAGATTAGTTAATCCACTAAATGTTTATAAAATAAAAATATTTTTGGTAATACCCACTTTTCGATTTATAACAGCATAGACAGAAGTAACGATAAAACAATAAAGTAAACATTTTTTATAACGACACCCCATTTTAAAAGTAAATCTATAGATTGTTACTGGATTATGGAAATAATATATGAGCTATCTCAGATACTGACATGTCTTTATAGAAAAAGTTGACTGTACTAGGCAATTAGATAGTAATTGATATAACTAAACAAATAACAAAAATATTATGCTAAACTATTTTCCAATCTATAAGATAGTTAATATTAATGAGTAAACGCCGGCTATTTTGTATCCAATTGGGGATAAAATAGCAGGTGTTTACTCATTAATTAATAAGTTTAGTGCTTCGGCACTAGACATGTTCATAATTTTATCTTTTTTATGTTTATATGTTACACATGGATTAATATTGATACATTTAGCACCATACTGTTTTGCTCTATTTACGATTGTAAATAGGTAATTGAATTGCATACTAGTACCAATTATGTAAACATGTTTAGGTTTTACACGTTTGATAAATATCATAATTTTATCATATTTTATTCTACTAATACTATCACCAAATAAAACTATATCTGGCATAGTTTTTTCACTATCACATTTTATACATCTGTGATCCGGTCTATATTCACAATGTTCACCGCATGTTAAACAGTCTATATATTTATAGTTGTTATGTAATTCTACAACGGGTACATCTATATTATTTGCTAAACTATCTATATTTTGTGTTACTATCATACTGTTTGGATGTTTTAAAGTTATTAGTTTATCAAGTAGTTTATATGTTTCACCTGGTTCTTTAATATTATAAATACTATTATATAGTGGCTCCAATATCTCCCAAATTTTATCTGGTGGATTTTGTCGTGTTAAAATATTAGCGTAGGATTCGTTGTCGTCACCATAAATACTGCCACATCCTCTATATGTAGGCAATCCGCTATCTACACTTGCTCCTGCTCCTAAAATAAATAACGCACTACTACTTGTTGTAGTATCACTACTTGTTGTTGTCATCAAAATACTACTATTTAAATAGTGTCAAAAAATATAAATTCAATTTTTTATAAGGCTCATTTTATGTATATAGTAAAATCATAAAATATATAGATAAACTAATAAAAATAATTATTTGGACAATGCCCACTTTTTGTGGGTATAATAACAGTTTTTTACTATCTATTAGTTTATAAAAATTGATTATTAAGAAATAATGTAAGATAAAATGTACACACCAGTTTCACCTATTATAGATAAAACAAACATTGACAAAATACTGTGTAGTGATGATCCTTTGTATGAACTAAATATTTCACAATTTATTAGCAAATCTAATTTTAATAAATTATTTATAAATGATAAGATAGCAGATGTGAAGTCTGTAATATTTAGAGTAAAATATGATTTAGATGTGTTGAAGTCATTACCTAATCTAACCACTTTAACATTTGTAGAATGTGACATGGAGACAATACCAGAGATACCTAGCCTATGTATTTTAAGTTTTGATAACTGTTATAAATTAAAGTACATACCTACATTACCTAAACTAAAAGAACTACATTGTTGTAAATGTATAAAGCTAGTTTCGATACCAGAAATATCTACACTAACTACACTTACATGTAATAGTTGTTCTAATATAAAATATATACCTCAATTATGTAATTTACAAACACTAAATTGTAAGTGGAATGATAGTATATACTGTATATCAAGATTACCACAACTTAGTAAATTATGTGTAAATCAATGTTATAATTTAGAAAAATTAGAATTATTACCTAAATTAAAAGTATTGGAGTGTCTATGTTGTGTTAGTTTGACAAATATATCAAATAAGTTTCCTAAATTAAGAGAAATAGATTGTACTAATTGTATTAGACTAAAAAATATATCAAATTTACCAAAATTATTAAAATTAGATTGTAATGGATGTACAGAATTAAAAATTTTGTCTGGTTTATTTAAATTAGAAAAACTTAATTGTACAGGATGTAGTAGTCTTAAAATATTACCAGTATTACCTAACATACAATCCTTAGATTTTGACCATAATGGTATGATAGATGATATAAGTATTCCTATCCAATTTAAATTGTGGTATACTAATATAAAAACTTTATGTAGATCATTAGAATACAATCCACTAAATATAAATAGTTTAAATGATAATAAATATATAACTGATACACAGAAAATACAGATTTTATCTACTTATCCAGAATATTTAGAATATGCTAATGGTGATGAATTTAATAAGTTAGTTCAGTTTATGTCTAACAATGATTTGCCATTACCAATATTAATAAAACCTGCTAATAAATAACCAACCAAAAAATTTATTAGTAAAATATTTTATCACTATAACATTCTAAATAATAGCGACATTTATCATTAGCTAATTGGTTGGAGCTATTTATACAATAACTATACTAACAAAAAAATAATAATTTAGGCAATACCCAATTTTCGCTTTTTAGTAGCTATATTTGTAATTCTTTTTTGTAATTATTTTCATGTAATTATTTTCAGAAGTGTCTACTACAAAATGGACATGATATACCCATAACTTCACTAATTATGTTAGTTAATTTAGGTAATGTAGGTATGTTAGTTATGCTATTACATCCAGAATGGTCTAAGTATGTTAAGTTAGGTAATATAGGTATGTTATTTAAATTTATGCAACCTCTACAATTTAACCGTGTTAGTTTGGGTAATATTGGTAAGTTAGTTAAACTGTTACAATTGTAACAGTTAAGCACTTCTAATTTTGGTAATATAGGTATAATACTTAAATTAACGCAATCACTACAATTTAATGTTGTTAATCCGGATAATGTTGGTAAGTTAGTTAAACTATTATTATTTGAACACTCAAGTATTTGTAGTTTTGGTAATGCTGGTAAGTTACTAAAATTACAACCATTACAATATAGTATTTTCAATGTATCTAATTTAGGTATGTTAATTATTTTACTACAATTACAACAATATAATGTGGTAAGTTTAGGTAATGTTGGTATATTTATTAAACTAGAACAATTAGTACAAAATAGTTCTGTAAGATTATTTAAGTTAGATAAATTAACTAATTTATGACAATCTGTACAATTTAATTTGGATAATTTAGGCAAATCTGATATTTCTATAATATTTTCACAACCTATACAATTTAATGTTTTTAAATTAGGTAATTGTGATATTTTAGTAATACTAACACATTTATAACAATCTAAAGTAGTTATGTTAGGTAATATTGATATATTGGTTAAATTAATACATCCACTACAATTTAGTTTTATTAACTTATTTAGTGATGTTATATTAGTTATATTATTAGACCCATTACAATCTAGTTTCTCTAAATTTATGGAATTAGTAAGAACTAATTCTATATTTTCTATAGTTAAATCTTTGCTAATTTTAATGTTTTTGATAGTAGTTAAATCTAAAGTACCTACGTTATTGTTAGTTATCAACATTATTTATTAATGAATAAAATAATATTTATTATCATTTTTTCAATTTTTTTGGTGATTATATGTAATAGTGGTTATCTGATTAGGACTTTACAAATTTGTTGCCTATTTAGATTACGAAATATATTTATTATAAATGCTTATCCAGCGGCTAGGATATAGTGAATATTTTTATTATTTATAGTATTATAAATAATAAAAATGTTATGTAGACTAAATAATATTTTTGAAAAATACGAAATCCGCTGGATAGCCAATAGATAAATAGGCTAAAAATAATAGATACTATTTGTTAGAAAATTTATAAAACACCACATTATAATATTTATATGGCTAAAACAGCTGAATATTTATCCAATAAAAATAGTAAGTCTTCTATATATTTAATGGAAGACTTACTAATTTGGGAAATAACCACTATTCTCACTACTAATCATTATTTTTTCTATAGCATTCTCAAAATCATATAGAGATCCATTATTATTTATAGTATATGTATAACTCACATTATTCATACCATTTTCACTTATATGTTCATCTATATTTGTAAGTTCTCTATCTATATTAACAGTGATAATATGATATTTAGAGCATAGCCGTTTTATAGTGTCGAATTCATTAACAAACCTTAGATCTGTAATTATAGCATAACCATCTATTATTTTAGTTAAATAATTATTAATTTCACATGCTACTTTTTCAGCAAAAATATTTTCACCTAAATATTTACGTAATATATCAGTTGCTATATGCTGCATAGCAACACGAGGTGTTAATGGAATAACCTTACCAGAAACATATGCTACATTATTTGCTATAGGTGTTTCTTTATATTTTTGATTATTTAGCATAGTTTTGTCCATTTCTATTCCCAGATAAAAATGGCTTAAGTCCACCACTATTTTTTTAACACTATCCGCAAAACTAAATTGACAACAATTACCATACTTTCGACTAAATATTTCATAAAAAGTGTCCTTCCCGCTACCTTTTTTACCACTAACTAAAATGATAGACATTTTTATATATAATAAATAACAGAATGTTTAGCTTAAAGTATATAAATTATTGTATTTTGGTGAACGTATTATTAATGTGTTTACTCATTAATAAAATAACAATATAATATATGGCTGATTCTGAAATTACACATGAACAAAAAAAAGAACGAATATATAAAATGATGTATACTAATAAATCTATTAAAAGTGTAGTAACATTTAGCTTAGAAAACAATGTGAACTACTTTGAACGAAGTGATGATGGCTATTGTATGTATGTACATATTCTAGAACTTGAACAGTATAAATATATAGTACCACTTATAAAAGCAGGCGCAATTAAATTGGAAGATATGACACCCACTGAAATAGTTATGTTTCTATCGGTTAAAACACTTAGATTACCAGATAGTAATATTCAAACATTACCTGAAAATTGGTGTAAATTTATTTTTGTGTTAGACTACCCAGAATTATCTAAAAATCTAAAAAAAATGGACAACGGCTATGTATATGTAGAGAATTATAATTTTTCATTTTTAGATACAACTGATAATATTTCTTTCACAAACTACAAGAATTTGTTTGTATTTTACATTAAAGAAATAACTAAAATAAAACCTGATAGACAGTTGACAGATATAGATACATTTATTATATATGATAGATTATCTAATTCATACGAATCTAAACATTTATGGACAGAGGATGAAGTATTTGACTATTTAGATAAATATAATAAAACATATCATCCTAAGATTGGTAGTATATTTAAACCATCACGCAAATGTCTAAAATCATTTCAAGAGAAAGTTTATGATAAAATAGCCGATCATCAATATAAATCCAGCATTTTGCGTGTACTCAGTTTTTACACGAGTGATGATAGTTATAAAAGAATTCGTGAGTTTACAAATGGTAGTAATAATGATCCTGAAATAAAAGAAATAATAGAGGTATTGAATAATATTATTTATGATATTATTCTACGGTATAGATTTGATGATACTATTTTATGTTCCAGAATTGTACTATTTCGTGGTGTGCCAATTGGTAATATGCCAATTTTGAAAGGCTCTATCATAAATTCATATAAAAATAGAATACAAAGTTTTACAGATGATTTGGATGAATCTGTTAGGTTTGCTAAAAGTGGTATGATGTTAGTATTGTTTGTAAATTTAGATGTAGATGTAGTATTACCAATAGGCGAAAACACTATAGATGGCACACCATTAGCACCAGAGCAAAATGAGGATGGTGAATATATTTTACCATTAAATACTAGTTTATTAGTAATAGATAATCCATTCATATATGTTATTTCAGACTTTGATTTTATAATGGTACCATGTATAATACATAGACAAATAAAAGTTGAGCATTACACTAGACTTAATCCAATAGAATTAGAAAATGTCTATAGAATTCCATCGCCATAAAGTTTTCACAAAAATTTGAAATATTTTATTTATTATTTTATTGTAAAATGCTTGCTATTATAAATAGTGATAATTATTTATCTGTCAATACATTATTATTAACATGCATAACTATAGATAGATCGATGACTACCGAAATGATAGAAACATTTCTAAGCAAACCTTTTCCATTGCTTACTATGATCAATTGTAGGTATACTGGGATAAATAGCATACCTACAATACAAAGTTTAACTAGTATAGATTGTAGGGGATGTATTAATCTAACAAGCATTCCAGTGTTACACAATCTAGAAAAATTAAATTGTAGCCGGTGTGTTGGAATCACTAGCATTCCAACACTAACAAATTTAACCAGTCTAGATTTCAGCGATAGTCCTAATATAAATAACATTCCGGGCGATTTATATAATCTGACTAGTCTAGAATGTAGTGGATGTGCTATATCTAGCATACCCATATTACCTGGTTTAACTAATATATATTGTAGTGAGTGTGATAACATAACTAGTATACCAGAGTTACCAAATTTAAGATACTTAGATTTTAGTGAATCTATCAATATAACTAGTATACCAATATTAAATAGTTTAAAAAAATTAAGTCTTAGTGGTTGTAGTAATATAACTAGTATACCTATGTTACCTAACATAACTAGTCTAAATTGTAGTAGATGTGATGGGTTGACTAGAATACCAATATTACCTAATTTAACCAGACTAGATTGTAGTGCGTGTAGTAACATTACAAGTATACAAGGTTTAGATGATCTAACAGAACTCTATTGTAATGAATGCCCCAATCTAAATAGCATATCAGAGTTGCCTAGATTATCTAAATTATATTGTTCGAGTTGTGGTAATCTGAATAGTATTTCTGAATTACCTAATTTAACTCTTCTAGATTGTAGAATATGTAGTAACCTAACTAGTATTCCAGTATTTCCATACATAACTAGTCTAAATTCTAGTTATTGTAATAGACTTAAAGTACACACTATTCCACTAAAATTCTTAGATTTAAGTGCTTTATCTAATGATGTAATATATCAAGCTATAGAACATAATAGCTTAAATTTAGAATATATACAAATGTATTTAAATGCTACTAAATCTTGTAAAGAAGATAAACGCGAGTTTTTGGAGTACATCATACATAATAGTATATTAGTGAAGTCAGCATTGAAGCGTTAATTATGAAACATTTTATTATTTATAATAAGATGTATTATATTTTAGAGTTTGGTGGATAAATATTTAGAAACTTCAATATTATAAATATATATTTTTTAAAAATTGAAACTAATAATGTATTGAAAGGACAATGTATGCTATTATAAATACCGAAAATTATTTATCTATTGATACTTCAGAGTTAACATTGATAACTATAGATAAAAAAATGTCTAAAGAAATGATAGATACATTTCTAGGTAAACACGTTCCATCTCTTACTGACTTGGATTGTGAAAATACTAAGATTATAAGCATTCCAGATTTACCTAATCTAACCAGTATAGATTGTGGTTATAGTAATATGCTAAATACTATACAAGACTTACATAGCCTAACTAGTCTAAATTGTGTGGGTTGTAGCAATCTTTTTAGCATTTCTAATTTAACAAATCTAGTTACACTACAATGCGATGAGTGTACTCAGATAACTAATATACGAGGTTTACCAAGTTTAACAAGTCTAAGTTGTAATAAGTGTGTTAACTTATCTAGCATTCCTAATTTATACAACTTGATTAGTCTAAATTGTAGTATGTGTAGTAATATAACCAGCATTCCAATTTTGCTAAACCTAACTACCCTAAATTGTAGTCTGTGTCCTAATATAAATAGTATACCAGTTTTACCATCATTAACATATTTAGATTGTTCTGGATGTGTTAATTTAAGTGCTATTCCTGATTTAGTTAGTTTGACCAAACTAACTTGTGTTGGATGTAATAACATAACAACTATTCCAACATTACATAGATTAAAATATTTAAACTGTAGTGAGTGTATTAAAATAACAGATATATGTGCGTTACCCAGCATAATTAGTCTAGATTGTAGCCGGTGTTATAATCTAACTAGTATTCCGGAGTTAATGATATTAGCACAACTAAGTTGTGTTGGTTGTGCTAAATTAACTAGTATATCAATGTTGCCTATGTTAAATAGCCTAAATTGTAGTGACTGCACAAATCTAACTAGCATTTCTGCGTTACCGGAGTTAATTATGCTAAATTGTAGTAGATGTAGTAACCTATCAAGCATACCTATTTTACCACATCTAACTACTCTAATTAGTATGTCATGTGTTAATCTAACTACTTTTCCAATATTATGTAATTTAATAAAGTTATGTGCTAACCGATGTACTAATTTGATTAGTATACCAGAGTTAACAAATTTGACTAAATTAAGTTGTAAAGGAATCTCTAAACTAACTAGTATCCCATATTTTCCTAAATTACTAAAACTATATTGTAGTGATTGTATTAACATAACAAATATTCCACAAATACATAGTTTAACTAAACTATATTGTAATGGCTGTAGTAATCTAACTAGTATACCTATTTTACCATGTTTAACTAGTTTAGAATTTAACTACTGTTGTAATCTATGTAAATACACTGTGCCACTTAAATTCTTAGATTTAGATACAGTATCAGATGATATAATATATCAGGCTATAGAATATAATAGTTTGAATTTAGAATATATAGAGACGTGTTTATATACTAATATGTACTCAGCTAACAAGCGTAAATCATTAGAAGATATTATTTATAATAATATATTAGTAAAGTCAGCAGCCAAGTGTTTATAAACCTAACAAAAATACGCAAGTTATTCCATGTTTTTATTTTTAGAAAACTACACTATTTTTATGTATGAGTGTAATAATATATTTAAAATTGAAACATAGTATCGTGTATATATATTATATGAGTACACTTATAACATGTGATAATGCCTATCCAGAGGCTAAAATGTTGTAAATATTTTTATTATTTATAATGTTACGGTAACAAATAATAAAAATGTGATGTAGACCAAATAATATTTCGCAAAATGCGAAATCCGCTGGATAGCCAATAAATATTATTCCATATTTGCCTCAGTTAATTAGTCTAGAATGTGGTGGGTGTAGTAACCTAACTAGTATACCAGTGTTGCCCAATCTTACTAGTCTAGACTGTGGATCATGCGTTAATCTAACTAGCATACCAGAACTAGATAATCTTACTAGTCTAGACTGTGGATCATGCGTTAGTCTAACTAGCATACCAGAACTGGATAATCTTACTAGGCTAGATTGTACCATGTGTCGTAACCTAACTAGTATATCTCATTTACAAACTTTAACTAAGTTAGTATGTTCTGGATGTATTAATTTAACTAGTATTCCAGAGTTACCTAGTTTGTCCAGTTTAGAATGTAAGGGTTATCGTAAATTAACTAGCATACCATTTTTACCTAATCTAACTAGTCTGGATTGTAGTGGATGTGGCAATCTAATTAGTATACCAGTTTTACCATGTCTAGTTAATCTATACTGTAGATCGTGTGTTAGTCTAACTAGTATTCCAGAGTTATCCAGTTTAAATAGTCTAGATTGTAGATGGTGTCGTAAACTAAAAAGCATACCAATATTATCAAGTTTGATAGAGCTAAATTGTAGTAGTTATTTAAATCTTATTAGTATTTCAGAATAACCTAACCTAGTTAATCTAAATGGCACAATGTTCAATCGCAAAAATGTTAGAAACATAATACTATCTAACTCTACTAAGGATGAGTGCTAATGGGGATGATGTATATACTACACCGTGTGATAACTTATGAAATAAGTTATTCTTGTCTATTTGGTTAAATAACAATGATACATGACCATACTATAGAACTATATTATTTCATAATTGACTTTATATTTATTAATATCTCTCCATTGGATTTCGCAAAATGCGAAATATTATTTACTATATTTTATCTACTGGAGATATGATTGAAAGAA
>Ga0315902_10010960_pt1 | contig 11961 bp, 5 predicted proteins | sample LakEriMetagenome_9_FD_203523 | JGI IMG/M metagenome (GOLD analysis project Ga0315902, IMG submission 203523) | Freshwater fungal communities from buoy surface, Lake Erie, Ohio, United States - Buoy 12 MA117 | ecosystem: Environmental > Aquatic > Freshwater > Lake > Lake biofilm | place: USA... | reverse complement strand
AAGCGGTGCAGTTTGAATGGCTCGAGGATGATGTTGAACATCACATTGCGTAGAAAGTAGTTCGGTCCGCCGAGTCCGGGCTGCGAGGAGATGCCGACGAAGCAGTTCGTGAGGCGGTTTCGCATGACGCGGCAGTTGTGCAGGGCAAAGTCGGCCTCGATGCCGTCGTCGAGACCGCTGTCGATGTCGTTGTTGAGGATGTCGTTGCAGCTTTGCTCCACCGCGCCGTCGTCCTCCATGTGGCTGATGCAGTCGCGGAAGCCGGACACGCGGTTGTGGCGGATAACATTGCCGCTGCCGGTGAACTGGATGCCCTCGCCCTCGTTATCGCCGCCCGCACCCATGATCTCCGGCTTCCATTCGCGAATGCCGGTGATGACGTTGTCCTCGATGCAGGCGTTCAGCATGCCGGGCTTGTAGGCCTTGAGGCCAAACTGCGAGCGAATGGTGCAGCGCCGCACGACGCAGTGCTCGGAGCCGTTCAAGCGCACCGGACCGTTCACCGTGACGCCTTCGAGATAGACCCACTTGCGATTCGTGAGGCTGATCTCGCTGAAAACAGCCTTTCCACTCGCGCTGCGATACACAATCGGCTTCCCGGGCTCGCCATCGCGATTGAACGTCGCCGCACCATAATCGCCATCGGCCAGCAAAAGCACCTCGCCGGGCTTCACGGCATTCAAATCGGCCTTCGAGGCGTTTTTGACCACCGCATCGGCTTGCGCGATGGGTTCAGGCCGAGTCGATGCTTTCACGACTTTCGTCGCAAAGCCGCCATCGGGATCATGCAGCTTCAATTCGATCTCGTAAGCCGTTCCCGGCTCCAGATCGAACACGCTGCCGCTGAGGCGATTCGTCCAAGTGAAGATCGGTGATGTCTTCTGGCTCTTTCCGGCTGGCACCCGTCGCAACGGCATGCCTTCGCGCCAAGTCGTCTCGTCTTCCTTTCGATACTTGAGCTCGCATGCTGCATCCAAATCGTCATCGCCCTCGATCTGCCATTCGACAGCGAGATTGGTGATCGTCGGAAACGGCGTCGTGATCTCGCCGGGCGTGGTGCTATCCGCAGCGTGCAAAGCCGAGATCAATAAAAGAGGAAGGAGCAGGCGCATCATGGTTTTATTTGAGTAGTTCAGAAATCACATCACCTGTTGGCTCCTTTGGCAGCACGGCAAACAGGGCTGGCTCCCAGGGATTGAGGCTCACTTGCAGCTCACTCACTTGGTCGAGCTTTTCACCGGTGCGGAGGTTCACGATGAAACCGGGCTTCTGAAGCTTGGCGGTGAAGGTGGTGGGCTTTTCGAGGGCTTCGTTGCCGCCGACCTGGGCCAGCTCTTCTCTCATGCGATACTCAATGTTGCGCTCGAAGGCGATGAGCCGGGCTTTGTCACCGACTTTGAAACGATGCACGCGCACGCGGGCATCGGCAGGCACTGAGACTGGCGGACGCACGCCGCGCTCGGCGAGGAGTTGGCGGATGCTTTCGAGCGGCGCTGGATCAAAGTCTGCCTTGAGGCGATTCACCGGGTAATCGCTGAGTGTCGTGGAAACCTCTTCGAAGGCTTTTTCACCCGGATTCGTGCCGAAGGTGATCCGTGTTTTCTCTGGAGCTTCATTCGCAGGCCACTCGAAGTCTTTTCTCAGAGTGCCGTGCTCGTCAAAGAGACCGTGCGGGCCATCGGCGATGACCACGCGGTTCTCACGTTTGGCAAAGAACCGTGCGGCATCGCGCTCGGCCTGACTCATGGCCCAGCTTTGCGGCAGCATGAGCAGTCGCGGCGTGGTCGGCATGCCTTTGGCGAGCTCTTCACCGCTGATGAAGGTGGGGCTAAAGCCGAGATCTTGCAGCGCTTTCAGCCAGGCGTTGCGCACGACGGCGTGGCGATTGCGATCCGATTCATAGCTGCCGAAACGGCGCAGCCAGGTGCTGCCATCGACGGTGGACTCCATCAGCCACGCGGCCTGAATGCTCGGCTGCGAGTAATGAATGAGCAGCGGGTCACGCTCGCGCTCGGCGAGCATGAAGAGCTTCGCCAGCGGTGTGGTGAGCGATTTAAAAACGGGCGCGAGCGCCTTGCCCTTCGCGGTGAGTGGCAGCTCGGGCTTCGTGTAGTCGATCACGTCCTCGCTCCACCAGATGATGCTGCCTTTATCGCCTTCCAGCAGCAGATGCCAGAGGCGGCGCATCGCGGCATTCGTGTCTTTTTCGAAGACGGTGGCCAGGATGGGTTTCCCTGGCATGAAGGAGCCAAAAATCTCGCGTGAGTTGCACATGTCATACGGCTCCACCCAATCGAGCACCTGGCTCATGCGCCACAAATCGTATCCGCCGAAAGCATGCGGCATCTGCGTGCCCTCGATGCCGACCGGCGTAGCAGGATCAGCCTCATGCGAGGCTTTGCGAAAGTGGTCCAGCGCCCGTGCGAGCGCGAGATCCATGTAGCTGCGATGATCGACCCACGGCGCAAAGTTCCAGCGCGTGCGCTCCTGCTTGGCCTTCGCGAGATCGAGCTTCACGGCACGCACCTCCGCCCAATCGGTCTTCGGCTCGGGGCCGGGCTTGTTGCTGCCCATGCGTTGTTTGATCTGATCCGTGGTGAAGGGCATCACGGCATCCCAGTTCGGGAAACTCGTCTGCCATTGCTGATTCAGTGCATCAAGTGACTCATAGCGCGTCTTCAACCATTCACGAAAAGCCGCGAGCGAGGTGGGCGAGAAGTCGTAGTCGAAAGGGTTCGCCGAGATGGTCGTCGAAAGCTCATCGCGGATGTCATAGAGCAGGGGCGATTGCGGTGCGGCCTCGCGAGCGGTTTTTTTCATGCGCTCGCTCATGCGCTGGAGCCAGTCTGCATCCTCCAGCGGGTAATCCGGCACCAGAGAGGCCATGTCGCGTGTCTTTGCCCAATCAGTCACCGTTTTATCCCAGTTCGTGACCTTTGAGCGGAACTTCAAACACAGCCCTTCATTGACGATGTTCTCTACATAATGGCCGAAGCCGTTCTTTTGGTAAAACGATGCATCTCCGCCCACGCCGATCATGCCGCTGTTAATGCCCATTTCACGCAAACGCTCCGCCATCACCGGATTCTCGAGCGCCTTCTGGCCTTGGTCACCCATCCACAAGATGACGCGGTAGTCGGTCCATGGACGGAGGTTTTGAGCATGCAGGGCTGCGCTGGTGAAGAGGAGGCAGAGGAGAGCTTTCATGAGGAAGGTTTTGTTGGTAGAGTTACTCGTGCAGCCGTGTGGTCCGGGCCATGTTGCCGAACATGTGATAAAGGACGCTGCCGGGCGTGCCGCCGTAGGTAAAGCCGCGCGCGGTGTAGCTGGGGGCGTCGTGATGGAAGTCATGCCACGTCTGGCCGCCATCGGTGCTGCGGAGGATGCCTTTGCCGCCGTGCAGGGTGCTCATGAGCATGATGTCCGGCTTCACGGGGTCGATGTAGAGCGGGCCGCTGTCGAGGGCCGCGAGTTGTGTCCATGTTTTGCCGGCATCGGTGCTCTTGAGGAGCTTGGCGGGACGGGTGCCTTTGTAGCTCCAGTAGTTCTCGTGCTGGCCGTCGCTGATGAAGAGCGTGGTTTCATCCTTCGGATGATGCACGAGACCATCCACGCCATCGGCGGCGTGGGCGATCTCCCATGTCTCACCACGATCATGGCTGGCATAGAGGCCGGTGCGCTTCACGCATTGCAGATACACATGCTGGCCGCTGGGGCTGGTGACAAGGCTGAGGCCGTTCTTCGTCTTCAGCGTGTGTTTCCAGGTCTGGCCGCCATCGATGCTTTTGAAAACACCGAGCTGGTAGTTGCAAAGGTGCATCACGTCCGGATTCGAAGGGTCGAAGCACAAATCGCCCATCTCGCTGTCGTCGAGCCACTTGCCCCATTCGCCGCCAAACTGCTCTTTGATGTCCAAAACGAGCTTCCACGTCGCGCCACCGTCATCCGTGCGATGCAGACGCGGATGCCGTGTGCCTCCGTGGCCGTGGATGATGGCAAACCAGGTTTTTGGCAGCTCCGGATGCGCTTTGACGACGCTGCCGTCGTGGTTTTGCCAGTCGTCGTTCCACCAGTCGGTTTGAATGCGCATCGGTTTCCATGATGCGCCACCATCTTCGGTTTTGAAGACGCCTTGATCGAGCGCTGCGACTATCGCCTGCTGCGGATCATGCGGGCTGATGGCGGGGCCTTGGAAGTAGCAGAGGATCTGCAAGCCCACGGTGCTGCCCGTCCAGCTCACGCCGAAGTCCGTGCTGCTGCACATGAGGGAGCTGTCGCACTTCAACCATATCGAACCATCGGCGGTGACGGCGAGCGCGCTGCATTTGCCCTCCGGCGAGGCGTAGCGATTCATGCCTGGATAGCTGCCGCGGTTCCAGTTCGTCTCGATGCGATGGCGTGTCCATGTTTCGCCATTGTCGCTGCTCACGACGAGCTGACCGAGCGACCACAGCATGACCTTGCCACCTTTCGCGACCGCCAGACCGCCTGCGAATCGCAAACCCGGCTCCCACTTGTGCGGGACCTCTTTGATCATCGTGAAGCTCGCTCCCGCATCGACACTGCGATGCAGTTTGCCGGTCGAGTCGAAGGCAAACACGCCCGCGCCTTCTGGTGTGGCCTGCGCATTCAAAATGATGCTCTCGGTGAGCTGAAGCTGCCACGTCTTGCCGCCATCACGCGACACCGCGAGGCCTGGCGAGGGTCGGCACGAGACGCAGAGCGTGTCATCGGCGAGGAAGAGCGGAAACGCGGGCGTGTCGGCGGAGTTCTTTGCCACCGGCGGCTTCGACAACTCTGTCCAAGTGGCACCGTGATCGCGTGAGAGGCGCAGGATGCTGTCGTGATCGAGCGCGACGACCTCGCCCTTTTTCGAAACGGCCATCGCATGGCCGAGATGCGGCGTTTTGTCGTCGCCCACCTTCGGTGCGGTGCCAAACACGGCCTGCCATGACACGCCGCCATCCTGCGATGCCCAGATCATGCCGCAGACGCCCCAATACATGTGTTTCGAGTCCACCGGATCGATGGCGAACTGCCGGTTGTGCGAGGTGATTTGTTTTCTCGCGACGACACCACGCTCCACGTCGGCGGACATCTTCCGCCAAGTGACTCCCGTATCCTCCGAGCGAAACAAGCCGCTGAGATCTGTCATGGCCCAGACTTCCTTCGGGTTCGTGGGATGAGCGACGACATCTTCAATCCAGCCGCCGCCGCCGGGGCCAAAAGGGTGCCAGGTTTCCACCGCCAAGGCTGAAGTGGTGATCAAGAGAAGAGAAAGCAGACGCATAAGCCTGATCAAACGCCTGAGAAACCGTCGTCACTCTCAGCAATCGGCTGACGAAGCCTTCTTGGCGAGTGGGCAGGCCCAGAGCAGGGGGCTTTGCGGAGTTATTGAAGTTAAACTCAAGTCGGTGCCCCTGAATTCATCGCCTTCACTAGGATCTCACGAAACGCTCGTTGATGCGGTAGCTCGACCTTGGCTTTGCGATGGAGCACCACGACTTCCTCACGGCCAAAGAGTTTCGAAAGATCGCGGAAGGCGACGCCGCGATAGCTGCTGTGGCCTTGGGCGGCTTCTTTGAGGATCATGGGGCTCACGGAGGTGACGCTGATGCCGAAGCCCATGCGAACGTAGCCGACCACGATGTCGAAGGTGCTCGCGGTGAGCGCGACGTTGGCTTTTTGCCAGAGTGCAGCGGCTTCAAAGACATCTTGAACGTGGCGGCGTGAGTTGGCACCTGTGCCAGGCAGAACGAGTGGCTGTTTGATAAGGTCAGCGAGCTTTAGGGTCTTTGCTTTGAGTAGGGGATGGCCTTCCGGGCAGACGAGCACGAAGGGATAGGCGGTGACGGGCGTGGCTGCGATGCGTGGATGTTGTGGCGCGTCGATCTGGCCGACGACGGCGACATCCGCCTCGCCATCTTCGAGATGTTTGCGCGCCATCGTGGACGGGCGGTCAATGAAGGAGAGTTGCACATCAGGATGGCGTTTGCGGTAGAGTTCGAGCGGCTTTTGTAGTTCGTGCAGGAGCAGACTCGCCGTGGTAGCCACGGTGATCCGGCGGGCGAGTTTTTTGTTTTGATCGGCAAAGAGTTCGCGAATGCGGTCGAAGCTCTCGACGAGTGGCTGCGACAATTGCACGAGCAACTCGCCCTGCGGAGTGAGCACAGCGGTTTTGCCGGACTGCTGCACCATCGCAGCACCAAACTCATCCTCCAGCGCCTTGATTTGCTGCCACACGGAGGGCACGGACATCTGCAACGTCTCAGCCACGGCGGTAAAGCTGCCTTTGCGGGCCAGTTCGACGAGCGCTCTAAGCTGGCGGAAGCGGAGTTCTTTGAAGTAGCGGCGGGGTTCGGTTGCCATGGCTCAGATTAGGTAAAGACTAAAGGTGTTTAGGGAGATTGTTACGCAACGAACTTTCTCTTTTTCGCGGAGTGGACTCTTTTGGTCAAGCCTATGAAAAAGATTCCGTTTCAGCGTTCCCTCCCGAAAGGCGTGTTCACACTTCTGTGCGCTTTTGCGTGCATTGCCGGTGCCTTGTCATCGCACGCTGCCGATTCCTCGTGGAATGTCGATGCCGCTGGCAACTGGAGCACGGCGGGGAGCTGGACGGCGGGCGTCCCAGGCTCGACCTCGATCCTGACCAGCGCGGACATCGCCACTTTCTCCAACACGCTCACGGCGGCACGCATTGTGACGGTGGATGCCAATCGCAACATCGGCGGCATCACCTTTGGCAACACGTCCAGTTTTGGATTCACCCTTTCTGGCGGCAATCTCCTGCTCACGAATGGTGGCGTGATTCAAAACCTCGCGGGCACGGGCAATCACACCGACGCCATCTCCAGCTTTATCACCATTCAGGGCAATGGCGGCTCGGCAACTTTCACGGCGAATGCGACTTCCGGGACGAGTCTGCTGAGTATTGCGAATGTTTCGGGCGTCTCCACGGCAGGCAACACGACCACGGTCAATCTCAATGGCAGCAATACGGCGACCGGCAACGTGGTGGGCACCCTGACCAACGGCACGTCTGGCGGGAAACTGGCCATCGTCAAAAGTGGCGCGGGCACCTGGACACTGGGCACGAACAACACCCTCAACACCTTCACTGGCGGCATCACGATCAATGCCGGCACGCTCCGGGCGGGCACTAGTGCGGGAGGGCAGGCGCTCGGCTCAGCCAATGCGATCACTCTCGCAAATACGGCCGGGGCGATTCTCGATCTCAGTGTCGCGTCCACGAACCAGACCATCGGTTCCCTCGCTGGCGGCGGCACGACGGGGGGTAACGTCACCTTGGCAAACAGCATCGTCCTCACACTGGGATTGGATAACACGAACACCTCCTTTGCAGGGGTGATCAGCGGCGGCACGGGTAACATCATTAAGACGGGCACGGGAACACAGACGCTTACCGGCACGAACACTTACACCGGCAGCACACGCATCAACCTCGGCACGCTCGCCCTCGACTTCTCCGGTGCCACCGCTCCAGCGACGAACATCATCTCGTCCAGCTCTGGGCTGAATTTGGCCGGCGGCACGCTCAGTCTCATCGGCAAGGCTTCGACGACGAACAGCCAAACCTTTGCCTCCACCACGCTCACGGCGGGCAATGCCTCCGCGCTCAGCCTGACCGCGAATGTCACCGCCAATCCGCTGCTGCTTAATTTGGGGGCGATCACCCGCAATGCCGGGACCACGCTGAATATCACGCTACCCACGGGCACGCAGGACACCACCAATGGTATCCGCACCTCGACCGCAAACACGAGCAACAACATCTTCACCACTAGCGCGAACATCGCTTATGCCACCATCGGCGGCACGACGTGGGCGGGGCGGACAGGTGCCGGCACGCAAAACCTCGTGGCTTTCACGGACGCAGGCGGCAGCTACAGCACCGGAAACGCGAACTACACTTCGACGAGGAACGTGGATGTGACCAACGGCGATACGCCGTCCGCCGATTTCACGGTGAATACCCTGCGTTTCAACGGCGGCACCAAGGTGCTCACGCTCGCCGACTCGGTGAACGGCAATGTCGTCTCCACGGGCGGCATCCTCGTGACCAGCGGCACCACAGCTACGATCACCGGCGGCACCCTGCGCTCCAGCGCCACGGCTGACGCGCTCCAGCTCATCAACTTTGGCACTCAGCTTACTGTGGACTCCATCATTGCCAACAATGGAACCGACCCGACGGTTCTCACACTGGCCGGACCCGGCAGCACGACTCTCAACGGGGCAAACACTTACACCGGCGCGACTCACATCACTGGCGGCACGGTGAAGGTAGGGCACGCCCAGGCCTTGGGCACGAGCGCTGCGGTGAGCCTCGCTGATAACTCCAACGCCATCCTCGACCTCAACGGCTTCGATCTCACCATCGGCTCCCTTGCAGGCGGAGGCGGGCAGGGCACGGCTGGACAGGCCACCTTTGGCACCAGTGGCGGCACCGTGGCGCTGGGCAGCAGGACGCTGACAGTCGGGAATTCCACAAACACTGTGTTTGGCGGCACGATCACAGGAGCCGGAGGAAGCCTGGTCAAGGTGGGCAGCGGTGAGCTGCTGCTGCATGGCGCGAACACCTTCACCGGTGGTGTGGTCATTAGGGCAGGCACGCTTTCCGCCGCAGGCGTCACCGGAAACAATGCCTTTGGCAGCGGAACGATCACGCTGGGTGACAGCGCTGGTGGCAGTGCCAATGCCACGTTGCGGGTGGGCACCACGCTGGGTGTCGGCGGCCTCTATGTTTACAACAACCCCATCGTCCTCGCGGCCAACACCACAGGCATCCTCAACGTCACCACCAATAGCGCCAACGGCACTTATGAACTCACTGGCGGCGTGACCGGCAATAACAACTTTAGTATCAATCCCAGCAATGGCGGCGGTCTGATCTTTTCCACCAACGCCATCAACAACTCCGGCACACTCCTGGTGAGCAATGCCACCAACTTCCTGGGCATCACCATCAGCGGCGGCATCGGCTCGAATGTCACAGATGTGAGCCTGGTAAACAACAACACGGGAAGCATCACGATCTCCACGCTGGGCGTGAACAACCGGGGTGCCATCACCCACACTGGCACCAGCACCGGAACAGCCACCATCAGCGCCGTGATCGGCAACAGCATCACCGGCATCACGCAAAACAGCGCTACGTCAGCCATGACCCTCAGCGGAGCGAACACCTTCTCGTCTCCCATCCAGATCCTGGCCGGCACGCTGGCGGCCAGCGGAGGGTCGGCGGTATCGTCGCTCGGAATCAATGCCCCAATCACGATCGCCAATGAGAGCACGGCGACCTTGGCCCTGGGAAATCAGATCCGCGTCATCGGCTCCATCGCCGGTGGTGGGACCACCGGTGGAAACATCACCACGGGTGGCACGAGCGGAGGTTTGATCGTGGGTGGGAACCACACCAGCACGACCTACGCGGGCATCATCAGCGGCGCGGGGGCCGGCCCCGGCACGCTCCGCAAGGTTGGCACCGGCACGCTCACGCTCACTGGGGCCAACAGCTACACGGGGGCAACCATCGCCTCCGGTGGCACGCTGGAGTTTGACTACGTCACCGCAGACCCATTCATCAGCTCCGGCGCGATCACCCTCGCCGGGGGCACCCTGAGCTTCAAAGGCAAGTCCGACGGCAGCACCACAGATTCCACCGGCACTGTCACCATCTCGACCAACTCCCGCAACGGCATCACGGTGCAAAACAATGCCGTCATCACCACTACCTTCGGGACAGTCGGTGCGATCAATCCCCTGATGCTCGATGTCTCTGGCTCGGGCACGCTGAGAACAGCTGCTGCACTCACCACCACGGGATCGAGCAGCAATGTGGCCCTCGTCGGCGGCATTGTGCAGCTCGGCCAGCGGGCGAATTTTTATGTCAAAGACGCTTCCGGCATCGGCTTTGCCACGCAGGACGGCTCGAACAACATCGTCCGCTATACCAGCGCGACAACGCTGGACGCTGGCACTGCGACGACGAACACGACGAACTACAGACTCAGCGCCGATCTCACCCGCACGGCGGCGCTCAATTTCCAAACCCTCGAACTCAATACCTCCAGCGCAGCCGTGACACTGAGCATGGGCACCCAGGCTCTGACACCGAATGGCAACGGACGTAGCATTCTCGTCACTGGAAACAACGACGCCACGATCACCTCCACCACCGGCGTCGTGACCAGCGGCACCAGTTACAACATCGCCAACTACGGCACCGGCACGACCACCATAGACATGAGTAATTCAGGGGTTGCCATCGTCAAAAACGGGCCCGGCTTGGTGGTCTATTCTAAATCCAACAATCCTGCGGATGTGTATGTCACGGAAGGCACGCTGCGCTTCAATCAAGCCATGACCTACAACACCAACGTGCTGCGCATCTATGGAGGAGGCATCTTTGAGATCGGTGCGGATCTGGAAACCGGCAACGCGGGCGACCTTACCCGTGCAGTCGGCACATCCGCCAATAACGTCTCCATCCTCGGTGATGGTGGCTTCAGTGCTCATGGAGCAGACCGTGTGGTCGCCCTCGGTGGTGTGGCCAGCCCCGCAGCTCTCACTTGGGGAGCCAGCAACTTTCTCACCGACAGCTCTGGCACAGCCGATTACGACGCCATCTTCAAGCTCGGCTCGGCCACCTCCACGCACACCCTGGAATTTGCCAATGCCATCAACCTCGGCAACCGCCAGCGCTTCATCGAAGTGGCCAACGGCACCAGCAGCACGAACGTGGACGGTCGGCTCACGGGCGTGATGAGTGGAACGGGCGGCCTGACAAAAACCGGTGCGGGAACTCTGGCTCTCACGGGTCTGAACACCTACTCGGGCACGACCAACGTCACCAGTGGAGCTTTGCAGGTCGGTAGCGCTGGCGTGGGAAGAACCGGCACAGGTGCGGTCACCGCGCTCACTGGCAGCACCATCCTCGGCTCCGGTGTCGTGCAAGGCTCCAGCTTCACCGCCACCAGCGGCTCCACGGTCCATGCGGGCGATGGCACGGCGCAGAGCAACTACGGCACGCTGACCTTCACGCCCGTCTCCGGCTCAGGCAGTTTTGATTTCCAGAGCGGCAGCAGCGTCGTCCTTGGCCTCAATCCTGGCGGCACTGGCGATCTTCTGAGCTTTAACGGCCTCAGCAACGGCACCCTGCTTTTCAATGGCAACCTCAGTGTCACCGCACCCGGCTACAACCCGGTGGGTGTGGACACCTTCAATCTGCTCGACTGGGCCAATCTCAGCACCACCACCTTCCACAGCCGCTTCTCATCCGCCTCTTACAGCAGCTTTCTTTTCGGCAATGGCGATGACAATCTCGGCTTTGACCTGCCCGACATCTCCAGCAGCGGATATGGTTGGGACATCAGCCAGTTCATCACCAACGGCACCATCAGCACCGTCTTCGTCATCCCAGAGCCAAGCCGTGCGCTGCTGCTCATGCTCGGCCTCGCGGGTCTCGTGACGCGCCGTTGTCGCAAGTGAACCATCCTCTCTCATCATGTCCCTCCTAGACCTGCTGCCAAAGCCACCTGTCCCTTCCAAAGTCCGTCCTCGCCTAACAATGGAGCACAAGACGGCCATCTTGAGCGCCATGCCTGACCACCAGTGGACCACCGCCCGCGATGCTTATGGATGGGCCTGGAACAACCTGGGCGTGCGAGTGACTTACGTCACCTTTTGGCGTTTCATGGACAGCAACGGATTTCTGGTGGGTGATACGCTGCGGGCTCGCCGTCTGCGGACTACTCAGGATTAACGGTTGCCTATGACTCCCAGCATCGACGGAGTTCTCCTCACCTTCGCACTCACTGCCATCGCAGCCTTGGTGCTGCTCGTCACCCGCTGGCGCTGGAATCCCTTTCTCGCGCTGACGCTGACTTCTTTGCTCATGGGCGGTGGCGCGGTGCTGCTAGGAGTCGTGCCGACCTCGAC
>Ga0315902_10010958_pt1 | contig 11962 bp, 9 predicted proteins | sample LakEriMetagenome_9_FD_203523 | JGI IMG/M metagenome (GOLD analysis project Ga0315902, IMG submission 203523) | Freshwater fungal communities from buoy surface, Lake Erie, Ohio, United States - Buoy 12 MA117 | ecosystem: Environmental > Aquatic > Freshwater > Lake > Lake biofilm | place: USA... | reverse complement strand
CGGCCTCCAGGTACGAGGGCGCCTTCATCGACGTGGCCGCCGTGTTCGGCTGCGGCGGGAGTCGCGTGGCCTACCGGTTGGCGGCTCTTCTCGATGCCGATACGGGCGCCATCGCGGTGAGCCTTCGTCCGCAGGGCCACGTGACCTGCCTCGCGGCGAGCCCGGACGGCCTGACCCTGGCGGCCGGGCTCGCCATCGGCGCGGTCAATCTCGCCGACTTTGCCACCGGCAAGCAGCAGACGCGCCTCCTCGGCCATACGGCTCCCGTGCGGGCCATCGCCTTCAGCCCCGACCGCACCCGGATCGCGACCGGCTCGGAGGATGGAACGGCCCGCCTCTGGGATGCCGGCAGCGGCCCCAGCACCCGCGCCGCCGTCCGCGTGTGCAAAGGCCACGAGGGCGCGGTCGAAACCGTCCTCTTCAGCCCCGACGGCCGCCGAATCGTGACGGCCTCACGGGACGACACGGTCCGCCTCTGGGACGTCGACACGGGGCACGACCTGTGCACGCTGCCGGCCCCGCGGGATTTTCCGCGGGCGGTCGCCATCAGCCCCGACGGCACGCTGCTCGTGACCGCCGCCACGGCCGCGGGGGGCACGCGGATCTGGGGCCTCTCCAACGCCGCCGTCGTCAGCGGCCGACGGGCGACAGCTTCGCCCCGCTGACAGGCTCGGCTTCGATCTCCGGCAGTTGCGGGGGCAGGACCCGGTGCCGCGGCTCCGCCAGCGCGCCCAAGAAGGCCTCGAGGTCGGCGAGATCCTGGCGGTTCAGCCCCAGCGGCTTCAGGTGGGGCGACTTCACCGGAACCAGCGGGTCGTCGTGCTGGTAGGGCTGGCGTTTGAGCGTCACCATCCCCGCGTTGTACATGTTGAGCACGCCGCGGAGTTCGAACATCCCGGTGTGCATGAGCGGCGTGGTGTGCGTCACGTCGCGCAGGGTCGGCGTGCGGAAACGGCCCCTGTCGCCCACGGCGCCGGTGACGGCGTGCCGGCCGAGATCCTCGTTGCTCCGCCCGTAGAAGCTCAAGCCCAGGTCGTGAAACCGGCCGTCGCTGAACGCCGGGCCGTGGTGGCAATTCATGCATCGCGCGTCGCGTCGAAACAAATCAAGGCCGAGAATCTCCGCATCCGAAAGCGCTGCCGCGTCGCCGCCCATGAAGTGGTCGAACCGCGATCGCCCCGACACGATCGTCCGTTCGAAACAGGCCACCGCCTCGACCACCGACGCGAACTCGAGCGCTCGCCCCCTGAACGCTTCCTCGAACCGCTTCCGATATCCCGGACTCCGCGCCAGCAGCCGGACGACCGCGTCGCGGTCGGCGGCCATCTCTGCCGGATTGGTGAGCGCGTCTTCCACCTGCCGTTCCAAACTGGCGGCCCGTCCATCCCAGAACAGATGCGTCTGAAACGCCACGTTGCGAATCGTCGGGGTGTTGCGATCGGGTGCGCTGCCGTGCGGCTGGCTGACGGCCCGCCCGTCGGCCCAGCCGAGGTTCGGCTCGTGACAGGAGACGCACGCCATCTTCCCGTCGGCCGAGAGGCGGGCGTCGAAAAACAGGAGCCGTCCAAGCTCCGCCTTTGCGGCGTTGAAAGGGTTGCCCTCCGGGTGCACGACCTGCGGCAGCAGGCCGATCTCCCGCCACTCGACCCCCGGATCGACGTGCGGTGCCGGCCAGGACGCGGGATCGCGTCGGTAGACGTCGCGGAACTGCCGCGCGGCCTCGGTCCGCGCGGCGGCCGACCGTTCCGGCCGCGGAGGTTTCTTGGCCGGCGCGGCCGTCGCGGCGCCGGGCGACGGGCCGATCGCGAGCCACGTCGCCAGCACCACGATGCCCGCGGCCGCACGCCGCATGCGGTGGCATAAACGGCCAGACGAGGCGCGATGATGTGGCATGGCGGGCGACGCTCCGCGGTGTCAGCGATCGACGACGGAATCGGCGGCCTGGATCGTGAGCTGGGCGGCCACGACGTCGGCCGAGACGCCCGCCGCGAGGAAATGGACCGAGCCATCGACAAACAGGGCCGCGGCCCCGTCGGGATGGAAGGCGTAGATACCCAGATTGTTGCTGCCGTTGACCATCGTCGGCCCCGGCGACTTGTATTTGTTGGCCGGATCCGCCGCGGTGGGATCGCGACGGAATCCCCGGACCGCGAACTGATTGGTGTCGGCCCAGCCGCAGAGCGAGGCGTAGCGGGTGCTGACGGGGCTGGAGTTGAAGAGCCCGGAATCGGGCACCATGCCGCCGAACGCCCACACCTGCGGCCGGCCCGCCGCCTCGACGACGGCGATGCTCTTCGACGTGCCGTCGGTGACGTCGCGGATCCGGCGGCCCCTCGCGCCGGGCACGGTCGCCCCCTTGAGGAAGCCTTCCCAGTTGTCGGGCTTGGGCAAAGAGACCACGGGCGGGGCGTTCCAGAGCGTGACGCTCGGGCCGTCGGACGCCGCGTAATCCGCGGCCGACGCGCTCCAGGTCGGACTCACGGTCCGAAACCGTGGATGCTGCCGCGGCCCGCCGGGCGTCGACGGGCAGTTCATGAAGCCCAGCGGCGTCTGCACGGCCCGCCGGTTGAGCGCGTCGTCGAACCGCACCGTGTAGTCGTACTCGCGGGCCAGCGGACTCTCGTCGAGATAGGGCAGGATCTGGGCGCACCAGTGATGGCGAATCGTTCCCACCGAGGTGTTGTTCGGGAAGCAGTCGCGGGCCGCATGGTGATTGTGGAACCCGATGCCGATCTGCCGGAGCTGGCTCGCGCACTGCGTGCGGCGGGCCGTTTCGCGGACCGCCTGGACGCTGGGAAGCAGCAGCACGACCAGCCCGGCGATGATCGCGACGACGACAAGGATCTCGACCAGCGAAAATCCGGCCGCCTGCCTTCGGCGACCGTCCCCCACCACCCCGCGGGTGACGGCCGCTCCACGTTCCCTCCGGCCCGGCATCCGCGCGGCTCCCCTGACGATCACTGCGGCCGCTCGCCGTCCAGGGCGGCCTTCACAGCCTCGCGGGCCTGACGCCAATAGTTCTTCACGGTCCGCTCCGAGCACCCCATGATGGCGGCGATCGTCTTTTGATCGGCGCCGAGATACCACGCGAGCCGAAAGACTTCCTTGTGCTCCGGCGTCAGGCCTTCGACGGCCTCGTGAAACCGCTCCCACCGGTCGAGTGGCTCGTCGGTGGCCGCCGCTTCCTCGACGATATGCCGGGCTCCGCTGTCGTCGTGAAACACGTTCGTGCCGTGATTCGCCTCATACGACGCCGCGGTGGCGTAGCGCCGCGTCAGGTCCACGAGTTCACGATGGATCTGCACGGCGCCCAGGGCCATCATGGATCGTGGCGATTCGCCGGCCTCCGCCATCTGCCCGAGGGCGCGGTGCAGCCGCATGATCGCCCCTTGAAACACGTCGTCGGTATCGTCGTGGCGGCGGATGCCGGGATAGCGGCGGAGTATCTTGTGCGTGAGGTGCCGCAGCCGCCCACTCCACGCTTCGACAAGCCGATCGCGGGCCGCCGGGTCGCCGCTCGTCAGCGATTCAAGCACGTGCGTCACCGGAGTAGTGTCGTCCACGACGTCCGTCTCCACAGGCACCCCGCACCGCAACCAATCGTGTTATAGAATTTTCTGCCGCCGCGGACAGCCCGGGGCGGGCTGCCGGGCGTGGCCAACGCACCGTGATGTGCCTGGCAATCAACTTTATTGACTCCTTGTCGCGCAGGGGCTACCCTGCCCGGACCGCTGATTTTTTCGTCGTTCCGGAACCGCTCCTGCACGCACCCGTCACCGCTGTCGTTCCGACACGCTGACCTTCTCGCGCGGCAGGTTTCCTCGTGGCCATCTCCGGCTGCGTTTGTGCCCGACGGTTGTCCGTTGCGTTCGAGGCTCGTCCGTCCGGCCGTCCGCGTTGCCCCGTGCGGCACCAGGCCCAAGGACTCGCGATCCCATGAAACGCCGCCTCGACCCGCACGCAATCCACCGCCTCGTAGCCCGCATGCTGATCGTCGGCCTGTGCTCGTTCGCTCCGGCATCAGCGGCGACGACGACCTACACCAGCGTCTGGGCCGGAGGCACGATCGCCCCCGGCGACACCGCGATCCTCGCCAACGGTGCGAGCCTGACCGGCAACGTGGTCGCCAACGGAATGCTGGAGTTCGCGCAGACGACATCGCTGACGACCAGCACCACGATCTCCGGAACCGGCGGGCTTGCGATCACCAACACAGGCACGCTCGCACTTACCGGCCTGACTTCCGGCACCGCTCGCTTCGACCTCGCGATCAGCGCGTCGCAAGGCGAACTGGCCATCGGTGCGACGGGCACCAATCCCCTGGTGATCGGCAACACGGGCGTCGGCTCGCTGTCGGTGACGGGCGGTAGCGTCAAGAACGGCCTGGGCTTCCTCGGCTTCGCGGCCGGGAGCCTCGGCACGGCGACCGTCAGCAGCGGCACGTGGGCGAATGCCGGTTCTACTCCTCGCATCCTCTATGTCGGGTACTCCGGCACCGGCGTGCTCGACGTCGCCGGTGGGTATGTCACCAACTCGAATGGCTATGTCGGCTACGAAGCGGGCAGCGTCGGCACGGCGACCGTGAGCAGCGGCACCTGGCAAAATCGCGGGACACTGTATGTCGGAGCAAGGATTGGTGGAACCAGCGGCTCGGGCACGCTGACCCTCGCCGACGGCGCGGTGATCAGCACCACCGCGTACATCGGCGTCAATACGACCGGCTTCGGTACGGTCACCGTCACGGGAGGCACGTGGAGCAACACCGCCAACCTCAATGTTGGCGCCAGTGGCACCACTGGCACCGGCACGCTCACGATCTCCGGCAGCGGCGGCACGGGCGGTTCCGTGATCGTCGGCGGCACGCTGTCCAAGGGTGCCTCTGGCACGATCAATCTCAACGCGGGCGGAACGCTGCAGATCGGCACGGGCTCGAACGCGGGTGTCCTCGGCACCGATCTCGTCAACAACGGCGCCCTGGTCTTCGACCGGCTCGGCACCGGCACGGTTGCCGCGAGCATCAGCGGCACCGGCTCGGTGACCTTGGCGAACACCGCCACGCTCCGGGTGACCGGCACCAGCACCTACTCAGGGCCAACGACCGTCAACGTGGGCACCCTGCTGGTCAACGGCGCACTCGGCAGCACGGCCGTCGCCGTGAACACCGGCGGCGCGCTGGGTGGATCGGGCGTCATCGGCGGAGCCGTGGAGGTTCTGGCGGGCGGCACCCTGACGCCCGGCGACGGCGTCGGAACCCTCGAGTGCGGGGCGGTCACGTTCCTCGACGGGGCAATGTTCCGCTACGAGTGGGACTCGCAGGCACCGGCAACGGCCGACCTGCTGGCGATCATGGGGAATCTGTCCTTGTCCGGCACGGTCGGGCTCGTGCTCGACGATCTCGCCGCCGGAGCGCGGACCTATGCGGACGGCACGACGCTCTCGCTCATGAACTACAGCGGCAGTTGGACGGGTGGATTTTTCAGCCGCGGCGGCGTCTCCATTGCCGACGACTCCTTGTTGACCGTCGGCGACCAACTGTGGCGAATCGACTACGACTCGACCGTCGGCGGCGTAAACCGGACCGCCGACTACCTGCCCGACGGCCGCTTCGTGAATCTCGTCGCCGTTCCCGAGCCGTCGGCCGGCGTGTTACTGGGCATCGGCCTGCTGGGGCCGGCCGTCGCGTGGCGGCGGGCGCAGCGCCGCGGGGCCTGAAAAACCGCTTTTTTCCAAAAAATTCGCGGGCCTTTGCCCCTGGGCGGGCCGGATTACGCCAAAGCATTCAGGAGACGGCCTGCGCGGCCGTCGTCGCCTCCTCCTCTCCTGGATGCAGCCGTGATCACCGTCGCCACCCCATGGGAGGCCGTCTCTCGCCTCCCGCAGTTCCCCCCCGCTCCTCATGATGTGCTCGGACTGCCGGCCGACACGACCGATCCGGGGCTGATCGTGCAGGCTGCACGGCAGCGTCTGAACGCGATTCGCGATGCGTACGGCAGCGACGAGGACGTGAAAGATCTCGTCATCTCGATCATCGTCGCCGCACGGCAAACCATGCTCGCCCGCGCCCGAACCGCCGCCTGCCGCTAGCTCGGCGTAGGCAACGCCTTCCATCGCCTTCGTCCACCCATGCCCCGTCGCCCGGGGCTTTCTTCTGCGCTTGACAGAAGTGTACATATGTATATAACCATCGATCGACGGTCATTTTTCCTCCTATCCGCATCCGCTTCCCACATCACGAAAGGACCGCGTCATGCTCGCCCGCCTCCACACCTTCTCCCTCTTCGGCATCGACGCCGTGCCGGTCGACGTCGAGGTCGATGTCTCCGCCGGGGCCCTGCCGGCCACCGTGCTCGTCGGCATGCCCGACGCCGCGATCCGCGAAAGCACGCACCGGGTCGCCCGGGCGATGGTCAATTCCGGCTTCAACCGCCCCAACGACCGGATCGTCGTCAATCTGGCCCCGGCCGAATTGCCCAAGCAGGCGGCGACGTTCGACCTACCGATTACGCTCGGGATCCTCGCCGGCAGCGGCCAGTTTTCGTCCGACCGCCTGCGCGATTACGCCGTGGTGGGCGAACTCTCGCTGGAGGGCTTTACGCGGCCGGCCCGCGGCGCCCTGTCGATCGCGATGGCGGCCGCCCGGCAGGCGCGGCAGGGCGACGCAGCCGACCGTCCGCTCAAGGGCGTCGTGGTGCCGGCGGCCAGCGCGACGGAGGCGGCCGTCGTCGAGGAGATCGAGATCATCCCGGTGGCGTCGCTGACGGAGGCGGTGCAGTTCTTCGCCGGCGACCTCCACATTCCCCCGGCGCCGCCGCGGGTCACCGAGTGGTTCGACCGCTTCGCGACCTACGACATCGACTTCGCCGACGTCCGCGGCCAGGAGGCGGCCAAGCGGGCGATCTGCGTCGCCGCGGCCGGCGGCCACAACTGCCTGATGGTCGGCCCGCCGGGTGGCGGCAAGACGATGCTCGCCAAGCGGATCCCCACGATCCTTCCGCAGCTCTCCGCGGCCGAGTCGATCGAGACGACCCGCATCTACAGTGCGCTCGGCCTGATGCAGCCGGGCCAGCCGCTGCTGGCCACCCGGCCCTTTCGCGCGCCGCATCACACGATCAGCGAAGCCGGCCTCATCGGCGGTCGCTCCGTGCCGATGCCGGGGGAGATATCGCTCGCCCACAACGGCGTGCTTTTTTTGGACGAACTCCCCGAGTTCAACCGTCGCACGCTGGAGGTGCTCCGGCAGCCGCTCGAGGATGGCTCCGTGACCATCAGCCGCGCGAAGACGACGACGAAGTTTCCGGCCGACTTCATGCTCGTGGCGGCACTGAATCCCTGCCCCTGCGGCTACCGCGGCGATCCCCGACGCGAGTGCCAATGCACCGTGCCGCAAGTTGAAAAGTACATGGGCAAGGTCTCGGGGCCGCTGCTCGACCGGATCGACATCCACCTGGAGGTGCCGGCCGTTCCCTTCCGCGAGTTGGCGGCAAGCCGGGCCGGCACGTCGAGCGGCCAGATGCGCGAGGCGGTGCTCGCGGCGCGGATTCGTCAGGCCGAGCGGTTCGCCGGCACGCCCACGCGGGCCAACGCGCGGATGAACTCGCGACAGATCAGAGAGTTCTGCCGGATGGAGCCGGCGGCCTCCGAGCTCCTGCGGGCCGCCGTGGCCGACATGGGGCTCTCGGCCCGCGCCCATGACAAGGTCTTGCGGGTCGCCCGGACGATCGCCGACCTCGATGCGGCCGAGGGCATCGGCTGCGCCCACGTCAGCGAGGCGATCAATTACCGGCTGCTCGACCGCGGCCTGTGGTTGTGAACGGGTCCGTATACGCAGTTCGTGCCGATCTCGACCGTCCGGCGCCGATCTGCCACACTCGGCGCATGATCGCAGACAGCGTCACGACCGGACGGTCGCGGAGTCATCGGGCCGGAACCGGTCCGGCGGCTTCATTCCGCCTCCAGCTCATGGCCTTGGCCGCCGTGCTCGCCTGCCTCGGCGGGCTCGCCCTCGCGATCGATCTGCCGGTCGCTCGCTGGTGCAAGGCGCACAGGCTGCCCCGCGAGGCGCTGCGGCTGGTGAACTTCTCCGAGGCGTTCGCCCATGGCACGGGGGCGGCGGCCCTGCTCGTCGTGGTGCTCGTGCTCGATCCTGGGCTCCGGCTTCCTCGTCCCGGCCGGTCGCGCGGCATCGATCCCGGAGCCCGCGATTTCCTCCGCATCATCGGCGCCACGTTCACGGGCGGGCTGATCGTCGATCTCGTCAAGGCCTCCGTCGAGCGGGTTCGGCCGCGGGCCGCCGACCTGACGTCGCTGGCGTCGGCCTTCGGCACGTTCGGCGACGCCGCGTTGATGCAGGATGCGGGCAGCCACGCCGACGTGACCAGTTTCCCTTCCGGTCATGCCGCGGTGGCCGCCGGCTTTGCGGCGGCGCTGGCCTGGCGATATCCGCGTGGTGCCATCCTCTTCGCCGTGATCGCGGCGCTGGCCGCGGCGCAACGCGTGGTGTCTTCGGCCCACTATCCGAGCGACGTCGCCTGCGGTGCGGCGATCGGCCTGCTTGGCGCCGCCATCTGCCTGGGAGGCCGCGCGATGGAACCGGCCACCGGTTCCTGATACGATTTCAGGCGTTTCGACCCTTTCCCGAGGTCCTGATGCCAGCCCAGAAGAGATCGCGAAAAGCTTCTCCCAAATCCGCTTCCGAAGGCTCGCCAGACTCGGCCAACCCGGCCGGCAAGCGGATCCTGCTCGTGGACGACGATCCCGAGATCATCGACTCCATGCGAACCGTGCTGGAGTCGCGTGGCTACCAGATTCTCGTGGCCCGGGACGGAAACCAGGGACTGGCGATGGCCGAGGGCGACGGGCCCGATCTCGTCGTGCTCGACATGATGATGCCGAAGCGGAGTGGCTTCCTGGTGCTGGAAAAGCTAAGGCGTTCGAGCCCCAACCCGGTTCGCGTGATCATGATCACGGCGAACGAGGGCAGCCGCCACAAGGCCTACGCCGAAATGCTGGGGGTCGACGACTACATCCGCAAGCCGTTCGCCATGGATCGGCTGCTGGACAGCGTCGATCGGCTGCTCTCCTGAATGGCTGCGGCAATCTGGGCGAACTACGGGGCCGCGAGCTGGCGTTGACCCGTTTTCAGGGCAGCCATACATTCCGGCGGTCCCTTCGAGCAGCGCCGATTTTCGAGGCTCCATCGTGCCCGTCCAGCACTCCAACCCGGCTCCCCGTGACGACCTGAAGGAACGGGTCCGCGACGCCGTCGACATCGCCGATGTGGTGGGCTCATACATCGCGCTGCGGCGTCAGGGCAAGGCCATGGTCGGCCTCTGCCCGTGGCACGACGACTCCCGCCCGAGCTTCCAGGTCAACCAGGAGCGCCAGACCTACCGCTGCTGGGTCTGCGACGTGGGGGGCGACGTCTTCAACTTTCTCATGCGGATGGAGAAGGTCGAGTTTCGCGAGGCGCTCGAGCAACTCGCGGATCGGGCCGGCATCACCATCCCCAAGGGCCGCGGCGGCCTCGCGGCCGACGACAAGGCCGCGCTCTGGAAGGCGCTTTCCTGGGCGTCCGACCGGTTCCACGACTGCCTCCATTCCCACCCGGAAGCGGCGCCGGCCCGTGCCTACCTCGCCGACCGCGGCCTCACGCCGGCCACGATCGAACGGTTTCGCCTCGGGTACGCCCCGCAGGCGTGGGACTGGCTCGCCCGGCAGGCGGCTGCCGCCGGCATCCCCGCGGCGGACCTCGTCCGCACGGGGCTGGCCGTCGAACGCCAGGAGCGCTCCGGGCACTACGACCGCTTCCGCGGCCGGGTGATGTTCCCGATCCGCGATCCACAGAGCCGCTGCGTCGCGTTCGGCGGCCGCGTGCTGCCGGGGTCCGACGATCCTGCGAAGTACATCAACTCCCCCGAGACGCCGCTGTTCTCCAAGAGCTCGATGCTCTACGGCCTCGACACCGCCCGCGAGGCGATGACGCAGTCGCGGCGGGCGATCGTGGTCGAGGGCTACACCGACTGTCTCGCCGCCCGCCAGGCGGGGATCGACGACGTCGTGGCCGTCCTCGGCACGGCGCTCGGCGAGCGACACGCGAAGCTGCTGCGGCGCTACGCCGACCGCATCGTGCTCGTGCTCGACGGCGACGACGCCGGCCGCCGGCGGGCCAACGAAATCCTCGACGTTCTCTTGGCCGAACCGATTGACGTGCGGATCGCCCGGATGCCGGCGGGCGTCGACCCCTGCGAGTTCGTGCTGGAGCGGGGCCGCGCGCCCTTCGAGGCGCTCGTCGACTCCGCCGGCGATCCACTCGAATACCGGATGGACGAGGCCCTGGCCGCGCTCGCCCCCGACGCCGGCGACGATGCGGCGCTGGCGTCCATCGAGAGCGTGCTCAAGGCGCTCGCCGCCGTTTCGCCGCGCTCACCGTTGTCGCCCTCGCAGCGGCGGCTCCGCGAGGACCAGGTGCTCGGCCGCCTGTCGCGCCGCTTCGGCCTGTCGCGCGACGTGCTCCGGGGACGCGTGCTCGAACTTCGCGGCCGCTCCGCCCCGGTGCCGGATGCCCCCACTGCCGCCTCTCTGCCGCGCCTGCCCGCCTGGGACCGCGAGGTGATCGAGGTGCTCGTCGGCGTTCCCGACAGCGCCGGCCTCATCGTGCGGCAGGTGGGAGCCGCCGGCCTGGAGAGCCGCGAGGCCCGGGCCGTGCTCCAGGCCGCCGAGCGGCTTCATGGCCTGGGTCGGCCGGTCGCCCTGCCCGACCTGTTGCTGGAGATCGAGGACCCGGCGCTCCAGAGCCTGCTCGTCGCCGTCGACGAAACCAGCGCCGAGCGCGGCCCGATCGATCCCCACGAACGAATCCACCACCTCGAAGACGCCCTGCGACGCCGCTCCGCCGAGCGGCAGGCGCACGCGAGCGCGAGGACCCTGAAAACCTCCCGACTGGATTCCCGGTCGGAGGCGGAACTTCTGGAGCGGCTCGTCGCGGAGCGGCGGGCGGCTCAGGGCATGACCGATCCCAAGGATGGGTGAGGATGCCCGTCTCGTCGCTGCCAGCGGCCGCCGGCTTTCACCGGTGGTCCGGGGGGCGGGGCGAGTGACGGTACGATGGTGAAGGAGAACCCGGAAATGAAAAACGTGAGCAATCAGTCGAGTGTCCCCGCGAACCGGCTTCCGCAGTCGGCGACCGAACCGCACGCCTCGGCCCCCACGGCACACGGCGACGGCGATCTCGCGCGGCTGATCGCTGCCGGCAAGCAGCTCGGCTACCTCACCTTCGACGAAGTCAACGCCTACCTTCCCGACGAAGCGGTCGACCCGGAGAAGATCGACGCGCTGCTGGTGGCCCTCGAGGAGCAGGGCATCGAACTCGTCGATACACCGCCGCAGCCTGCCAGTGAAGCCGTCGCGCCCGTCGTGACGGCGGCCGCCGCCCCCGCCAAGCCCCGCCGCGACGAGGCGATCACCACGCCGCCATCCAATGCCGGCAACGACCCGATCCGCATGTACCTGGCCCAGATGGCGGAGATCCCCCTGCTCTCGCGGCGCGAAGAGATCTCGCTGGCCAAGCGGATCGAGGTCACGCGGAAGCGGTTCCGCCGCGCCGTCCTCGGCTGCGCCTACTCGCTGCGCACGACGGTGGACACGCTGCGGCGGGTTCACGAAGGTGCCCTGCCTTTCGACCGCACGATCAAGGTGTCGCTCACGGAGCGGCTTACGAAGGAGCAGATCCAGGCGCGGATGCCGCACAACCTCGCGACCCTCGACCATCTGATGCGGGCCGCGCAGGACGATTTCCGGCTCCTCATCAGCCGCCGCACCGTGGCCGAGGACGCCCGTGCCGCCCGGCAGCGGTTCCGCCGCAACCGGGCCAAGTCGCTGGTGCTCGTCGAGGAGTTGAGCCTCCGCACCCGCCGCGTGCAGCCGCTGGTGAAGCTCCTCCGCGGGATGTCGTCGCGGATGGACC
>Ga0315902_10010956_pt1 | contig 11962 bp, 11 predicted proteins | sample LakEriMetagenome_9_FD_203523 | JGI IMG/M metagenome (GOLD analysis project Ga0315902, IMG submission 203523) | Freshwater fungal communities from buoy surface, Lake Erie, Ohio, United States - Buoy 12 MA117 | ecosystem: Environmental > Aquatic > Freshwater > Lake > Lake biofilm | place: USA... | reverse complement strand
GGCCGCTGGCAGCCACGCCCCTCCGTTTTGAAAAATGCCATCGACAGCACCGCCTACGCGGAGCGTCTGGAAAAGTACCTGCTCAGCGCATGCCGCGGATCTTGATCAGCGCCTTCAGTTGCGGCCCGAATCACGGCTCCGAGCCCGGCGTGGGCTGGAACACCGTCATCGAGCTCGCCAAGGAGCCCACGAACGAGCTTTGGGTCATCGTCGAGCCTTCGTGGGAAGAAAAAATCAACGCGCATCTCGTCCAGCACCCGCTGCCGAACGTGCACTTCCTCTTTCTCGGCAATCGCAGCCTCTCCAAACTCATGTGCACCACGCTGACGCAGTCTGTCTCGTGGAATTCGTATTACTACATGTGGCAGTTCGTCCATGTGCCCGAGTTGCGCCGCCTGCATGAGCAGGTGCGCTTTGATCTCGCGCAGCACGTCACCTACGTGAAGCTCAGCGTGCCCAGCATGCTCGGATTCCTCGGCCTGCCCTTCATCTGGGGCCCCGTTGGCGGTGCGGAGACCGCGCCCGCCTGCTTCTTCACCGAGACCGGCTGGAAAAACCGCCTCTACGAATTCCTGCGCGGCACCATGCTCGCTCTCACCGTGTGGAATCCCTTTGTGCGCCTCACCGCGCGTCGCAGCACGCTCGCCTACGGCGTCACGCGTGAATCCGCGGATGCGCTGCGCGCCTGCGGTGCCACGAACGTGCTCACGCGTCCCGCCGTCGCGCTCTCGGATGAAGAACTCGCCGCGCTCACCGTGCGCACCGCGCCCACCGATCTCACTCGCGCTCCGCGTTTGCTCTACGTCGGCAATTTGATCCCGCTGAAAGGCGTGCACCTCGCGCTGCGCGCGCTCGCCGCCAGCGGCTGCGCGGAGATCACGCTGCGAATCATCGGCGATGGCGCATCGCGCGGCTGGCTGGAGCAGATCGCCCGCGAAAACGGCCTCACCGCGCGCGTCGAATTCCTCGGCAAACAACCGCGCGAGGAAGTGCTGCGCGCCTACGCGGACTCGGATGGCTTCCTCTTTGCCAGCCTGCATGACTCCGGCGGTTACGCCGTGCTCGAGGCCATGGCTGCGGGCCTTCCCGTCATCTGCCTCGACTTTGGCGGTCCCGGTTTCCTCGTCGATGACACCTGCGGCTGGAAAGTCGCCGCGAAAACGCCCGAGGAAGCCGTGAGCGGCCTCGCCGAAGCCATTCGTGCCTTCGCGCAAGATCCCGCGCAGCGTGAGAAGCGTGCTCGTGCCGCACGCAAGCGCGTGCTGGAAAACTTCACTTGGAAACAACAAGGCCAGGTGCTGCGCGATGCCGTAAAACTCGTCCACCGCGCCTGCGCGCCCGTTTCGAAATGAGCAACGCACGTCCATCCCTGCTCATGGTCGGCCACATGTATGCCACCGCCTTCAACCGGCGGAAGCTCAACCCGCTCGCCGACTACTTTGACATCACCTGCGTCACTTGGCCGCTGGAGGGTGCCACGCTGCTCGGCCGACCGCTCGCGGACTTCGAGCAGGAGGACCACACCCCGCGTTACGAGCTCCTGCGACTGCCCGCATGGCCTTCCACGAAAAGCATCACGCGTTACCTGCATCGCGGACTCATCGATCTGCTCCGCCGTCGTCGTTTCGATGTCATCTTTGTCGATAGCGAGCCCTGGGGCCTCATCCGCTGGCAGGTTTGGATGCTCGCACGTTTCATTCAGCCGCACGCACGGCTCGGTGAGTTCAGTTGGGAAAACATCGAGCGTCCCGGGCTCAAAGGCCGCGTGCTCTCGCTCGTGTATCGCCTCGCCATGCGCACGCATGACTTCTCCATCTCGGGAAATCAGGCCTGTCGCAGCATCTTCATCCGTTACGGTGCCAAACCGCACACAAACCTCGTCGCCGCGCAGCTCGGCGTGGAGAGCGTGGAGTTTCGTCCGGCCGACGCGGCTGAAAAACGCGCGCTGCGTCGCGAGCTCGGCCTGCCGGAGCCGTGCGGCATGCTCATCGGCTTTTGCGGCCGCTTCATTCCGGAAAAAGGCCTGCGCGAACTCCTCGCCGCTGTCACCGCGCTCCGTGAAAAGCATCCCGCGCGCGATCTGCACCTCGCCATGCTCGGTCACGGCGATTTGAATGCCGAACTCGCCGCCTTCGCCGAAAAGAATCCGTGGCTGCATCTGCTCAAACCGCGCCCGCATCGCGAAGTGGCCGCCTTCATGCGCAGCCTCGATCTCTTCGTGCTGCCCAGTAAGCCCGTGCACTCCGGACCCGGCTTGTGGGAGGAGCAGTTTGGTCACGTGCTCATCGAGGCCATGGCCGCGCGCGTGCCCACGCTCGGTTCTTCATCCGGTGCCATTCCCGAAGTCATCGCGATGCCCGAGGCCGTCTTCACGCACAGCGACACCGCCTCGCTCACGCAGACGATGGACCGCTGGATCGCCGATGACACCGCGCGCGATCAACTCGCCGCCGCGCAGCAGCAGCGCACGCTCGAAAACTACTCGCACGAGGCTCTCGCGCGCACCTGGGCGGAGTTTTTCCTCCGCCAGCTCGCCAACCGACAGCAAGCCCTGAGTCCCAAGGTAAAATCATGATTCGGAAGATCATTTTACCATCTGTTTTGCTTGGTGGGTTACTCCGTATTCCGATCTGCGTGCGCGAAGTTCGTTTGCTATCGATTGTCTTCCCTTCCCTCCTCCGATCTTCTGCCAGCTCGCTTCAAACTGACTCCATGTCCGCTCTCGGAAAAATCCGCCGACGTGTGCGCGATGCGCTGCCTCCAGCGCTCGGCTACTGCCTCACGCTGCGCGCGAATCCGCTGCTCGGACTCGCGTTCCTGCTCTTCCGCCGCCGCTTTCACCTCGCAGGCATGCAGTTCGCGGTGCCGCTCAAAGGTCAGAGCTGGGCTTCGCTCGCCACGTATTGGTTTGATGACTACGAGGCACCCGAGCGCGCCTTTTGCGATCGCTTCATCCGTCCCGGCGATCGCGTGTGCGAGCTCGGCGGCTGCCTCGGCATCGTTTCGATGACCATCAACCGCCGTCTCGATCAACCAGCCACGCATCTCGTCATCGAGGCCAATCCGCAGCTCATCCCGCTGCTCGAAGCGAACCGCGCGCTCAATCACGGCGCGTATCGCGTGCAGCACGGCGCCGTCGGCGATGGCTCCGCGCTCCCGCTCGATGTCTCGCAGGGTCTTTTGAAAAGCATGTGCGCTCGTGGTGAGGCTCCACGCGTCGAGATCGTCCCCGGATGCACGGTGGACACGCTATTCGCGCAGCACGGTCCTTTTGACGTGCTCGTCATGGATGTGGAAGGCGCGGAAGAGCAGGTCTTGCTCGGCGAAGGCACCGCGTGGCGTGGCGTGCGCCTCATCATCCTCGAATGGCATCCCTCCATCATCGGTGAGGACGCGTTTCATCGCGCGCAGCAGGCGCTGCGTGATGCGGGCTTTGGCTGCGTCGCCAGTCAGCCGGGAGATCCGCACATCGTCGAGGCTTGGGAAAAGAAAACCGCATGAGCAGCCCTTCGACATCGCGCATCACCTGGCTGCCCGCCTCGCCCGTCGAAGGCTGGGCTAGCATGGACCGCTATTGGCGTGAACTCGACCGCGTCGTGCGCGAATCACCGCCCGCCGGGATGCAAATCGACTGCGCGCTGCCTTTTCCGCCGCCGGAGCGCTCCGTCACCGCGCCGCGTCTCAAACGCATGTGGGACAAGTATGTCGTCTATCCCACGCGTGCGCGCCGCGTGCGTGCACCGCTCGCGCATGTGCTCGATCACAGCTATGCGCATCTGCTGCCGCATGTGCCGCGCAGTGTGAAGAAAGTCGTCACCGTCTTCGATCTCGTGCCGCTGGAAGACCCCGGGCACATGAATGAGGCCCAAATCGCGCGCTTTCGCCGCACCGTGGCAAAACTCCGCCTCGCCGATCACCTCATCTCCATCTCCGCGGAGACGAAAAAGAAGCTCGGGCAGTTTCTCGGCATCGCGCCGGAAAAAGTCACCGTTGCCGTGCCTGGCACCGATTTCGAAACCTTCCAAAAACCCGTCTGCGAGGCCAATCCGGTGCTGCAACGCCTTCGAAACGCCCCACCGGCCATCTTTTCTGTCGGCAGCGCCATCCCGCGCAAAAACCTGCGTTCGCTGCCCGGCATCTTCGCGCATCTCGGCGATCGATTTGCGGAGAAACGCGTCTGTTTCGTCCGCGCAGGCAAAAAACTGCCGGAATCACTCCGCAGCCAGATCATCGCCATCACCGGCGAAAGCGGCTTCATCGAGCTGGGGCCACTTTTTGGCGAAGATCTCGTCGCCGCCTTCCAAACCGCGCGTGTGCTCATTTTTCCCTCCACGCTCGAAGGACTCACCTTCGTGATTCCGGAAGCGATGGCCGCCGGATGCCCTGCCGTCACCAATACGCTCACCGCCAATCCAGAGGCCGGTGGCGATGTCGCGCTCTATTATGAAGAAGGCGACAACGCCGCCGCCGCCGCCCATTTGATCACCCTGCTCGAAAACGATGCCGCGCACGCCGAACGCCGCGCCGCCGGCATCGCCCGCGCGCGCCGACTCACGTGGAAACACCATTTTGACATCGTGCTCGACGTGTATCGTCAGCAACTCCGCCACTCATGAAGTCGCAGCTTCCCTGGATCATCCTCAGCGCCGCGCTCGCGCTGCTCACGGCCGTGCTGCCGTATGCAGCGGGCTACGGACAGGATAAAAAGACCATCCTCGAGAATGTGGCCATGTATTGGCAGAACCCGACGTGGCAGCACGGCGCGCTGGCCTTGCCGGTTGCGTTGTACATCCTCTGGAAACGCCGCGCGCAAATCGCGGCGCAGCCCGCACGGCCTTCGAACGCGGGATTCGTGCTCGTGATCCTCGCGCTGCTCGTGTACTTCGTCGGTTACCTCGCGAACATCTTCTATCTCGGCTACGCGGGCGTCATGCTGCTCATCGCGGGCATGGCGGTGACGTTGTCAGGCTTCAAGCGCGCGTGGGAAGGCGTGTTTCCGTGGCTCATGCTCGGTTTCTCCTTCCCGCTCATCTTTTTGGAGAGCAACCTCGCCATCAAACTGCGCTACCTCATGCTCGACCTCACCAGCAGCGTGCTCGGGCTGTTGAATGTCGGCGTCGTGCAGGAAGGAACCACCCTGCTTTCGCCGCCGAATGCCGCCGCAGGCCGCGAACTCGGCGATGTCTTCAGTTTGAACATCGAAGGACCCTGCTCCGGCATGCGCAGCCTGTTCGCGCTCATGTTTGTCGGCGCGTTGTTCAGCTACTTTCGCCAAAACGGCTTCGCGCAGCGCTGGCTGCTCTTTTTGAGCACCTTCCCGCTCGCCATCATCGCGAACATGGTGCGCATCCTCGTGCTGCTCGGTGCCTCCACCGTTGTGGGGCAGGACTTCGCCATCGGGAATGAAGAGCAGGAGGTCTCCACCTTCCACTTCCTCACCGGCATCGTCACCTTCCTCGTCGCGCTGGTGGGGCTGCAGAGCCTCTCTTGGCTCATCGACCGCTTCTGGAACCGCAAACCGCACACCGGCGCGAAAACCGTGTCGCGCCGCGTCACCGCCCCTGCCTCATGATCTGGCGTTCGTTGATCATCCTCGTGCTCTGCGCTGCCACGGCGCTGCTCTGTCACAAATCCACCGCCGCGCGCGGTGGGGATGACAGCGGTGTCCTCACTGAACTGCCCTCCGTGGCCGGCACCTTCGTCAATCGCGAGGAGATCAAAGCGAGCCAGGCCGAGCTCGATCTGCTGCCGAAGGACACCACGCTCATCAAGCGGCTCTACCGCGACGCTGCGGCCAATGACAATGCGCATGTCTCTCTCGTGCTCGCCGGGCAGGACACGCGCGCGATTCACAAACCGGAAGTCTGCCTCCCCGGCCAGGGCTGGACGATCACCAGCTCCACCGTGCATCCGGTGGCGATGAAAAACGGCACCACACTCCAAGTGCGCGATCTCGCGCTGCAAAAGCTCGATCAACGCACCGAAGGGCAGAAGAGGCTCATCAAAGCGCACTACGTTTACTGGTTTGTCGGCAAAGGCGTGAGCACCACGAGCGATGTGGAGCGCCAGTGGCTCAGCTTCAAAGACAGCGTCTTCAACGGCGTGAACCACCGCTGGGCCTATCCTTCCGTAATGGGCTTCGTCACCGAAAACCTCGACCCGCGCGAAACCGGCGAACGCGCCCGCACCGATGATGAAACCGTGAAAATGCTCCTCGCGTGCATCCGCGATCTCGCGCCGAAATTTCAAAAGGACCTGATGCCTTGATCGCACGCCTCCATTCCTATTTGAAGCCTCTCGGCCGCGTCGCCATCGCCTACTCCGGCGGCGTGGACAGCACGCTCGTGCTGAAAGCCGCGCTGGATGCTCTGGGCGCGGAAAATGTCGTCGCGCTGCTCGCCGTGTCGCCCAGCCTGCCGCAAAGCGAGAAGGAGGAAGCCATCTCGCTCGCGCAAAGCCTCGGCGCAGGCTTGGAACTACTCCAGACCGCCGAAACGGACGATCCGCGCTATCAAGCCAACGCGCCGAATCGCTGCTACTTCTGCAAAGACCACGTCTATCGCGCGCTGCGCGACTACTCGGCTCAAAACGGCATCCAGCACGTGCTTGATGGCATGAATGCCGATGACACACTCGATGTGCGCCCCGGCCGCGCCGCCGCGAGAGAGCTGCACATCCTCAGCCCGCTGCATGAGCTCGGTTTTCACAAACCAGACGTCCGCGATGCCGCGAAGGCGCTCGGTTTGCCGAACTGGGACAAACCCGCCGCGGCCTGCCTCGCCTCCCGCGTTCCTTACGGCACCGCGGTGACACCCAAACTGCTCACGCAGATCGAAAAAGCCGAGGCCGCGCTGTTTGACCTCGGCTTCCGCGAGCTGCGCGTGCGTCACCACGGCGATGTCGCGCGCATCGAGGTGCCCGAGGCCGATTTGAACCGCGTTTTGACACAACGCGACACCATCAACACCGCGCTGAAGGCGCTGGGTTATGTTTACATCACACTCGATCTCGCCGGCTTCCGCTCTGGAAGCATGAACGAAGTCCTTTCCGCACGCACCGCATGAACGAAGCCCGACTCCGCGATCTCCTCACGCAAGTCAGCGAGGGCAAACTGCCCGCGCAGGCCGCGCTGGAGCGTCTGCGCACACTTCCTTTCACCGAGGCGGGCGATGTGCTCGCGGACACGCATCGTCTCATCCGCCAAGGCTTTCCCGAAGCCGTTTTCGCGCAGGGAAAAACCCTCGAGCAGGTCACGGATGCGCTCACCGCATTGCTCGCCGCGCACGGTGGTGCTTTGGCCACGCGCGTCGCGCCGGAAATCGCCGCGGAGCTCGCGATGCGCTTCCCCACCGGCCGTTACGATGCTGCGTCGCGTCTGTATCGCATCGGCAGCACCGATCCGCTTGCCACGAAAGCCACGGTGGCCGTCGTCAGTGCTGGCACCACGGACAAACCGGTCGCGGAAGAGGCGGCGCAGACGCTGGAGTTCGCCGGGATCACGGTCACGCGTCTCGCGGATGTCGGCGTGGCCGGTCTTCATCGCATCTTGTCGAAGCTCGATCTCCTGCGAAGCGCCAGCCTCGTCATCGTCGTCGCCGGCATGGATGGCGCGCTGCCCAGCGTCGTCGGCGGGCTCGTCGCCGCGCCCGTCATCGCCGTGCCGACCAGCATCGGCTACGGCGCGAGCTTTGGCGGCATCGCCGCGCTGCTCACCATGCTCAATTCCTGCGCCAGCGGCGTCACCGTCGTGAACATCGACAACGGCTACGGCGCCGCCATCGCCGCGCTGCGTTTTCTCCATCTCCATGCAACTGCATAAAGCCGGACTCCTCAATCGTGCCGCCAAAAAGGTGTCACCCGTGCTCTCGCGTATCCTCACTGCGGGACCGCTGGAAAAAATCACGCGCGGCGTCGATGCCTACGTGAACTTTCTCATCGGCCGCGGCTCCGGCACCGGCTGGGATCTCGAATCCGAGGTCGCCTGCGCCAGCAAGCAGATCACGTCGAAAGCGCCCGTCATCTTCGATGTCGGCGCGAACATCGGCGAATGGTCGGCGCTCATGCAGAAGTATCAGCCGCAGGCGCGGCTCTTTCTCTTTGAGCCTTCGCAGCAATGCATCACGCAGCTCTTTGAGAAGCACATCCCGAACGCGACCATCATCGGCAAAGCCTGCTCGCATCAAAGCGGCGTCGCCGACTTCTACGCGGCCAGTCCCACCGACGGATCGGCTTCGCTGCATGCGCGCGGCGAGTCTTACTTCGCGGATTCGACTTATCAGGTCAGCCAGGTGCCGACGACCACGATCGATGAGGTCATGCACCTCGAAAGCCTCGAAACGATCGACTTCCTCAAGATGGATGTCGAAGGCCACGAATACTCCGTGCTCGAAGGCGCGGCCGAGGCGCTGAAGAACCGCCGCATCCGCGCACTGTCCTTTGAGTTCGGCAGCGGAAACATCAACTCGCGCACCTACTTCCGCGATTTTTGGAATCTGCTCACCACCAGCGGCTTCCAGTTCTACCGCGTCACGCCCAGCGGCCGTTTGCTGCACCTCGATCACTATTACGAGGACCAAGAATACTTCCGCGGCGTCTCAAACTACGTCTGCGTGCTCAAAGACTGATCTGCGCCCTTCGAAGCGCCCGTCATGCATCTCGAAGACAATCTCTATCCGCTGCTGAAGCTCTATGAGCGCGCCCCGCAGCCGGTGAAGCTGATGGCCGGCACGCTCTATCGTGCCATCCCGGCCTCACTGCGGCTCGGACCGGCTTTTGCGCGGTTTCAGCGCGAGGCGCGCGAGGTGGACGATTGGGATGCGGAGACGATTTCTCGCTATCAAACCGCCGCGGTGCGTGAATCGCTCCTCGCCGCCGCAAAGGCCCCTTTTTATGCGAAACGCTTCGCGGAGCACGGCGTCGATCCTTCGCGCTTTGAGTCGTTGGAGCAGCTTTCCGGCTATCCGCTGCTCTCGAAGGCCGATTTGATCCGTGAACGCGAAAACCTCGTGAATCCCGCTTTGAGTCACGAATGCCTCCCGATGACCAGTGGCGGCTCCAGCGGCGTCCCGGTCGGTTTTGATCTGCACAAAGGCATCAGCCGCCCCAAAGAGCAGGCCTACCTCGAGGCGACTTGGGCGCGCTGCGGCTATCGTTCCGGTGATCGCGTCGCCGTCATTCGCGGGGGCATCACCTCGAAGTATGCGGACGGTGCCATCAGCTACCACGATGCCACGCGTGACTGGCTCGTGCTTTCGTCGTATCACCTCACCGCATCGCGACTGGGCGAATACGCGCGTTTGTTGAACCACTTCCAGCCGCGCCACCTGCTCTGCTATCCCAGCGCCGCGCTCATGCTCATGCAGCTCGGCTTGAAGCTCGACTTTCCACTCACCTCGTTGCTTTGCGGCTCGGAAAAACTCAGCCCGGAGGCGCAGCGAAAGCTGGAAAGCCATTTCAAAGCGCCCGTCATGCACTGGTATGGCCACAGCGAGCGTGTCGTGCTCGCCGCGCAGCATCGCTGCGGCACGCGGCTGCAGTTTTGGCCCACCTACGGCTACGTCGAGTTCGGCGAAGCCGATGCGGAGGGCAATCACGAGATCATCGGCACCTCGTTTCACAATCACGTCATGCCGCTCATTCGTTACCGCACCGGCGACTATGCGCGCGTGGCCCGCACCGGCCAGTGGCCGACGGTCGAGGCCATCACCGGTCGCGATTACGAGCATCTCATCAGCCGCACCGGCCGCCGCATCTCCCTGACCGCCATCAACATGCACGACGACCTCTTTGAAGGCCTGCTCGCCGTGCAGTTTCATCAACATCAGCCCGGTGAGGCCGAGCTTCACCTCCTTCCCGGCCCCACGTGGTCTGTGGATCGTCAAAATGCGATCCACGCCGGCCTCATGCGCAAACTCGGCGATGATTTCAATCTCACCCTCCGCGTCGCGGAACAACTCGAGCTCACCAGCGCCGGAAAACATCGCTGGCTCGTGACCTCGCTCAAATAACCCATGTGCTCTATCGCCGGCTTTCTCAATTGCGGTGACTCCACTCTGCTGGAGCGCATCAACGCGACCATGCGCCACCGCGGACCCGACGCTTCCGGCGTGCAGTGGTTCGCCGAAATGAACAGCGGCCTCGCGCACAATCGCCTCGCCATCGTCGATCTCTCGCCGGGCGGCGCGCAGCCGATGCGCAGCGCCTGCGGACGCCACTGGATCAGCTTCAACGGCGAGATCTACAACTACCGCGAGCTGCGCCGCGAGCTGGAGGGCAAAGGCCACACCTTCCGCAGCAGCAGCGACACCGAGGTGCTCCTCGCCGCGCTCATCGAGTGGGGTGAAGGCTGCCTGAACAAACTCAGCGGCATGTTCGCCTTCGCGTGGCTCGATTTGGACCAGCGTCGGCTCTTTGCCGCGCGTGACCAGCTCGGCATCAAGCCGTTCTACTTCACCAAAACCAGCGGCGGTGGTCTCGCCTTCGCTTCCGAGATCAAAGCGCTGCTCGCATGCCCCTTCGTCACCGCGCAGCGCGATGACGAGGCGCTGCGCAATCCGAACCGCTTCCTCATCGCACCCAGCACCGGCTTCCTCGGCATCGACAAGCTGCCCGCGGGCCACACGCTCACCTGGCAGGACGGCAAACTCGAAACGCGCTGCTACTGGAAACTCGAGCCCACCGAGACGCTCACCGACGAAAACGAAGCGATCGAGCAGATCGGCGACCTCATCGAAAAAGCCGTCGAGATGCAAATGATCGCCGATGTGCCGGTGGGCACGTTTTTGAGCGGTGGACTCGATTCCTCGCTCATCAGCGCCCTCATGCGTCGGCACAACAGCGGCCGCATCGACGCCTTCACGATCAAATTCTCCTCGCAGGACAATAAATTCGAAAAAGCCAGCGACGACGCCACCTATGCCCGCGTCGTCGCCGACAAGTTCGGCTTCAAGCTGCATGAATTCGAGATCGAACCGAAGATCACCGAGCTGCTGCCGAAGATGGTCTGGCACATGGACGAGCCCCTGTCCGATCCCGCCGCCGTGAACACCTATCTCATCTCGCAAGCCGCACGCGACATGGGAATCATCGTTTTGCTCAACGGAGTCGGTGGCGACGAAATCTTCGGCGGTTACCGCAAACACCTCGCCTGCCTGCACGCAGGCCGTTTCCAGTCTCTCACGCCTTCCTTCATCCGCAGTGGCATCTCACGCATCGTGGATGCCTTGCCCGTCGCGACCAAGAGCCGCGGTTTGCTGCTCCCTCGCATGATGAAGCGCTTCATGAGCTACGCCTCGCTGCCGGAGGCCGAGCGCTACCTCGCTGCCGACCTCGCGCTCACACCGCACCGCTTCGCGGAGCTCTATCGCGGTGCCAATTACCACGCCACACCGTTTTGGCTCCGCCAGCAGGCCGCGCTGAATGCCCCCGGCCTCAGCTACCTCACGCGCATGTGCTTGAACGACACGCAAGTCTTCCTGCCAGAGCACAACCTCACCTACAGCGACAAAGCCACCATGGCCGCCAGCATCGAAACGCGTCCGCCGCTCGTCGATAAAGACGTCGCCGAGGCCATGTTCCGTGCCGCCCCGCATCTGCGCATCCAAGGCAGCATCCAAAAGCATCTCCTCAAACGCATCGGTGCCAAATACCTGCCGCACGATGTCGTCTATCGTCCCAAAGCCAGCTTCAACAGCCCGCTGCGCAGTTGGATGCGCGGCCCGCTGCGTCCCGTCATCGACGAATTCCTCTCCGACACCCAAATCAACGCCCGCGGCCTCCACGACGCCAAAGTCGTCCGCCGCATGATCGAAGACGACCGCGCCGGCCGCGAGGATCACAGCATGTGGCTCTGGACCCTCCTCACCACCGAGCTGTGGCACCGCACCTTCCTCGATAGAACTCCGAGTGGTCCTGTGACGCTCTAAATTTGGCTTTCCCTCACTGTGTCACAAAGCTAAAGGAA
>Ga0315902_10010954_pt1 | contig 11964 bp, 25 predicted proteins | sample LakEriMetagenome_9_FD_203523 | JGI IMG/M metagenome (GOLD analysis project Ga0315902, IMG submission 203523) | Freshwater fungal communities from buoy surface, Lake Erie, Ohio, United States - Buoy 12 MA117 | ecosystem: Environmental > Aquatic > Freshwater > Lake > Lake biofilm | place: USA... | reverse complement strand
CTCCAGCATCTAATACTTTAATTAAATGCCAAAGTTTATCTTTGATTTGATATTTGTCTGCTACTTCTCTCCAAACGTCAGTTGAGTAGAAACCTTGTGAGTCAGAACCCTTCTCAACATTATGTGAACCATAAACATACTCATAATCAATCCATTTATCAGCTAAACCAAAGAACTTTTTACACTTGTCCCAAAATGATAATTTTAATTTCTTAACAATACCATAACGAGCATTTGTTCCATGTAGTTTACGAGTGATCTCAACTATGTCTCCTTCAGTAAACATACCCTTAACATTCTTAGCATTTGGAAACTTGTAGTAAACAGTAAACGCTGGATTGTTTTGGTAACGTACTTTCTTACCTGACGCTAATTGAATTTGAGTTACAGGTGGCTCATATTTGAATACTTCAAGTAATTCCATACAGTCACTTCCTTCGTAACGATATTTTTCAGGTACATAACCAATAGGAATAATTAAACACTCAGAATACACTCCTCTCAACTTAACAGTACGTACACGTTGACCCTTACGTAAGTAATTAGTCACGTTCATTGCATCTGATATTTTAACTGGAATGACTGCGTCTGTAGTTGCTACAACTACCAAGTCATCTACCTTGTATTGTCCTTTCTTGATAATACAGTTCCATCCACCAATAACACCTAATTCAATGTTATCAGCACCTTCAATAGGTTTAATTTCATTTATTTTTGCTACAAAGCAAACTGAGTTATTATTTTCCATCTTTTTTTTCTTTGTTGTAATAATGATTGTGTGTTATAAAACTAGGCCATCCTTGTAAACAAACAGCGATCGCTAGTATTGATAGGGGTGCTACTAACCATTCCATTTCTTAATAATTAATTGCGGCGTAAACCATTACTGTTAATCCAATTCCTGTTACTACCCATCCCCACCAAGGCATAGGTATACTTATTTCTTCAACAAACGTTTCTTTCATCATTCGTTTAAAGTTACGTTTGTTTACTACCCATCTATGATAGCGTTTAGGGTGTGTTAGTAATTTTTTCATAGACTTATTTCAAAACGTTTATTCATTTTATGTAATACTTCTGTAGGTACATTATGTACATTCACTCCACCATGTCTGTTCTCCACAATTAGATGAAATATAGTGTAACCATAATGTTCAGCTAATTTATGATATGGTTCCATTTCCCATTCTTGAGTGAATGTATTTGAAACAGCAATCTTATCTAAATTACGTTTCATAGCATCCTCAATCATATCCTTACACCATTGGTGAGCGTTTTTGATTTCATCCATGTTAAACTTATACTCACCATCTTCATTTATGAAGTACATATCTGCCTCCCAATGATTAGGGGTGAGTGTTTGAGCAAATGTACTCTTACCTGAGCCAGGTAATCCTCTAACTATGTATAATACTTTCGCTATCATTGTTCCATTGTTGGTTTTAACCACAAAATATTGTTTTTAAAAATATATTCTTTTAACTCTTTAAACATCTCTAAGTATTCTAGAGTTAGTATAGTGTTATGTTTAAAACACTTAAATAACTCTTCTCGAATACGTTCTGTAGATACAACATGCATTTTTTCATCATAGTTGTATTGTTCAATTTCAATTTGTATATCACCCATAATACGCATATCTTTAGTAATTGCAAAACGAATTGCTCTCAAAATACGAAGTGGATCATCATCAAATGACTTTTGAACTGATTGAGGTGTTTTTAACGCTTTATGTTTCAAATGTAATTGACCGTTGAACAAATCAATAATATTTCCATTTTCATCCTCAGCCATAGCGTTAATAGTGAAGTCACGACGTAACAAATCATCTTCAAGTGTTCCTAATACTAGAATAGGACGACGTGTACCTTCAACATAACCTACCTCTTTACGAGCCATCACAAAGTCAGCTACTAAACCTGAGTGTTGGTGTGTTTTTGGGAACTTGGCTCGAATTGTAAACATTGTGGGAGTACTCAAGAATATTTCAAATCTTTCATTTGTTAACCACTCATACATTGACCAAAACCCATCTTCGACAGATTGATTCAAATCGTCAAGTACAAATGTGAAGTCGATATCTTTTGAGTCAACACCCAATAATTTATCTCGAACACAACCTCCTACTTTGAATATTTGTGGCATAACCTTTATTTATTTAATATCTAAATATAACAAAGAGGGCCTGGAAAACCAAGCCCTTTCGAAAATAAGATGTAATTTTATGTTACTTTACTATGACTACATATGTTGTGATAGCCATCAGTACATATGTGCTTATTTTGTACACTCGTGATTCTTTTTTAAATTGGTTTTTTAAAGACTCATTAACCATATTTTCTTTAGTTTTAGCATCTAACATTATCTTAGCATTCTCATATGAACGACTCATTCTTAATTGAGCATCTTGAGCATCTCTAGCTTCTTGCTTATATCTATCTCGTTCTTTATTAGCGTCATTAATGTCTAATCTTAACTTATAATTCTCATATCTAAAGTCTTGAGCCTGTAATTTATAGATTTCTTTCCATTGGAACTTAGCTAATGTGATAAGTTCTTGTTCATTAGTTAAAAATACACCAGGTTGATTCTTATAAATTACCCTTAACACTTTACCAATATCAACAGTGTCAGGCATTAAAATAGTAGAAGTGTCAACTAATGATTTAAACTTAAGAGTATCACTTGATAAGTTGTTCTGGCTTAGTAAGTTCTGATTTCCAAATGCTATCCCTAGTAGCAGTGTTAGCGTTAGGAAGATCTTTAATGATGTCTTCATATTTAATTATTTTTTTCTTTATTAATTTTTTTACTAGTTCTGCTTCTCTATCTCTATATAATTTAGCTACAGCCATTGAGTCAGAGAATGCTTTTAATTGCAGTTGTTTGAATTTAATAGAATCTGTTACTTGTTGTAATGAGTCATCTATTTGTTCTTGTGTTATAGCATCATTTAATTTCTTAATAACTGAGTTTTGATGTCTTAAAACAAAAATCCCAATTATAATAGTAATAATTAAAGCAGCAAATGCTACTAATCTAAATACATTAATTTTTAGTTCCATATCTTGTTATGTGTAAATTTTTTGTTAACGGTCTAATTTTTTTATAAAATCCATCTCCATCTCTACCACCATCATCACCAGTATTACCTTCTCTAGTTATCACATTTGTTTCTCTAACTTTCTCTACAATACCTGTATGTCCAATGGCTTTGTATCTTGCTTTATCATTTTTAAATTTAGCATATGATAAACTCATTACTAATACATCACTGTCTTTATACCTCTGTTTAAATTCACCATCTGTATAAATCACATCCTTTTTATTATAAGATGTTGGAGACCAACCAGTTATATTATTAGGTACATCACAATGATCTAATAATCCTTTAACCATAAATGAACACCAAGCTAACCCTGGTTTCCATCCAGCATCCACTAACATTTGTTTTAATTTTCTGTCAGTGAAATCTTGGTTATTACCTCCTTTTTCAGTTACACCTATAAACTCATCACTTGTTTCTATTAAACATTCATATTGAGTAATATCTTCAAAATCATCAACAGTAGGTTCTTCATCAGTTGTTGTTACGTCAATTGAAGGAGAGACACTATCTATTGGGATTATATCGCTCTGAATATTAGGACGAACACAAGAAATTGTAAGAAGTAAATAAATATAAATGAGTATATTTTTAACCATTTTGGTAATAATTTATAATCGTCTCTAATTGATGATGTTCTAGAATAAAAATACTTATAAATACCTCTAAAATTAAACCACATTCCCAACTGTATAAATCCATTCATTAGGATCATTATAACAGTTGTTAACATTGTTTTATGAATCCATTCTGTTGAATACATTGGGTCGTTAAATGCTTCCTCTTGCATGTATCCATAACCATAAAATAGAAGCATTGATAAAGGAAAACTCCAAACAAAATCCCACAGTTGAATTCGTTTTAACCAATCTTTAAAGGATATTTTTAGGATAACATTTTTTCTAAACCATTCTTTCATATCAACATTTGTTATAAATATAAAAGAAAAAAGACCTAGTTACCTAGGTCTTAAATCAGGACAGGATTCGAACCTGTATGATGTCAACCACCTGTTTAATTGTGTCAAAACAATACTCCCGTTTAGCGGGTGCGATATCCAGTTCCGCCACCTGACTATTTACTACTTTGATTGGGACACAGGACAAAGTAGAGAAAACACCTCCTGTGTAGCCAGGACAGGATTCGAACCTGTATCTTACTTCATTGTGGACGCATATGCTTACCATTACACCACCTGACTATGTTTTATTTACCCATTATAGCGTTATATAACAGTGTTTGATCTTCAATAGAATACTCTTCAAAATCATTATCCATTCCTTGATCATCTAGAATGTTTATACTACCTCCGTAAGTATAAAAAGAACAACAACGTGATCCATCTGATAATTCTACTTCAGGGAATTCTATATCATCATTAGCCCATTCATCTGTTCCAGTACTGTTAGTACCAAATTTTTTAATAATTTCTTCTTTCATTACTTTACAATGTTATGGATTTTTACATTAACACGTCTACGAAAACAACTCCATGTTTTAGTTACTGTCTTAGCAGGATCAGTGTTATTTTCTTTCAATACTGAGAATGAAGTTTTAACTGCTCGTTTCACTTTAGGATAGTTTTTAGTAACCTCAAAAAACTTACTCATCCCAATAGGTGAATCTGAACTCCATTTACCTCCAAACCAAGTAGCCAATGTGGTGGTAATGTTGTTTACTTCATCTACTAATCGAACACTAATGTTTTTCTCAAACAAATCTGGAACGATTTCAACTGCGTAGTTGTCTTTAATTGCCACTATTTTATTCATAACCCTTATTTATTTATATCTAAATATAACATTACTCTTCCGCGAGGCCAAACTCTTTTTGAGAGAGGGTATCAAGAGTTGGAATCAACACATCTGGAATCGAATCACCATGTACCCATCGTGTAATGTAGAAGTTTTCAACAACCGCTTTCTGCGCATACTTGTTTATGATTGGTCTACCTGTATTATAAGCACCTGTTGCTTTATCCCAGCGTTTATAACGGTTATACCACTCGTTAAGCATCTTCATAGATATTTCAACGTTTAACTCAATTGAGTCGCGTAAAACGGCTTTACTTACTTTAAAACCGGCATAATGTGAAGCATATTGAGGCATAATCTGCATTGCCCCAAGTGCCCCAGCTTTTGATGTTTGTTTATGATTGTACGTATCATGAAACGGACCACGATAACCTGTTTCTAAACATGCCACATTATACGCTATGTACAATGGAATATTGTATTGTTCAGCATACTTGTTGATAGCTACGTATAATCGTTGAGCTGGGTTTAGTTTAATTTCGTTTGTTTTCTTTGAATTACCACTTGCGAACACACATATTGTGATCACTACTAGACAAAATGTTATTAGTTTTTTCATAATTATTTGTTTTTAAATGGACACCAACTTGGGATTTTTGTATTTGCAACTTGATATGGACGGATACTGATGTCAATCACTTTACCTTCAAATAGTTTATTAGAACTCCAATATCGAGCTTCATTATCATTAGGACATTTAGTACATAATGTCGAAATGTCATCAACGTTAAATGAATCTGTAGGATCGGGATCATGTACCACTTTAAAAAATGGACATTGATTACAATGTGTGATACCCATTTTAATTTCTACTGTTTCCATAACTAATTAATTTATAACTGAATATAATAAAAAATGGCCCGAAGGCCAAATTTATTTTGAATAATAATACCAATATTCCGTTTTTCGGTCTGGATCATCCCAATCCTCATCACCTATGAACGTGTATCCTTTTGCTTTTATAGCATCTTTTATTTCTGAATCGTTACCACGAAATATGGTTTTAAAGTAACCATCATATTCTTTACCATTAAAGGTACCTTTTCTATCAACCCATGAGCCTCTTAAATCTTCATTTATGTTTTCTCTTTTACTAGCGATTAAGCCTCGTTGAATAGCACTTGGAAGATCATTTAAAATATGTTCTTTAACATCTATATTCCATGTTTTCATCCAGTTTATGATCTCATTATATATAGCTCTATTTTCAGGACCCATATCAACACCTTCACTTAGTTGATTACGTCTCCACTTATACACATCAAAATTTTTAGCCATTAGTAATTTGTTATTGGGTTTGATTGTTTATAAATATAACCTGATTCATAAGGAGTGTATTCTATTTGGTCGAAAGTATATCCTTGATCACAGTCACCTTGATCATTACATAACACTGCAGCCCAACATACTTGTGAATTCATATACCATGTACCTGTTAATTCATCTAGAACCCATATTCGAATTTCTTGAAGACCTTGACAAGTCATGTTACCATAATCATCAACAGGTAATGTGTACCAACCTGGGCTTGCTATTTGAGCATAAGGTGCTTCCTCAGCAAATATTCCAAACCAAGGATTTTTAGCTTGATAAATGAATGTAAATCTATCTTTATCATAGTCTGTAGAATCTAAAGTCCAAGCAGGTAAATTTATAAAATAAACAACTGAACCATCTGGATTTACTATTGCTGATAAATTATCCCAAGCTGTATTACAACCTTCATTTACAAATGGTTGTAGGGCAGGAACAAAATCTGGAATCATATTTCCATTTTCATCATATAAAATATCATTAGGAGGTAATACTGTTTGTACAGTATCAACTAATGTTTGATCACTGGTGTTGTTTGGAAGTAAATCTTCTATATTAATTGGAGAACAAGAAGATAATAGTAGAACTGTTAATGTTAAAAATAATAGTTTTTTCATTTTTTATTGTTTATTGTAATCTATTGGACCTGAAGGTTTTTTATGTCTGGTCGCTGTATAAATATTACCATTTGAGTAAATAACTTCATCTACATAAATATCAAATAAGATATATGTTTCTGAGATGATAATAAATGTTTCACATTTAACCATTGCTTCACCAACAATAATTTTATGAGTTGAAGCTTGTAGTTTATTTTGTTTAGCCTCATTTAAAAATAAATCAGCTATTTCAATACGAGTATCCATAGGTGAGTTATAAATGCTAACAAATACATCTATTGAATCAGTGTCAATCCATCTAGCTAAACCGTCTTGAGCTGATGTGTTAATAGCTAATGCGCTAAATAAAAGTAATAGTAATTTTTTCATTTTGTTTTTTCTTCTTGTGTTAATAATCCTTTACCGAATGTTTTTATTCGTTCCCAGTATCTATCTTTAACATGTTGATGTATAGGTAATGGTTTACCTTCATCATCTATGCGGACAAATTTTATTTTAGTATAAGTAACTACTTCTTGGTCACCAGTATAAACATTATGTTTCCTTACCTCCATATAGATAGTAATGGAAGTATTTCCAAACTCAACTACTTCACCATATACTTTAATGATGTTTCCTGATTTAACTGGTTTTTTAAATATTAACTCATCAATTTTAACTGTTACTACTCTTTGAGTATCACAGATTTGAGAGGCGTATGATGCGGCTGCATCATCAATAATTGCTAAAATTGTGCCTCCAAACATATTATCATGAACACCTATGTCTGAGGCTTTACAAATATATGTTGTAATTAATTCCATAACTTAATTTGATAAAGGTGCTTTAATTGTTGGATGTGGTTATTTTTTGTACCACTTACCTACTGTCATTCTATTCGTGTCAATATTATCTATATCAAGTTTGTTAAACTTAATGGTATCGTTAAAATACTTTTTGCCACCATACCTTGATTTTACTTGACTACTATATTCAGAACCGTCTTTAAATTGCGCAAATGTGGGATCAATCTTTTGTCCAGATTTTGTTTCAATCCACGTATGCTGTAATTTGCGACCATTTTCCATAACATATCCTTCAATCACATCAAAGGTATCTAGCAATTTAGGATCTTCTTTATATGCAGCTAATACAAATAATTCAGCAAATCCAACGCAACTACCTTTATAATCGCAATTTACTTTATCTGCTACAGTAGACGCTAACTTATTTAAGTTTGTATTTTCTTTTAATAAATCTATTAGTCGTATCATACTAATAAATATGGTTTAGTTCGATAAAGGTGCTTTAATAGCAGGATGTGACTGGTAATTATCTAACACAAAGTCAGTTATTCTTAGTTTGTCTACGATGCCGTCAAAGCTCTTTAAGTGGTCTTTAAATAGCACTTTAGGCAGCGCGTATGGCTCTCTATTCATTTGCTCGTTTGCTTGCTCAATGTGGTTACTGTAAAGATGAACGTCACCTAAGTTGCCAATCAATTCGTCAGGAACCATATTAACTTCTTTAGCTATAATTTCAAGTAGCAAAGCGTATGAAGCAATGTTGAAGGGCAAACCAAGGAATGTGTCTACTGAACGTTGATTCCACATTAAAGAGATTGCTCGTGTTGGAATATTAATATCATCTAAATGTTTATGTAATGTATGGTCCTCGTCAATACCTGTAAACATTTTTATATTTTGAGACACTTCATTATGGTTTGAGTTAGCTATAAAACTTCTTTCCTCTAAACTTAACTCTCTTGTATAAACTTGGAAACCGTAGTGACAAGGTGGAAGCACCATTTCGTCTATTTCACCTACATTCCAAGCGTTAACCATCAAACGTCTTGAGTCTGGGTTTGTTTTAAGTAGATTGATTGAGTTTGCGATTTGGTCTATTTGATTTACTTGATATGGTTCAGGTCTTGGAAATGGGGTTGGTGATAGATTAGTCCAATTTCTCCATTGTTTACCATACACAGGACCTAACTCACCCCACTTCTTAGCAAACTCATCATCTGTTTTGATACGGTTGATGAATTTATCTTTATTGATAATAAATTCTGCTTCACCGTTTTCAGGTAATGAATCTACGTATTTAGAAAAATTTCTAATGTAATTAGCAAAGCAGTCACCATCCCAGATATGGCAATCGTTATCAACAAGGTATTTGATGTTGGTATCACCTCTTAAGAACCATAACAATTCCGTTACAATACTTTTCCAGTGCATCTTTTTGGTTGTAAGCAATGGAAACCCTTCTGACATCTTATGACGTATCTGCCTACCGAATACTGATATGGTTCCAGTACCTGTTCTGTCTTTCTTTTCTACTCCATTGTCAAGAATGTCTTGGAGTAGGGCTGTGTATTGTTTATCTAGGTTGTTCATAGTTATATTTTACTTTTACTTCCACTTTTAAATTTGTAATAAATTCCAATTCATCTTTAGTTGTTTTTAAGTCTTCAAGATAAATACTCCTAAATTTATCACTTAATGGTTCTGAAATCTTGTAACCATTTTCAATAGGTATTCGTTTGGTTTCAGTCTGGGCTAATTTTTTTTCAATTTCTTGAATACTCTCGTTTAAATAAATTTTATTTTGTTCAATACAGTAAAGCACATCTGGTAAATTTTCTATACTTAGAGGTTCTTCTACACCGTTAAATTTGGTTATAATATTGGTTTCTAAGTCTAAAGACAGACCTCTATTCCCATATAGATTTCCATCCTCATCAAACCATTCAATTATTTTATGTTTGTTCATTGTATTTCTGTAAGATATTTTTTGTTTATCAACCAAGTATTAGGTTCTATTTGTTCATCTGTAGTTACTATCAAATAACCATTACCTTTATCTTCAATACATTTAACTACTTTACCATTAGGTTGTAAATCCGGTCTATGACTTTTTGATAATCCTGTGTAGTATCTTTTGTCTATATTATTCATAATCTTGTTCTATTTTGATTCCAAAGTCCCAAACTAAAAAACTAATTGAAAACGCCCAACAATCAGCATACATTCCTGTTTCAAGAAAGTTTTGTTTATTGCGAGTGATCCATAATGAGGGTATTGGAGTGATTTGCCAAAACCAACCTTTAGTAGTTGTGCTATAGAAATATGGTCGTAATTTGTATTTCATTAGTTTATAATACCATTCCAAAAGTCATATATCATATGCCCAATATACCCTACTATTGTCACTCCTAGCGCAGCGGCAACTGTAGTTACTAATCCTATAGCCCACTCCAAAATCAATGGTACTGATCTATTATCTATTTTAGAAGGACCAACCCAAATCGGCAATGCGACAACAACAATAACTGTTAATATCGTTAGTAGTATTTTAAGTAATTTTTTATTTTCCATACTTATAATATAACAAAAAAGGCTTGCGTTTGCAAGCCTAATTTGAAATTTGTTTAAAATTTTTTACTTAAGTACAGGTGCACTTACTGTAGTATTTAATGCTACTGCTACGTTGTCGTAAACATTCACTTTAAGTGTTTTTACTACTCCATTATTGTGTTGTAATTGAATTTCACTATCACCTTTAGTTGTAGCTTTAATAACAGCTGAACTGCCGTTATCTTCAACTGAAAGAGCTAAAACTGGGTCGGAGTCTGTGAACCAACGAATTACTCCAGGTACATTCACTAATTCAACTTTAAAAGTTTCACCTAAGCGAACATCCCATTTAACAATATCATAAGCAGTTACATTATCAAAAATGATATTTGCTTCCATGTGTTAAATTATTTTAAAATTGGAGTGTCAACTGCTAAACCTAAAGCTGATGCTTGAGCAGCAACAACTGCTAAGTCAATAACATCAGTTAAAGAAACAACACCTTCGCCTAAATCAGCGTCAGCAGATACTTCAATTTGTGATGTTACATCAGCAGCACCTGATACTAGGTAAGCTGAAAGACCATCTTCAGATACTTCTAAAGTAGCGTCGCCTGATACTACTGTCCATACTGGAGCGCCATCTAGAGTGGCTGGGTTACCTGCAGCTGTAGTTGGAGCTAAAGTAACCATTACTTTTTGTTCGTTTGTAATTGTAATTAACATTTGTTTTGGGTGGAATTAATTAGTTAATAAATTTTTATTTAGTTACATTTTTGTAACCATATATAAATATTAATCTAATTTTTTCTGTCTCAAATTCTTAGACCAGTACACAAATTTACCAACTGTTAGTACTGTGAAAACCATCAACATAAATATTATAGCTACTGTTTTATCTCCACCAGGATACCATGTTATTGTGTAGCCTAGTAACCCTAGAATCCAAGTTATATGGAACCATGATTCTTTTAAATACCATTTAATAAATTTCATCTTCTATTTGTTTTTCAGGAATACTTGTTATTTGTTCTTGTTGAGGTTCATCACCTTGTGATGTGTAATCTAATTTTTGTTCATGCTGTTTTTTTAGTTTTCTCCTATAATTTTCATAAGTCATTTCAAAAATGATTCCATTTATAAAAGGTAAAATACCAAATGTTAATAAAAACCAAGTAAATATATTTCCTGATATTAAAAACGCTATTATACCTTGATAACACTTCAACATCATAAATTGATTAAAATGCCATTTGTCAGTTAAAAATACTAAAGCAGTAGAACTAAATGGAAATTTTTCTGGGAATTTAGGTTTATAAAAACCAAAATACCACCAATGTTTAGTTTCACCTGGTTTAGTAAAATCATATTTTTTCTCCCATTCTAAGTTTTTAACGTTTTCATCAGCGATAGCATCTAATCTACCTTTAAAAAAACCAGCTAAAACTAGTAAAATTACTATTATCATTAATTGTAGTATCATAACTTTGTATATTTAAAATTTTTAACTAACATAACTGAGTCGTTAGTGTAATCTTTTTCTTCTTCAATTCCATTGTTAAAAATAACCCACATATCATTATCTTTAAACCATTTTAAGATGTTATTGTCAGTTACTTGTCTAACTAATTTATTATTATAATATATAGAAATTTCATCTTGAGTCCAAATTAATTTAAAATTAATAAATTCTCTATCAAATCTCTTCCAAACCATATGTGATTTAGATTTAATACTCTTGTTATTAGGAGCAATATCATAATGAATATTAGAAGC
>Ga0315902_10010952_pt1 | contig 11964 bp, 5 predicted proteins | sample LakEriMetagenome_9_FD_203523 | JGI IMG/M metagenome (GOLD analysis project Ga0315902, IMG submission 203523) | Freshwater fungal communities from buoy surface, Lake Erie, Ohio, United States - Buoy 12 MA117 | ecosystem: Environmental > Aquatic > Freshwater > Lake > Lake biofilm | place: USA... | reverse complement strand
TGGCACCGGAGGTGACGGAGCCGGGCGCGGCCCTCGCGCTCCTCGCCCGCCGGGGCGTCCGGCTCGGGACCGACTGGGCGGCGCTGGCGGAGCCCGCCGCGGAGGCCGACGGCGCGGCGGTCGCGGAGCTGGTCGTGGCGCTCGCCGCGCTTGCGCCCTGAACAGCCGCGCCTCTAACCGGAAGCCATCCCCAATGCCCATCCCGGCCGCGCTCCCCGCCGCACTGCGGCGCCTCTGCCTCGCCTGCGTGCTTGCCGGCCCTGCCGCCGCGGATCCTTACCAGGAGAAAATCGCCCGGGTAACGGGGATCCCGGGACTCGTGGCCTTCTGGGATTTCACGCGGCGCGAGGCGCCGGGGGGGCGCTTCACGGCGCACGTGCCGCGGGGGGCGCCAACCGACTACCCGCTCGACGCCGGGAACTACGTGCGCGACTTCTGGCAAGCGGGTCCCGCCGCGACCTACCGGGACTTCCCGCTGCTCGGTTCCGGCCCCTTCGGCGAGGCGATCCGGATCCGCGCGGAGACGGATCCGGACTTCCGCCCGCTGTTGCTGGTTCCCCGCTCCCGGCTGCACGACACCCCGTTGGACATCAAGGGGCCGGGTCGGGCCGTCACGGTGGTCGTCTGGGCCATCCGTGAGAGCGGCAACCACGCGCTCGCGGGCATCTGGCACGAGGGCACCGATCTCCGGCAGGCGTCGACCGAGACCATCGCGCGCGTCGAGCGCGGGCAGCGCCAGTACGCCCTGTTCGCGGGCCTCAACCACGAGGGGGCGGCCTGCGGCCACGTCTCGGAGAACGGCGCCAGCTCCTTCCTGAACCGGTACGCGCTCCACAAGAGCAACTCGCCCGCCCAATCGCCGCGGGTGCCCCACGACGCCCCCGCCGACGTGCTGGCGCGGTCGTGGCGCACGTTCGCGATGACCTTCGACAGCCGCACGCGGGAGCTCACCGGCTGGCTCGATGGCCGCGGTGGCGACCGCTGGCTGGAAAACCCGCACCGCGACCGGCTGATTTCCTCCGCCGCCAACGCCTGGCGGCAGGGCCGCCTCGCCCGGATTCCCGGCCTCCAGGAAGGCGAGGATCCCGCCTTTCCCGCGGACCAGCATTACAACCCGCCGGAGGACGAACCGCTCCGCGTCACCCCGCTGGCGCAAGAGGGCGGGCGCCAGGTCGAGCTCCGGGAGTACCGGTACACGCGGGTGCGGGTCACCTTGGAAGGCGGGCGGGAGACCGGCCGCGAGCTGGTCGCGCTGCGGCTCAACCCTTGGTGGTATCCGCACGGCATCTACGCGCCGCCGGCGGACGGGACCGGCGGCCCCTTCACCATCGGGCGCGTCATCCACAGCAGCCGCAGCGTGGGCTTCACCGGCTGGATCGGCGGCGTCGCCGTGTTCGACCGCGCGCTCGCGGCCGGGGAGCTGGCGGACCTGCACGCCCTCGCCGAACCCCTGCCCCGGCCCTGAGACCCGCGGGACGCTCCGGCGCGGGGCTGAAAAGGTGGACGCGCGCGCGACGGCCCGCCTAACCTTTCCGGGATGCCCCCCGCCCCCCGCTCCCGCCGCGCGTTCCTCGGCCAGGCCCTCGCCGCCGCCGGCGCCACCGCCGTTTTCCGCCCCACGCTGCCCGCGGCGACCGCTCCCACTTGGACCATCGGCTGCCTGAACCGGCCGTGGACCAAGTGGAGCTGCGACGCGATGCTCGACGGCGTGCGCGCCGCGGGGTTCACCGAACTCGGGCTGCAGACCCCGACCAAGGAGGATCCATTCGTCGCCGCCACGTCGGCCGACTACCTCGCCGAACTGGGGCGCAAGATCAGCGCGCGGGGCCTGCGGGCCGTGATGGGGCGCCTGCGCACCCGGGACGACGGTCCGTTCGACGAGGCCGCGCGCGCGGAAATCCGCCGCCAGCTCGCGAACGCGCGCACGCTGGGACTCGGCACCCTCATCAACACCGGCGTCGGCAAACCCGCTCAATACGAGACGTGGTACCGGGCGATGGCGTACGCCGCCGCCCAAGGGGCTGAGCTCGGCCTGCGGATTGTGACCAAGCCACACGGCGGGGTGACCGCGGCCGCGACCGACCTGCTGCGCTGCGTGGAGCGCGTGAACCACCCGAACTTCGGGATCTGGTACGACCCGGGCAACGTCATCCACTACACTGGCCTCGACCCGGTCGCGGAGCTCGAGCCCCTGCTGCCGCACGTCCTCGCGTTCACCGCGAAGGACTGCGCGGCGAAGGGTGGCGAGGTGATGATCCAGCTGGGCGCGGGCGCGGTGGACTTCGCGGCGCTGTTCCGCCGGCTCCGCCGCGCGGGCTTCCAAGGCCCGGTGATGCTCGAGGGCGGGGCGGTCGGCGAAAGCGCCGAGGCCACCACCCGGAACGCGCGGGCCAACCGGGAGTTCCTCGCGCGCGCCCTCGCGCCGGCCTGAACCCGGCGGATCCACTTGGCGGCCAGGCGCCGCTTCGGGCTTCCTTCCCGGCCGCCACTTGTTTGGCTTCCGGACAGCCCGCGGCGCGTCCGCCGCGCGGCGCCCCACCCCACCCTGCAATGTCCCCCCGTCCGCTCCCGCGCGGCCTCCGCGCGTTCCTCCCCCTTGCCGTGCTGCTGGCCCCGGGCCTCCGCGCCCAGGTCGCCCCCGCACCGGCTCCGGCCCCGGCCACCCGGCCCGCCGGCGGCCTCGTCGCGCTGAATCCCTTCGAGGTGAAGGCCGAGGCGGACAACAGCTACGGGGCGCTCAACTCGAACTCGCTCACCCAGTTCAACACCGCCCTCGACCGGACCCCGGTCTCCGCCGACATCTTCACCGCGGAGTTCATGCGCGACATCGCCGTCACCTCGGTCGAGGAGATGCTCAACGGCTACGGCGCCGGCGCGGGCACCGTGATGTCCAACCCCGACAGCGACGCGCTCTCGCAGCAGCCCGGGGACCGGGTGGGCAACCAGACGATCGGCATCCGCGGCACCGGCGGCGGCGCGATCCGGCGCGACGGTTTCGCCGCCACGGGCGCGGCCAACAACTTCGGCTCCACCGCCGTCGGCATCACCAGCACGTTCGACGTGGAGCGCGCCGACGTCGTGCGCGGGCCCCAGGGCCTCCTCTACGGCGCGGGCGGGGCCGGCGGCACCGTCAACACCGTCTCCAAGCGCGCCCAGTTCAACCGGCACGCCACCTCGTTCTCCTGGCGCCTCGACCAGCACGGCTCCCGGCAGGGGCAGCTCGACCACAACCTCGGCCGCGACTGGATCGCCTTCCGCCTCGCCCTGCTGGACGACACCCAGCGCTACCGCCGGCTCTTCATCGGCTACGAGACGCGGGGCTTCTACGGGCAGGTCGCGCTCAAGCTCGACGCGCTCCGCACCGTCGTCCGCGCGCAGGCCCAGCAGACCGTCAACCAGCGCATCCTCAACACCAACCAGGAGAACATCGCGTTCACCAACGCCGCCACCGACCCGCGCCACAACTTCGGCCTCGGGTATATGCTGCGCAACGGGCTCGCCGGGGCGATCAACCCCGCCACCGGCCAGCCCTGGCCCCGCGGCGCGATCGCCAACGGCCGGCTCACCTGGGACAACCTCAACGCCTGGGCCGGCTGGACCGCCTCGGAGTACGTCACCAACAAGACCTACGCCGTCCTCACCGAGACGGTCTGGACGCGCTGGCTCTCCACCCAGTTCAACGTCCTCTACAACGACTACCAGTCCGACCGCGCCAACGGCGGCATCGCCAACCTCAGCGCCCCGCTGCTGAACGGCAACCCGCTCAACGAGTGGGCCAACGGCGCCACCCTCGCCGACGCCGAGCAGCCCACGCGGCGCTGGGCCGCCCGCGGCGCCGCGATGATCACGCGCGACCTCCTCGGCGGCCGCGCGGCGACCCAGACGCTCCTCGGCTACGACATCGAGTGGGCCGACTCCGGGCCGACGGACTTCGGGTACTACCTCGCGGACGCGAATTTCAACGTCGTCCAGGACCCGCGCCTCCCGACGAACCTCGGCCGCACCCCGATGCCGCGCCTGTGGTGGTCCGTCGCGGACGGCCCGCAGAAGAAGCCGCTGCCGCGCGGCGGTTGGCTGACGCCCCGCCTGACCTGGGGCGGCGCGAACTACGTCCGGATGCCCAACAACCCCCGCGACCCCGCTTGGGTGCGGCCCAACAACCCCCTCGGCCTCGCCAGCCTCGCCGGGCTGCCGGGCGTCAGCGGCCAGAACAACGACGGCCACCATTGGGAGAACCGCACGGCCGGCTTCTACGCCTCGAACTACACCAGCTGGTGGGGCGACCGTTTCGCCACGCTGGTCGGGGTGCGCTCGAACGAGAATTTCAAGCGCACGCCCAACATCACCTCGACCGTCGCCACGCCGTGGGCCGAGTCCTCCGCGGGCAACCGCAGCTACAACCTCGGCCTGAACGCGCGCCTCACCGAGGCGCTCCGGCCGTACTACAGCTTCTCCAGCACCTACAACATCCCGCTGGTCAACGCCAACGACCCGCTCGGCAACGCCCCGCGCACGTCGAGCGGCACCGGCCACGAGGCGGGCCTCAAGTTCACGACGCGGGACCAGCGTTTCTCCGGCTCGCTGCAGGCCTTCCGCACCAATTCCAAGGACGAGATGATCAACGCCGGCGGCGGCGTGCGCGACCTGATCAACCCGACCGGCCTCAACGGCGCCCACAACGGCCCGGCCGGCGCCAAGAACCAGTGGACGAACCTCGACCGCACCACCCGCGGCCTCGAGCTCATCCTGACCGCCAGCCCGACGCCGAACTGGCGCCTGCGCCTCGCCGCCACCACCGCGGACGGCCGCAACCTCTCCGACAAGAAGTACCCGCTCCTCTGGAACGACGACTTTCACGTGCGCAACGGCGTGGTCACCTACCAGAACGGCACGCCGTTCACGGTGCCGGTCACCCCGGCGGTGATCGCCGCCAACATCGCCACGCTCAACCGGCAGGTCGACCCCGCCACGCTCCAGAACCAGGGCGAGTGGCAGCCGCTCACGCTCGCGATGATGAACGACCGCAACGGCCCCTACTGGGCCCAGCCCGCCGACGACAACGGCCGGCTCCAGGCGAGCAACGTGCGGCGGGTGCTGCAGTACTTCGTCGGCGCCAACGGCACCGCCCTCACCGGCGTCACCGGCCTGCCGGTCGCGCGCATCCCCTACGCGTGGTCCGACCCGTTCGGGGCCAAGGGCGAGACGGTGGTCGCGCGGAAGGGCGAGTACACCGTCGGCTACGCCCAGTACCGCCTCGTGCTGACCAACAATTACACCTTCACGGGCGAGCACCTCCTGCGCGGCTTCAGCGTCGGCGGCACAGTCGCGCTGGGGCTCCGGAACCGCACGTTCTACTACAACACCCCGGGCGGCGGGCGGGAGCTCTTCGCCTCGCCCGACACCTGGCAGGTGAACCTCGTGACCTCGTACCGCCGCAAGGTGGGCAAACGCTTCCTCTGGACCAGCCAGGTCAACGTGGAGAACGCGTTCAACCACTACGTCCTCGGCACGCTGCCCAACAACGGCAGCGGCTTCACCGTGCCCGCCAACCTCGCCGTCACGTTCTACGGGCAGCCCCGCCTCTACGTCTGGACGAACACCCTGGCGTTCTGAGCCCCGCGCGGCGGGGCGGCGCGGCGGCGCCGGAAACCATTGCCACGGCCGGGCGGCGGCGTTCCATCGACGCCACCCCTCCCCAATGCGCCGGCTCCTCCCCGTCCTCCTGCTGCTCGCCGCCCCCCTGACCGCCGCCGCCGCGCCCGGCGCGCCCGCGGGCTGGACCACCGGCGCCCCGCGCCCCGAAATTGCCCCCGCCTTCACCTACGACCCCGCCGGCGGCCCGGCCAGCACCGGCGCCTTTGTCATCGCCGCCGACGCCCGCCCCGGGCTCCTCGGCCGCTGGACCACCACCCTGCCCGTCCAAGGCGGCCGCCACTACCGGTTTCACGCCCTGCGCCGCGGCGGACCCGGCGACGGCCGCAAGACCGCCGTCGTCCGCCTCCACTGGCGCGACGACCGCAACCGCGGCGTCCTCCGCGACACGCCCTCCGGCGCCTCCTACCGCGGCGCCGAGCGGCCGCGCGCGGAGCAGGAACTTCCCGCCGACGGCGCGCCGGGGCCCGATGGCTGGGTGCCCGTCACGGGGACCTACCTCGCGCCCGCGGCCGCCACGCGCGTCATCGTCGAACTCGAGTTCCGCTGGGCGCCCAACGCCCGGGTCGAATGGGCGGAGGTCGCGCTGACTGAGACCACGCCGCCCCCGCCGCGGAAGGCCCGGCTGGCCGCGGTGCACTTCGTCCCGCGCGACGCCCGCACCCCCGAGGCCCGGCGGGAGGCCTTCGTGCCGCTGGTGGCGGAGGCCGCGCGCCAGCGGGCCGATTTCGTCGTCCTACCCGAGGTTGTCACCTACGGCTCCGGCTCCACCTACGTCGACGTGGCCGAGCCGATCCCGGGGCCCTCGACGCGGTTCTTCGGCGAACTCGCCCGCCGGCATAACCTTTACTTGGTCCCCGGCCTGGTGGAGCGCGACGGCCATCTCATCTACAACGTCGCGGTGCTGATCGGCCCGGACGGCGAGGTCGCGGGCAAGTACCGCAAGATCTGCCTGCCCCGCGGCGAGGTCGACGGTGGCTTCACGCCCGGTGAGGAATACCCCGTGTTCGCGACGCGCTTCGGCCGCGTGGGCCTGATGGTGTGCTACGATGGCTTCTTCCCGGAGATCGCGCGCGAGCTGGCCAACCGCGGCGCCGAGGTCATCGGCTTCCCCGTGATGGGCTGCAACCCGCTGCTGGCCGCCGCCCGCGCCGCGGAGAACCACGTCTTTGTCGTCAGCAGCACGCACACCGACGCCGCGCAGGATTGGATGGTCTCGGCAGTCTTCGGCCGCGACGGCCGCCGCCTGGCCGAGGCCCGCGACTGGGGCACGGTTGTCGTGGCCGAGGTCGACCTCGGCGCCCCGCTCCACTGGAACAGCCTGGGCGACTTCCGCGCCGAGCTGAACCGCCAACGCCCCTGAGCTTTTCCCTTCCGATGAAGAACCATCCCCGCCTGCGCCTGCTCCTGCTGCTGCTGCCCCTCGCGTCCCTGCTGCCCGCCGCCGCGCCCGCCCCGGGCGGCATCTCCGGCCGGGTGCAGAACGTCGTCACCGGGCAGTACCTCAACAACGTCCGCATCACCGTCGCCGGCACCGAGCGCGCCGCCTTCACCGACCAGACCGGCAGCTACCGCCTCGCCGCGCTGCCGCCGGGACCCGTCACGCTGGAGGCCTTCTACACCGGCCTCGATGCGCAGCGGGTGACCGTGACCGTGCGCGCCGGCGAGGTCGTCGAGCAGGACTTCGCCCTCACCAGCGCGGCCCGCTACGGCGGCGCCGGCGTGGTCCGCCTCGACGCCTTCACCGTGGCGACCGAGCGCGAGACGGACGGCGCCGCCATCGCGATCAACGAGCAGCGCTTCGCCCCGAACATCAAGACGGTGGTCGCGGCCGACTCGCTCGGGGACGTGATGGACGGCAACGTGGGCGAGTTCCTGAAATACCTCCCCGGCATCACCGCCGAGTACGACACCGAGTCCGGCGGCTCGGTCGCCTCCGTCGCCGTGCGCGGGTTCCCCACCTCGATGGCCGTGCTCTCGACGGACGGCCTCGAGATGGCCAACACCGGCAACCCCCAGGGCGCCTCGCGCGTGTTCCAGTTCAAGGAGGTCTCGATCAACAACATCTCCCGCCTCGAGGTGACCAAGGTCCCCACCCCGTCGACGCCCGCCGACTCGATGTCCGGCTCGATCGATATGGTGAGCAAGAGCGCCTTCGAGCGGAAGAGCGCGCAGCTGCGCTGGAGCGTGAGCCTCGCCGGCATCCACAACCGCCTCGGCCTGGAGAAGGAGCCGCACGTCTCGGACGAGCGCATCTACAAGGTGCGCCCGAGCGCCAGCTTCGACTACACCCTGCCCGTCAACCGCAACTTCGGCCTCGTCGTCACCGGCCAGGTGCAGGACCGCTTCGTCGAGCAGCAGCGCTCGACCAAGGGCTACGCCACCAGCGGCGCCGGGACCGGCGCCTCCGCGGAGCGCCCGTACCTGCAGTCGTACCAGGTCATCAGCGTCCCGCGCCTCACCGCCCGCCAGTCCGCCGCGCTTAAGGCCGACTGGCGCCCACACCCGAACGGCGTGCTCTCCCTCAGCCTCGAGCGCAGCCGCTTCATCGCCGACCGCTCGAACGCGTCGGTCAACTTCACCACCGGCACCAACGGCGCGCCGTCCGTCGCCGGCGGCGTCCCGCTGACCTTCGGGCCCGACTTCACCAACGGGGCCACCGGCCGCGGCGGCGTCGCCCTGATGGGCCTCGGCGCCTCCGTCGTGCAGCGCCTCGACACCAAGGCCGCCACCCTGCGCTACCGGTACGACGACGGCACGTGGCGCGTCGTGGCGGGCGCCGGCCAGTCGAACGCCGGTGGCGGCTATTTCGACACGTCGGAGGGCCGCTTCCGCACTCTCGGGATCGCGCTCACCAACCCCGTGCGCGTGAACCTCACCGGCATCAACACCCTCCGGCCGTACGGCTTCCAGGTGCTCGACAACGCCAACCGCGAGGTAGACTGGCGCGACCTCAGCCAGTACCGGCTCAACACCGCGCAATCCACGCCGCGGCCGATCCGGGACAGCCTGTCCAACGCGAAGGTCGACGTCCGCCGCGCGCTGCCGGCCCTGTCGTTCCCCGCCGCCGTGCAGGTCGGCGCGCTCTCGCGCGTGAAGGTGCGCGACGTCCGCCGCCAGAGCATCAACTGGACCTACCTCGGCCCCGACGGGAACGCGAACACCCCCGACTCGCCCGCCCCGTTCGGGATGCGCAACTACGTGAACCAGCCCGAGTTCTTCGGCCTGTCCTCCCTGCCCTTTGTCTCCCTGTACCGCGCGTGGGACGGCGCCGCGGCCAATCCGAACCTCTGGACGAAGACGCCCGCGCAGGTCGTGGCGGAGGAGCAGTTCCGCATCAACAACTCGGAGCGCCTCGAGGAGGGCGTGCAGGCGGGTTACGTGCAGGCCGAGTTCGGCCTTTTCCACAACCGGCTGCGGGTCGTGACCGGCGTGCGGCGCGAGCGGACCCGCGCCCAGGGCGAGGGCCCCCTCTTCACGCCGGACGCGGTCTGGCAGCGCACCGCGACGGGCGCGTACGCGCGCGCCGCGAACGGCGCCCTGATTCGCCGCCCAGAGGCCGGCACGACGGGTTCCCTGGAGGAGCTCCGCCTGACGCGCACCGACCGCGGCCTGAAGGCCGACCGGACCTACGCCGGCAATTACCCGAGCCTGCACGTCACCTGGAGCCTGCGCGAGGACCTACTGCTGCGCGCCGCCTACGCGCGCACCTACGGCCGGCCGGACTTCACCAACATCATCCCGAACGCCACGATCGACGAGAACGAGCTCAACGACAACGCGCCGGACCCGGAGGGCATCCCGGGCAACATCAACATCCGCAACACCGGCCTGCGCCCGTGGACGGCCGACAACTTCGACCTTTCGCTCGAGTACTACACCCCGCAGGGCGGCCTATTCAGCGCGGGCGCCTTCCGCAAGGACATCGCCGACTTCTTCGGCAACGTGGTGAAGCTGGCCACCGAGGCCGACCTCGCGCAGCTGGACCTCGACCCGCGCTACCGCGGCTGGCGCCTCACCACCACCTACAACCTGCCGGACGCCGCGCGCGTCTCGGGCATCGAGTTCAACGTCCGCCACTCGCTCGCGCCGCTCGGCGCTTGGGGCCGGCCCTTCCAGGCCTTCGCCAACGGGACCAAACTGAAGCTCGAGGGCGGGAAGGACGCCGAGTTCGGCAACTTTGTGCCCGAGAGCGCGAACTGGGGCCTCACCTACGCGCGGCGGCCCTTCACCGTGATGCTCAAGTGGAACTACCGCGGCACCCAGCGCCGCGGCGCGCAGCCCGCCTTCGGGCCCGAGGGCTACGAGTACGTGCGGCGCAAGGTGACCGTCGACCTGAACCTCGACTGGCAGCTGCGGCGCGAGCTGTTCGTCTACCTGAACGCGCAGAACGTGTTCGACCGCCCGGAGATCCTCGAGCGCCGCGGCTCCCTGACCCCGGCCTACGCGCGCCGCTACCAGGAGATGACGCACGGGGTGCAGCTCACCCTTGGCGTCAAGGGCTCGTTCTGAGGCGCGGCCCCCCCCGGGCGGCCACCCGGGGGAGTCCGCCCGCCCGCCCGGGTGGCGCCGCCGTTCCCCGGCAGGAACCGGCCGGGCGGGCTTTACGCGCGGGCCAACCTTGGTTTGATTCCCGCCGTTTCCCCGTCCGCCCCGTGCTTCCCCCCGCCGCCACCCTCGCGTCCCGCGCCCGCCTCCTGCTCGCCTCCCTCGCGGTGGCAGCCGCCGGCGCGGCCGAGGTGGACTTCAACCGCGACGTCCGGCCGATCCTTTCCGACAAGTGCTTCCACTGCCACGGCCCCGATGAGCAGGGCCGCAAGGCCAAGCTCCGCCTCGACACCCGCGAGGGCGCGCTGCGCGAGCGCGACGGCCAGCGCGTGATCCTCCCGGGCCGCGGCGCCGAGAGCGAACTGCTGCTCCGCGTCCTCAGCCCCCACGCCGACGAGGTGATGCCGCCCCCCGAGGCGAAAATCGGCCGGCTCACCCCGGCCGAGATCGACACGCTCCGCCGCTGGATCGACGCCGGCGCCCCCTACCAGGACCACTGGGCCTTCGTGCCCCCCGCGGCCCCCGCGCTGCCGCCGGCGGACCTCCTCGCCGGGCCCGCCCCGCGCAACGGCCTCGACCAGCTCGTGTTCGCCGCGCTACGCCGCCGTCAACTTGCGCCCCAGCCCGAGGCCGACCGCGCCACGCTGCTGCGGCGCGTCACCTTCGACCTCACCGGGCTCCCGCCCACGCCCGCGGAACTCGCCGCCTTTCTCGCCGACCCCGCGCCCGACGCCTACGCGCGCGCCGTCGATCGCCTCCTCGCCTCCCCCCGCTACGGGGAGCGGATGGCCGCCGATTGGCTCGACCTCGCCCGCTACGCCGACAGCTTCGGCTTCCAGGTCGACCGCGAGTGGGCGATGTGGCCTTGGCGCGACTGGGTGATCCAGGCCTTCAACCGGAACCTGCCCTGGGACCAGTTCGTGACGTGGCAGCTCGCCGGCGACCTGCTGCCCGGCGCCACCGAGGAGCAGCGCCTCGCCACCGCCTTCAACCGCCTCAACCCCCAGGAGAGCGAGGGCGGCTCGGTCGAGGAGGAGTACCGCGTCAACTACGTCAACGACCGCACCGCGACCTTCGGCACCGCCTTCCTCGGCCTGACCCTCGACTGCGCCCGGTGCCACGACCACAAGTTCGACCCGATCACCCAGAAGGACTACTATCAGTTCTTCGCCTTCTTCGACGACATCGACGAGGCCGGGCTGTACTCGTTCTTCACGCCGTCGATGCCGACGCCCGCGATGTGGCTGCAGGACGCCGGGGAGAAGGAGACCTACGCCGCCGCCACCGCCGCCGTCGCCCAAGCCGAGGCCGCGCTCGCCGCGGTCGCGCCGCGCCGCCGGGAGGCATTCACCGCCTGGCTCGCCGCCCACCCGGACAGCGCGGGCCTGCCCGGGGAGCTTGCCCGCTTCGACTTCGAGGAACGCCTCGACGCGCCGCCCGGGGCCAAGGCGCCCGTGACGAAGGCGATGGAGGCCGCCAAGCTCGGCCACTTCGCCAGCGCGATCGACGAGCGCCACGCCGCCAACACCCCCGCGGAAAACACCGCCACCCCCGGCCGCCACGGCCAGGGCCTCCGCCTCTCCGGCGACCACCCGGTCAACACCACCCTGGGCAACTTCCAACGGCACGAACCCTTCTCCGTCGCGCTCTGGCTGCAGGCCCCCGCGGCGCGGGAGCGGGCCGTGCTGATGCACCGCTCGCGGGCGTGGACCGACGCGGCCAGCCGCGGCTACGAACTGCTGATGAGCGACGGCCGGCTGCAGT
>Ga0315902_10010950_pt1 | contig 11965 bp, 9 predicted proteins | sample LakEriMetagenome_9_FD_203523 | JGI IMG/M metagenome (GOLD analysis project Ga0315902, IMG submission 203523) | Freshwater fungal communities from buoy surface, Lake Erie, Ohio, United States - Buoy 12 MA117 | ecosystem: Environmental > Aquatic > Freshwater > Lake > Lake biofilm | place: USA... | reverse complement strand
AGGCCCTCTCGCAGCTGCTGCAGGGGGGAAGCGGCGGAGGGTGAAATGCGGCGCGGCGCGACGCTGATCATCAGCACGGTGCCGACGATGAACATCTTGCTCAGCGCATTGACGACGAAGCAGAAGTCCTCGGTCGACACCGCGAGCAGCCCGCCGGCGACGGTGGGCCCGATCATGCGCCCCGCGTTCTGCATCAGCGCATTCATCGCGATCGCGCTCGGCAAATCTTCACGGGTGACCATCTCGGTGGTGAAGGTGAGCCGGATCGGGGTGTCGATGGCGTTGATGATGCCGGCGAGCAGTGCCATTGCAACCACATGCCAGATCTGGATCAGCCCGCTGTAGGCAAGCACGGCCAGTATCAGCGGCGGCAGTGCGGACAGGGCCTGGGTCAGCAGCAGCAGCCGGTAGCGGTCGAAGCGGTCGGCCCAGAGACCTGCGAAAGGTGCCAGCAGCAGGATCGCGATCTGGCCTGCGAAGCCGGTGATGCCCAGCAGCCAGGCGGATTCGCTCAGGCGATAGACCAGCCAGGCCATCGCGATCTGCTGCACCCAGTTGCCGATGATCGACAGCGTCTGGCCGCAGAAGAACAGCCGGTAGTTACGGTGACGCAGCGCGCGCAGGGTGTGGCTGAAATCCATCGGCGCGGCCGCGATCTGCGGCTATCCGCCCAACCTGACGAGCTGTGCCCGCATCTGTTCGAGGGTGGCCGAGAAGCGGGCAAGTCGTTCCTGCTCCTGGGCCACCACCTGAGGCGGCGCCTTGGCCACGAAATTCTGGTTGGCGAGCTTGGCCTGCGCCTTTGTGGTTTCCGCGTCAAGCCTGGCGATTTCCCTGGCCAGACGCTCACGCTCCGCGACAAGGTCAATCTCCACCTTCAGCATCAGCTTGAATCCGCCAACGATGGATACCGGTGCGTCGGCCTGCGGCAGCGCGGACACCACCTGCACCTCCGACAGTCGCGCCAGCGCGGCCAGGTAGGGCGACCAGGCGCCGACCCTCGCCGCATCACCCTCCACCAGCAGCGGCAGTTTCTGAGAGGGTGCGATGTTCATCTCGCCGCGCAGGTTGCGGCAGGCCGAGGTGAGCTGCTGCAGCAGTTCGATATCGGCTTCGGCGGCCGCGTCGATCCTTGCAGGCTCGGCCACCGGGTAATCCTGGAGCATGATGCTGGCACCGCTTCTGCCTGCGAGCGGTCCGACCTGCTGCCACAGTTCCTCGGTGATGAACGGAATCACCGGGTGGGCGAGGCGGAGGATGGTCTCGAGCACCCGGACCAGGGTACGGCGGGTGCCGCGCTGCTGCGCTTCGTCGCCTGCGGCAAGCTGGACCTTGGCGAGTTCGACATACCAGTCACAGTATTCGTCCCAGACCAGTCCGTAGATCGTGCGCGCCAGGTTGTCGAAGCGGTATTCGGTATAGGCCTGGGCGGCGGCGGCCTCCGCGCGCTGCAGGCGGCTCACCATCCAGCGGTCGGCGGTTGACAGCGTGGCCGGCGCGGCGGGGTCAAGGCCGCAGTCGCGACCTTCGCAGTTCATCAGCACGTAGCGCGTCGCGTTCCACAGCTTGTTGCAGAAGTTGCGGTAGCCCTCGCAGCGCTTCTGGTCGAACTTGATGTCGCGGCCCAGGCTGGCGAGGCTGGCGAAGGTGAAGCGCAGTGCGTCGGTGCCGTAGGCGGGGATCCCCTCGGGAAACTCGGCCCGGGTGCGTTTGGCGATGGCCTCGGCCTGCTTCGGGTTCATCAGGCCGGCGGTGCGCTTGGCGACCAGGGCATCGAGGTCGATGCCGTCGATCAGGTCAAGCGGGTCGAGCGTGTTGCCCTTGGACTTCGACATCTTCTGGCCCTCGGCATCGCGCACCAGGCCGTGAACGTAGACGTGGCGGAAGGGGACCTTCCCGGTCATGTACTTGGTGATCATCACCATGCGCGCGACCCAGAAGAAGATGATGTCGAAGCCGGTGACGAGCACCGAGGAGGGCAGGTAGAGGTCCAGCGCGGGATTGGACTTCTGCGGCCACTCCGGCGTCCAGTCCAGCGTCGAGAAGCACCACAGTTGCGACGAGAACCAGGTGTCAAGCACGTCGGCGTCGCGGGTGAGCGCCTTGCCCCCTGCGAGCGCCCGGGCCTCGGACTCGTCGTGGGCGACATAGACGTTGCCCGCGTCGTCATACCAGGCGGGCACGCGGTGGCCCCACCACAGCTGGCGCGAGATGCACCAGTCCTGGATATTGTTGAGCCAGTGGTTGTAGGTGTTGACCCACTGTTCGGGGAAAAACTTCACCTCGCCGCCGGCTACCGCCTCGAGGCCGAGCCGTGCCAGCGGTTCCATGCGCACGAACCACTGGCTGGTGAGCATCGGTTCGATCACCACGCCGCTGCGGTCGCCGCGCGGCACCACCATGCGATGTGGTTTTTCCGACTCGAGCAGGCCCTGCGCCCTGAGGTCGGCAACGATGCGCTCGCGGGCCGCATAGCGGTCCAGTCCGCGGTAGGCTTCCGGCGCCTGGTCGTTGAGTGCGGCCTCGAGGGTGAAGATGTTGATCTGCGGCAGGCCGTGGCGCTGGCCGACCTGGTAGTCGTTGAAATCGTGCGCCGGGGTGATTTTCACGCAGCCGGTGCCGAAGGCCTTGTCGACATACTCGTCGGCGATCACCGGGATGGTGCGGCCGGCAAGCGGCAGGATGACCTCACGGCCGATCAGGTGGCGGTAACGCTCGTCCTCCGGGTGCACTGCAACCGCCACGTCACCGAGCAGGGTTTCCGGCCGCGTTGTCGCCACGGTGAGGTGGCCGCTGCCGTCGGCGAGCGGGTAGCGGATCTGCCACAGCTTGCCGTCCTCCTCCTCCGCCTGCACCTCGAGGTCGGAGATTACGGTCTTGAGCACCGGGTCCCAGTTCGACAGGCGCACGCCGCGGTAGATCAGGCCGTCGCGGTAGAGCCTGACAAAGGTGTGACTGACCAGCTTCGCCAGCGGTTCGTCCATGGTGAAGCGTTCGCGCGACCAGTCGCAGGAGGCGCCCAGGCGCCGCATCTGCCGGGTGATGGTGGAGCCCGACTGCTCCTTCCAGGCCCAAACACGCTTCATGAAGGCGTCGCGGCCGAGCGCGTTGCGCGATTCGCCCTGCTGCTCGAGTTGCCGAGTCACCACCATCTCGGTGGCGATGCCGGCATGGTCGGTTCCGGGCTGCCAAAGGGTATTGCTGCCGCTCATCCGGTGGTAGCGGATGAGCCCGTCCATGATGGTCTGGTTGAAGGCGTGGCCCATGTGCAGCACGCCGGTGACATTGGGTGGCGGCAGCTGGATGCAGTAGGCGTCGGGTTTGGCCGGGTCGGAGCCGGCCTTGAAGTAACCCTGGCCTTCCCACTGTGCATACCAGCGCGACTCGATCGCGGCGGGCTCGAAGCTTTTCGGCAGTTCCATGGCGGGGGGGGGTGCGGGTGCTGCTGGAGGGACCGGCATTATACCGGAGGCCTGGGTAGCCACGCCGCCGCTGCGGCCCAGTTGCTCACGCAGCGTGGCCTCGACCGTGGCCTTCACCATTTCGGCGATACCCTCGCGCAATTCGCCGGCGACGCGTCCGAGGGCCTGCTCGAGTGCACTGCCGATCTCGGGCAGGTATCGCTGTTCGATGACCCGCGAGATCTGGTCGTTCAGGCCACGCTTGAGCCGCAGGTGCACCGCGTGCTCGATGTTCTGCGCCTGCACCCTGGAAACCACCGCGGCGTCAGAGACCCGGTCCGCTTGCTGCAATCCGCCTTCACGCACCACGTCGGTGAGCAGCGGTATGTCATCCTGCGGCGCTGCTGCCGCAGCGGCGCCCGGCGTACGGTGCCTGTTGAGCAGGGCGTCGGCGCGATTGAGTACCTGGTCGATGTCTCGGTCTGGCACCTGGTCTGACATGGGCGCTGCCTAGGCCGCGGAAAGATCGTGGGTGCGGATGTCGTAGCCGCGGTCGCGGTAGAACTTGTAGCGTTCCCGGGCCCGTTCACGATCCCGCTCGCCAGTGCTGACGATCTCGGCGAGGCGCTGGAAGCGGCTGAACGCCGCCGGCCATTCGTCGTGCAGGTTGATCAGCAGTTCGTCGTGGATCGGGTTGCCGAGGCTGGCGTCGATGATCACGGGCGTCACCGCGGCGAGGCGGTGATCGCGGTCGCAATGGGGCAGAAACCCGGTTGGCGGCAGGCTCCACAGGAGGCGGTCGAGCCGGGCCGAGGACTCCCCATCCGGGCAATACAGTGTCACCCGCAGCCCGTGCGCGCGGGCCTTGGCGGCAATGCGGCAAGCCGTGTGCAGGCGGTCCTCGACACGGGTGTAGAAATCGATCTGCGTCATGCCCGTCGGTATCCTAGCGCTGTGAATCCGCCCGCCTGAGCAGGAATTCAGTCAGCAGAGGCACCGGACGGCCCGTCGATCCCTTGTCCTTGCCGGATTTCCAGGCGGTACCGGCAACATCGAGATGGGCCCATTTATAGTTGCGGGTGAAACGGGACAGGAAACAGGCTGCAGTCACCGCACCCGCAGGTCGCCCGCCGATGTTGGCGAAATCGGCGAAATTGCTGCGCAGCTGGTCCTGGTATTCGTCGTGCAGTGGCAGATGCCAGGCGCGGTCGCCGGAGGCATCGCCGGCCTTCAGCACTTCCTGGGCCAGTGCCTCGTCGTTGGCGAACAGGCCGCTCACGACGTGGCCCAGGGCGATCACGCAGGCGCCGGTGAGCGTCGCGATGTCCACTACGGCGGCCGGGTGATAGCGCTCGGCGTAGGTGAGTGCGTCGCACAGGATCAGGCGGCCTTCGGCGTCGGTATTGAGGATCTCGACGGTCTGGCCGGACATGCTGCTGACGATGTCCCCGGGCTTGGTGGCGCGCCCGCCGGGCATGTTCTCGGTGGCCGGGATGATGCCGACGACGTTGAGCGGCAGTTTCATCTGCGCCAGGGCCTTGAATGTGCCAAGCACGCTGCCGGCTCCGCTCATGTCGAACTTCATCTCGTCCATTTCCGCCGCGGGTTTGAGCGAAATGCCGCCGGTGTCAAAGGTGACGCCCTTGCCGACCAGCACAACCGGCTTCTGGTTTTTGGGCCCGCCCCAGTGCTCGAGCACGATCAGTTTCGGCGGCTGGCGGCTGCCGGCGGCGACCGAGAGCAGGGTGTTCATGCCGAGCTTCTCCATGTCGGCCCGCTCCAGTACTTTCAGCTTCAGGCCGTGCTCACGAGCCATCTTGCGCGCTTGCTGCGCCAGGAAGGTTGGCGTGCAGACATTGCCGGGCAGGTTGCCAAGGTCGCGAGCAACATCCACGCCGCTGGCGAGCGCCCGCCCCCGCGCCAGCCCCTTCGCTGCCGTTTTCAGGTCCGCTTTCGCCACCGTGAAGGTGACCCGCCGCAGGCGCAGCGCGGGCGCGGGTGCCTTGCTTTTCATGCTGCTGAACCTGTAGGCCGCCTCTCCGGTGATGCGCACCGCCTGCATGACCCGCGAGCCGGCATCACAGCCGTCAATGGCGATTTCGCCCAGATGCATGACGGCATCGGCCGCGGCAGTGCCGCAGAGCGCTTCGGCGGCGGCGGCGACCGCGCGCCTGTAGGCTTTTTCGCCAAACCCGTCGCGTTCCCCCAGGCCGACCAGCAGCACCCGGGCGCAGTCGAGGTTCGCCACGTCGTGCAGAATCAGTGTGGAGCCGAGGCGGCCGTCCATATCGCCGCGGGCGATGATGCGGCTGATGCGGCCTGCCGAGCGCTTGTCAAGGCTGGCAGCAGACGCGCTCAGTTTTTTTCCGGTGAAGACGCCGACCACGCAGCAGTCGGTGGCGGCAAGGCCGGGATCGAGGGCTTTTGTGCTAAATTCCATGTCGTTTTTCTCCTGTGTGCCGGGTTGATCCGGCGCCCGGTGTGCTGTCCAACAAGGCTTGCAGCAGCAAAGTCCGCGGCAACATAGCGTGTAGTCACCAAGCGTGCAGCAACAAGCCGTCCAACAATCTACCCGCCCCTGGCACGGCGGCGCACCTGATGTGCGCCGGGGCAGGCCCTGTCGAGAACTGCACCTTGCGCTGCATGTCCGGACTTGATGGTTGTGCTCGGTAATACGGGCCGGATTCAACTGGACTGGATTGGCCAGGCCGGGTCTCACCGAGCCTGATTTCAGGGCCTGGTGCCGGCTCGTATCCGGGCCTGGCGGCACCTTCGGACCTGCAGCTCAAGCAAGGCGTTTGATTATCTTCGTGTTGTTTGCAAAAAGCAAAATCCGGGCATGATCTTCCGTGCTTCGCTGCTGCGTGAGCTGGCCACCTCTGCGGCCGCGATTTTCCTGGTGCTGCTCGGCATATCGGTGACTACCCAGCTGGTGCGCCTGCTCGGACAGGCGGCCGGCGGCCAGATCAGCTCGACCGGGGTGGTTGCCCTGCTCGGATTCACCCTGGTCGGTTACCTGCCGGTCCTGCTCTCGCTGACGCTGTTCATCGCCGTGCTGATGACCCTCACCCGAAGCTACCGCGATTCGGAGATGGTGGTCTGGTTCTCCTGCGGACAGGGGCTCACGCGCTGGATACATCCCGTGCTGTCGTTCGCGGCGCCAGCGGTGCTTGTGATTGCCCTGCTCTCGCTGCTGCTCTCGCCCTGGGCCGTGGGCAAGGCCGAGGATTTCCGCCGGCAGATGGACAGCCGTGACGACGTGGCGCAGGTGACCCCGGGGGTCTTTCACGAGTCGCGACGTGCCGACCGGGTTTACCTGGTGGAAGAGGTCAGCGGGCAGAGCAACCTGGTAGCGAACGTCTTCGTCAGTTCCACCCAGGACGGCAAGCTGGGCGTGATGGTGGCACGCACCGGTTTCAGGGAAACTGCCGCCAACGGCGACCGTTTTCTGGTCCTGCAGCAGGGCCGTCGCTATGAGGGCGAGCCCGGTTCGCCGGAATACAAGGTGTTCGAGTTCGAGCGCTATGCGATGCGCATCGAAGTGGCCGATGCCGTCGAGCGGGCGCCCACCACCAAGACCATGACCACCCTCGAGCTGCTGCAGGATCCCCTGCCGCGCAACCTCGGCGAGCTGTCCTGGCGCATCGGACTCCCGCTAAGTGCGCTGCTGCTCAGCCTGCTCGCCATTCCGCTGTCATTCGTCAATCCCCGCGCCGGGCGCTCGATGAACATCGTGATCGCCATCCTGGCCTACATGATCTACAGCAACATGCTGTCGATCCTGCAGGCGGCGATCGCCCAGGAGCGCATGCCGGCATTTGCAGGCATGTGTCTTGTGCACGCCGGCATGCTGCTCGTAATGGTACTGATGTTCTACCGCCGCCTGTCGCTGTTCTCGCTGTGGAGACTGTTGCGATGAGGACGCTGCGCGCCTATCTCGCTCGCGAGATTGCGGTCGCGACCGCGCTGGTCTTTGCCGCGCTGCTGCTGCTGTTTGCGTTCTTTGACCTGGTCGAGCAGATGAAGGATCTCGGCCGCGGCACTTACCGGCTGCGTCACATCCTGCTGCATGTCGCGCTGTCAGCGCCGAATCATGTCTACGAACTGTTCCCGATCGCGGCCCTGATCGGCACGCTGTTCGCCCTCGCGCAGCTGGTAGCCAGTTCGGAATACACCGTGATGCGTGCCTCCGGCGTGTCATTGCGTGACATGGTGCGGTCGGTTGCGATGGTGGGTGCGGTGTTTGGCGCGATGACCCTATCCGTCGGTGAATTCGTCGCCCCCGCGGCCGAGCAGTTTGCCCAGCGCATGCGCACCCAGGCCGTGTCCGGCATCGTTGCCCAGGAGTTCCGTTCCGGGCTCTGGATCAAGGACGGCACGGCCTTCGTCAACGTCACCGAGGTGACCCCCGAGGCCTCCCTGCGCGGGGTAAGAATTTACCAATTCGACAGCGCCTACCGCCTGCATTCGCTCAGCTTCGCCGAATCTGCCGAATACCAGGGCAACAACCGCTGGTTGCTGGCCAATGTGGCGAGTACCGCCTTCGAGGGGCAGGCTACCCGCACCGGTCGGCGAGATTTTCAGGTCTGGCAGTCCGTGCTCGAGCCTTCATTGCTCAGCGTGCTCCTGGTCAAGCCGGAAAAAATGTCGGCCTGGAGCCTTTATTCATACGCGCAGCACCTGAAGGAAAACCGGCAGAAGGCCCTGCGCTATGAAATCGCGCTGTGGACCAAGCTGCTCTATCCGCTCGCGGTGGTGGTGATGATGTTGTTGGCACTGCCGTTTGCCTACGTTCAGAACCGGCAGGGCGGTGTCGGCGCCAAGGTGTTTGCGGGCATCATGATCGGACTCGGCTTCCATTTCCTGAACCGGCTGTTTGGCCATCTCGGACTGCTCAACGACTGGATGCCCCTGGCCAGTGCCGTGGCGCCAACGTTGATATTCCTGAGCCTGGCGATTGTGATGATGTGGTGGCAGGAACGGCGTTGACAGCACCCTGTGGGGCATCAGCAGGAGGTTCATGGGCATCGGCCCCGCGTGTGCAGGCCGCCGGCCCTCCGGTAAGCCGCCGACAGATGCTGCGGGGAGAGCCCATCGGTCGTGCCTGAGCGTGCTGCTGCGCCGTCGGGCTTGCCCGGGGTGCTGCAGCGTTCGGGCCTTCAGCCGCCGGCGGTGGTTACGATCCGGGTGCCACAGAGCCGGTCGTGCATGAACTGCCGGTCGCGGTCAAACAGTGCCCACAGCACCGTGATACCGCCTGCCCCATAGCCAATGCCGGCGAGGAACAGGCGCCACAAGGCGGTAGCCGCACTCAGGCGTCGTCCATCTCGGGTCTCCAGCCGGAGGCGCCAGGTTTTCATCGGCAGGGTCTGTCCGCTGCGCAGCCACTGGCTCAGGAAGTAGGCAGAACAGAGCATCAGCAGGCTGGTCTGGGTGAGCATGCGGGTATATCCGGTGCCGAGAGCCTCGGCGGTCACTGTGGCAACGCCGCCGGAGAGCAGTACGACTGCGGTCAGCAGCAACGCCTCATAGACCAGGCTCAACAGGCGTCGCAGGAGGGTGGCGGAAGGCGCTGGTGCCGGTAGTCCGGCCGTGCTCACGGGCGCTCTGCCGAAGCTGCTGCGCCAGGGGGCGAAGTCAGCGGATCACCCACCGGAGGATCAAACTGGGTGCTGGGCTGGGCCAGGGACTTGCGGTAGGCTTCCCACTGCTTTGCCATCTCGCGGCGCTGTCCGGGGTTGAGCTTCTTGATGTCCTGATAGCGTTCTCGCGCTTCCTTGCGCTGGGTAGGCGTGAGCGCCGCCCATTCCTTCATCCGCAGCTGCAGGCGCTCCTGTTCCGCCACCTTCATTTTCGGGTATCGGTTGGCGATCGTGACCCATTTCTTGCGTTGAACGGCATCCATGTCACCCCACTCTGCAGCGAGGGGTGCAAGCACCTGCTGTTGCGGTGGCGAGAGTTCGGTCCAGGACGGACGGACCGGCTTTTCGGCCTGCCTTGAAGGCGATGCTGAAAATGCGGGCAGCGCGAGGCAGAGCCAGCAGATCAGCGCTGCTGCCGCTTTAGCCATGAATCGAAGCCCTGGTCGAGGTAGGCATCGATCGGCAGGTCGTCGGTGAGCAAGCGCGCGTCGATGTCCGCGATCTCGCCCTCCATGCCTGTACCGCCCTGCCAATAGATGATGCCTGCAAGCCCCAGCAGCAGCACTGCCAGGGGAAGTGCGTAGCTCAGACCGCGGGGGTTGATCCTGGTCGAACCGGCTGCATGAGCGCCGGCCGCGGCAAGCCGAGTCGCCGGTGCCTGACGATACAGATCCAGGGCACGATGCCTTGCCGCGGTAAGGCCGGCCATGGTTTCGCGGTCGAGTTCACGGCTGCCCCGTTCCAGCTCCTGGACAATTTTGCGCGCGAAATCCTGTTCACCGCCGTTCATAGCTCAATGCCCTGTTGTTTAAGCAATGTCGCCAAAGCATGTGTGGCCCGGGAGCAGTGCGTTTTGACACTGCCCTCCGAACATCCCATGACTTTAGCAGTCTCGGCGACATCAAGTTCCTCCCAGTAACGCAGCATGAAGGCCTGGCGTTGACGGACTGGCAAGGTTTCAATGGCTTTTTCAATAAAATCAAGGACTTGTTTTTGTTCGAACTGCTCTGCGGGGCGACTGGCGAGCTTGGATTCGCGGTCCGCCACAAGGCTGTCCAGGGGGTCGACGTCCTCCTCCTGGTCCGCACCGAAAAGGCTGCCCAGCGGAGTAAGCCAGGCGTTGCGTACTTTTTGGCGTCGAAAGTGGTCCCGGATCGCGTTTTGGAGTATCCGCTGGAAAAGCATCGGGAATTCTTCTGCCGGTCTGGCCGAATACTTGTCGGAGAGTTTGAACATCGCCTCCTGCACGATGTCCAGGGCCACGTGTTCATCCCTGACAGAAAAAACCGTTTGCTTGAACGCCCGGCGCTCAATGTCCGCAAGGAAATCCGAGAGTTCCTTGTAGGTGGCCAGTTGAATCGCCTTTTTTCTGTGGTTATCGCTTGTAATGACCGCTGAGTGCGGTGGTGGCGCTGGTGGGCGCACCCCGGTGCAATGTCCGGTCAAGGTGGCCGCATCTTAGCAAAACATCCGCGCCAGGCAAGCCGTGAAGGGGTGCTGCAGGGGCTATCCCGCTGTTTCCTCTGAGAATTCACTTGACCTGACTGGTGCCGCCCCGGTAATGTTTCTGGTTTCCTTTTTGCAACAGTCCCTTTCGAAGCCTTCCAGCCCGCAGGGCACACAATCATGCTATTGACCGGCGCCGAAATCGTAGTGCGTTGTCTTCAGGAGGAAGGGGTCGAGCACGTCTTCGGGTATCCGGGCGGTGCGGTGCTCTTCCTCTACGACGAGATTTTCAAGCAGGACAGGATCAAGCACGTCCTGGTTCGCCACGAGCAGGCGGCGGTCCACGCGGCCGATGCCTACGCGCGCTCGACCGACAAGGTCGGCGTGGCCCTGGTTACATCCGGCCCCGGCGTGACCAATGCCGTGACAGGCATTGCGACCGCATTCATGGATTCGATCCCGATGGTGATCATCACCGGACAGGTTCCGACCTATGCCATCGGCGAGGACGCCTTCCAGGAATGCGACACGGTCGGCATCACCAGGCCTTGCGTCAAGCACAACTTCCTGGTCAAGGACATCAAGGACCTCGCGGTTACCATCAAGAAGGCCTTTTTCATCGCCTCGACCGGACGCCCAGGCCCTGTTGTGGTGGACATTCCCAAGGACATCACCAACATCAAGGCTGAGTTCGAGTATCCGAAGACGATCTCGATGCGCTCCTACAGCCCGGTCAACAAGGGACATACCGGCCAGATCAAGAAGGCGGCCAAACTGCTGCTGGAAGCGAAGCGGCCCATGATTTACACCGGCGGCGGCGTGATCCTCGGTGACGCCTCCGCCGAGCTCGCGCAGCTCGTGCGCGCGCTTGGTTACCCTTGCACCAGCACGCTGATGGGGCTGGGGGGGTATCCCGCAACCGACCCGCAGTTCCTCGGCATGCTCGGCATGCACGGCACCTATGAGGCCAATATGGCCATGCAGCATTGCGATGTGCTGCTTGCCGTGGGGGCGCGCTTCGATGACCGCGTGATCGGAAACCCCAAGCACTTTACCGAAGAGCCCCGCCAGATCATCCATATCGATATCGACCCCGCCTCGATTTCCAAGCGGGTCAAGGTCGACGTCCCGGTAGTCGGCAACGTGCGCGACGTGCTGAGAGAGCTGGTCCGCCAGGTTGAGCCGGTCCGTGCCGGCTCCGACAAGGCGGCGTTGAAACAGTGGTGGGACCAGATCGCACAGTGGCGCAGCCGAGACTGCCTGAAATACGACCGATCCAGCGCGATCATCAAGCCGCAATACGTTGTAGAAACGCTCTACAAGGTCACCAAGGGCGAAGCGTTTGTCACATCCGACGTTGGCCAGCATCAGATGTGGGCTGCCCAGTTCTACAAGTTCGACAAGCCGCGCCGCTGGATCAACTCTGGCGGACTGGGCACCATGGGCGTTGGCCTGCCCTATGCGATGGGGGTGCAG
>Ga0315902_10010949_pt1 | contig 11966 bp, 8 predicted proteins | sample LakEriMetagenome_9_FD_203523 | JGI IMG/M metagenome (GOLD analysis project Ga0315902, IMG submission 203523) | Freshwater fungal communities from buoy surface, Lake Erie, Ohio, United States - Buoy 12 MA117 | ecosystem: Environmental > Aquatic > Freshwater > Lake > Lake biofilm | place: USA... | reverse complement strand
TTGATTTCTTCAACCAACCGTCCGGGTAGCTTAACGCGTAAAATTGCACTCATATATAAAGATGCCCTGGAGTCGAAATCGGTTAGCCCCTCCTTTTTGGATTTAGCCGATCTCCCCTCCGCTTTTCTAAACGCACAGATGTATGACAAGCCTAGGCCCGATTTTACCCTCAGTCTTCAGGAGTCACATTTCAATTCTGCCGAGAAATTCATTTTCATACTGCCCGAGTACAACGGCAGCTATCCGGGTGTGCTGAAACTATTGGTTGACGGGCTCGAATCGCGCCGTTGTTTTGAAGGAAAGAAAGCAGCCTTACTGGGCGTTTCAACCGGCCGCGCCGGGAACCTGAGGGGGATGGATCACTTTTCCGGCGTTTTGCACTACATGGGTGTAACGGTCATGCCCAAATTAATTGCAGTGTCGCACGCCGATATGCACATTAGCCCAGCTGGTCAGGCGGATGAAAAATTAAGTGCGCTGATTCAGAACCATTGTCAACAGTTCCTGGAGTACTGAGGGCTATTTAAAGGTGTACCGGACTGAGAGGGCGACATCACTACCCCAAAAGTTCTGTACCCCTACCAGATTGATGGCAGGTTTCCAGTCAACGGATAGGTTCAAGGGGATTTTGTCAAATGTGTATTCCAACCCCAGTTGCCCATCAATCCCAATTACGGTGGTCCTTCCATCGAAATCCTCATCGCGCCACCAGGGGTGAGTTGATCGGTCCCAAAATCCGATGTGGCCACCTCCGCCAATGAAAAAATTAAAGCCAGGTTCGTCAAAAACGGCTGTATTCACTGTGTAGAGCCCCGTGATGTTGGTTCCTCTCCATCGGGTATATAGAATACCCTCAAGTGCACCCTTCGTGTTTAAAAAATGCCTGACACTGATACCGGCTCCACCGTTCAATCGTAAACCGAGTGCAGTGCGGTAATTGTTTTGTGCCTTCAGGCAAAGAGCGGAGGAAAGTATAAGGCCAATGCTCAATAAGGCAGATCGTCGAAACATGCCTGCAAAGCTAAGTGCAATCACCAATTAAATTGGATAAGAATAAACCTTGATTTTCCTCATGACCGACTTGATTTACAGCGTTTTTCGATGGAGAAACGCCCTGGTGTCCCCATTTTTCCTTTTAGAAATTATTTGCTTCCTTTGCCTTTCAATCAACCCGTAAAACGCAGGCGTACATTATGATTAAGAAACTCCTTGGTGTTCTGCTGATTCTTTCCGTTGCACTCAATTTTGGAATCGCCCAGGACAAGGCCGTGAAAGTTCCTAAAAGCAAGACGGTAAAGGCTGACAAGCAATTTAATATCGGTCAGTATTATACGGCCTCCACGCTGTACAAAAAGGCCTACACCCGGTTCAAGAAAAACGAATACAAGAGCGTTGCTGCCTTTAAAGCCGGAGAATGTGCCCGCATGATGGGTAACCACCTCGAGGCTGAGGACTGGTACGGAAAGGCAGTCGCTGCGAAATACAAGGCTCCTATCGGTGTATTGCGATATGCAGATGCGCTCAAAGGAAACGGCAAGTACGACGAGGCGATTGCCCAGTACAATGCCTACAAAGCACTGAATCCTGAAGATAACTCAGTGAACGCGGCCATTGCGGCAACAACCCAGGCCCAGGCATGGAAAGACAAGCCTACGCGTCATCGCGTAGACAATATGTCCGCCCTGAACACCAAGTATTACGAATTCGCCGTGTGTGAGAATCCAGCAGTCAAGAACAGTTTGGTGTTTTCATCTTCCCGTGAAGAGGCGAACGGTAAGGACCGTGACAAGTGGTATGGTGAGAAGTTCTTTGACCTTTTCCAGGCCGCCATGGATAACAATGGCAAATGGAGCATTCCAACCGCCATTCCTGGACCGGCAAACTCCGAGTACAGCGATGGTGCAGCCTGTTTTGATGCAAGCGGCAAGGTGATGTATTACACCACCTGTCCCAACAGCCGTGACAAGAATACACAGTGCAAAATCGTCATGACCACAATGACCGATGGGAAGTGGAGTGATCCAATTGATTTGCCTTTTAACAGCGAATCGTACACCTGTGGTCATCCATGTCTGTCGCCCGACGGGAATTCTATGTACTTCTCCTCGGATATGCCGGGTGGACAAGGTGGCAAAGACATCTGGGTTTCGGCTTGGAACGGTTCGAGTTGGGGTACTCCAACCAACCTTGGGTCGAATGTGAACTCTAGTGGCGATGAATTATTCCCCACCATGGGAAAGAACGGTAAGCTCTATTTGGCATCCAATGGACGGTCTGGAATGGGTGGTCTTGATATGTTCCATGCATCTTACGAAGGCGGCACATGGACTGAAGCGGCCAACATGAAGTCGCCCATGAATTCATCTGCGGATGATTTCGGTCTGATTTGGAACTCTGAGTCAACCGGATACTTCACTTCCAACCGTGACGGAGGTAAGGGTATGGATGATGTTTACTCTTTCATTGTTCCGCCATTGAAGCTGAATGTAGGTGGTCGTGTGTATGATACAGACACCAAGGAGAGCCTTGAAGGTGCTGCTGTTGAACTCTTCGGTTCTGATGGTACTTCGCTGAGCGTTCAGACCGGTAGCGATGGTATGTATCGTTATGAGCTGAAGGCGAACGTGAAGTACAAGCTCTCTGCATCATTCACCGGTTATTTGACCAAATTCCACGAATTGTCGACTGTGGGCCTTGAAGAAGACGAAGACTTCACCAAAGACTTTGACTTCCCGCTGAAGTCTACATCCAAGCCGATTACCGTTCCGGAAATTTTCTACGACCTCGACAAGTCTACGCTACGTGCAGAATCCAAGAAAGCATTGGATGGTTTGATTCAGACCCTCAACGAGAACCCCACCATCACCATCAAGTTGACCGCACACACCGATTACCGTGCTGAAGATGCATACAACCAGAAACTGTCTGATCGTCGTGCCAAGAGTGTAATGGACTACCTGATTGCCAATGGTGTTCCAGCCGATCGCTTAACATCTGAAGGTAAGGGCGAAACCCAGGCTAAATCGGTTGAGAACGACGAGGAGTATGCTCCATTTAAAACCGGCGATGTACTTACGAAGGAGTTCATTGATGCACTTGCTAGTGAAGAAGACAAAGAGAAGGCACACCAGTACAACCGCCGCACTGAGTTTGAAGTGACGGGTACCACTTACGTTCCCAAGAACTGATTTTCTTTCCATCCGAACATCACCAAAGGGCGGTCCGCAAGGCCGCCCTTCGTGTATCTTTGCAGCTCAGATTTATACCTATGTCCGGTCTCAACTCATCCCATCGGTATTCCGCGCGCGGAGTATCAGCCACCAAGGATGAAGTGCATGCCGCAATTCGGACGGTAGATAAAGGGATTTATCCTAAGGCATTTTGCAAAATCGTGCCCGATCACCTCGGATTGGATCCGGAATGGTGCAACATTATGCATGCCGACGGTGCCGGTACAAAGAGCAGTTTGGCTTACATGTACTGGCGCGAAACGGGTGATTTGGGCGTCTGGAAGGGGATTGCGCAAGACGCATTGGTGATGAACATCGATGACCTGTTGTGTGTTGGTGCGACAGATCGCATTTTGCTATCCTCCACCATAGGACGGAACAAGCGCTTAGTGCCCGGTGAAGTCATTGCGGCAATTATCTCCGGTACAGAGGAACTGGTTGAGGAGTTACGAGGCCATGGAATCGGAATTCATACGACAGGTGGTGAGACTGCAGATGTTGGCGATTTGGTAAGAACCATTATTGTGGATAGTACCGTTACTTGCCGAATGCCCCGGAAGGATGTAATTGACAATGCGCGAATCGAGGCAGGAGATGTGATTGTGGGGCTCTCTTCGTCCGGCCAGTCAGTTTATGAGCAGGCTTTCAACGGGGGCATGGGCAGCAATGGTTTAACCTCTGCCCGTCACGACGTTTTTTCCAAAGTTCTTGCAGAACGATATCCCGAATCTTACGACCAGGGAATTGATGATTCGCTGGTTTACACAGGTGCCATGAAGCTGACCGACGCCGTACATGGAGTGCTGTGTGATGCCGGAAAACTTGTGCTTTCTCCAACAAGAACCTATGCTCCGGTTCTCAAGGCGATCCTTGATCGCTTCCGGAGTTCCGTGCATGGCATTGTTCATTGCAGTGGTGGAGGGCAGACCAAGGTTTTGCATTTCACCGAAAATCTCCATATCATTAAAGACAACTTATTTGACACGCCTGTGCTGTTTCGGATGATTCAGGATCAATCAGGTACCGAATGGAAAGAAATGTATCAGGTCTTTAATATGGGCCACCGCATGGAATTGTATGTGCCTGAAGCCATCGCTGATGAGCTGGTCGGAATATCAACGCACTTCGGAATTGAAGCCCGTATTGTGGGCAGGGTTGAGTCTCCTGCTGCTCAGCGTTTAACTATTCGTTCAATGCACGGTGAGTTTACCTGGTAACTGCGATGTCGGCGGATTCACTTATTATTAGATTAGAGGGGATTGAGTCCCGCTTTCACGACATCGGGGTTCAACTGTCCGATCCACAGGTTATCGGCGATCAGAAGCGCTTTATGCAACTCAATAAATCCTACCGGGAACTGGAGGATGTTGTTGAGGCCACACGTTCATATAAAGGGGTTGTGGCACGAATTGCCGAGGCCAGGGATGTACTCGCGAACGATAAGGATGAAGACTTCAGAGCATTGGCAAAGGCTGAATTGGAAGAACTGGAGCCGGAGCGTGAGAAGTTGGAAGAACACATACAGTTTCTGCTAATTCCTCAGGACCCCGAGGATAGCCGCAATGCGATAGTTGAGATTCGTGCGGGAACAGGAGGGGATGAGGCCAGTATTTTTGCCGGCGATCTGTTCAGGATGTATCAGCGGTATTGTGAAGCTCGCGGATGGAAGACCGATGTTGTTGATTTCAATGATGGCAATACCGGCGGATACAAAGAGGTTGTGATGGAGGTGAAAGGCGCGGGTGCATATGGTGTGTTGAAGTACGAAAGTGGGGTTCATCGCGTGCAACGTGTTCCCGATACGGAAACGCAGGGGCGTATTCACACCTCTGCGGCAACCGTGGTTGTATTACCCGAAGCCGATGAATTCGACGGTGTGGAAATCAATCCTGCAGATCTTGAATTCCAGACTGCCAGGTCAAGCGGTGCGGGTGGCCAGAATGTAAATAAGGTCGAGACCAAGGTGCAATTGACCCATAAGCCCTCGGGCATTATGATTACCTGCCAGGTGGCGCGCTCTCAGCATGCCAACCGTGATATGGCTTTGCAAATGCTCCGCTCCAAGTTGTATGAAATCGAATACACGAAGCGGATGGAAGAGGTTTCCCGTAAGCGGAAAACCATGGTCAGTACGGGTGACCGCTCGGCTAAAATCAGGACGTACAATTATCCCCAAAGCCGGGTGACAGATCACCGCATTGGTCATACATCACACAATCTTTCTGCCGTTGTGAACGGTGATATCCAGGAGTTCATCGATGCCCTTCAATTAGCGGAAAATGCTGAGAAACTGAAAGCCGAGAACAACGTAGGTGAATGATATGGATTCCATGAATAGAAATACACTCTTTCAGAACATCCTTCGTAAGCGCAGTTTTTTATGCATCGGTTTGGATTCGGACCCTCTTCGCCTGCCCGAACATCTTCTTGACGACGAAGATCCTTTGTATTCGTTCAACCGCGCAATCATAGAGGCTACCCATGATCTTTGTGTAGCCTATAAGCCCAACCTGGCTTTTTATGAAGCCTCCGGAGCCAAAGGCTGGACCAGTCTTGAGCGCAGCATGGCAATCGTTCCACGAGATGTATTTACCATCGCTGATGCAAAGCGGGGTGATATCGGTAATACATCGCAGTTGTATGCCAGGGCTTTTTTCGAAAACATGGATTTTGATGCGGTGACAGTCGCACCATATATGGGACATGATTCCGTTAAACCCTTTATCGGGTTTCCCGGTAAATGGGTGGTGTTACTTGCACTCACCAGCAATCCGGGTGCGCATGATTTTCAACTTAGTAAGGATGCTGATGGTATCCCGCTCTTTGAGCGTGTTATGCGAGAGGCCATGGAGTGGGCAGGCCCTGACGAACTGATGTTTGTGTGTGGAGCCACACGTTCCGAACAATTCAGTCATCTGCGTCAGATTGCCCCTGATCATTTTTTCCTTGTACCTGGTGTTGGCGCACAAGGCGGCGATTTAGCTGCTGTTGCACGCACGGGTATGAATGCGCAATGTGGCTTACTTGTCAACTCTTCACGTCAAATCCTGTATGCCTCATCCGGTCGTGATTTTGCTGAGGCTGCACGTGCAGAAGCGACTAAAGTGAGGGACGAAATGGATAGTCTCTTGGCTGAGCGTGGCTGGTGATTTTTTCTGTTTGTAGTCGGATGTAAACGCTTTTTACCACGTACTCGGGTATCATGATGTTTCCTTTGCACTCATGCGCAAGGAGCGGATTCGAAATCTAGTGGTGACGTACTTTACATGTACCCGATCAGAGCGCAATGCATCCTGGATATTAATTGCCGCCATACTGTCGCTCCAAGCCTGGCGCGAATTCCGTACTGGCCAGCATCCATCCGGACCGGGACTCTCCGAGGCTGTTCTTGAAACTGCTTACCAGTCGGCTGCTTTCAATAATCCGAACCCAAAGCATCCTGCGAAGGTGTACAGGAAATGGGAGGAGCTGAAAACTGCACTCCAACCTTTCGATCCCAATTCGCTCGATGCACACGCATTCGTTGACTTAGGTCTAAGTGAAAGACAAGCCGAGTCCCTAATTCGCTACAGGGAGTTGAGAGGCGGATTCCGGTCGAAGGAGGATGTCAGGAAGGTCAGGGTGCTCGATTCTGCTTTATTTGCCCGGTGGTCACCATTTATTTCCTTGCCAGAGTATTCTCCTCGTGCGAGCACCGGCAGGCCTCATGGGTCAGTTCCATCTCGAGCCCAGCGTACACTCGTCATCGACCTCAACCGCGCCGATACCAACGACCTTATGGACCTTCCCTTGATTGGTTCCGGCAGGGCTCGGGCAATTTATCGCTACAGGGAGCGCCTGGGTGGCTTTCACGACCTGTCGCAGCTCAATGAAATCAGAGCGCTTCCTGACAGTGTAATCAGTGCTATTTTGCCTTTTGTCGGTATAGCAACACCTATTTACCGCAAATTACAGATCAATCATGCACCCGTGGACAGCCTGGTTCACCCTTACTGCCCAAAACCCTTGGCACGGATGGTTGTTGCTTACAGAGAGCAGCACGGACTTTACAATGGCTTAACAGACCTGTCGGTTTTGCCCTTGTCCGACGCTGAAATACTGCGTAAACTTGCACCTTATTTATCTTTTGATTCCCACTGACAGCCATGGAGTTTTCCCCTACCGAGAACCAGGAACTGATTGCACAAACGGTTCGTGATTTTGCACAACGTTCCATCCGGCCACAATTCATGGAGTGGGATGAAGCGCAGATTTTTCCTGTTGATGTTTTCAAACAGTTGGGTGAACTCGGCTTGATGGGTGTGCTCGTTCCGGAACAGTACGGTGGTGCTGGCCTGGGTTATTTTGAATACGTCACAGCGATACAGGAATTGGCCCGCGTTTGCGGATCAGTGGGATTATCCATGGCCGCACACAACTCCTTGTGCACGGGACATATTCTGATGTTTGGTAATGAAGATCAGAAGAAGCGCTACCTTCCCAAGCTTGCTTCTGCTGAGTGGATAGGTGCCTGGGGGCTGACTGAAGCCAATACAGGGTCAGACGCCATGCGAATGCGTTGCGTAGCCCGTCAGGATGGTGACCACTGGATTCTTAACGGTGCAAAAAATTGGATTACCCACGGCATTTCTGGAGATGTCGCCGTAGTACTGGCCCGCACTGGTGAGCTTCTGGATTCACATGGCATAACGGCATTCATCGTTGAGCGTAATACTCCAGGATTCAAAGCAGGAAAAAAGGAGAACAAGTTGGGTATGCGTGCCTCTGAAACCGCCGAAATGATCTTTGAAGATTGCAGAATTCACAAAGATCAGATACTCGGAAAGGTTGGGGATGGTTTTGTTCAGGCGATGAAAATCCTGGACGGTGGACGTATTTCCATTGCGGCCTTGTCGTTGGGTATCGCGAAAGGTGCGCTTGACGCATCACTCAAATATGCCCAGGAGCGCCAGCAATTCGGTCAGCCGATTTCCAATTTTCAGGCGATATCGTTCAAACTTGCCGATATGGCCACGCAGATCGAAGCGGCCGAACTGCTCACGATGCAGGCGGCCGATTTAAAGAACCGCGGACAGAAAGTGACACGACAAAGTGCCTTCGCCAAGTATTATGCATCCGAAGTGGCTGTGCGTTGTAGCACCGAGGCCGTTCAGATTTTCGGCGGCTACGGATACACCAAAGATTTCCCTGTCGAGAAGTTTTATCGTGACTCTAAGCTGTGTACAATTGGCGAGGGAACCAGTGAGATCCAAAAGATGGTAATCGCGCGTGAACTGCTCAAAGGATGATTAACGTAGACTCAATGAAAAACGCCGCCGGATTTCCGGCGGCGTTTTTCGTAGTGGTAAAATCAAAATGAGTAGCTGACCCCCGCCATACCAAGGAATCGGTAGCTTGGGTAATCGTACCAGCGAAAATATCGGCTGAAACCGACGTTGTTCATGCTAATCCATGCCGATAGCTGCTTACTGTAACGGTAGTCAACGCTCAGGTTGAAATCCACCCAGCCCTTGAGTTCAGTCACGTTGCTAACCACAAGTGAATCTTTCTTCGTATACGACAATCCATCCATCCCGTTGTTCAGAAATACATCTGCCTTGACGAGTATTTTTTCTCCAATCTTGTAATGGCCATTCAGCCCGGCACGAAGCCTTGGCGCATAAAATGGCTTTTCAAGTTCATCAAGACTGTATCGATTGTATTCAACACTGGCTGAAAGGGATGATTTTTCCGTTCGTTTGTATTCGATGCTCGAATGCAAGGTGAACACTTCGCCGTTGTCGTATTGGACAGTGAATGTGTTCGGGAAATCCGCATTCCAGGTGTTGTAGAAGAAGGGTAAATGCCGTGATCTTCTGAACCGGGCTTCCGCAGTGAACATGAGATCGTGTTCCATTCGGATTGCTGTTCCGGCTTTCAGCACGAGTTTGTCGTTGGTATTTACGAGTGGGACAAAATTGCCGAAGAACGGATTTTCCTGAGCGAATTGACTTAAATCGTTGCGTTGCAGATCTCCATACATTCCGCCATAAACCCTCACGGCATCGGCAATGATCCTATATTCTGCCTGTGCTTCCGGATAGATCCGGTATTCGCTATCGTTGTTGTTGGTTTCCACCGCAACGCGCCCGCCGACCGTAAGCGTAAGCAGGTCTCGCTTGATGATAAAGCGGGGGTTGAAGCGAATGATGGATCTGCCAAACGAAAACTGTTCCTGCTTGATTTCGCCGAACTGCCCTGCAAGGTCAAGTTCGAAAGCCGAATTGTTCATGGACTTGCTCAACTTCCCACTGAGTTGAATGTCGTTCTCGCGGCTATCGAAGTTGTCCCCGAAAGAATAAAAATCAAGGGCTCCTTTATACTGCCAGCGGTCATCATCACGCTGAATGCCCCGGATTGCCAATCCACCAAATACTTTATTCATGGTATGCTTGGTTTCCGCTTTGCTGAAAAGCTCGGGCGGAGTCAGGAATCCATAATAATGTACTTTGTCGGCCTGAAATCCCGCATGGGCACCAAGGCTGAAGCGTTCGAAGTAACGGGTGCCATACAAATCGGCGGTAGAGCGGCTATTGCCAGGAAATCCGTAGTCTTTGATGTTTCCCGAGGCGGACAGATGCTTAAGGCTGATTCCGGCATCGTAATTCTTTGAACGAATGCTGTTAAAGGATGCATCCAGCAGCGGCATGTTTTCCAAACCGTATCCCGCTTTCACCCAGCCCTTGTACAGTTTTCGGATGGAATCGTCTTTGATCCGTACAGGTTTGATGGGCGAGGTGTTGTACTGTGATTTTGCCTGAATCGGATCAACAGCGTACTTGAGCGCTTGTCCGGTACCGGTACTCAGCGTGTCCTGATCCGGCTGCAGATTGATTTTGAACGCATCGTTGACAACCGGTTGATATTCCTTGACAATATCAATGTCTTCGTTGCCAAGTTGACCTGTTTTACCCCCGCCGGTTTGCTGTGCTAAAACAGGAATGCAGCTTGAACTCAGGAGTATGCCTGCAGAGATCAGGAGTTTAGTTTTGTTCTTCATGGCCTGTAGGTATTACTTGTCAGACTCTTTGTTTAAGTCCGTTTCGGGTTCAGGTTTGTTTTCCGGTTTGGGTTGACTCTCTTCTTCCTTTTTAAGGATGGCATCGAATTTTTCCTGCGCCAGAGCCCGAATGTCTTCGGGGTCAGATGGGTCTTTTTCGTAATTCTCCAGGATGCTCTGTAGTGTTGCCTTTGCCTGGAAGGTGTCTTTCAGTGCAATGTAATTGTCAGCCAGTAGGATGAAGCTTTTGCCAATCCAGAAGTCGTATGAAGGGACCGAGTTCGCTACATCGTAGCACTTGTTCTGGGAGGCTTTGAAATTGCCCATGCGGAAATCGATGTAGGCAATTTGGTACTTTGATTCTGCGCCAGCTTGCCCCTGGTTTTTACTGATCTGCGAGAACTCTCTTTTTGCAGTTGTCAAATCGTTCAGGGCCAGTGCCGATCGGGCGTGAATCAAGTGGGCCTCGGTCACTGTTTCTGGATTCGCTTTCTCGGATTCATACAGTTTTTGTGCATACACGATGGCTTGCTCGTGCTGCGCTGTTGCGTGGTATGAGCGCATCAGGCCCGTATGAGCGACCAGTATGTTGTCGCGCAACTCGGCAATCTGTTCAAGTCGCTGAAAGTGTGTGATAGCCTTGTCATATTGCTTTTCTCCCAATCGGATCTGTCCAGCTTTTGAGAGCGACTTCTCTGTGAAAATATTGGCTGGTGCAGCAACGATTTCCTCATAACCTGTAAGTGCATCCGCAAAGGAATTGCCCTTGTACAAGCATTCTGCTCGGTAAAACGTGGCGTTAAGCTTGTAGGCTCCCTGCGGAAATTGCTTCAGGTAATTTGAAAAATCACTACCTGCATTGGTCAGGTCGCCTTTCAGATAGCGTTGTTCGGCGGCCTCGTAGGTGATGGAGTCCTGTGCACCTGCACTCACTTGCGCATTGGGAATTCCGCGAACAAAGTCAAAGTAGTCATTGGGTTTGCCATTTCCAATGTAGATGTTTTTTACGGCGGCAAGTGCTTCTGTCGCTTCGGGAGTGCCCGGATACTGTCCGATGAGTTGCTTGAACTCACGAAGGGCTTCGTCGTCTTGCTTGTCGTTGTAATACATCAGTCCATTGCTCAGCTTCGCTTTACGAGCGTATGCATGGTTTGGGTATTCACGCAGCAGGGCGTTGAAATCTTGTCGGGCCTTCTCATTGTCGGCCAGTGTCATCCTTGCACGACCCCGCTCAAAGAGTGCGTCTCCTCTGAATTTTGATTTCGGATATCCACTAATGAGACTCGTCAGGGTGGAGGATTTGGATTGGTGTTCTCCCTGCAGTCCCTGAATCATCCCTTTCTGAAACAAGGCATAATCGGCTGAGCTGGCCTTGTTGGAAATGGCTTCTTCATAATAACGCATGGCATTACCGAAATCGCGCAAGGCGTATTGACAATCGGCTGTACGCAGCAATGCATCGTTTCGCATGGCGGCTGTAGGTTCTGGCTTGGCATTTATGAATTTCCTGAACCACGATTGTGCTTCACTGTAATTGCCCAGCTTGAAGTAGCAATATCCGAGGTTGTAATGTCCCGGCTGATACAGATCGGTATTTACAGATCCCGGATTAAAAATGAAGCTACGGTATTGCTTTGTTGCCGCTTCGAATTTTTCCTGGCGGTAAAGCACTTCTGCTTTCCAATAAATTGCGCGTG
>Ga0315902_10010948_pt1 | contig 11966 bp, 10 predicted proteins | sample LakEriMetagenome_9_FD_203523 | JGI IMG/M metagenome (GOLD analysis project Ga0315902, IMG submission 203523) | Freshwater fungal communities from buoy surface, Lake Erie, Ohio, United States - Buoy 12 MA117 | ecosystem: Environmental > Aquatic > Freshwater > Lake > Lake biofilm | place: USA... | reverse complement strand
CCCAGGGGTTGCGCGAATTTCACAAGCAATTGCAAAGGATCCATCTGATTTAAGAAGATTAACAATCAAAAGAAACACAGTTGCAGTTGTCACTGATGGCTCTGCTGTTTTAGGGCTTGGAAATATTGGACCTGGGGCGGCGCTTCCTGTGATGGAAGGAAAGGCAGCTCTATTAAAAAGATTTGCCGATGTTGATGCCTGGCCAGTCTGCCTTGATACCCAAGATGTTGATGAGATTGTTAGAACAGTTCAAATCATCGCACCCGTTTATGGCGGCATTAACTTAGAAGATATCTCAGCACCTCGTTGTTTTGAAATAGAGGCCAGACTTCGTGATCTGCTTGATATTCCAGTTTTTCATGATGATCAACATGGAACTGCAATTGTGGTCCTTGCTGCATTAACAAATGCCTTAAAGCTTGTTAAAAAAGATTTGAAATCAACCAAAATTGTATTAAGTGGGGTAGGGGCGGCAGGAACAGCGGTTGCAAGATTGCTAGTTGCAAAGGGTGCTAAAAACATAATTGGTTTTGATAAGGATGGTCTGGTTTTTGAAGATAAAGGTGAAGAGGATCCAATGCGTAAGTGGTTTGTTACAAACTGCTCACCTGGTGCCTTTAGGGGAGATATCCACGCAGCAATGAAGGATGCTGATGTATTTATTGGGGTAAGTGCACCAAATGTATTAACTGAGGATGATATTAAATCTATGGCAAAGGGTTCGATCGTATTTGCACTAGCCAATCCAGATCCTGAGATTGATCCAGCATTAGCTAGAAAACACGCAGCAGTAGTTGCAACAGGAAGAAGTGATCAGCCAAATCAGATCAATAATGTTTTGGCCTTTCCTGGCATCTTTAGAGGATTACTTGATGCTCACATCACAAAAATTACCGACAAGATGTTGGTGCTTGCAGCAGAGGCTATTGCATCCTGTGTTAGCGATGAGCAGTTAAATGCTAATTTTATTGTGCCAAGTGTTTTTGATTTAAATGTTGTGCAAAAAGTAGCAGCTGCTGTGAAACAGTCAGTTTAAATAAATGCTTAGCTTTGCTGCCTCATTTGATGAACAGTTATCACCTGCTGCTCCATTCCTTTTTTATGTAGTTATTGCTGGAATTATTTTTGTTGAGACTGGCTTATTGTTTGGCTTCTTTTTGCCAGGTGATTCGCTGCTATTTAGCGCTGGGTTAGTTGCAGCAGCAAGAGATGATATAAATATTGCATTTTTAGTGTTTTCTATCTTTTTAGCTGCCTTTATTGGTGATCAGGTTGGTTATGTGATTGGCCGAAAGGTTGGCAGGCCATACCTTGAAAAACATAAATCAAAGCGCATGATGCGCATGCTGGAAAGAAGTGAGCGGTTTTATGAACGGTATGGCTGGTGGTCAGTTGTAATCGCAAGGTATATCCCATGGGTTAGAACCTTCGTGCCACCAATTGCTGGAACTGTGAAGATGAATTACTACAAGTTTTTATCTGCCAACGCACTCGGTGCACTTTTATGGGGTGTTGGAATCACTTTAGCCGGCTATTATTCGGGCTCAATACCTTGGGTCAAAGATATTTCATATGCTCTTGCCGCTTTTTTCATAACAGCATCATTAATTTCAGCATTTATTCATTATCGACAAGATAGAAAATCATAACTCTGCAGATTCCCTGAGTAATTACTTAGTGCTTTACTTTAACAATTCCTCACGCCATTTGATTATTTCAACACTGCTGTCTATTGTGTTGTTGAACAAATCCTCATGAAAGTCTGAATAAATGCTTTTCACTCTATCGAAGTGAAAATACCTACCAAAGACAAATTTCGAGCTTAATGCTAATCCAACAAATTTTAAAGGCACAACTAGCTTTAGAAATTTAAACCTACTTAAAGAAAACAACAAGTCGTTTAAATCAATTGCTGGTGTTTGCAATATCAGATGTCTCCCGGAAACAAAATTTGCCGAGTTGATAACTTCTAACAAAACATGAATAATTCTCTCGGTCGAAGTTAAGTATATTGCCTTGCTACCTTTGAGAACAACAGTAAATGGTAAAAAAGACAGGTACTTTGCGGCTTGCGAAATTTGGCCATTAAAATCCTTTCCATAAATTAAACCGCAAGTAATTACAACACCACCTAAGTTTAAGACTTTATCCTCAATTTGCTTTTTATAATGGCCGTAAATGGTTTTATCGTTCAGATATGAACTAGTGCTGCCAAAATAAATTATCTTAATATTCTTTTCTTTTGCTAAGTTCAAAAAGTGAGTTTCAGTATTAGTAACCTCGTATGTCGGGCTAGTAGCAAAATGCAATATATGGGTGATTTCATTAAAAATCGCCTCGTCTAATTTAGAATTTAAATTGAAATAAACTTGACCATTTTTTGGCATCGAGCTACATTGGATAAAACTTACTGAATACTCATACAACTTCTCAGCAACAATTTTCGCTAAATTACCATTTGCACCAGTAATTAGTATTTTCAATCAAAATCCTTTAACGAGTTTACGGTTATAACTCTAGAATTGGCCATTAGGGTTAACATTATTGGTCCAGTTGGAATTATTGGTGAGGTTGCTGATCCGACCACATGAACATTATTCCAATTCGCTAGATCTAAATCGAGTGTACCTTTATGATCGAGGGTATTAACCCTGATAAAACCACCGCTATGTACTCCCGCTCCAGGACGCAATTTGATGAATGGAGTTAACGGTATATACCTTGCTTCAAGACAAAATAAAGCCATTTTTAACATACTCTTAAAGTGATACTTCTCCCTCAATGATTTAGCAGTTAAATGTTGATGCTTTTTAAACAAAACTATCTTAGGAGAATCGTTAGTTTGATGAAAAAACAAAACTAATCTTAGATTTAATTTCAAGATTGTTAAAACTTTAGCGATTAATTTGTGCATTTTTTTATATTTGAATGATTCAATTAACTCCGTAGACATTTTATATGTTTGAGCATAGCCTTGAGTTTTTCCATCACTTGATTTATTTATATATATGCTATCTGGCACCATTCGTAAGTCTAATTTTTTGTTTGATTTCGATTTGGATTTTAATGCAAGACAAGTTGTTACTCCGCTATCTAAAACTACGAATGAAGTATGATCCGCCAATGAATTCAAAAGAATTCTTGCGGTGCCAAACACTCCGGCACCAATAAAAACTTTGTCGAAAGTTTCAAAATGAGCGTTGTTACTGTCACTTATTAATTCTACTTGAACTTGACCATTAGGCAATTGGACTAAACTTTCTACAAAAGCGTCAATAAAGCGTACTGTCTTAAACTCAGGTTTGTTTTCAAGTATGGCTCCAGACCAATGAACTTTTTCATCAAATGAATCAACTGCGATCGTGGCTGCTTCCTCGATGGATATAGGTCGTCTTTCACCCATTAACAGTGTTTGATAAATAGCGCTTTCTCTATTTTGTAGTGGGACGATATTTTCTATATAGCTTATTGCATCCAAAAACTCTTTTTGTAATTTAGTGCCAAATTCAAATTCCGCCATGTTAGGTGGTAAAAAAACACCTCCCCATATATTACTCAACCCTCCTGCATTAAAATTCTCATATAAATCAATTTTTTTTGAGTGGAATTTAACTATTTCGTTTGGCACTTTGTAGTTATCATTAAATGCGAATCGCTTTTTCAAGATAATCTTTCTCAACAATGTTGAATCGCTTATGTTTTTCCACTTTTTTAAGTTTGGGTTAGCCACGGTTACGCTACATTTATGTTCAATGCAGGTTAAAGCTGTTATATAAGCACTCGGACCAGCTCCGATCACCAATATTTTTTTATTCTCCGGCATAAATACCTTCTTATGCCTTTTCATTTTGAGAAAATGAATGATAGCTGCTGCACATTATTATTTTATAGTACCATGAGTCAATGGTCAGTAAGCAAAGTGATACTGCAAGGAGTCTGTCGGTAATAGTCCCGTGCTACAACGAAGAAAGAACTATAGGTTTTTTACTAAATTCTGTTATGAGTCAAAAAATTGTAAAAGAAGTGATCGTAATTGACGATCACTCAACGGATAGTTCACTGAGAATTATTGAGAGTATAAAATCGAATAAGTTAAAATTGATAAAGAACCAAAACAACATGGGAAAAGGGTTTGCGGTGCGGAAAGGTATAAGTCTTGCGACTGGTTCACTTGTCATTATTCAAGATGCAGATTTAGAATACAACCCAGCAGATTATCAAAAATTAGCGCGTCCTATAATCTCAGGAGTAGCAGATGTCGTTTATGGATCGCGGTTTTTAGCAAGCGACGAGAAGGCTGTGTTATATTTTTGGCATAAGCTTGGTAACGTATTCTTAACTTTCTTATCGAATATGGCTACAAATTTGTCTTTAACAGATATGGAAACTTGTTACAAAATGGTGAGAACATCTTTTTTGAAAAAAGTAGAGATCCAAGAGAACAGATTTGGAATTGAGCCTGAATTGACAGCAAAGTTAGCTGCCCTCAATGCCAGATTTTACGAAGTTTCTATCTCTTATCGAGGTAGAACTTATTTAGAAGGAAAGAAAATTACTTGGCAGGATGGAATCTCTGCGATATTTTGTATTCTCAAATACAATCGAAGAAAAGTTAAAAAGTACTACCGAGGCAAAGTACATTTATAGTACTTTTCTAAACTCGGCGATGACATTTAATCCAGACATTTTCAGCAGTAATTCACTTTTAAGTTCGATCCTATTTAACCAGATTAGAAATTTACTGGGTACTCTAGTTCTGTTATGAACTCCCCCCGAGATTAAATAAGATAATGCATATGTAGGTTTATAGAGTTCAATTCTATATGTAGGTAAATCTCTACGAAATTGATTGGCAAATTTTGTGTTTAGCAATAGAAGTAGAGCCTGATTGCTGTCCCATAGATCTTCTGATTCTCTATTCAAATCAGTCACCTTAGTGTCCCAAGGTTCCGGGTGAATAAAGCGGTACACCAGCCTTCCCAATGGGCTCCAATAAGGCTCTGAAACTATTAGTGAACCCCCTGGTTTTAATACTCGATCGATCTCAAGCAAAGCTTTTATTGGATCTTTGAAATGATGCAATGAATCTTTCGCAATTACATAGTCAAATTCGCTTGCTTTAAATGGAAGCTGTTCTGCACGTATTCCGGTTAAGACTTTGTGGGATTCGAATTCATCCGCATCTGTAACTACTGAATGCTCCCAATAAGTTTCTGTATACTTAAGTGCTCCTCCTCCAATTTCAAGTATCAATGGTGAGTTTGTTTTTTTGGTAGTAATTGAATGAAAATTTTTATAAATTTGATTGTAAATATGAGATAAATACAGGTCACTTGCGATAGATTGCGCTGTATGCAGAGAGTTTTCAATGGCTTTTCTTTGAAGCATACAGAGAACTCTACTACAAAATATAGAGTTTTAATAAGTTTATTAAGTATAATATTTTTGCTTCTAACTTTTTATAGCGCTTTGTATAGTACAAAATTGTTCTTTCCTAATGAACAGTATAAATCTAAGTTAAATACTCTTTTTGAAAAACAATTAATTGAAACTCAAGTCACTAAAAGAACTCCAACAGGCTGGCTTGCAGGTAGCGCTGATGAATGCTTAAGTTTAGGAGTAAGTTCGCAAAGACCAAAGAGCTTTGGTGACACTTTTCTTGAGGAGTACAGCACCCAAGTAGGAACCTATGATCCGTGCGGTGGGTTAGCGTTGAGCACTGGCTTTTTGACCGGTAGTTACGAAACTGTCGGTTATGCGAGATATTGGCATGGGCATGCAGTTGTTACGCAGTGGATGGTATTAGCGATAGGCCTACCTAATTTAAAAAACTTGATCTGGGGATTTAACATAATTTTAATTTTCTATCTTGGCTATATTCTATCCAGACGACAAGAAAAGAATGAATCTGCTCTAATGGGTATAGCCCTGATCGGGCCATACTTCATGTTAACTGATCAAGCCGAATTACACAATGTGATCACTCATCAGTATGTGAGTGTTGTTTTGCTCCTGACTATAATCTTTTTTGTCCGTAATTTTAAAAATAGCACAATGTTTCAAATTAGAATGGGTGCAATTCTGGGGAGCGTTTATTGTTTTTTACTTTATGGGTTGAGCCCTCAACTATTACCTGTTGCTATGCTCTCATGGGCCGGCATATTTCTTATATCTAATCAATTTTCTATTCATTTTGTGCTCAAAAAAGTTGTGCTTTTTTTGTTTAGTTGGGTTTTTGGTTATCTAACAACTTTTGTGGCTAAATGGGTGATAGTTGCATTGATGACAAATTATCCGATCTGGAATGACGTAAAAAACCAGTTGATTTATAGGTCATCACAAAACTCTGATAATCTTAGCAATGGGGTTGGCATACATCTGCAGTTTGCAAAAGATCTTCCCTCCTTTATTCAATCTTGGATTGCTAATTTTTCTTCATTTTTGATTCATATTCTAGATCCTCGTTACTCAAGTTTAATTCTGATATATCTGCTTGCAGCAATTTGTATAGTATTGTTCTTATTTCTTATCTATTTATTCAAGACTCGATGGTTTGTAGATTGGCCTTTACCGCGAGATTTATTGTGCTTGAATTCAATGTCATTGTTATTTTTATTGTTGTGGTATGCAGTCTTAGCTCAACATAGTTATGATCATGCTACCTATACTTTTCGGAGTATTCCTATTTGGATTGGTGGTTTAATGACTTCATTGCTCATACTTTTTAAACGACCCAATTTAAAAAGTTGATTTTTTGTCCTTCAGCCCTATTTGTCGTGTTAAGGACGTCTAAAATATGTTTACAACTTTATCCATTACCACATGTTTTATCTAAGCTATTGTTAATTGCCAACACAATGAAATTTACAGATGCGATAATTCCTAAGCCTTAACTGTACAAAGTAAGGAGTTTTTAACGTAATGAGAAAGTACTTGCCATTTTATATTAGATCGAGAATCTATAAGATCTATATGTTAATTCAATTTATGATAAATAATCTCACCGCGTTGTTTGCAAGAGTAAAGGGGTCTTATTCTGACTTTGGTGAAGATCAAATTATTCAACGGGTTTTTGGCGATTACAAAGGATCATATTTAGATATTGGTGCAGGGCATCCTATTATCGGCAGTAACACTTACTTATTTTACAAAAAGGGTTGGTCTGGCATCACGGTAGAGCCAATTCGATTTCATAATTTTCTACATAGAATTAAGAGAAGGAATGATACTCAAATTCGCGCACTAATTGGGAACAGTAATCAAATGACTAAATTCTATGAGTTTAATCCAACTCAATACTCAACAAGTTCAGAAACTCAGTATAAAACCATGATCGCTAATGGCATGAAGGAGACAAAAGTTTATTATATGAAAACCATAACTGTTAATAGCATTTTATCGCAGTTCAATAATCCTAACTATTTTTTATCAATCGACTGTGAAGGATATGATTTTCAAGTTATTAGCGATATTGATTGGACCTCGATAATTAAACCGAGAGTAGTCGTTTTTGAAGGAATTACAGATTTAACCAAGGCGAAAGCCATCGATTCAATTTTAACAAATCAAGGCTATTCACTTCTAGCTAAAACACAAAACAACTGCATTTATGAGCTGGGCCACAAATTAATAAACAAAGATTTATCAATCCCGCTTAGTTAAGGCTCTTGGCTTGCTATTAGCAAATGAACCTAGATATGCCATCATAATTCCTATCATTAAGAATGGTGAGATAACAGTTCCTGGGGTAGGAAATAATAAATCAATCAGTAGTGAGCCAATCAACATTCCGCCGACACTAAATAGGGTGAACTCAAGAACGCCAAGGTGTTGAACAATGTGAGATGAGAGCGCAATATAAATTACCCCAATTGAGCCACCTAAAAACATCCACCAAGGTGCTGTTTGAAAGTTAAGGATTGAATGATCGGTGAAGAGAGATCTAAGTAGTAATAAAAACAATAAGAAGCTTGTGCCGGTAACAAAATTTAACCAAGAGGTGGCAAAGCTTTTATTTGAGTGTGAATTAATCCGGCCATTTAAAGCCCGCTGCACCCCAACCCAGCTGCCAGCAAAAAAAGCTAGTCCAAGAGCTGCTATTGAAAAATCACTCATCTCAAATCGATCCCAAGCAGATACACCCACCGCAAAGACAGTAATAACTGCTGCAATTACTCGTCTTTTAGTGATCAATGTTTTAGCACCACCACTTAGCGCTAACTTATCTACCCAAAGTGAGATACCAGTTTGACCAGCAAGGGATGCAACTGTAAAGAGTGCAACACCTGCAATTGGCACTACATATGTTTGCATTGCAACAAAGGAGGCACCTAACGCCCCAGCCGCCAGAGTCCAAGCTGGCATTTTGCATTCTTTAACAGCTTTAAATATCTGAGCAAAGCCAGATCTAACATCTTTTCTAAATATGGCAATTGCAGTTACAAAAAGTAATCCTGTAGAGAATGAGACTACTGCCGCCTCAAGTGAATCACCCATTTTTTCAGATAGTGCCCCATTTATTCGCGATTGAACAGCGATTAAGACTCCTGAGGTAGCTGAGAGTAGCTCTAACCCAACAACTCTTTCACTCTTTTTAATATCTGCTCATTCCGTCAATTTTTTTACACTTGAAGGTAAGAGTAGCGAAGTTATGGCAGTGAAGGGGCAGAGCCTAAGGTGATGTTATAGGTTCTAGTAGAACCTGCGGCATCAACTACAACTGCTACTTGATCTCCTGGTGCCTTACTTCTAATTCGAACAATTGCAGTTACTGCATCATTTACCTTAAACCCATTGATACTTCTAACAATTGTGCCAACAGTTAGGCCAGCCTTTTCAGCGGCGCTATCTGGGGTTATGTTATTGATTCGAAGTCCAGGTCCAGTAAAGGCAGGATCAAATGAGACTCCTAAAAATGGTTTAGTGGATTTACCTGTTGCAATTAACTCATCCGCTATCCGCTTTGCTTGATTAAAGGGAATTGAAAAACCTAGGCCAATGCTGCCACTTGCCCCAAAGGCTGAACCTAAGGTGGCGATTGCAGAGTTAACTCCGACCGCCCTGCCTTGAGAGTCAACTAGTGGGCCACCTGAGTTACCAGGATTAATCGCAGCATCAGTTTGGATTGCATCCATAAAGCTTTCTGCATTACTTGATCCAGTAGTCACTGGACGATTTAATGCAGAGACAATTCCACTAGTTACAGTTCCAGATAATCCAAGGGGTGAACCAAAGGCAACTACCGCATCTCCAATTGCTATAGATGATGAGTCACCGATTGGAATCTCAGGAAGATTTCCTTTTTTAATTGAGATCACTGCAAGGTCATACTCAGAGTTTCTACCAACAATACTGGCTGGATAGATATCACCATTGTTTAACTCAACCTCAATCTTGCCAGAAGTTGCCGCACTTTCAATCACATGGTTATTGGTTATGACATAGGAAAGGGATGAGGTTGATTTATAAATTGAACCAGAGCCAGATTCAGAGCCAAGGGTTGTAGTTACCTTAATTGAGACAACGGAGGCAGATACTAATTTGGCAATGCTTTTCACATTTGCCCCAGTGGCGCCAATATCTATAGAGCTTCGACCCTTTGGGCAGCTGCCATTGGTGGAGGCGAAGAGTGCCTTAGTCTTGTTATCAATACAGGCTTTAACCACCGGCACAGTTGGGTTGTTTGCAACTGCCAAACCACCAACACTTACTGCGCCAATTACAAATCCAAGAAAAAGTTTGTTAAATCCGCTTTTCATAACCCCCCCCCGATTGTTTATGGCCAAATACTAAGATGAAATCCTGTAAATTACCTTAGAGATTTCTGATCATTACCTAGATCTTCAAAACTCATATTTCGCACCTCGTTGTTTAAAAAAGAGAGGGTAATTGCAACAACTGTCACACCGGCCAATATATAGAGGAAGTTTTCAATTCCAAAGAGGGCAGATAAGGGAGCTGCAATTGCCAATCCAATTGGTCTAAACATCATCGATCCCATCGCATCAAAAGATGCAACACGGGAGAGTGCCTCTCTTGGAACCTTCTTTTGCATTGCGGTATTCCAAAATGTTCCCCATAAATCAAGTGTTATGCCAAACAAAAAGGCGGCAAATGCGATTACAAATAGTGATTGTGGCTTGGCCATAGTGAAGATGTAAAAGGTAAGGGTGATGGAGGAAAGTTGCAAAAAGCGCAGTGGATACCTTGGCTTAATCTTTAAGGCAATTATTGAGCCAACAATTAACCCAACTGATTCAGCTGTTATTACCAATGACCAGGATTTAGCGCCATTAAAGTGTTCAAGTGCGATTAATGGCCCTAAGACATTTTCTGCTGCTGCCCAACACATCACCAAAAAAGACCAGGATAAAACTAAGACCACAATCCATTTAAAGGAGATAAAGACCTGCCAGCCATGTCGAAGATCAGCTATTACAGTATTTTCACTATGCACCGCCCTTGGTGTTAAGTGCCTAAAGCTATAGATCATTACACCTGAGATCATAAATGAGGCTGCATCAATTGTTAAGGTAGTTGCTGCGCCATACTGATCAATTAAGATTCCAGCACACGCTGCGCCAATTATTAAGCCACTATTAGTAAGTAATTGATTAAGAGCATTTCCCTTTTGTAATCCTTCACTTGGCACAACAGCTGGAATGATTCCAGAAAATGCTGGCCAAAATACTCCCCAAAAGACACCATAGGCACCATTTACAAGCAGCAGTACTGCTACTGGCACATCACCTATTGCAAAGTACCAAGCCTGAATTAGTAGCACAGCGCCTGCTAAAAAGTCAGTAATTCCAACTATTCTCGCCCGGCCATACTTATCAGCAATTACACCCCCAAAAGGTGCTACAAGTAAGAAGATAGCTGTGGTGGTTCCTAGTACTAAACCAAGTAGGTTAGCTGAACCATTGGGCAGAGCTAATATGCCAAAAGCTAATGCGATTGGCCCCATGCCATTGCCAAAGTTAGAGATAAAGCGAGCAACAAATAATCTTTTTACATATGGCTGAACTAAAACCTGCCTAGTATCCAACTTACTTAATTACTTCACTAAAGGTAGTAATTGAATCTAAAAACTCCATATCAGGAGTTACCCCTATGCCATCCCCGGTTGGCACAGTTAAAAAACCATCATCCATTACAAATGGTGTTGTTATGTCTTGCTTAAAGTAGCGAGCAGAGGCTGATGTATCTCCTGGCAATGTAAAACCAGGCAGAGCAGCAAGTGCCAAATTAGCGGCTCTGCCAATACCGGTCTCCAGCATTCCGCCGCACCAAACTGGAATCTTACTTTTTACACACAAATCATGAATCTTTACCGACTCTAAGTAACCGCCAACTCTGCCAGGTTTGATATTGATAACAGTTGTAGCTTCAAGCGCTAATGCATCTTGGGCAGATTGCAAAGAGATAATTGATTCATCAAGGCAGATTGGTGTCTTAACCTCTTTAGCAAGGAGTGCGTGTCCCAAAATGTCATGCTCATCCAATGGTTGTTCAATTAGTAACAAATTGAATTCATCCAACTGCGCTAAGTGTTTGCCATCATCTCTTGAATAAGCCTGGTTTGCATCAACTTGTAATGGAATTTCTGGCCAGATCTTTCGAATAGTTTTAACTGCTTCTATATCCCAACCTGGTTCAATCTTTAACTTAATTCTTCGATACCCAGCATCCACATAGGATTTAACCTCTTCAACTAGAGCATCTAAATTATTTGCAATTCCAACAGATACACCACATTCGACCCTACTTTTAGTCGCACCAAGGTATGCAGCAAGTGATCTTTTCTCATCTCTTAATTGCGCATCCAATATTGCAGTTTCAAGTGAGGCCTTTGCCATCTGTCCACCTAAGAAGGGTTTTAAAAGGGTGGCAACCTCTTCTGCTTTAAAATCTCCAGCTTTATTTAATGTAGGAAGTAAAAATCTCTTTATTAGATCAATACAGGC
>Ga0315902_10010947_pt1 | contig 11966 bp, 8 predicted proteins | sample LakEriMetagenome_9_FD_203523 | JGI IMG/M metagenome (GOLD analysis project Ga0315902, IMG submission 203523) | Freshwater fungal communities from buoy surface, Lake Erie, Ohio, United States - Buoy 12 MA117 | ecosystem: Environmental > Aquatic > Freshwater > Lake > Lake biofilm | place: USA... | reverse complement strand
CATGAAGCCGATCCGCCGGGCCGCGCTGGTCGATGCCACCATCGACGAGATCGGTGCGCAGGGCTCGCTCGACGTGACGGTGGCGCAGATCGCCCGGCGCGCGGGCATGTCGACGGCGCTCGCGCACCACTACTTCGGCAGCAAGGAGGACATCTTCCTCGCCGCGATGCGCCACACGCTCACGCTCTACGGGGCCGAGGTGCGCGGCGCGCTGGCCATGGCCGCGACCCCGCGCGCCCGGATCGAGGCGGTGATCCGCGCGGGCTTCGGCCCCGCCAACTTCCGCCCGGCAGTGATCGCGGCCTGGCTCAACTTCTACGTCCTCGCCCGCACCGTGCCCGAGGCGCGGCGGCTTCTCGCCGTCTATCACGCCCGGCTGCGGTCGAACCTGACCCATGACCTGCGCCCTCTGGCCGCCAACCGCGCCCCCGACATTGCTGACAGGATCGCAGGGCTGATCGACGGGCTCTATCTGCACGAAAGCCTCTCACGGCGCGCCCCGGACGGGCGGCGGGCCACGGCCCTCGTCCTTGCCGCGCTCGACCGGGAGCTTGCCTGATGGCCTACGACCCCCAGCCCCCCGCCTCGCATTACATCGACGGCACCTTTGTCGAGGATGCGGCGGGCGAACCCATCCCCGTGATCTATCCCGCGACCGGCGAACGCATCGCCACGGTCCACGCCGCCACACCCGCGGTGATCGAACGCGCGCTCGCCTCGGCCGCCCGCGCCCAGCGCGACTGGGCGGCCCTGCGCCCTGTGGAACGCGGGCGGGTGCTGCGCCGGGCGGCCGACCTCATCCGGGCCCGCAACCACGACCTTTCGGTGCTCGAAACGCGCGACACCGGCAAGCCCCTGTCCGAAACGCTGGTCGCGGATGCCACATCGGCGGCCGATGCGCTGGAATTCTTCGGCGGCCTCGCCGCCGCGCTCACCGGCGAGCACATCCCCCTCGGGCGCGATTTCGTCTATACGATCCGCGAGCCGCTGGGGGTCTGCGTCGGCATCGGGGCCTGGAACTATCCCACCCAGATCGCAGCCTGGAAGGGGGCGCCCGCGCTCGCCTGCGGCAATGCGATGGTGTTCAAGCCCTCCGAGACGACGCCCCTCTGCGCCCTGCGGCTGGCCGAAATCCTGACCGAGGCCGGCCTGCCCCCCGGCCTTTACAACGTGGTGCAGGGCGCGGGCGCGGTAGGTCAGGCGCTGGTGACCGATCCGCGCGTGGCCAAGGTTTCGCTCACCGGATCGGTGCCCACGGGGCGGCGCGTCTATGCCGCGGCCGCGGCGGGCATGAAGCATGTCACGATGGAGCTTGGCGGCAAGTCGCCGCTCGTCATCTTCGACGATGCCGATCTCGACAGCGCGGTGTCGGGCGCGATCCTGGGCAACTTCTATTCCACCGGGCAGGTCTGTTCGAACGGCACCCGTGTCTTCGTCCAGCGGGGTATCCGGGAGGCGTTTCTCGCCCGCCTGACCGAACGGCTGGCCGGCGCGGTGATCGGCGATCCGCTCGACCCCGCGACCACGGTCGGGCCGATGGTGTCGGAACGTCAGCGCGACATCGTCGAAGGCTATATCCGCACGGGGCTGGCCGAAGGCGCGCGGCTTGTCACCGGCGGGCACCGGCCCGACCTGCCGGGCTTCTACCTCGCCCCGGCGGTCTTTGCCGACGTCACCGACGACATGACCATCGCGCGCGAGGAAATCTTCGGCCCCGTCATGGCCGTGCTCGACTTTGTGACCGAGGAGGAGGCGCTCGCCCGCGCCAATGCCACCGAATACGGTCTCGCCGCCGGGGTCTTCACGGCCGACCTCGCCCGCGCGCACCGCATGGTGGCGGGGTTTCAGGCCGGGACCTGCTTCATCAACGCCTATAACCTCACCCCGGTCGAGGCGCCCTTCGGCGGGGTCCGTCAGTCCGGCGTCGGGCGCGAGAATGCCCGCGCCGCCATCGACCACTACAGCCAGCTCAAGTCCGTCTATGTCGGCATGGGCCCCTTCACCGCCCAGTTCTGACCTCCCTGCCCCCCGCAACCGCACCGACGCGATACCGACGCAATACCGACGTGATACCGAAGCCCCGAAAGGACCCATGACCAGCCTCTCCGCCGATTACGTCATCGTTGGCGCAGGCAGCGCCGGCTCGGCCATCGCCTTCCGCCTGGCCGAGGCCGGACGCTCCGTCATCGTCATCGAACATGGCGGCTCGGATGCCGGCCCGCTCATCAACATGCCGGGCGCGCTCTCCTATCCGATGAACATGAACCGCTATGACTGGGGCTTCCGGACCGAACCGGAACCACATCTGGGGGGGCGGCGGCTGGCCACGCCGCGCGGCAAGGTGATCGGCGGCTCCTCCTCGATCAACGGGATGGTCTATGTCCGCGGCCATGCCCGCGACTTCGACCATTGGGCCGACCAGGGCGCGCGCGGCTGGTCCTATGCCGATGTGCTGCCCTATTTCCGCCGGATGGAGGACTGGCACGCCAGCGGCCACGGCGGCGACCCCGCCTGGCGCGGCCAGGGCGGCCCGCTTCATGTGACACGCGGCAAACGCGACAACCCCCTGACCCAAGCCTTTGTAAAGGCTGGCGAACAGGCGGGCTATCCCGTGACGCTCGACTACAACGGCCACCAGCAGGAAGGCTTCGGCGCGATGGAGGCGACGATCTGGCAGGGCCGGCGCTGGTCCGCCGCCTCCGCCTATTTGCGCCCCGCGCTCGCCACCGGCCGCGCGCATCTGATCCGCGCGCTCGCCCGCCGGGTGGTAATCGAGGGCCACCGCGCCACCGGGGTCGAGATCGACCGCGGCAACGGCCCCGAACACGTCACCGCCCGGGCCGAGGTCATCATCGCGGCCTCTGCGATCAACTCGCCCAAGCTCCTGATGCTGTCCGGCATCGGCCCCGCCCGGCATCTGGCCGAACACGGGTTGCCCGTGATCGCCGACCGCCAGGGGGTGGGGCAGAACCTGCAGGATCATCTGGAAATCTACATCCAGATGACAGCAACACAGCCTGTCTCGCTCTACAAGTACTGGAATCTTCTGGGAAAGGCCTTCGTCGGGGCGCAATGGCTCGTGGCCCGCACCGGCCCCGGCGCCTCGAACCAGTTCGAAAGCTGCGCCTTCATCCGTTCGCGCGCAGGCGTGGATTATCCCGACATCCAGTATCATTTCCTGCCAATCGCCGTGCGCTATGACGGGAAGGCGGCCGCCAATGGCCACGGCTTCCAGGCCCATACAGGCCCGATGCGTTCGCCCTCGCGCGGGTATGTCACGCTGCGCTCGACCGACCCCGCCGATGCGCCGCGCATCCTCTTCAACTACATGTCGCACGAGCAGGACTGGATCGACTTCCGCACCTGCATCCGCCTGACCCGCGAAATCTTTGCCCAGCCCGCCTTCGCCCCCTATGCCGGACACGAAATCCAGCCCGGGGCGGCAGCGGAAAGCGACGAGGCGCTGGACGACGCGATCCGCGCCCATGCCGAATCGGCCTATCACCCCTGCGGCACCTGCCGCATGGGCGCCGCCCACGACCCCATGGCCGTGGTCGACTCAGACACCCGCGTGATCGGCGTCGACGCCCTGCGCGTGGCCGACAGCTCGATCTTCCCACGCATCACCAACGGCAACCTCAACGGCCCCTCGATCATGACCGGAGAGAAGGCGGCCGACCACATCCTGGGCCGCCCCCCCCTGCCGCCCTCGAACGCCGAGCCCTGGATCAACCCGCGCTGGCGCGAAGCCCAGCGCTGACCCGGTTGCCGTTAACCATTCCTCAACCCCTGCGACCTACCCGTTAACCATAATTGCGGGGAACCGGGGGTCGCATGGTCGCCAAAGCCTATACGGTGGCCTTCGAAGGGATCGAGGCGCGCCTGGTCGAGGTGCAATGCGCCGTCACCGCAGGAATCCCCGGCTTTGCCATCGTCGGCCTGCCCGACAAGGCGGTGTCCGAGGCGCGCGAACGCGTGCGCACCGCGCTCACCTCCATGGCCATCGCGCTGCCCTCCAAGCGCATCACCGTCAACCTGTCGCCCGCTGACATGCCCAAGGAAGGGTCGCATTTCGACCTCGCCATCGCGCTCGCCCTGCTCTCGGCCATCGACATCCTGCCGCGCGACGAGGTCGCCCGCACCGTGGCGCTGGGCGAGCTCAGCCTTGACGGCCGCCTTGTCCCCGTCATCGGCGCGCTTCCCGCCGCGCTGACCGCGGCAGAGGAACATCGCATGCTCCTCTGCCCCGCCGCCTGCGGGGCAGAGGCTGCCTGGGTCGCCGCGACCGAGGTGATCGCGCCCGCCTCGCTGCACGAGGTCATCCGCCACTATACCGGGGCCCAGACCATCGCCCCGTCCGAACCCGGAGAGGTCACGACCGGGCCCGCCGCGCGCGACCTGACCGACGTCAAGGGCCAGGAACGCGCCAAGCGCGCGCTCGAAATCGCGGCCGCCGGGCGCCACCACACGATGTTCGTGGGCCCGCCCGGGTCGGGCAAGTCGATGCTGGCGGCCCGCATCCCCGGCATCCTGCCGCCACTGACCGCGGCCGAGGCGCTGGAAACCTCGATGATCCACTCTCTTGCCGGACTGCTTGACGAAGGCGGGATCAGCCGCACCCGGCCCTTCCGCGAACCCCATCACACCGCCTCGATGGCCGCGATCGTCGGCGGCGGGCGCGGTGCGAAGCCCGGCGAGATCTCGCTCGCCCATCACGGCGTGCTTTTCATGGACGAATTCCCCGAATTTCCCCGTACCGTGCTCGAAACCCTGCGCCAGCCGATCGAGACGGGCGAGGTCACGGTCGCCCGCGCCAATGCCCATATCCGCTATCCCTGCCGCTTCATGCTGGTGGCCGCCGCCAATCCCTGCAAATGCGGCCACCTGGCCGATGCCGCGCGCGCCTGTTCGCGCGCGCCGCTCTGCGGCGAGGATTATCTCGGCCGCATCTCGGGCCCGCTGATGGACCGCTTCGACCTGCGCGTCGAGGTGCCGCCCGTCGCCTTTGCCGATCTCGACCTGCCGCCCTCGGGCGATTCGTCGGCCACCGTCGCCGCCCGCGTCGCCCGCGCCCGCGCCACCCAGGCCGCGCGCTTTGCCGCCCATCCCGGCCACAGCGTCAACGCCGATGCCGAAGGCCGCCTGCTCGAGGAGATCGCGACCCCCGATGCCGAGGGCCGCGCGCTGCTCACCCGCGTGGCCGAACGCTTCGGCCTGACTGCGCGGGGCTATCACCGCGTCCTGCGGGTCGCGCGCACCATCGCCGACCTCGACGACAGCGACCCCGTCCGCTTGCCCCATGTGGCCGAGGCCGTGAGCTACCGCCTCGCGCTCGCCAAGGAGGTGTGAACGAAACCGGCCGCCCTGACCAGCGCCGCCCGCGCCTCGGGCACCCAGCCGTCGAAGATCTGCCAGACATGCGGGCAGCCCTCCCAGAGGTCGAGCGTGACCTTTGCCCCCGCCGCCCGCAACCGCGCCGCCATCCGCTCCGAATCATCGGCCAATGCCTCGCCGCCGCCGACCTGGATCATCACGGGCGGTGCCCCCGGGAAGGCGGCGAACAGCGGCGAGGCCCGCGGATCGCAGGGATCGGCCCCGCCAAGATAGGCACCGGCTGCCTCGCGCATCCGCCCCACCGGCAAGAGCACCTCGCGTGCCGAACCGAGCGTCGCGCCCGAGAGCGAGAGATCCGTCCAGGGCGAAAAGGCAAGCAGCCCCGCCGGCCGCTCTCCTCCCGCCAGCACCCGTGCGAGCAGGGCCAGCGCCAGCCCCCCGCCCGCGCTGTCACCGGCCAGCAGGATGCCCTCGGGCGGATAGCCGCGGGCGCGCAGGTGGTCCCAGGCCGTGCAGGCATCGTCATAGGCGGCCGGGAATGGCGCCTGCTGCAGCAGGCGGTAATCGGGCAGCGCGACCTCGACCCGGGCCAGCCGGGCCAGCCGCGCGGCAAGCCCCAGATGCGTCGCCGCCGATCCGGCAAGAAAGGCCCCGCCATGCAGGAAAAGGACGATCCGCCGCGGCTCCGCCGGGCCGCAGGTCACCCGCGTCACCGCAAGCGGTGCGTCCAGGTCGGGAATCGCACAGACAAAGGGCGGGCTGCGGAATAACAGCCGTCCCGCACGCTCCAAATCGAGCGCGGCCGCCTCGGAAGACGGGGGCCGTGCCAGCCGCGGACGCACAACCAGGGCGCAGGCGGCCCGCAGCAGCGACAGGCGCAGCGACATCCTCAGCCCGCGCGGCGGCGCTCGATCGCCTCCCAGATCAGCGCCGCGCCATTCGTGCCGTCGAACCGCTCAAGCTCCTGCAGCCCGGTGGGGGAGGTCACGTTGATCTCGGTCAGCCAGTCGCCGATCACGTCGATGCCCACAAAGATCTGCCCCTTCTCGCGCAGAAGCGGGCCGATGGCGGCGCAGATTACACGGTCGCGTTCCGTCAGCGCCGCCTTCTCGGGCCGGCCCCCCACATGCATGTTCGACCGCGTCTCGCCCGCGGCCGGCACGCGGTTGATCGCGCCGATGGGCGCGCCGTCGACCAGGATCACCCGCTTGTCGCCGCGCGCCACGGCGGGGAGGTATTTCTGCACGATCAGCGGCTCGCGGCTGATCCCGGCAAACATCTCGAAGAGCGAGGCCAGGTTGCCGTCCCCCGAGGTCAGCTTGAACACGCCCGCCCCGCCATTGCCGTAAAGCGGCTTGAGGATGATGTCCCCGTGCCGGTCGCGGAAGGCACGCAATGTCTCGAGATCGCGCGCGATCGCGGTCGGCGGGGTCAGGTCCGGGAAGCGCAGGACAAGAAGCTTTTCGGGCGAATTGCGCACCCAGAACGGATCGTTCACGACAAGCGTGCGCGGATGGATCAGGTCCAGCAGATGCGTCGTGGTGATGTATCCCATGTCGAAGGGCGGGTCCTGCCGCAGCCAGACCACGTCGAAATCGCCAAGGTCGACCTCGGCCTCTTCGCCCAGGCTGAAATGGTCGCCCCTGACCCTTCGCACGGTGAGCGGCCAACCCCGCGCGGTCACCCGGCCTTCCTGAAAGGCCAGCCGGTCGGGCGTATAGTAGAAGAGGTCATGCCCCCGCGCCTGCGCCTCGATCGCGATGCGGAAGGTCGAATCACCGTCGATGTTCACAGCCCCGATCGGGTCCATCTGGATGGCGACCTTGAGCGGCATGGGCAAACCTCCGGCATCGTCCCTGCCACGCTGCATGCCCCAAGCGCCCGGTCCGCGCAATGCCGCCCCACGCCGCGGGCCGGCCATGCCAGCCGTCCCCGGCATGTCGCGGGCGCAACGGCTGGCGCGCCCCTGGCAAAAGGCACCATTCCCGGTTCAGGTCCCCGGGGGCGCCATACGGGCATTTACGCTGGGGCCTGACTGCCTGCGGCTGCGGTCCGTCGCGCACCGCTGATGGCCTGCGACAACCGGTGCGCGGCCAGGTCCGTAGAAGGCGCGGGCACGCGCTCCCGGCCGCCCGCCCCACCTTTCGGCAAGTGATCCGGCACCGGTCGGCGCAGTTCGTCCAGAACCACCATCCGCCGGTTGCCGCCCGCCCGTGGAACGGCGTCACCCGCGCGAACGCTCTCAGGCCTCACCGAAGGCATTTTCGATGATGCGCACCTCGCCTCGCCCGTCGACCAGCGCAAGGTCAAAGCGCATGCTGGCCAGCATGCCGCCCGGCTGGGTGCCCAGAAACTCGCAGGCTGCGGCAATGATCCGGTCCATCTGGCGCCGCCCCAGGCGCAGCGCCGCCGCCTCGAGGGAGCGTGCGCACTTGACCTCGACAAAGACAAAGCCATCGCCATCGCACGCGATCAGATCGATCTCGCCAGCCGCACCGCGCCAGCGGCGATGCACCACGCTGCGGCAGCGCCGCTCATAATGGCGTGCGACCGACGCCTCGGCCGCCGTGCCCGCCAGATGCGCGACCCGGCCGTCGGCAGCGCGGTTCTGCGCGGCCTTCTCGGCGCCGCGCCCGGAGGTCCGTTCCAGCCGCCGACCGCCCGCCATCCTCGCCTCCGCTCTCCCTTTCGCCTCCCGATCCTCGCCCAACAGGGTAAGTCTTTCCTTAATGCCCCCCCTCCTTCGTCATCCCGAGCGCGATCCGGTAGACCTCTTTCCGTGGCAATCCTGTCGCACCGGCGACCGCCGTTGCCGCATCCCTGATCCGCATCGTCCGCATCGCCTCGGCAAGGCCTTCGCGCACGGTGGCCTCGTCGGCGGCGGCAGCGGCCCCGGCACGGCCGATCACCACCACGACCTCTCCCCTCACCTCGGCCCCGGCATAGCGGAGGGCCAGTTCGCCCAGACTGCCCCGCGCCACCTCTTCGAAGCGCTTTGTCAGTTCCCGCGCCACCGCGGCGGGACGGACATGGCCAAGCCCCTCAGCCAGCGCCGAGAGCGTTGCGCCCAGCCGGCGGGGTGATTCATACAGCACGATCGTCGCATCCACGCCTGCAAGCCCGGCAATCGCGGCAGCGCGCGCCGCGTCCTGTGCGGGCAGGAATCCCGCAAAGAGAAACCTTTCCGTCGGCAGCCCCGCCACGACCAGCCCGGCGAGCAGCGCGGAGGCGCCCGGCACGGCCGTCACCGGCACGCCGGCGTCGATCGCAGCCCGCACCAGCGCAAAGCCCGGGTCCGAGACGAGCGGCGTGCCCGCCTCGCTCACATAGGCGACCGACCGCCCGGCCTGCGCCTCCCCGACAAGCCGCGCCGCCACTGCCGCATCCGAATGATCGTGGAAGGCCACAAGCCGCCGCCCCGCCATCGCGATCCCGTGAATCTCCATCAGCTTGCGCGCCGTCCGCGTATCCTCGGCCGCGATCACGTCCGCCCCGGTCAGCACGTCCAGCGCACGCAGCGTGATGTCGCGGGCCGCTCCGATCGGTGTGGCGACAAGGTATAGCCCTGCCGAAAGCGGAACGCCGGTTGAATTCATGCCTAGACCCTCGTCCACCTTGCCTATATTTCGCGCACCGCGGCGGACCCGACCGCCACTGCACTAATTGACGTCATCGACGGGGAGACCGCCAGCACCATGTTCGCCACTTCGATCCGCCGCCGCGCGATCCTGCGTGCCCTTGCCATTGCCGGCCTGGCCGCCCTTTCCGCCTGCGTCAGCGTGCCCGGTGGCACGGGCGGCGCGACGGGCCCCCGCATCGACCCCTCGGCCCCCGTCCAGGTCGCCCTGCTCGTCCCATCAGGGTCGGGCGATGCGTATGATGACTTTCTCGCACGGAACTTCGAAAACGCCGCGCGGCTTGCCGTGGCCGACCTGCAGGGGGTTCAGATCGACCTGCGGGTCTATTCCACCGCAAGCAATCCCGCCCAGGCCGCCAACGCCGCCGTCACCGCGGTCGCCGAAGGCGCCAAGATCATCATCGGCCCGCTCTATTCCGAAGAGTCGAATGCCGCGGCCGTTGCCATCGCGGGGACCGGAGTGAATGTCCTCGCCTTCTCCAACACACCCACAATCGCAGGCGGCAACCTCTTCATCCTCGGCCCCACTTTCCGCAACACGGCAGATCGCCTGATCCGGTACGGAAGGCGGATTGGCATAGACCGCTACATGATCGCCCATGCCAATGACGCCGGTGGCACGATCGGGCGTGACGCCATCGCCGCCGCCGTGACCGCCAACGGCGGGACAGTCGCCGGCGCGCTCGGCTATCCGCTCTCGCAGCAGGGCATCCTGGCCGCCGCTCCCGGCATCGTGGCGGCAGCAAACGCCGGGGGGGCGCAGGCCGTCTTCACCACAGCCGGCGCGAATGCCGATCTCCCGATCCTTGTCACCGCATTGCCCGAGGCGGGGCTCAACTCCGCAGCAATCCGCATCTTCGGGATGACACGCTGGGATGCCGCGCCCCAGGCGCTGGAATTGCCGGGTCTTCAGGGCGGTATATTCGCCATGCCCGACCGCCAGATTTCGCAGATGTTCGAAAGCCGCTACGCAGCCGCCTATGGTGCGCCGCCGCATCTGCTTGCCGGGCTTGCCTATGACGGGATCGCCGCCATCGGCGCGCTCGTCGCACGGCGCGATCCCGCCGCGCTGACCCGCAGCTCGCTGACCCAGGGACAGGGCTTCATGGGCACGACCGGCATCTTCCGCCTGCTTCCCGACGGCAGGAACGAACGTGGCCTTGCCGTGGCCGAAGTGCGGGGTAACACGATCGTCATCCTTGATCCGGCGCCGCGGACATTCTCCGGCGCCGGGTTCTGACTGCGGCGCCCGCCGTCCCGCCGGATCGCATGGCCGGCCCCGCCGACCCAACCACACCGGGCGTGCCACTCCTCACCAGGGCGGCCATGGAACCTGCGCCTCCGCACGATCTTCTCTGTCCGGCAGAGGCGATCTTCGACAACACCGCCGTCAGCGCCGGACTTGCTGCCGCCTGCAGAGGCCAGCCCAACGAACTGGCCATCAGGCGCGAAGCCGTGCGCATCCTTGGCGAGGCACGGGAACGCGGCCATGCAGCCATCGCGGCCGCCTTTGCCCGCACGCCCTTCGAATCGCGCGGCGCAACCCGCGCATGGTGCTGGCTCAACGACTGCATCGTCACGTCGACCTTCGCGCTGGCCCGCGACTGCCTTCACCCCTTGCCGAACCCCACGGAAGGAGAACGTCTGGCCCTTGTCGCCGTGGGTGGCTACGGGCGCGGCCAGATGGCGCCCTTCTCCGACATCGATCTGCTGTTCCTGACACCCTGGAAGCTCGGCCCTTCGGCCGAAAGCCTGATCGAATCGATGCTCTACATCCTGTGGGACCTACGGCTGAAGGTCGGCCATGCCAGCCGCAGTCTCAAGGACTGCCTGCGCATGGCGCGCGAGGATCACACGATCCGCACCGCCGTGCTCGAGATGCGTCCCATCGCCGGCGATGCAGGTCTCGCCCGGACCCTGCACGACCGGCTGCGGACCGAGTTGTTTGCCCGCACCGCCCCCGACTTCATCGAGGCCAAGCTTGCCGAACGCACCGAGCGCCACCGCAAGCAGGGCGGACAGCGTTATGTCGTCGAACCCAACGTGAAAGAAGGCAAGGGCGGCCTGCGAGACCTGCAATCGCTCTACTGGATCGGCAAGTATGTCTATGACGTGCGCGAAGCGTCGGAGCTAGTCGCCAAGGGCGTCTTCACGGCCGAGGAATATGCGACCTTCGCCCGGGCCGAGGATTTCCTCTGGGCAGTCCGCTGCCATCTCCACCTCATCAACGGCCGCGCGATGGACCAGCTCACCTTCGACATGCAGGTCGAGGTCGCGGCCCGCATGGGTTACCAGGACCGCGCCGGGCGGCGCGCGGTCGAGGTCTTCATGCAGGACTACTTCCGCCATGCCACCCGCGTGGGCGAACTGACGCGCATCTTCCTGACCGCGCAGGAAGCCAATCACGTCAAGTCCGAACCGCTGCTGACCCGGCTTCTGCCGCGCCGGCGCAAGGCGCGGCCACCTTATGCGATCAAGCAGAACCGCCTGACCGTGGCCGACGAAACCGCCTTCTTTGCCGATCCGCTCAATATGCTGCGGATCTTCGAAGAGGCGCTGCGCACCGGCACGCTTCTCCATCCCGATGCGATGCGGCTGCTGGCCGCCAACCTGCGCCTGATCGACGCGCGCCTGCGCGCCAACCCGGAGGCCAACCGCATCTTCCTCGACCTCATGCTCAAGCACGGCAACCCCGAACGCGCGCTCCGGCGGATGAACGAACTCGGCGTGCTCGCCGCCTTCATCCCCGATTTCGAGCCGATCGTGGCGATGATGCAGTTCAACATGTACCACCACTATACGGTGGACGAACACATCATCCAGTGCATCTCCACCCTCGCCCTGATCGAACGCGGCGAACTGGTCGAAGAACTGCCCGTCGCCTCCTCGATCCTCAGGGCGGGCGTCAACCGCCGCGTGCTCTATGTCGCGCTCCTGCTGCACGACATCGGCAAGGGCCGGCCCGAAGATCACTCGGTGCTCGGCGCGCAGATCG
>Ga0315902_10010945_pt1 | contig 11968 bp, 15 predicted proteins | sample LakEriMetagenome_9_FD_203523 | JGI IMG/M metagenome (GOLD analysis project Ga0315902, IMG submission 203523) | Freshwater fungal communities from buoy surface, Lake Erie, Ohio, United States - Buoy 12 MA117 | ecosystem: Environmental > Aquatic > Freshwater > Lake > Lake biofilm | place: USA... | reverse complement strand
AGGCTTTCGCCAAGTATTCCGCGTATGTCATGTGGAACGCTAGGTACGCCAACACAATCGCAGGACACATAACCCCTCGCGGTTATCGCAAAATTGCTATATTCAAAAAGCCTTACTTTGCTCACAGAATTATCTGGGCTTATCACCACGGGTGGTGGCCTGAGACCGTTGACCACAAAAACTGCAAGTTTGCCGACAATAGACTAAGCAATCTCAGGGTTGCCACGCAGATGGAAAACAGGTGGAACTCCAAGTTGAGGGAGAAAACCAAGTCTAATGTAAAGGGGGTCTACAAGAGGAAGGAAAAGTTTTACGAGGCGCACGTTTGTGCCAACTATAAGAGGTATTATCTTGGGAGATTTGTTCGAAAATCTGACGCAATCAGAGCCGTCACCACCGCCAGAAAAGCGTTGCATAAAACATTTGCTAGGGCTGGTTAACAGAGGAACCTTTACCGCCACCAAAGAGGAGTTCTATCAAATCGTGATGAGCGAACATGAGGCGAAGATAGAAGGGCTGGCAAGGTATGTGTTGACGCTCCCGACAAGGGAGGCGAGGAGGAAGTGGCTTGACCAGTTTGAGGCCAAGCACAATTTGACAATAGCCGAGGAACTAAAGGAAAGAATTACTCAGATTCATAGAGAGCGCGTTCGTGCTTCCGGCGCTTAACTAAGCCAGGCAGCTCTTTCCCACCCGCTTTAGTCCACGCCATGAAGGACTCTGCCGCGCCCTCAAAGTCTCCACGATTGTGCTTCATGCGGATGGTTGACCTTTGGAGGTTGCCAAGCCCGACGTTGAAGGAGAAGGAAACCAAAGCGTCAAAACGGCCTTGAGTAAGTCCACTTGGACAGAGGCGCAGAACACCTCGTTCGAATGTAGCCAAGTCCTGAGCCAAGAGAGCATCGACTTCTGCCATGCTAAGAACTCTGTCCCATCCGTCGGGAATTGGTAGATTTTTGCGGTCATCAAACTTTACCCTTATGTGGTTCTGGTCGATAACGTGTCCAACTCCAACAGTCCAGAGCAGGGCTGGGCAGCGGTAAGGTTTTGTCCTTACACCCTCGTCTTTCTTAATCCCCTCTATCGCTTCCTTGCTTACCTTCACTTCTTACCCCATTGGCGGCTCCCGAACCAGAAAGCAATAATCCCAGAAAGTAGAGCCATCTCGTCCTCGGAGAAGATTACGTCCGTGGCGGCGATAAACTGCTCCACACTCATGTCTCCAAGACCGCCTTTTAGCAAGAAGTAGGTCAGTCCCATGTTGATTAGCACCAACTCCAAGACAAAGATAAAGGTGACCGCAGGGCGCACTATGCCGTTTAGGTTCACGACCCAACTAGAGGCGCGAGCCATGATAGCCTTGTCGTGGTCTAAAGCGGCGTTCTGGCGGTCTGCATCGGTCTGAAGCGCAATCTGGTCAGTCCTAATCTCCTCGACCCTCTGTTGGGCCAGGAAACCGCGTTCTGCAAGGGCTAACTCGCGCTCGGTCTGCATCTGCGCTAACTTCAACTCTTGCGCCTTGTCAGCCTTGTCTTGGAAGAAGTTTAGGACTTGGGGTAGACCAGAGGCAAAAAAGCCAATAGCGGAGGATATTAGGGATAGCATTACAGGTGTCCTTTGAAGATGTAGTAAGTAGTGACTATGATTAGCGAGGCTATGAAGCACATAACCTTGAGTTCTCGGAGTTTCTTTAGGTCACGCCCCATCTCGTCACGCCCGTCCTTGACTTCCTTCATCTGGCGCTCTTTGATGGCTTGAATGTCCTTCCACTCAAACTCAGCCTTGTCCTTGCCGTAACGCTCAACAAGCTGCTGGAATAAGTCGTCCTCGGCTTCCTTGATTTCTTTAAGTCTGCGCCACTCTGCGAAAGCCGTGAGGATGGTGGTGTCGCCCTTAACTACCCGTTGTTTCTTTTGGAACTGTTGCTTGGCTTGGAGTTCTGCGACCCCAAGTTTTTGTATGTCAGTAACTACTGCTTCAATCTCTTTCCCTGCGGCTATCGCGCTCTTTATTCCCTGCGCGGCACTCTTTGCCGAGGCTACTAAGTCACTCATTTATCCCACTTTCTCTCCTCGAAAGTAAGCCACGCCGTTTATTACTTCGCATAACTCTGGTGGTAATAACATACCATTCTTAAATGTCAGAACGCAGAACCCCGAACACCAGTTCACAGGATTTTCTTCTACATACACAAATTGGTCGCCACCTGGCTCCGCAAGCGTTCCTGTGTCCACACCGTATCTGCGCCCATTGTAGTCTGTCCACGGGGTCACCATCAGTTTATGCAGGTGTCCTGTTACGATGCTTCTGCCAGACTTCAGGGCGTTGTTATATGTCGCGTGTTGCCCGTTGTGCCACCGATGCTTAATTACAACAGAGTTGTTTATGTCCACCCGCCATCCTGTGTGCCAACCTGGAAAGTACGAAAACAGGTCAGAAAACTCCATCAGCGCGTCTGCGTGCGTTGCGATATATGAGAACAAACGACAATCGTGATTACCGTACGTCCATAACTTAGTAGCGTTCTTAGAAGCGTTTGCAATCTCGTTTAGACGGTCTTGGCAGGCTTCTATTTCTTGCTTGGGGGTAGGGGGGTTAGTACCCATCAGGGCGGCGTGGCGGCTTATTCTAGCCCCGTCAAACACATCCCCGTTTAGGATGATGGTCTTGGGCTTAAATTCTGTCAGCAGGGAAACAAACGCCTTGTGCGCTACGGTTTCCTCGCCAGGCCAGTAGTGGCAGTCGGAGGCTATAAAGACATGACCGTTATCTACGGTGTGAGAGATAACCCTACGGTTATCGGGGATATATGTGTTGGCGATGCTGTGCTGTCTTGCGGCAAAGGATGGTAGGGATACATCTTTTAGTGCCGACCGCCTTCGGTAAACCGTTCCTACGTCTATGCCTAGAACCTGAGAGACCTTCTGTGGGCTCCCGTAGGTCTTAAACGCCGCTATTAGTTCCTCGTCCGATACCTTTTTTAGTGCTACCACGCTTCCTCCCGCTTAGAGACATTACGTCAATTGGCTCGTGGGAGGATGTGTCGTACAGACACGCCAGCCTTACTGCTTCTGCCGGAGTTAAACCTAAGTGCATGGCAGCGATAGCAAAGTTTGCCCCAGTTCCAATTGCCCAAAAGTCGTTCTTTATCTTCGCAGGAATGATGGTACTTTCGTAAATCCAAATGCCATCACTTCTGAGTTCGAGAACGGTCACATCCGTATCCGAGTCTAGGTCTGCCCCAGACTCCAACGAATTGTAGAACTTTAATAGTTTATCCCAATCTCCGCAACCCCCGTAGATGCTGTTCTCGCCCCTACGGATTTTGGTCACGAGGTAGAACGAGTCATCACCGCTGACCATTGAATCTCCGGCCACTTCGCCCGTAGACGCTCTGGCAGCGATGGTGGTCATTTAACGACTAGGCTTAGCAGTAGGACAATTATGCAACCAGCGGAGCCAATCAGGATTTGCTCTAGGCGCTTAAGTCTAGCGTTTATCCCAAGGTAGCGTTCGGCACAGACAGCCTCGTGGGTGTCAAGTTGGCCTTTGACCTCTACGATTGTAGCCATAGTTATGCCTCAATCTTTTCCATAATCTCGTCCATGCTCTCCGAGACTTCCCAGTTGTTGCCGTTCATACCAAACGCTACACGAACCTCTGTGCCGTCTTCTTGTTTATGCTCAAAGAACGATGCAATCAGGTCTGTGTTCAGAATTAGACCTTCACCGATGCGGCCCTTGGCGGCGTTAGTTAGTTTGATAAGTTTCACGCAGCAACCCCTTCAACTTCAACCCACGAAATTGTAGCCTCGTCCCATGAGTAACGCTTGCCGTCATCTGGGTAGGCAACAGGTGCGTCCCACAAGCAAGTGCCTTCGTTTAGCACCCATGAAGCATAGGGCTTGGGAGGAATGAAAGCGTCCCGACCCGCGTCGTAGGTGTACCCGATACCAGCGTAGTTCTTACGGAACGGAGTTCCGCCTAATGCGTGTACGCCGCCGTGCGTGTTGTAGCTGGTCTGTTTATAGACATCGCCTGTGCGAGCGCAGAGTTCTGCCTCTTTACCGTCATCCTCTTGCCGTCCTACGGTGACGAATGTGACGATGTTGTTTTCATCTAATTTCGCAAAATGGGACACCTTAATCTCCTTAACTAAAAGTTACTGTTTCTGATGTGGTTGAAGTAGCAGTCACGGTGTAAATCTTGTAGCCGCCAGATGTTGTGGAAGTCTGCGTTACACCGCCAGAGAAGGTTGCGGTACGGGTATCTGGAATCTTGATGATGACCACGCCTGAACCGCCTGCGCCTCCAGATAATGCGCCACCGCTATATCCAGAACCGCCGCCGCCACCTCCTGTATTTGCAGAACCGGCGCTTCCATTAGACGATGTACTACCATTACCGCCTCCGCCAGAACCACCATTTCCAGCGGTAGCAATACCACCACCCCCGCCGCCACCACCGCCAGCCCGTGTAACAGCAGAACCAGTTATTGAAGATGAAACACCATCTCCGCCGTTGGCAGATGTTGTGGCTGTGCCTGCTGCTCCTACGGCTCCTGCACCGCCGCCGCCGCCTGTTCCACGTTGTCCTGAACTACTTGCTCCTCCGTTATATCCTTGGTTTGCAGTTCCAGTTCCGCCGCTAGCAGTACTTGCGCCAAAACCAGTTCCGCCACCACCAGAACCACCGTTCCCTCCATTACCAACAGTCCCGCTTGTTCCGGTTCCTCCCTTACCTCCACCACTAGAAGTTACAGTATTAAATACAGAATTACTTCCTATGGTATTTGAAGCGCCGCCAGCACCTACCGTTACGGTATAAGCGGTTCCAACTTTTAAAGTAAATGCGGTTTCAGCGGACGCTCCACCACCGCTAGTTCCTGCTGAAGTTCTATAGCCTCCTGCGCCACCACCGCCGCCGCCATTTTCTAAAGAAGGGCCACTTGTGTTTCCGCCACCACCGCCGCCAGCAATAACTAGGAAGTCAACACCAAAGTCACGCACAAACGTCACAGTCTCAGATGTAGTAGACGTAGCAGTTACAGAGTAGATGTTGAACCCACCGGATGTGGACAGGCTAGATGTAACGCCACCAGAGAATGTTGCGGTTACGTTGTCAGGTACTTTAATGATGACAATGCCAGAGCCGCCAGAACCGCCGTTTCCTGTATTTGTGCCGCCACCACCACCTCCAGTATTCGCAGTACCGCTAGTTGCGTTACCAGTTACAGCGCCAGCGCCACCTCCAGCGGTAGCCGTTCCAGCAACAGGCGTTCCGCCAAAAGCATTTGCACCACCGCCACCGCCACGGGCTACTGATGTACCAGTAATTGAAGATGAAACACCCGCACCACCATTGCCACCTGTGTTGGTTGAACCAGTTCCACCAACCCCGCCAGCGCCTCCGCCGCCACCACCACCTGTTGTGACAGAACCGCCTCCAGCATAACCTTGGTTTGCGGTTCCAGCGCCACCTGTTCCACCACCGTTTCCACCGCTACCAGAACCACCAGAAACTCCATTGGTAGGAACGCCTTGCGTACCAGAAGATGGTGGTGCGCCACCGCCACCAGTAGAAGTAATAGTGGACAAAACAGAATTAGAGCCATTCGCACCGCCAGCGCTGGTTGTATCGCCAGCCCCGCCGCCACCAACCGTAACCGTATATGCAACACCAAAAGTAATGTTAAGTTTAGATTCCGCAGAAGCACCGCCGCCCGATGTTCCAGCAGATGTTCTATAACCACCACCGCCACCGCCAGAGTTAGCGTTATTGCTTGTTCTACCACCCCCACCACCACCAGCAATAACCAAGAAGTCAACAGGTGCGCCAGCAAGGAAAGTCACAGTCTCACTCGTTGTAGAAGTAGCCGTGACTGTATATACGTTAAATCCCGCAACAGAAGTCGAGAGAGATGAAGTTACACCAGATGAGAATGAGGCATAGTGCGAAGATGGGATTTTGATGATTACGATACCGGAGCCGCCTGCGCCGCCAGATGCACTAATACTTGTGTAGCCACCCCCGCCACCGCCTCCTGTATTAACAGTTCCGGCAGATCCATTTCCAGTTGCGCTTCCATTACCACCGCCTCCTGCACCGCCAGAACCGGCAACACCGCCTTGCGATGAGCGAGTTCCACCACCTCCTCCTCCACCGCCTCTGGTTACGGATGAACCTGTAATAGACGAGGCAGTACCAGCGCCACCAGAGCCAGATGTGTTTCCTGAATTGTTGCCACCAGCAGCAGATGCACCACCTCCACCACCAGCGGAGTAATCGGCGCTTGATGATGTGTGACCCCCGCCGTTATTTCCTTGGGAGGGTGATGTAGACGGAGTATTTCCTGAACCGCCATTAGTTACACCGCTTAATTGTTGCTGACCACCTCCACCACCAGAGCCACCGCTTCCACCATTTATAGAGTCTCCACCGCCATATCCACCACCAGCGGATGTTGTTGATGAGAAAACAGAATTTGAACCAGCAACTCCGCTTCCATAAGAAGTGCCGCCATTTCCTCCAGCACCAACGGTTACTGTAATTGCAGTTCCTACTGTTACATTTTGAGAGGTTAGTTCACGATACCCACCAGCACCACCACCCCCACCACCGGAACCACCCCCACCTCCACCCGCTACTACTAGATAGTCAGCAAGGATAGTAGGCGCACCCTGCCCTGCAAGAAGAATCTGAAAGATGCCGGTCATTTATGACACGTTCCCTGTGATAACGCAGACAGTCGAGGAGATAAACAGTACCGTACACACACCACGGGTAGCCAAGGTCACAGTTGCTTTGTCAGAATCTGTGCCAGCGATATAGGCGGTTGTGATTGTGCAGGTAATAGTAACCCCCGAAGCTGTGTTGTTGAAGATAGATATTACATCACCTTCAGCAAAAGTTGCATCAGGAATTGTAATAGACCCGCTAGCGCCAACCTGGACATACTCGCCAACATCTGTGGTGGCAAGCGTGTAAGAAGTTGTCTTAGTCCCGACCGCAGGGATATTCCTGTACCCAAGGGTAGAGGTGTCTGGTGGTAGGGTATAGGTATTCGTAGAAGCTGCGGCAGGAGCGTTTAGGGTAGCCGTACCGCTAGAAGAACCCGCTAACTTTAGGTTCCCAGAGGAAAATACCGTTGACCCAGACATCGTGTTCGTGCCTGAGAAGATATTGCCGCCAGAGAATGTATTTGTGGTTCCCGACGAGTTGATGTTGCCGGAAATAATTGCCGAGCCAGAGATGGTGTTAGTGCCTGACAGGATATTCCCACCAGACAGGGTGTTCGTAGAGGACAGAATCGTGCCCCCAGAAGCCGTCAGAATCCCCGTCACGGTCAAGGTGTTAGCCGACCCACCCCCAGATATGAACATCCCGCCAGCGACCGTCAGAGGGTCACCAGATGAGCCTGTCTGGAACTCCTTTAGGTGAACCATCAACTCACGGATAGCATTGTTTATGCTACTTGGGGGACACCCCTCGTCGATGTTAATGCTTTCTATGTCTGTGTTAGCAGAGTTGGTCGTTGAGTATTCTGAAATCTTATTCTTAGGCATTTAATTACTCCTGATTATTCTTGAAATGGGCCGAGCAATCCTGGTGTTACAAATGGTGCGGTGCGACGAAGTGGTTCTCCGATTCTACGAAGAACTTCTGGCCTCTCATATAACAACGCAGACAAAGCACGAATCCCTGGTTGTGTATATGCAGCCATTGTTCCAGCGCCTAAAGCGGCAGCCAATGGGTCAATACCGCCCAACGCTCCCAATCCGGCAGCCCCAACACCTAGTCGATACGGAGTTCCAGAATCGGGTAATTTAGAACCTAAAACCTGTTCTCCGGCTTGTGCAATATCCTGCATCCTTGCCTCACCGCGTGCAAACGCACCTTTGCGTTTAGAAATGTCCGTGGCTTTGGCGGCGGCACTTAATTGTGCCGGTGTAAATACCCCTTCTTTTGCTCCTGTTGAAGCTGCGGCGCGTTGAACTCGAATAAAGTCTGCAAACGCAGCGTTGATTTTTTGCAACTGCCCCTTGTAATCTGGATTGGCTTCTTCTACTGCTTGGCGCAAAGTAAGTTGCACATCAAACAATGCGTCGCCCATTAAATTTTGGTTTGGGTCTTGCGCTTTTTTAAACCGAACGGCAAAGTTTCCTAATGCGCTTTCTGCCGTTTTTAAGTCCTTGCCAGAAAGAACATTGTTTTTAAATTTATTGGTTAAGTTGCTTTCAATAATCTTAGATAGTTGCGACGCTGCTTTGTCATCAAGATTTGCAGAAGCGCCAGCCACAATATTGTCAATATTGTTGATTAATGTTACGGGTGACTCTCCGGCATAAGTTAATACTGTGTCCGATGATACTGATAACTTTGGAACAATTTGATTGTACGCCTTCCCAATCTTGTCTTCTGCAAACTTAATTGCCGCGTTACCAGACAACCCTCTTGGCAATTCTGCGTCAATATTTTTTAAGGATTGGTTAATTGCGGTTCTGCTAAATTCTTCAATGTTCCTCATCCTTGCGCCAGCAATAACATCGCCAACTAAGGGAACGCTTTCTGCGGCCTGTTCTATTTTTTGTGTAATCCCCCCAAACGCTTGACCTGGCGTAAGGTTTGAAATTCCCGCTTCACGAAGTTTTTGGGCGCTTTCGGTAATTCTTGGAGACACAACACCAACTACTTTTTCTGCTACTGGGCCAAGAGCCGCGCCTAATCCTGTTTGTAAAAGTTTAGACTCGGCAAAGTTTTCCGTATCAGAGACGGGTGTTAATGCACCGCCAACAGCCCCAATTGTTGCCGCAGTAGCCGATGGGCCAAACCCAGCGCCACGAATAGCTTGCCGACCAACCTGTAACCCACCACTTACTAACTGACCAACGCGAGCCGCAGGAACAATGCTTGCTGGGCTGGCAATATTTCCAATAAACCGACCGGCGCTAATATCTTCTCCACCGGCTGCACGATACTGTTGTTCAACAGATTTGTTTAGCGCATCTACCCGCTTAGATTCTTTGGCAAACCAATCAGATACTTCGTTTGGCAAAGTCCCGCCAGCAGATGTAACAACCTCCAAAAACCGTGGTAACAGTTGCGCGGCTGCATCAATTGGGTCTCGAAAGCCTCGCATAATATCCTGACCAAAACTTGTTTCTTGTTTTGGTTGTGACTGTTGCCGAAGTTTTAATTCGGCCTCAGCGAGCGCAAGCGCACGTTGTTGCTCTAAATTCATTTCTGGGTTGACCATAATTTTTTACTCTCCGGTGACATAATGTCCCACAGTTCTTGACGAACGCCAGGAGGTGCTGTTTTAGATATTACACTTGTGGTTTGCGAAACCGCGCCCCCTCTTGCTTGAACTGTGGATTTTATATTCCCCATAATTCTGTCAAGTTCAGAGGCTTGAGCGTCAATAGCTTCTTTCCCTACAACAACGCCCTTCATTGATGTTGGGTTATAAATAATTTGCTCTAAAATTGCCAAGTCTGGGCCGTTTAAAACACCCAAATTGTAGGCTTCTTTTGCTTGCATTAGCATATTCCGATACTTTGTTTCAATGCGAGCGCGTTCTGTTGGCTTGAGAGTGTCTAAACGTGTAAAGTTAGACAATTCATTTCTAAACTCGCCAATGGCGTTTCTAGTATTTTGTACGCCAATAACTTGTTTCTCTTGAGATTCCGACGGTTTTCTAAATTGGCTAATATCAACCAAGTTTCCTTGTGTGTCTCTTGGTTGTGAAACGGCTCCAGTATTCTGGTCAATTACCAACCCAGTTGATTCGTTGAAAGAGAAAGACGGGCCTTTTGGTGCTGCGCCTTTTGCTATTCTTCCAACAACAGCGCCCGTCGGGGTTCTTAATTCAACCATATTACCGAGGTCAATTTGAACTAACGATTCAGCTTTTGCGCCACCAAGTTGAGAATATTGTCCCGTGTCTTCGTTATAACGGACTTTAACTTCTTGTCCTTCGTTGTTAAATATACTTTGAATGCTAGTCTTTGGCTGAAGCGACTTTGCAAACTCAGAGACTTGTGTTGCGTATTGCATACCGGCTGGGCCAAGAGCGCCAAGCGCGGGCAAAAGCTCACGGTTTACGCTTACACCTGTAACTGCACCAGGTATGGTTGTTTCACCCTCTACGTCATAAATTGTTTGGGATGGAGCGCGGGTTGTTTGAAATAACTGTGGTGCAAGTCTGCGAATTTGTTCAGACTCTTTACGCTTTGCTAACAAGTCCTGAACTTGTATATTTCTTAGAGCGTCTGCTAGCGTTTTGTCAAACGACTGCTGGTAAGCCTGTAATGCCCCTGGGCCAGCCTCTCCAAAAGCCTGTGCTGTGCTTGGTCTACCCTGTCCTGGCTGTCCACGGGATGCCCGTAGCAACCCAAGTCCGAGGGCGGTTAATGCGTTGCCTCGCGCTTGTCCTGTTGCACGTTGGCGCAAAGCCCCTGTTGGGTCAAGCAAACTGAGAATATCGTTTTGGTCTTCCATATCGTTATCCTAAAAGACTAGCAAGATTAAGAGATTGTGGCTGATACTGAGTTCCAAGTAACCCACTAGCTGCGGCGCGTTGTGCAAGTAAATTATATAAGCCTGAGTAATCAACGCCAGCCATCGTTGATTGTCCGCTGTCTTGCACCATACCGCCACCACCACCCCCACCGCCTGATTCTTGTGGGTTTAGTAGGTTGTTGATGTTGTTTGCCGCCCTTAATGCCCTAGTAGCATCACGGGCAGAAATTGTGCTTTGTGTGCCGGTCTGTCCTATAACATCCGTTCCTAGAACCGATGGTTTATTGATAAACGAGCCAGGTGAACCTAGAACTGGTGTTGCTCCTACGGCAGTTACGCCACCAGCAGACAGTAAACCTCCACCAGACGCTCCCGTGACCAATCCGGTTCCACCGCCCATAGACGAAATGCCTGGGACACCAGCACCACTAGCGGTAAGTCCAGTTCCTGTGCCTCCGACTGTCTGACCAGCACTAAGCAAACCATCCATGCCAAGTACGCTATCAATACCGCCAAGACCTGCTGTAATCCCAGAGCCGCCCACACTACCGCCGGTCATTGCCTGTGTGATGCCACCAATTCCAGCATCAAACGCTCCAGTTGCACCTGCGGTTTGCGCGGCAGTCCATGCTTCTGCTGCCTGTGACGCAACCACGGCGGCTTCTGCTGCTGTTGCACCGCTCGCTAAAGCCGCTGTTTCTACTGCTGCGGCTGCTTCTGCGGCGGTTGCGGCTGTCGCCCCTTCTGCCGCCATCAAAGACGGGTCAATGTAGCCAGTAGTAACCGCTATTGCAATCATTGCAGGCAAAACCCAACCGCCAGGTATTTCTTCGTTTACCCAGTCGTCAATATCTCTACCGACTTCACGGATGTCTTCTACGGCTTGGTTTACTGGGTTGCTTAACTCGTCAATCGTTAAGTCAATCCCTGTTTCTTGTCTAACCCAACCCATTTTTCCACCTTTGTAGTTTGGTTATGCCTTTGTGCGTCCCTAGACTTTGGTCGTCTGAACCCACAACTTCGTCACCGTATCTTGAGTAAACCGACTTTAACCTCTCGTCAGTAAAGTAAGTAATTGCGTATTCTTTGTCTTTAATTGCATTAAAGAAGTCTCGTAGGTTTTGCAAGAACTCTTTGATGCTATCTGCGTTAATAGTGTGATAAAACACCGCAGAATCCGTGACCCTGAATACTATAAAAATAGTGTTTCCGAACCTGTAAAACCTTGCGCCATTCTTGCTGTGTAGTGCTAAAGACTTCTTCGCATCCTCTATCGTGATGCTCTTGTTGTTCCGCTTTATGTCCTTCGCTACTAACTCGCCAATGTTCACGCTGTTACATATTTGGTGTCGTCTACGTTGTTGGGGTGAAACTTAGGCAGGTAAATTCTTAGCATTGGCAAGCCAATCTTGAACCCCACATAGCCAAAGCACACCGCTAGGTCTTTC
>Ga0315902_10010943_pt1 | contig 11969 bp, 16 predicted proteins | sample LakEriMetagenome_9_FD_203523 | JGI IMG/M metagenome (GOLD analysis project Ga0315902, IMG submission 203523) | Freshwater fungal communities from buoy surface, Lake Erie, Ohio, United States - Buoy 12 MA117 | ecosystem: Environmental > Aquatic > Freshwater > Lake > Lake biofilm | place: USA... | reverse complement strand
CATATACGATTCCTGTAATCTCTTCAAACCTAATTCATCAAAGAGAGAATCTCTTGAACGGTCAATATTAATATCTAGATATTCTGACATCTAAACTCCTACTTAATATAAGGGAAAATTTTATTTATGGCTTCGGCACAAGCACGTGCAACTAATTGGTGTTCTTTCTGTGTACCATTGCCATCACGAACTTCAATGTAATGTATAAAGGAACGGATTGAACCTTTAATGTACATTCTTGAAACTGTATTACCTTCCGGTAGCATAACTCTTGCTACTTCCTTAGCAATACCTTGTGAAATTGCATTTTCATAATTAGCTTTAGCAATATCAATTACTTGTATTTGTAACTGTTTCCAAATCTCAGCCAATTCATCATTATTAATTAGAATTGAATTCTGTCTATTCTTTGTATCTTGAAGTCTACATTCCTTTAGACAGAAATCTAATTCTTTTGTTGGATCTGCATATCTTTGTGAAAATTCCTGGAATGAAAAAGAACGATGTCTTAGAATCTGACGTACAATATCTCTGGTGCTTGTAATCTCAAGACAAACATCAACCATTTCAAATGGAGACCAATGTTTATTCTTAATTAGATAATTAAGTAGCTTATCGACTGTATCTAGATTGTTTTGGTTTGAGGGATTAGAAACTCTGGCACAATAAGAGATTAAATTTTGAATACCATCATCAATAAATTCTTGTGTAAATTCTTCTGGATTTGGTTGTGTGTAGGAAATCAATTTAACGGAAAGAATATCTTCATATTTCTTATACATTCTTCTTTCCTCCAGAATATGGAAAAGCTAATCCTTCTTGAATTAACTTAATATTAAACGATTGGTTAGATTCAACATCTTTCTCAGACACATAAACATAAGCCAAGACACGCCCATATTTATCATCTTTATCTAACTGCGTTTTTATAATTACTGTTTTATTTTCTAAAGCATATTTAGTTCTAGCTGTCGCCTTTACAGCCAATTCACGTTCCGATACGATCCTTGAATTTTTTTCTGGAGTATCGATTCCATTCAATCTAACAATCTTTCGAATACTTACTCCAAACCCCAAATCAATTTCAGATTCAATTGTATCGCCATCTATAACTCTTAAAATCTTAGCACTGTAAGTATACATGTCACACCTTCTTCCAAATATTAAATTTAAATAATGCTTCTAAACCCGAATAAGACGATTCTGTTAATTCTGAATCAATATCTAAACCTGCAAGAACCATATCATTGACATCTTTACATTTGTTTTCTTTTTTCCAAATTACAATTTTACATCCAGAATCTATTACAAAATTCATATTTTGAATAATCTGTTTATTTGATGGTTCATTATCAAAAACGAATATTGCTTTAGGATAATCTTTTATTAATTTTGATAATTCAGCTCCAGCTGTAGCCAGAGCATTTTTCACAAATAACGAATCAATTGGACCTTCAAATATCCATAAAGTTGTATTTGTATTTATACGTTCTAAACCATATATTTTATCATTATCTTCGTGTAATTTAATTGTAATATATCTTGCGATACTGTCTTCCAATGCACGACCTTGAACTGCTATCAATTTACCAGTTTTATCAAAGAAAGGAATCACAATCCTTGGATCTTTTGGTTTTAAGTTCTTAGATTTTTCTTTATTAATAGATTCGACATATTGTTTAAAGTCGTTTGTAAAAAACAATTTATTCCAATGCTCAGATGGTATTTCTCTTGTTCTAATATATTCTTTTGCGTAATGTCCGTCTTGAAGATCCTTTATAGATTCCAAACCGATATCATAATTTATGCTTTTTTTCTGAAATTTGTTTTTTGCATCAGAAGAAACTAGGATTGGTTTCTTGTAATTATGATTTGGATGAGTATCTCCTGATGTGAATCTCTCGAATATATATTGTTTATGTAAAACAGGGTCTAAGAATTTAAGGAAATTAGAGAACGTTGTGCCTTTCACACAATTATGACACTTAAAGAAAAGATCATTATGCTTTCTATAAACATATCCTCTAGCCTTTGATTCTCTCTTCTTCGAATCCATACAATATGGACATCTAAAATTCCATAAGACTTCAGACTTCTTCTTAAATAAGTCTAATTTAGGAGATATCAACGAAAGATATTTTGAATCAACCAATATACTCATATAACTATTATACTATATAACATATGATTCATCAATATGATTTTTTGAGATTCAACATCATCTCACTTGACGAACTTGACTTTCTACGCTATACTTAGTATGTAGCGATTTTAAGTATATTACTTATAGAATATATGACTATCGATGACTACTATTCTCTTATATTTCCAACCTGGGTTGATACTCTTCTCATGAAAGAATATAGATCCTTTGGTTGGATCTTGAGTTTCATTTGCAAGAATCTTTTTTGATAATCTATAACATTCATCCCATCTATCTCGTTCTTTGATGGAATTGTTTTTTCCATACCAAGAAAATTGTCTCTTACTAGAAACTATTTCACAAGGATCCGTTCCATATCCTTTTTTTATTCTGTTTAGAATTATATGTCCGACTGCAATTTTCCCCATATAAGATTCTCCTCTTGCTTCGTGATAAATTGCTTGTGTCATACAGTTTACATTTCTATTGCTTGTATCATAGCTAAAAACAAGCGTGCAAAAAGCAATAGAAATTATTATATTTCTAATCAAAATTGTCTCCTATAAATAGTTTTGATGAATTTAATTCATGACGAAAGAATGGTGTGCTGAGAAATTTAGTGCATAACTATATTTAGGAGATAATAAAATGAAATTGACATTAGGACAACTTAAAAATTCTGAAGCTGCGTTGGTTGCACTATCAAACTGCACTTTACCAATTAATATTGCATACAGAATTTCTAAGGCTTTAAAAGTAATAGCTTCTGAGCTCACAAATCTAGAAGAAACAAGACAGAAGTTAGTGCAAAAATATGGTGTAGAGAACGAAGGAAGTGTTGTGGTAACTGAAGAAAATCTTAATATGTTTGTTGAAGAATTAAATCCTCTTCTACAGGAAGAAATTGAGATTCCACTAGAACCTATTAAAGTAGAGTCTCTTCCGGAATCTGTTAATTTGTCGCCAATGCAATTATCACAATTAAGTTTTTTTATTGCTGATTAAATTTATAAGTTCATATTTCTTAGGGAACTCTTTAAGAGTTCCCTCTTTTTTTATATAAATAAGATAGGAGTATGTAATGGCAACGCCAACAACAAGAGAACAATTTTCCGATTACTGTTTAAGAAGACTAGGTTTTCCTGTAATAGAAATAAATGTTGCAGAAGAACAAGTTGATGATAGAATCGATGATGCCATAACGAAATATTTTGATTATCATTTTGATGGCGTTGAAGAAGATTATCTTATTGTTCCTATAACTAATACGGATGTAACTAATGGATATATTACTCTAGATGAAAAAGTATTTTCTGTAATATCTGCACTTCCTGTCGGTAATGACGTTTCTACAGGAGTTGGTAGTGGCGATCTATTTAATGCACAATATCAGTTCTATATGAACGATTTCTATAATACATCAAATATTATAGGAAATAATTTAGCTTATTTAGATTCTATGAAGTCGTATCTTGCTACTATGCAGATGTCTTTATCACCATTAAATTCTTTTAACTTTAATAGAAAAACAAATAGAATTAGGTTCAACGAACCTCTATCTTTATTAAAACAAAAAACTTCTAATATTGTTTTGAAGATTTATAAGAAATTAGATGTGGACACTTTCAATGATATTTGGGCTGACGAATTTCTTAAGGAATATGCTACAGCTCTAATTAAAAGACAATGGGGTGAGAATCTTAAGAAATTTGGAAATATGAATTTGCCAGGCGGTATAACAATTAATGGTGATGCGATATATTCAGAAGCTATAACTGAAATAGAAAAATTAGAAACAAGACTCACACGAGATTTACAATTGCCATTGGACATATTTATTGGATAAATCATGCCAACTAATAAATTTTTTCAATCCGGTCGTGGTATAGGTTCTGCAGAAGAACAGAATCTTCTCCAAGTTTTGGTAAATGAATCTATACAAATTGCAGGATGTGATTTTGTTTATTTACCAAGAACTATTGTTAATGTTGATGAATTATATCGTGAAGATTATATATCTAAATTCGAGAGAAATTTTGTAATAGAAATGTTCATAGAGAATTATGAAGCATTTCTTGGGGACGGAGCTTTAATTTCCAAATTTGGATTCACTCTAGGTGATAGATTAAGATTAATTGTTTCTAGAGAAAGATTTGAATCTATTGTAGGAAAGGTTCTTCCAGTCGAAGGTGATCTTATAATGTATCCTACAGGAAGATCCCTTTTCGAAATTAAATATGTTGATGATAAGAATCCTCTATTTCCTCTTGGGGCGAGACAATATTTTATTCTAACTTGCGAAGTATTTAAATATTCTAATGAAACTATTGACACTGGTACTGAAGCAGATGAAGTTAATGTAACTTATAATAATGATGGTGCTACAGGAATTGGTGATCCATTTGCTAAGAACGATCAAATACAAACTAAATCGAATATTGTAATAGATTTTACTGAATCGAATCCGTTTTCACAGAATAATTAATCTTTAAGGAGAATGTATAAATGTTAAATTCATCAAACTTTTATTTCTCTACAATTAGAAATCTGACTGCTGCTTTCGGTTCTCTATTTAATAATATAAGAGTCGTAAGATATAATCAAGACGGATCTGTTGCAACTACTATAAAGGTTCCGCTTGGTTATGCATCTGCTGATAAAACAATCACAATGTTACAGCAGCAAGACGTCCAAAGAAGAGAGAATTTTGTTGATGTAAAGATAATTCTTCCAAGATTATCATTTGAATTAACTTCTATTTCTTATGATTCAACTAGAAAACAACAAACTATTGGTAAGAATGTTTATGTTCCACCAAGCAATTTAACATTTAACGCAGCAACAGCAGTGAACGTAACAGATAATACAATTGCAATTCCTTCTCATAATTTGAGAACTGGACAATCCATTAAATATTCTATGGGTTCTGGAACAGTAATAGGATCTACTGGTATTAGTAATAACGGAACTTATTATGCAATAAAAGTAAATAACAATACAATTAAATTAGCTTCTACTAAATCTTTAGCAGAAGCTGGAACTGCTTTAGACATTACTTCTGTAGGATCTGGAACAGCATCTCTATCTTCAAGTTATTCCGGTCAATATAATCCAGTTCCTTATAATTTTGAATTTACAGTAAATCTTTTCGTCAAATATATAGATGATGGTTTGCAAATTATAGAACAAATTCTTCCATATTTCACTCCTTTTTATACTATTACAATGAACGATATACCATCTCTTGATATGAAGAGAGATGTGCAGATAACACTAACTTCAGTTTCACAATCTGATGAATATGAAGGAGCTGTAGAAGATGATAGAATTATCACTTGGACTATGACATTTGTTGCTAATTCTTGGATCTATCCACCAATTTCTGATTCTAAGATTATCAAAACTGCAGTTACTAATTTTTATGAATTAGATACAACACAAAAACTAGTAACAACAACTGTTTCTGTTAATCCTTCGACTGCTGATAGAGACGATAACTATACAATTGACACTACAATTACAGAATATTAGAGGAATACATGCCAGCTAAATACACTAATCTTAAGATAGAATCTGGTGCAACATTTTCAACAACGATTACACTTAAAAATTCAGATGATACTCCTTTAAATTTGACTAGTTATACTGGTTCTTGTAAAATTAGGAAATCTTATTATTCAGATTTTAATGTATATTCGTTGACTGTTTCGATTGTTGCACCAGCAACAGATGGTAGAATTACAATATCTGCAACTGCTGTAAATACTGCTACATATAAACCAGGAAGATATGTATATGATGTCGAATTTACAAGTGGCACTACAGTCATAAGAGTTCTTGAAGGAATAATTGAAGTTGCACCAAACGCAACTAAATAGAAATGTAATTATTATATTGAATTAGGAGATTATAATGAGTCAAAAATACAGATTTCATATTCTATCGCTGCCACATACTGTAACTAATTCTGAGTATACAGGTTGTGCTTATACGCAGAAGGTTCTCAAATTCGGAAAAATGATGAAAGCTCGTGGACATCATATTATTCACTATGGACATGAAGATTCTAATTTAATTTGTGATGAGCACGTAACTGTCACTACAAATAAAGACTTAGAAATTGCATATGGTAATTATGATTGGCGTAAGAACTTCTTCAAGTTTGATATGAAGGATCACGCCTATCAAACATTCTATAAAAATGCAATCGAAGAAATCAAAAAGAGAAAACAACCAAACGACTTTCTTCTTCCTTTTTGGGGATGGGGTCATAAGCCAATCTGCGATGAGTTCGTCGAAGATATGATTATCGTTGAACCTGGTATCGGATATGCTACAGGTCAATTCTCTCCTTGGAGAATTTACGAATCTTATGCAATTCGTTCTGCTATTGGTGGACACGAAGCCGTTGGTCAATGTAAAGAATCGTGGTACCATGCAGTTATTCCAAATTATTTTGATCCTGAAGAGTTCGAATTTTCACAAGAGAAAGACGACTACTTCTTATTCATGGGTAGAATTTATCCTGGAAAAGGAATTGATGTGGCAGTTCAGGTTTGCGAAAAACTTGGGTTGAAATTAAAGATTGCTGGTCAAGGTTCTCTTGAAGAACATGGATATAAGGAAATTCCTGGTCAGATTGAAGTTGTCGGATATCTAAATTCATCTGAAAGAAAGAAGATACTTTCAAGAGCCAAAGGATTCTGGTTACCTTCGATGTTTAATGAACCTTTTGGCGGAGCATCTATTGAAGCTCTATTTGCTGGATGCCCTATTATTACAACTGATTGGGGTTCCCATGCAGAGAATAATCTACATGGTGTAACAGGATATCGTTGTCGTACTTTCGATCACTTTACTTGGGCAGCAAAGAATATTGATCGAATTAATCCTCAGGATTGTAGAGATTGGGCGATGGCTAATTTTACAATGGATCGTGTTGCTAATTTGTACGAAGAATATTTCCAGATGATCTGGGATGTATATACAGGAAAGGGTTGGTATGCTGAACACCCAGAACGTAATGAGTTGGATTGGTTAACTAGATATTATCCATCTGGCGTTAAAACTGCACCAAATTTCTAAGGATTATCATGAAAATACTTGATTTTAGATATATAACTAAGAACGATAAGTTTGATGATACATATCCACATTGGTCTAGAAAATACGAATATCCAACTGTGTTGGATATTCTTAATAATTTAGATTTACCAGTTAATCTAAAGATACATAATTCATCTTGGGGATTCGATATCGAACATCATCAAAGATTCAAATCTAGATTAGAAAAAGAATATGGAGTATTTTCTGTAACTAATTCTGATATCATTTATTCTGGATTTACTAATACCTGTGTTCATGATATAACTAAAGAGCCTAATGACAATTTCAAAGAATCGTTTGACTTAGTACTGAATGTTTCTGCTCTTGAAGAAATTCCTGGCGATCATGTATTATATCTTTCAAATCTTTTAGAACAAGTTAAACCTGGTGGATATCTTATTATAACATTTGATTTACCAGGTCTACAAATCGAAAATATTCAACAATTTCTGAATACCGAAATTTCAAAAGAAAATTATGAAGATAGAATAATAGGTTCCGGTGCTCCGTGTATTGAAGGATTAAATGTAGGTTTATTGATTATATGTAAATAGTAAATACAAAATATCAATATACTGGATTGGAATTAACACATTATGACATCATACAATAATTTTTGTATTTTAACCCACACTCATTCTGATTGTAAAGATTTATATGATTTATATTTCGATTCAATAAATACATATTTCACTAAAGAAATACAACATTATGTGTGTGTTGATGAAGAAATTTCAACAGATAGATCTATAAACCAGATTATCTATAAAAAAAATTCTTTATTTGCAGATAGAATTTTATTGGCATTATCTCAAATTAAACAAGATTTTATTCTATTCTCATTAGAAGACTATGTCTTATATGATTATGTTGATCAAATTAGTTTGAACGAATATCTCAATTTTATGAGTCAAAATCCAATTATTGGCTTCATAAGACTAATTCAATCAGGAATTGTTAAAGATCAACAATATCCAGAATACGATAAATTGGTTGTATTGAAAAAATATTCAGATTATTATTTCTCTACACAAATAACAATTTGGAGAAAAGATCTATTAATTCAATTATTTGAATCTTATAAAACACAAACTGTCAGAGATGAGATTGCAACATCATACGAACTGTCAAAATTTGATTATATAGGTATGGCTGTTAAACGAAAAGGTAAATCAGTTGGTGGTCATTTTGATTCTCTAGAATATCCTTATATAGCAACAGCATGTGTTGGCGGAAAATGGAATATATCAGAATATCCCCATATAACTACTTTGTTAAATAAATATGATATAGATATTTCTATAAGAGGATATAGATAATGATTAAATTGATTTTATTTGATTTGGATGGTGTATTAGTTGATACCAAAGAAATCCACTTCAAATGTTTAAATGAAGCTATAGAATATTATTCGGATTCCAGTAAAATAATAACATTATCCGAACATCATTCGAAATATGATGGATTAAAAACATTCGATAAATTAAGTCATTTAACGAAAGAAAAGGGATTAGATTCAAATCTTCATGATCTTATTTGGAATAAGAAACAAGAACTAACGCTAAATGAATTATATAAGTTGAACAAATCCAATATATTGATTGATATATTTGAAACGTTGAAGAGAGAAAATTTTATTTTAGGTTGTTGTTCAAATTCAATAAGAAAAACTATTCAAACTGTATTGGATAGAATTGGTATAAGTTGTTATATTGATATAGTTTTATCTAATGAAGATGTACTATATCCTAAACCATATCCAGAAATCTATTGGAAAGCGATGCAATCTTTTGGTATATTTCCTGAAGATACGTTAATAGTAGAAGATTCTCCGACTGGTCTTATGGCAGCTTATAGATCGAGCGCAAATGTCTTAAGAGTTAATTCACCAGAAGATTTAACTTTAGACAAAATTTTAAATAAAACAAAGACCAATAAATTTATCCCAAAATGGCAAGGAAATACTATGAATATTTTGATACCTATGGCTGGCGCTGGGTCTAGATTTGAGCAAGCAGGATATACATTTCCGAAACCTTTAATTGATGTTAACGGAAAACCAATGATTCAAGTTGTAGTAGAAAACTTGAATGTTGATGGAAGATTCATATATGTCGTTCAAAAGAAGCATCGAGAAAAATATAATTTGGATTCTTTATTGAATTTAATAACACCAGGATGTAAAATTGTTGAAGTTGATGGTATAACAGAAGGTGCAGCTTGTACCACTCTATTGGCAAAAGAATTCATAGATAACGATGAACCGTTATTAATGGCAAACTCAGATCAATTTGTTGAATGGAATTCTAATGAATTTTTATATAAAATGCAAGAATCTTCTATTGATGGTGGAATTGTAACATTTAGTGCCACTCATCCTAAATGGTCTTTTGCTAAAATAGACGAATATGGTTTTGTAACTGAAGTTGCTGAAAAAAAACCTATATCTGATATAGCTACTGCAGGAATTTATTATTGGACAAAAGGCTCTGATTATGTGAAATATGCAGAACAAATGATAGAGAAAAATATCAGAATCAATAATGAATTTTATGTTTGTCCAATTTTTAATGAAGCAATTTATGATAATAAAAAAATCAAATCATTTACTATAAATAATATGTGTGGATTAGGAACTCCAGAAGATCTAAAATATTTTCTAGATCATTCTAATTAGTGGTAAGTAAAAGGAAATATATGATTGAATCGAATAACTTGTTGGGTTGGTCTAATTTAGATCAAATTAAAATAAATTACTTTAATGAATGTGAACGTATCGCATCAGATGATATGGCGTTTTCTTCGTTTAAAATAAATAAAAATTACATACCAATTTTAGAACATGTTTCATATGATTTGGGAATGTACTATTTAAATTTAATTTGTCAGAAATATAAACCAGATACATTTCAATTGATCATGAAACATTTAGATGATTTCAAAAGTAACGACAAGATAGGCAGTCCTCTCATATACGAGTATCCGCTGGTAGGAACAATATCACCAACAACGTTGAGATATATTAAAACATTAATGGATATTGTGGAAAAATTTGATATAAATGGAGCTAATATAGTTGAAATTGGTGGAGGATATGGCGGTCAATGTTTAATTTTATCTAAGATATTCAACTTCAAAACATACACTATTCTTGATTTGGAATCAGTTAATAAATTACAGAAAAGATATCTTCATCATCATAATTTACTAAACACTACTGCAACCACAATTGAATCAGCATATGATATAGATTTTGATTTTGTAATTAGTAATTATGCTTTCTCCGAATTAAACAAACGCATGCAAGATGATTATTTACGAATAATCAAAAAATGTAGTTCTGGTTATTTTCAGATAAATCCAGATGCTTCTGAATGTTATAATAGAGAAGAACTCATTAATATATTTAAACGAGATTTAATGAATGTTGAAATAAGTCCAGACGAACCAATGAATAATTTCTATCCAAATAATTTTATTTGTACATTTTCAAACAAATAAAACATGTTATTAATATCACATCGTGGTAATCTGATTGGTAAGAATATTGAATTGGAGAATACCCCAAATTATATAGATCTTGCTTTGGATTCAGGATATGATGTAGAGATCGATCTTTGGGTTCATGGTTCAAGATTATTTCTTGGACATGATTGTGGACATTCAGAAATATCTATGTCTTTTTTAAGGGATAGAGAATCTTATCTTTGGATTCATTGTAAAAATTATAATGCAGTCGATATGATGTTTGATACTCAATTCAATTGGTTTTGGCATGATGTGGATGATATGACTTTAACATCAAAAAAATTTATTTGGGTTTATCCTGGTAAACAACCTATAAATAATTCCATAGCAGTCATGCCTGAAATATATAATGATGATATTTCTAAATGTATTGGTATATGTTCTGATTTTGTAAAGGATTATTATGAAAGAATTCAGAAAAGAACTTGAAAAATTTCATCAACTATTGAAGAGTAATAAGAAATTCGTTTTTTCAAAATATGCCGATGGAGAATGGTTGGCAATGAATAGTGTTCAGTGCGAACCAGGAAATGGTGAATGGATTATTGACAAAACTGATGTATGTCAATATTCTAGACAGTTATTAATCGATTCGTTTCAATATAAGCATCCAGATTATTATGTTGGAATTTCGTGTCCTTGTTGTCAAGGAAATGCCCATTATGATATGACAAATTTTTCTGGACAAGATCAAGATCATTTAACATATGCAAATCTTTTTGTTAATGCTAATTATAATTATTTTGTTGATAATATCATACCAGAATTCAACAATCGTGAAGTAATTTTAGTTGCTAATAAAAATAGTGATTACACAAAATTACCATTTAAAATTGAAGATTTCTATGGTGTTGGTTATAACGCTTGGTTATTGGATCTTGATGTTATTGAATCTATAAAAAAACGCAATTACAAAGAAAAGACTATTCTATTTTCTTGTGGTCCGCTCGGTAATATTTTAGCACATCAGTTACACAGTTCTAATAAAAATAATACATATATCGATATTGGTTCTACTATAGATCGTTGGCTAAATAATGATGTCAAGAATAAACGTTGTTATGCAATTGGAATAAATTCTTTCTCAGAAAAAGTATGTGTTTGGGGTTAATATGAATAATGATATTACTGTAGTATTGAATGGTTACAAAAGACCAGCTAATTTAAAGGAACAATTTGATGCCGTAACAAC
>Ga0315902_10010942_pt1 | contig 11970 bp, 20 predicted proteins | sample LakEriMetagenome_9_FD_203523 | JGI IMG/M metagenome (GOLD analysis project Ga0315902, IMG submission 203523) | Freshwater fungal communities from buoy surface, Lake Erie, Ohio, United States - Buoy 12 MA117 | ecosystem: Environmental > Aquatic > Freshwater > Lake > Lake biofilm | place: USA... | reverse complement strand
TTACAAAAAATGATTGAATTCATAAAAGAATCTAAACTATGAATAAAATTTTAAGTTTTGAAATTTGCAAATTACTGAAAGAAAAGAGCTTTAACTGTCTTAATCCTTCTTCTACTGGAATATGGCTTCGGGGTCATATAATCCCTGCTGTTGTAAAATAGCGGGGATATTTTAGTTATAGGTTAGTGCCCAGAAGAGTCCTATACGAAACACTATTAGTGTCGGCACACAAGTTAAGTTTGCAGCGTAAACTCTTTTGAGGAATGCTGTAGGTTGATGACCTTGAGACAGATGAATAATAGTAGTCTGTCTCTAAATTTTTTATTTCATTTTATTTAACTTAACTCAAAAAATATGGCAGAACAACATTTACAGCCTCTTATGGCCGAATCTATCCTAAGACAACACGAAAGAGGTCTTAGGAGATACTTTCCTCTTAAGGCTAAATCACGCAAAGGTCTTAAATACCTTCGCGAAGCTTTTTTTATTGTGTATGGTCGTGAGCCTAAAAGCAATGAAGACATCTTTCAGGCAATGTTTTATCATTCTTTTGACAAGTATGTTGAGAGATTTGATGGAAAATTGTGGGTAAGAACTGTAGAAGTGTAATGATTTTGATTTTTTATGAGAGTTTTCTTTTTAATTACGCTTTTAGCCATTCCGGTCTACTATGGTTTTCAAATTGAAAATCGCAGTTATGAGTATGATATGGCTAGAAGAGTAATACAGCATTCCGGTTGTGATAACAAGTTTTTAGGTTATCAAACCGGAAAATACAAGATGAATTTTAAATCTGCACACCCGCAGAATGTGACAGGATTTAACAACTATTTTATAGGTTGTCAGCTTCCAACATATTATGGGGGTAGTGCAGTAATATTTTATAACCGAAACAAAATAACTAATTATGTCACAAGAAAAACTGTACTGGATAACAGCAGCAGGAGAAAAGCTAGACGTAGATAGTATGTCTGATGCTCATGTTCGTAATGCATTTAAAATGATTCTCCGCACTTTCCGAGCTGCTCAAGTAAAAGCTCGTGAAGACTTCCATACTCCCAAATCTATTGAGCGCAGGCTCTTAGAAGAGGGTATTATGGAAGAGCAATGGGATAGAGAAGAAGAATTAGGACTTTACTAAGAAATCACGGTAGGGAGCTGATAGGCCCTATTGTGTGTATCTTTGCGTTTATAAAATCCCCATACGATGTAAATTGTATGGGTTTTTAAATTAAAACTTTGAATTTAATCCAATAACTTTAACAAGGTGAGGGAATAAGCCAAATACCCACGAAAGAGTGGGTATTTTTCCTTCCTTACTTTCAAATTTATTTTGTTATGTATTACTATGATGAAGAAGGCATGTCTCAAGAAACAATTGAGATTGCCATTGCTATTGTTGTTTTACTTGTTTTTGGAACTATAGCTATTTTGTCTTGCATATGATAGACAAGTTTGTTATTATCAACTTTGCCACGATGGACTATTTTAAAGATAGTGGTGGCGATATTAAGTATTTTAACGATGAAGTGGAAGCAGTTCTTATATGTGGAATGTATGAGCTGCACGATGCTTCTGTTGTTAAAATAATCTATCAACATAAAGAAAATTAAGTAAATGGGCAAATGGTGGAATTGGTAGACACAGGTCACAGTACTCCACAGAGCAACACGGTCTAGAACGTGGGAAGTCTAAGACAAGCCAGCTCTTCTGAAAGTGGTGCAAGTTCGAGTCTTGCTTTGCCCTCAACAGCCTGTATACCGGAACAGGATCGTAGCACACAGAATGCCTCTTAACAATGCACACTAGTCTGTTCTCATCGTATAGGAGATATGGTTAGCCTTCCAGACGTCGTTTAAAAAGGCATTTTTTACTAACTTCATTTTAAGTTTTTTGATAAAGTAGGTGCAAGCTGTAATAGTTTGCACCTTTTTTTATTACCTTCGCTTAAAAATTTAAGATATGGTAATTAAGAAAAAAGTAATCAAAAGTGAGTCTGCTCAATTCTTATGGGTAGAGAATGTCAACAATAGTGACATCAATGAATTATTAAAAAATAAAGGACTTTTTAGATTTAAAGTCTTTGACAAGGTTGAGAAAGATAGCTTTGATGTTCTTGTAGATCCGGTATCTGATAATATGATTTATTGGAAGGAAGTTTCTACCGAAGAACAATCAAATAAAGATATTTTTGAATTTTTAACTATTAATTAAAATTGTAAAATTATGAACATAGATTCCACATTTGCCTCGCTAAAAAAAGTAGACTTAGAAGGTATGTCTATTGAAGAATGGTGTAAAAAGAAGTGCTTAGAGCAAGGAGTGACAGAAGAAATTAAAAAAGAAAAAAGTTGGGTAGAGTTTTTTGAGTTTTTATTTAACGACAAAGAAAAAGTTAAAGGAAACCATATTTTTGATTTTTCAAAAAATGAAGTTTGGAAAGTAGCTGGTTATGAAAAAGAAATTGTAGTATCAGATGTATATGTTTCTAGATCTTTTATTGGAAATGATGGCTTAATTATTAACGCTTTTACAAAAGAAGATAAACGTAGTAAATCTAAAAAAAGCGTAGAGGATAACTTTTCAAAATTGAAAAAGTTTTTAGTTTCTTAAAAAGTAAGAGCACACTTTATTCAAGTGTGCTCTTTTTTTTAGAAGTTTTTGTACTCAATTGATAAAAATTGTTTTAATACAGTTTTTCTATCACTTGAATTACCTTTCCATACATAAGTAGGGTTTACAAGATAAGTACCTCTTACTATACGTTTGCATAAACCAAGTTTATTTAGTTTTCGCAAAGCATTTGCTATAGTAGAGTTAGCTACTCCAAATTGTTTAGTAAGACGTTCTTTATCGTATTTAGTTATATTCATTATGTTTTCATTGTCACAACGTAAAATACAATAAATGAATACTCTTTCTTCAGATAAAGTCAACTCACTTAGTTTGCCTAATACAGATATATACAATTGAACAAATTGTTCTTTTGTATTGGTTACTATTGTGACATCCTTAGTGAAATTGTCAATCTCTTCTCCTGTTTCAGAATCTACAACAATAAATTCTTTTTCTTGTACTTTTTTTAGGTATGGTTTCATATTTAAAAATTTAGGGCAAAGATATTACTTTTAATTAGTAATTAGAGTACTTAAATTAAGTAATAATAATATAAATTAAAAGTAACTTCTAAAGTGAGTATTACTCATTTTTAGTGGACTTACGGTAGATATTACTTTACACTATAGCTGTATTCTATTGAGAGATACTTTAACTATCGTGGAAAGTAATAAAAATAGCTTAATTTTTTGATCTAAAAGTTTGAAATTCAAGTAGTTATAAGGCTTTTTCAAAAATTAGTCTTTTATTTATTTACTAACAACTAAATTTTATGAAGATAAATTATTCTTCACAAGGTGTCCAGTATGACATTGATGAAATGGATATTGAGCATCTGCGTATGGCTTTAAAACATATGGTCATACGAAACGAACAATTGTGTAATGATATTGATTTGCTTGTGAAAGCATTTAATGAACGTGCACAAGACAAGCGTGTATTTGAGAGTGATATTGATGTTCTTCAAAAAAGATCACATAGATATTCACTCTTAAAAGATGATAGAGTTATGGATGAAGAATTGAGTGTTGAAAATTCTTATTTTAGTTTTCTTCACTCTATAAAACAAAGATAATGCCTTAATGGAATCCAGCCGCTTCGCGGGTTCCGCTTCTAGCCAAATGGGGCACAATAAAAATGTTCACAATTAAAACACTCATATATTATGAAAAATTTTATTTTGTTTATCGTTACGCTTCTAGCCATTGTAACAACTGCATCAGCACAATCCAATAATGGAGCCAAATATGTCCATGGGACATCAGAATGGGCTGATGCTGCTGGAGAAATCTTTGTGGTAGAAGCGGTATCCTATGCTACTGTAATCACTCCAACTAAATCCGGTGAATATTTCTACTCAATTCGAGCACTCGATGCGCAAAAGAATATTTTGCGTAAATTGGAATTTTATGGTAGTGCTATTTATCGTGATGGTGTTTTGTGCGTGTGGGACTCTAATGATGACTTTTATATTTCCCTTTGGGGTAGAATCCCCGTAGTGGAATCATATAATTAAGAACGCTTATCTGACCTTTTAGGCTATTATGTTGTAAAATGTAATAGCCTTTTTATATCTTTGCCACTCAAAGGAAAAGAGATAAAAAAAAAAAAAAAAAAAAAAAAGGTATGAGCATAAATCGTATATCATCCAGCATCAAAAACTCTATCAAGAATAGAGCACAAATGATTGATCTTATCAACGTGTATAAGAAATCTAGAAGCTTCATACGATTACTCAAAAAATTACGTAACAAATACCCGGGCAAACCACTCAACGAATCTCTCTTACTTTATTTTAAGGGAGTAGAAGAGTTAAGATTGTCAATTGTAATGAAAGGCGAACCATCTTCAACTATTTTATACATGATGGAGAGTTACCTTCTACAAAACGGATTTGATTATGTACAAGAGGTAGACGAGAATAAAACAGTAATAGCTATTATCACATTTTCATCCGAAGAGGATAAAAAGAAAATTTTAGACTATTACTGTAAAATCATATATGATCAATTTATTGATCCAAAGAAGAATAGTGAGTAACAGTTGGTGATTTCTTCCTCACCGTAGTTGCTTTTCATGCGCGAGCCCCCTTTGTCTGCTTAAAAGAAAGCGGGCAAAGGGTTTTTAAATTAAAAACATTCACATTAACATTCACATTTAAACATATTTATTTTATTATGACAGTCTATGCAGAGTATTTCAATCCATCCGGTGATTATGTTTATTTGCCGGAATCATTTAAACCACTTTTGTACACAATGCAAATTCCGTATTTCTTCACAAAGATTACGACTGTACAAGATGGAAGTGCTAAAATAGCGTTTGGCTTAAAAGTGTCTAGAGATGATTACTTTAAAGTAATACGCGAATTAGGTCTTAACTATCCACAATGCATTCAAGCTCCATCCAAGGAGATGATTGCAGACCTAGCGTTGAGTTTGCCATTCTAATTATTTAATTTTCACGTTTTAAGTTTCACTTTATTTAAATTTATTTTATTTTATCTATGAAACCAGCATCATTTATTATCCCGCTTATTGCAGTCTGCACAGCAGGCTATTTTTATTTTGATGATCCAGTTTTAAAAATCTATTCAGCTCTTGTATGCCTCACATCATACATTGGATTTGCAGTAGGTCTTAGAATGGGATCAAGTACAGTGAAAGGACAAGAGCAAGAGCAAAATCAAAAACTAGAAATAACAGAGAAAGTAATTTCTGAAATTGCTCGTTTAGCTCTCTTTCCCGCAGCGCAAGAGTTGGGCTCTCAAATTAAGGAGTCAATGAAATTGACCATTCCTGAATTTGAAGCAGCTTCCAACAAGATTTTCATTCAGCGTATGGAACAGTTCAAAGAGATTGTACTTGCAATTTCTATGAGCGAAAAACAAGCAGAGAAAATACTGATAGAACTAAGTGAGGAATCTACTAAGTCATCAAAAAATTAATTAACCAAAATTTGTTTTACTATGAAAGAGTTGGTTCCTTACAAAGGGTTGGCCCCCTATGACAAAAATTTGGCCATATTCCAAAAGTTTAAGCAATCCAAGTTATTTGGCTTGATTGTTAAACATCAAATCTCGCTAAGTCTCTTTTTATTTATCGTAGCTTGTGCAGGCATCACAAAAGCCTCAAATTCTGGTTATGACGAGGTTTCATATGAAGTTGAACAATCTGCCTTCTTTGATGTAGAAAGTTCAGCAGAAGTCATTTCTGAAGCTCCTGAGCCTATTGTAGAAACAAAGACAGTATCCAAACCTTCCAAAACTAAAAAGAAGGTTAATGATGCTGCTCCTGTTAGTGGTACTTTACAACCTGAACTTAGTGTAGAGCAGTATATTAAAAAGTACGCTCGTTATGCTGTAATGTCTCAAAGGAAATACGGAGTGCCTGCTTCTATTAGCTTGGCACAAGGTATTGTAGAGTCTAGAAGTGGTAATTCATCTTTAGCTCGTGAGAACAACAATCATTTTGGAATTAAATGCTTTTCAAAGACTTGTAATACTGGGCACTGCACTAATAAAACAGATGATACCCACAAAGATTTCTTTAGGAAGTATAAAAGTCCACAAGAAAGTTGGGAAGCTCACGGATTACACATTTCAACCGGAAGGTATGAGCATCTTAAAAAGCATCGTAGAGATTATAAGTCTTGGGCTTATGGTTTAAAACGTGCTGGTTATGCTACAGCTCCTAATTATGCAAAAATACTAATCAATACTATTGAAAAGTATAATTTGCATAAGTACGACTACAATAATTAAAAATTAAAAATTAGTTAGACTTTTAGCGGTCTGGAGGTTTCTTATCAAAAGAGATAGGGAGCCTCCTTTTTTATTTTTTATTTTTTATTCTTTGCTACGTTGGGTAGAAGTTGAGTTCGAGTCTCATCAAAGAACTATTTATTCATCTTTTAAACTTTAAAATTTATTTTATTTATGACCCACATTTTAAATAAGTTAATGGCATACTCTCAAGTTGGCATCCAACAAATCAAGTTTTATATGGCATCTTTTGGTGATGCTTTTGTAGAACTGCACAATGGAGCTATTGGTAGGGTAGAAAAAATTGACTCTGATTCAATTCTTATCTCATTTGGTTCTTATGAATCAGAGGGATGGAAGATTGCATCAAAGGCGTACGTGAGTAAAAACGAAGTTGAGTTTATCAGTAAAGCCGAAGCTACACGAAAACTAAAACTTATTGGTGATCGTAAGAAAGGCCGCGCTGAAAAACGCAAAAACGCATAGTAAGAAAATGGCTTAAAAAAGCAAATCAAAAGTAAATTAAAAAGCAAATCTGAATTTAGAGAATGACAAGTACCAATCAATTCATTTTTAACTTAATTCACAATCTAAATTTCAATCATTATGAACGCTAATTTCTTATTCGTTACAGACATCCAAGTAAAGAACGACAAAAACGGAAATCAGTACAAAGTAGTATCTTTTTCTGAAGTGTCCAATGTGACAGTATTCGGGAAGGAAACAACTGTATTCACAGGACTTCAAGGTAAGCGTGTAATGCGCCCTGCAACAACATTGCCTGATGGTAATGTAATTGCAGCAGACAAGTTCTATGACACAGTTAAGAAGGGTGAGCCTGTTATGGGTTCTATTATGAAGTTCAATACCACTGATTATGAAATTAATGGCCGCACAGTGAACCAATATTCTTGTGTGGTGTTTAATGGAGAGAATGCAGTAAGTGTTGCAAATCGTAACTTGAAGAGCAACAATGCTTGTGTGGTAGATGAATATGGACAACCAACTTCTAACAATTTTGGAGCGTCTTATTCTCAGGCAGTGAAAATTATGGAAGCCAGTGAGGTAACAGTAGCAGAACTTCACGCAGAATTGTCTGCAACTGCAAAACCAGAAGCTGACTTTCCATTCTAAGAATAGCGACTAACAACGGAAAATGGAAGGATGCTGATGTAAATTGGCATCCTTTTTTATTTTGTTAATGCTATGCTCTGGTTTATTTGATTAATTTCATTTTATTTTATTTTTCAAACATCAAATTAAATTTTATTTATTATGAACTTGACAACAAAATTGCTCTATTACACTTTGAATGCCAACTCTAACGCAAAAACTGCGAATATCAAATTTGAGAATGGCACATTCACATACACTCCATCTGACATTGATTGGAACAATCTAATCAATATGGGTGTAATAGATCGTAATGGAAATTTTACTAAGAAAGGCGAGAAATTTCAAATCCTTCCTGATTGGGAGAAGATGCCATCATTCTTAGTTGAGAAAATCGTAACTGCTGGTATGGCAGTATTGGCTGATCGCGTTTACAAGGGCCATATTCTACAAGACTCTCTATATGAGAATGTAGATTTATTGTCTACAACTATTGAAGTTTTGAACGAATCCCTTAATAACCAAGCAATTGCACAAGCTGAATTTTCTGAAGAAATTCATGCAGAGCCAACTCCATTTGAAATTTTCGCAGAAATTCCCGATATTTGTCTCGAAGATATTCAGACAATTGTAACAGGTGAATTTGCTGAGCCCAAAGGAGAAGCAAAAAGTGGTAAAACAAAAGCAAAAAAAGCGAAAAAAGAAACAAAGGCGTAGTTTAGCTTTTAAGAAAACCGAAATTATTTTAGTATGACCTAAGCCACATGATGTAAATTGTGTGGCTTTTTTATTTTTTGGTTTTTTCTTCTTTTCTTTGCGCTCTTATTACTAATACAAAAAAATTTATCGACGTACTATGGTGTATTTTATTGGCAAACAGGGTAACGTTTATCCTGAATTTGAAAGTTGTACCATTGAATTTGCGTTGGATTATTTGAAAAATCAAAGTGTCGTTGCTATTGACATAGAGACTAGTAGGAAGTATCCAAAGGGCAAATACAATGAGAATGTGTACAAAGGTGGTCTAGATCCTCATTTATCTAGAATTGTTATGTTTCAAATCGGTACATTAGAAAAGCGATTTGTAATTGATACCCGCTTTGTAGATATTAAGCCTTTACTTCCGGTCCTAGAAGATAAGAACATCCTTAAAGTGGGTGCAAATCTTATTTTTGAGTCGTTGCATTTTAAACACAATTACGGAATACATATTACGAATTTGTATGATGTGTTACTAGTGGATAGAATAATGACAAACGGACTATATGAGTCTTATTCTTTAGAAGCGTTACTTAAACGATATAGAGATTTTAAAAGCGTATCTCAATCTGATTTGTTTGGAGGAGATCCGTTATCAACTGAAATCTCAAGACTCTATAAGAAAAAGCTAGATGAGATGTTTTTCTTACAAGGCTCTATTTCTACAGATGAAGAAGATGAATTGTATGCAATGTGTGAAGAAGAGGTACGATCTAAATACGTAGACAAGTCTATTCGATTAGAATTTGTTGAAATAAAAGATCGTGAATTTACTGTAGATCAGTTAAAATACGGTGCCACAGATGTCGAAGAACCCTTACATCTTAGAGAAATCTTTATGAAGGGTAGAATTGTAGGCAATGAACGTTACTACCCAGAAGTAGCTATTAGACAAGAAAACAAACTAATTGAGGTATTGTGTAGAATGATATATCACGGAGTTTGTCTTGATGAGTCTAAATGGAAAGCTTTAGCCAAATCTAAAGAAGAAAAGTATTATGAGATTATTTCGCTTCTAAACGATTATGTTATCTCAAATCATACTGAGTATGCAGGAACAGTAGATCTCTTCACAGGCAAGCCTTCTTGCAGCTTACAGTGGTCTTCTCCCAAACAAGTTCAAACGTTTTTTGATAAACTTGGACTTTGTGTGATGGCAAAGAGTAAATCTACCGGTAAAATAGAAAAAACTGTTGGTGCTAAAGACTTGGTGAGGTCTCTCTCAAACGAGTACAAGGTTAAGTTTATGGAAGATGATTTACCAAAAGTTATTAACTCTGGACAAGATCTTGTTCTTACGTATCTGATCCTTAAAAAGCATCAAATGTTATCCACTACGTATGGTTTAGATTTTTTAGATTATGTACATCCCATAACAAAACGTATCCATTGTAACATTAGACAGTATTTAAATACGACAAGGATGGCTGCAACCAAACCAAATTCTCTTGCTATCCCACGTGGGAAAGAGTATAGAGATTGTTTTGTTGCTCCTCCCGGATATAAAGTTTGGGCTTGTGACTATTCTACTCAAGAAATGGCTGTAATGGCAGAGGTATTTAATAACGATACACTTAAACAATTCTTTGTAGAAAAGAAGACAAACCCAAGTGCAGACTTACACTCTTGGACAGCTACTCAAGTGTATCGTATTGTGTACAATGACCCAAATTTTGTATGCGATAAGAAGGTACATAAGAAAGAAAGACAGAACTCAAAGACTCTCTCATTCGGAATCCCGTATATATGTGCGGCTTAATAGAGTGATCTATTATGAAAAACCCTGAATATCGGGGGAAGCCTAGAAGTAGGTAATCCCGACACACAAGCGTAAAGGCGAGGTGCTAACGAGTATCAAGGGGCAACTTAATAAGTTGATGGTGTACTCTGGTCTGCAAATATAACTTAAAAAAGAAATTGCAGAGCTATACAGAAATGATATAGCCCTATCTTTTAGATAGAGTAACAATACGATGGCATGGGAGCCAATACACTTGCACAAAATTTGGGAATTAGTGAAGATGAAGCAACATCATTTTTAACTATGTACTTTAAATCATTTCCCGGATTGGAAGAAGAGTTCAACAAAACGAAAAAAGAAGCAATCGAACGAGGATGGATACAGATATGTAAATACACTGATAAAAGATATTTCTTTAAACAGTTTAAGGAAATGAATGAGGCAAAAGAAAAAGCCCTCTCTTATTATCCTGAAGACTACAGGTTTAAATCCCCTGATGAGAAAAAAGAGTTTAAAGAAAATCTTTATTTAGAGTATCCTGAAGTACGAGAGTATTGGAAGACATTTGCAATTAACAGAGGTATTCTTGAGCGTAGAAGTGTAAACTTTAAAATTCAAGGATCATCTGCTGTTCAAACAAAGACAGCTCTTTTATATTTCCTTAAAGATTGGACAGAAGATTGTTTTCCTGTATTATCAGTCCACGATGAGTTATTAGGCTATATTAAGGATTCACCAAATTATAATTTGGAAGAAGGACTTGAATGGGCTAAGAACAATATGATTAAAGGAGCAGAATATGTATGTAGAAGCACAAATATGTTTGCGGAGATGGAAGCGGGAGATTCGTGGATTCACTAGTAACTAACAACTAATTTATAAATTATGGATGCAGAAAAATTAAGTTCAATTTTAAAATCGTACGGTATTACAAAATACTCTGTGGTTGAAGGTGGAAGTATTAACGTCTATGAAAATGTAGACATTAGTAATAAGATGCTTTCTTCTTTAGAAGTGGAGTTCAATGTAGTAGAGGGGAATTTTGAATTTAGCTCAAATGAATTTGAGGATTTTAAAAATTTTCCAACTTACGTGACAGGTAATTTTGTAGGAGGGTTTAACCCATTAAAATCTTTGGAAGGATTTCCTTACAGGATAGGTGGTGTTATATTTCTTAGACCTGTACTCACTTCTTTTGAGGTTGAGGACATTCTTAAAATATGTGATGTAAACCCAGAAAATGTATTTTTGAATCAAATCTATAACTCAAAGTAATGTCTATGAGAAAATTTTTAGATGACCTTAAATGGGAAGCCTATTTTATTATTTATGTTATGCTGCTTCCTGTATTTATTTTGATTTTGGCAGCACTTGCTTATGTTTTTGGATGCAAGTTATTTTTCCTAAAACTAGGTATTGTATCGTGTCTTCCTTACTTGTTTGTTATGTCTATGTACATTATTTATGTGCTTGAGGAACGAATAAGACTAAAGAAATGACTATGACTATCAGAGAAATCAGAAAAGAAATACAAGATTTTAACAATCGTGACAGTGTGTCTAGAAACGAAATACAAAGTTTCTGTATCAAGTTTCGTGATATAGATTGTAATGTAGCATTATTTTGGGCTCCACGTGTAGGAAAGACAAATGCGACTCTAAACATTTTAAATGGAGAGTCTGTACTTGTTTGTTCTAATACACAACTTATTAGGGATAATTGGGTAGAAAGTCTTTCCACTTATACCGGAAAATGGAACTCAATTTGTTATGCTTCATTAAAAAATCAAAATCCAGTCTATGACACGATTGTATGCGATGAAGCAGATTTGATCAGTGAGAACTATGCAGACTTGATTAGGAACTTAAACCCTAAGAAAGTTATATTCCTCACAGGAACCGCTACAATTCGTTTAGGAGCACTCTTAGACTCTATCACAAGTGTAACTAAGAAAGACACAGTAAAGTGGTATGTAGAC
>Ga0315902_10010941_pt1 | contig 11970 bp, 13 predicted proteins | sample LakEriMetagenome_9_FD_203523 | JGI IMG/M metagenome (GOLD analysis project Ga0315902, IMG submission 203523) | Freshwater fungal communities from buoy surface, Lake Erie, Ohio, United States - Buoy 12 MA117 | ecosystem: Environmental > Aquatic > Freshwater > Lake > Lake biofilm | place: USA... | reverse complement strand
GGCTTTCCGTAAACCGCGCCTTTTTCATGCAAAACCTCCTGTCGTCAAATACTGCCAAACAACGGAAAATTCCGCACCCCCAGTGTCTTAAATTAGGGGGAGACTACAAACTGGCTACCCTGGTCGGTATTGACGATCTCCGGAACGCCATAGCGAGCAAAGGCTTGCTCGAGGATCTCGCGGGCATGGCATGCCTCCAGCGTGATGGCCACTTTGTGGGCCAGTACCTTGCGGCTGGCCACGTCCACGACGGCGGTGAGATAGACGAAGCCTCGGGCCATGGGAATGTAGGTGGTATCCAACGCCCAGACCTGATCGGCCCGGCCAATGGCCACCTTGCGCCGCAGATAGGGATGGACCTTGTGCTGCGGATGCCGCTTGCTGGTGCTCGGCTGCGAGCACAGGGCCTCGATGCCCCTGCGCTGCATCAACGTGCTCAGGTGACGGCAGCCGACAAAGATACCTTGGCGAGCCAATACGCGGCGAAGCATTCGGGCGCCCATGAAGGGGGGCTCCAGGTGCAGCTCGTCGATCCGGCGCATCAGTGTCAGGTCAGCCTCGCTGGTGGGGCGGGGCCGGTAGTACACGGCCCCTCGGCTGGACTGAAGCAGCTTGGCCTGGCGCGCCACGCTCAGGCGGTGGTCACGGTCAATCATCGTTTTGCGCTCAGCAATCCCGCCTTGGTGAGCGCGCTTTCTAAAAAATCGTTCTCCAGCGTCAACTGGCCGATTTTGGCGTGCAGCGGTGCCAGGCTTACCGGTTCGGGGCAGCGCCTGAGCCGAACACGCCCGCCGCCCGATCGAGCAGTTGACGCTTCGAATCGTTGATCTGCGTGGGGTGTAGTTCAAATTCCTTGCAAAACTCGGCCATGGTCTTGTCCTCACGCAGCGCCGCCAGCGCCACCTTGGCCGTAAAGACAGGACTATGCCAACGGCGGCTGCGCCGCCCTGACGACTTCTTGTTCATCGCAAAACTCCTTTTCGCAGGTCCACAGGACCCGACAGTTTGCCCGGAGTCTGCTTTATCTAACCTATTCAGATTTGCGGAGCCACTTCTGATATTACTACGCCAGTAAAAATTTAAACCGAAAATCTTAGGCCCGTGTCTTACCCGTTTTGCAATCTATGCCTAACACCTTAAAGTCTGAAGATCAACAGAAAAAAACGTCTTAGATTTTTCAAATAGTCGTCTAGCAAACTCTCGGCGACCCACCATCGTAAAATGCATACCATCGGGCTGAAAACAATCCCTGGCCATCGGCCCCAAGTCGTAATACATCACGCCATATTGACTTGCAATCTCTTTCAACGCTCGATTATTTTTATCTATATACGAACTATATAGATTTTCGTACGATGATGGTTGGCCTGAATATAGGGCGGTCTGGAAAGAAATCGATTTCGCATGCTCCCACTTGAGTATTATTGGCGTACATCCCCAAAGGCGGCAAATATGGACCAAGTTAATAATGTTTCGTTTAAAGGGCTCGACTCTCGACTCGTCGAAATACTCCGCGGGGGTCCATGGGGGATCTGAAATGTAGTGCATTAAACCACGGTGAACGAAACCGGCCATGAGTTTCCTGCGCAACAATTGGTAAAGATAACTCAGGGGTATTTGGGGCGCACGAGCCAGAAGTGGCCTTTTTAGACGCCCAACAACTCTGGCAGAAGAATAATCCGATCTGAACTCTTTCCGCATCTGAACTGTCCATGCATCGTTGACATTATGGTAGACGAATAAGTAATGCGGTCGCAAGTCTAGTCCGCGATACAGGAACTCGGATAGAGATTCTGCTGATGTATACCCCGAACACGCCGCATTTATACAATCAAATTTTAGATCAGGAAAATGCTCATTTAGTTTTCCAGTGTATAAAGCAGGCCAATGTGATTCGGGTCCCAGTGAAAGATCAATTTCTTCGGTCGTTGAGCCTCCGACGAAATAAAATCTAACACATGCTCTTTGACCGGGGACGGTTGGCTCAATTTTACCAACATAACCATGAGAATTAGTAGGATAAATTCCCTCATTGTTTTCACGTTTTACGTAAAAACAGTACGGATGTTCTTTAAAGAAAGTCGCCTTACCAATTGGGTCAACGACGCGCAGGAAAAACTTTTTTGTTCTTAGGAAATACAGCAAGCGTGCTAAGATTTCAAGTATAACAAAAACTATAAAAATGAATAAAATAGCGTAGAAAAATTTCATGAAAGGCCTCTTATACTCTCGAATGGCTTTGACGCGCAGGGACACCCATAACGACCGCATACGCTGGGACATCCTTAGTGACGACTGCCCCAGCGGCAACTACGGCACCGGTACCTATAACTACCCCCCCCAGAATAACCGCGTTCGCACCAATCCACACATCATCTCCCAAAGTAATATCAGCAAAAACGTGACCCTGCGATTGTATTAGTTTTTCTTTACTCATGTAGTTATGAGACGCACTACGCATAACGACATTCGGGCCAATACCGCAGTTTTGTCCTATTTTTATTGAACCGCCGATTGATGCGTTTATACATACATTTATGTTAATAGAAGTCCGATTACCTACTTCGATCTTCCCTCGCTCACCTACAGAGAAATAAGCGCCATTACCAATGTGCACGTTTCCGATAAGCGAGATATTTGAAGGATTTTCGAAAAAACAGCCGGTTCCAATAAACGGTAGTTCAGCTTGATTAAACTTGTTTCGATACCATCTCCGTCGTAACAATACTCCGATTTGTCCTGGGACACTAGAAATCAAGTGGTCGATCCATCGGTATAGCTCGACAAAAAAATTTTTTTTCATTTTCTGAACTATCTCATTATTTTGTTGAGTTCCAATGAGTATTTACGAATAGAGCCACTAATTAAAGAAGCTCTTTGTTTCGCATTTTTTCATGGCAAGTCTTGTGGGACGGACAATTGTTAGAACGCGTAACTAACTAACAACACTACGGCTATGAGCCGTAGTATTTCAAATGAGCTCGATAGATCTTTTTTTGTTCAATGGTTCGGTAATCTGTTGGGCCATGCGATTTTTTAACGCAACTAGAATTATATGACCCTCATTTGGACTTAGAACTTCCTGCTAGAGCGCTCTCACTGTCTATTTGTGAGTGAAAATACCGTGTCGAATTATAATCCTCAGAACCTCTAGGAGCTCTTTTTACCAATTAAGTTATAGTATATTGAAGCGTATTTAGATGCGCCATCTTCTAATGAAAAATATTTTTGAGCAACATCTCGACATCGATCGGCCAAATCAGGATGCGTCATAAGGTTTTGAATAGCATTGAAACTTCGCTCAAGTGTTTCTGCTCGATAGTCAGAAATAATAATACCTACACCTTCTCGCTCTACTATTGCTTGTGTATCCCCGACTCCGCCAGAGATAAGACAAGGAATTCCGGCGGAAAGATACTCAGCAAATCTTGTCGGAGAGCAAGCAGCGCGGGAAATTCCGTCTTTATAAAGCATCAAACCGACATCTATAGACATGAGCACTTTCGGAATTTCAGACTGAGAAGCAGAACGGTAATGTACTCGTCGCGAATCAATGTGATGCTCACGAACCTTAGAAATTATCAATGCATGCTGATCTCGATTGATAAAGACAAGGCTTGCTTTCGAGTTTTGCTTGAGCGCGATAGTAAAAAAATGAAATATCGGATCGAGCGCGTACCATGTTCCCAATGAACCTAGATTTCCAATAACTATTTGATCGTTTTTATAAACTTTTTTGGAAAATCGCCTCACATCTGTACAGGTTGGGATTACCGAAATATTATTCAAACTTATTCGGTTCTTCATTATATTCGGAAAATAATTTATTGAGTTTTCAGTCAGTGTCGTGATGTGAGCGGCTCCCGAATAAAGCTTACGCTCAAGCCAACGTGCTACTCGATAGACAAGATGTCCGCGCTGCCAGATCCCACCATCAACTCGTTCGTCTACCCAGAAGCCTCTAATATCAAAAATATATGGAATTCCAGTGATTTTGCTAAGCAACAGGGCGATAAGTCCGGCGACGTAACTTCGAGCATGCAGCAGTTTTATGTCTTTAGATTTTTGTAAATAGAAGCCCATCAAGACACCCTGAATAATGTCAAACGATGTCGCAAATATTGTGGGGCTCTTGTGATATCTTAGTCTTATCCACTCTATGTTAGCATTGTCAGTACGTAGTAAGAGCTCCTTATATAAACTCCTATTTGAAATGTCCTTATGCTTTTCAAAACTTAAGACAGTGAATGAAAAATCATCGGAGTTTAGCTCTAGATAAGCTAGGACTTGTGACTGCCCGAGAGGCTCAAGTAGTCCATCGTAGGTTAGATACAACACCCGTGGCTTACTGCTTGTCATATCAGAACTCGAACTCAATTTACGCTGATCACAGCCGGCGCGTCAGTGTGCTTGCCTTGCTGGCTGTGTGGGTAGACTTTAATCTTGCAGGTATGCGATTTTTTTCGCTCTTACCACCGCGGCTCGACTTCCGACGAGGTCAACAACTCCTGAGAAAGTAATCTCGCATCCGTTCGCTCGGAAATAGGATGCTATCTTACTAATTCGCTGTGGTTTATCATACACTGGAGAGAGAGCGTCAAACGTATCTAAGATTGCCCATTCGATTCTTTGCTCTCTATTAATACCCTCGGGGAGTCCTCGCAAGTCTGCGATTGGTAGCAACCTTGTGAGGACACCTAAGTTTAGTAGACAAAGAGTATCAAAGACCATCAGTAGCCAGCCTATGTTTGACCTTATAAGTTTTAACAGCAAGTTCGGCGGTATTCTTGGAGTGATTAGACGAAATAAATATTTTGCATGAATCCACGTGTACCAACCCCTTAGTTGATAGAAATCAACGACAATCTCCCCATTGAGTTTAGCTTGTTTGACTAAAGCACGAATAGACTGCTCCACTGAAGCTGTATGCTGAAGTACGCCAAGACAAAGAACTTTATCAAACGAATTTTTAGGAAACGGAATTTCGAGGATCGATGCTTGGGCCACAGATAGTCGATTACGGAAAAACTTGTTATTTTCCCTTGCTACCTCCACGGCTGAAGAATAATCTATTGAATAGATATGTGCTTCAGTTTTTCTAAGCAAGATATCGGTAAATCGCCCCGCACCGCATCCAACCTCTAAAATGTGTAAGTTGGTGAGCACTTCTGGTATCCATTTTGTTTCGGCAAGCAAGCGCTGCTCAGAGCATTTAGAATTGTTTAAACTATCGATTTGCGTCGCACAAAAAGATTGCCACTGAAACCCGAAGGAATCTGCATAATTTTTTTCATAACTCACTCGCAGTATTCCGTCCCGAACGATGAATTGCTCCCCGCTTGCGTCGGACGCCACGATGGATGCACCTTCTTCATAAAAATTTAAGATTAAACCATTTCTAGGGTTGGCGTAAGGGATTTTTGAAATCATCTTTTTAAGTGTATGCAAAAACGTTTTTTAAGATCTGCCGCTGCTCACTACTCTCCTCAATACACTTGAGAACTGCCTCGATCTCGTGTGGTTCGTTTACGGACGGGGAGCTCAGAGATAGCGGTACTGATTGCAAATGAAAATCGTGCTCCAGAATTCGCATTTGCTCAATTGACTCGGACAGCTCTATTATCCCGACTTCGAGAGTTTGTATTTTCAATAAAAACTCCCGTCTAAACATAATTAGTCCTAATATCTTTCTTACAATGAGCTTTTGTTGATCAAAGCTGCAATACGCGGGTGTTCGGCGGAAACAGAGCATAATTCGTCCATGTTTTGAAACTATGCACTTAACAAATGAAGGGCGGTCAAGCTCATCCACGTATTCGATAGGGCCGGTGGCATTCCAGACGTCTGCAACCGGGTGCGCTTGTACCGCTTTAACCATACCGTCAATATGTCTTGGCAATACCAACGGTTCGTCTCCTTGGAGCAGCATTACATGCGTACAGCTCATCTGGCTAACTGCCTCGGCAACTCTTGACGTTCCATTTTTGTGGGTATCGGAAGTCATCACCACACGACCGCCAAAATTATGAACTATCGATGCTATAGTTTTATCGCAAGTTGCCACGATTACTTCAGCAATTGAATTAGCCATAAGAGCTCTTCGACGGACATGTTCAATCATTGGCAAACCTAATATAGGAAACAATATCTTCCCAGGAAATCTAATTGATGCCATATGTGCCGGAATTATGGCTACTGCTTTCATTTTCTTCTCGGGTCTATTGTGGAAAAACGCCGCAGTCGACGTTGATATTCTGTGCGGTGATCGCAGAGGATTTGTCTGAGGCTAGAAAGAGGCACATTGCCGCAACCTCTGCGCCTGTTGGTAGACGCTTCAAAGCTGCGTGATCAGAAGCAAATTTAGAAATGAAACCCTCAGGATCACCCTTTGCGGGCCCGTACGAATTCTTTAATGCTTCCAACAAACCCTCGGTTGGAATTAGCACTGGGCAAACACCGTTGACTCGAATACCTCGATTCCCCACCTCTTTTGCGAGTGCCTGCGTCAGTCCATTCAATCCAAACTTTGTAGCTACATAAGCAGAATTGTTCGGACTGCCTCGCTTTCCGGCGATACTGGAGATGTTGATAATGCTCCCGCCATTCCCCATCGCGGCTACGGCAGCCTTACAGCCCCAGAAAGCACTCTTCAAATTAGTTGCCAAGAGATCATCTAAAAATTCCTCATCAATTTCCTCAATCGGCCGCCATTCTGAGTATCCCGCATTATTGATGAACACATCCAAACGCCCCGAAACGTCAACGACTTGATTCACTAAGTTACGAATAGCGGATTCGTTACGGACATCCGTCTGAATAAAGCTTACCTTGCCTTCAAATCTCTCCTGAAGTCCCGCTTCCTTGCGCGCCCCAACGAAAACTGAGTAACCTGCATCGACAAAGGCCTCAGTGATGCTCACGCCGATCCCACGATTGCCTCCCGTGATCACCACTGTTTTTCTAGTCATAAAAATCACTTTAAATGGTCATGCACGAAAACCCACCATCAACAGCCACTTCAGCACCAGTTACAAAGCTGGCTGCATCTGATGCCAACCAAAGCGTTGCCCCAACCAATTCGCTAGGCTTTCCGTAGCGTGCCATTGGGGTGTGACCAAGGATTGCTTTTTCGCGCTCTAGTGTGATGAAGTTCTTTCGATTCCAATCCGTTGGCAAGAAACCTGGACGTAACGCGTTCACGCGAACACCCTTGGTACCCCACTCACGTCCAAGGTTTTGGGTCAGATTAAGGATACCAGCCTTCGCTACTGAATACGTAAAAGCCTTTGAAAGAGGCGGCCCAGCCGAAGCAGATGAAATATTTATGATCACCCCTTTTCCGCGGTTGACCATATGGGCACCGAAGACCTGACAAGCTAAAAACGTTCCGGTTAATTGCGAATTAATAATTGAGTGCCATTCGTCAAGAGTAAGATCAAAAAATGGAGTTGGTCCATTTGTACCAGCACCATTTACCAGGATATCAACATGACCAAACTTTGCAATAATGGCATTTAGAGCGACGACATTATGATCCTTTATAGCTACGTCGATTGCCAGTGCTATGACTTCTTCAAACCCGTCGGCGACTAATTCTTGCTGTATCGCGATAGCTTTTTCCAGACGTACATCGAGCACTGCGACTGCGCAACCTGCGCGCACGAACCCGCGAGCCATTTCGCTACACAAATAACCTCCAGCACCAGTTATTGCAACGACTTTTCCTTCAAGATTAAATAGTTGATTAAGATAGTTATTCATAATTAGAGTCAAAGTTAGCGCATCGAGTTGATCATATCTCGCATCTGGGTAGCCCATTTCCATAGCACGAACAAATCAGAGCCAAGAATTGCATAGTTGTACCCCAATTGAAACAAGGCATTGACATTCGCCGTATCAGTATCAGCCACTTGTGTTCCACAGCTCTTGCCATGCCGATTACATGACTCAATCACCTTACGCGAGGCTTCGATAACCAAAGGGTGGGTGGTTTGCCCAGGAACTCCCAGCGAGCCCGAAATGTCAAGCGGTCCAATCATTACGCCGTCAACTTCATCAAAAGCAAGAAGCTCATCAATATTTTCTACGCCCTTGATCGACTCAATCTGGAGCATGAAGATGGATGCTTGATTCCAATTTTGAATGTATTCATAAAAATCAAAGCCGTAGGCCTGAGCACGATTAATTCCGTAGGTTCGACGCCCTATAGGTGGGTACTTAATATCTCTGATCAATGAAGCGACCTGCTCTGGCGTCTCGACCATTTGAATTAATAGGCCGTCAGCACCAGACTCGAGCAATGGCTTCAAATAATCGTTATTGTGCGACACCGGCCGTGGAAGGCAGGGTACACCCTCGTACTGGCTAGCAGCGATAATACGCTGACCTTGCTCAACTGAAATAGTTGAATGCTCCATGTCAATGAACATAAAATCGAAATTGGCACGTGCGAAGGTCTCGGTAATCGAGGGATGGGCATAGCTCACCCAGCCAGCGAACATGCGTTCTCGTCGCCTAAGCTTACGCTTTAATTCTGAGCGAGGAGCAAACGCTCTATTCACGACTAAAACCGCCCAACAGAGCCTCTATTGCAGGGTGAAGATGCAACAGGCCCTCAAGTTTGCCATTAGCTGCTACCACAGGAAGATCCCAGATTTGTTTCTGCCCCATTAGCGCCACAGCGCTAGCCAATGTTTGGGTACCGGCCACGGTTGCGGGCTTTTTTATCGCATGATCAATCGCATCGTCAACGAAAAATGCCGAAAATGGCTTTTGTGCCTTCAACAGTTTTCGTCTGATATCACCATCAGTAATAATTCCAGTCAAGATTCCACTATTATCTACCAGACAGACAATTCCAAGATTCCGCCGCGACATCTCCTCCAGAATCTCTTTGAACAGAGTTTTCTCGGGAAGAACAGGAAACCCGCTTGTGTCAATCATGACTGCTGACACAAGCAGAGAAGCTCTATTTTCCCCCGCTTCAAGAGGTGCGGAAACAAGGGCGACAGGATCGGTAACACTTCCCTCGGGGGTCATGACGTAGCTCAGGTCGTTATTAATCTTCGGTGTGGACATTATCTTCTCCATACCTTTCAAGCATTTCGAGCCTGAACTCGTTGGCACACTTTGCCTGACTAAGAACATTTTTCAGATACTTTAAATTGAGAACCGTATTAGCGTCGGACAGTGCCTTAGGTGGGTCATTATGGACCTCCATGAATAAAGCGTTAATACCGCATGCAGCCGCTGCCCTCACTAAATAGGGTATAAACTCCCTTTGTCCGCCAGAGATATTCCCCATAGATGTGGGAAGCTGAATAGAGTGGGTGGCATCGAAACAAACAGGATAACCCGTTCTTGCCATTATGGGAAAGCAGGTCATATCGTTCACAAGCATGTTGTAACCAAAAAAGGTTCCTCGATCCGCAAGCAAAATCTGATCGCACCCAAAAGACTCAAGCTTTCGCACAGAGTTTTTCATGTTCCAAGGACTCATAAACTGCCCCTTTTTCAAATGTACCGGCCGGCCAGTAACGGCAGCCGCACGCAGAATAGACGTTTGACGGCAGAGATAGGCTGGAACCTGCACCAGGTCACAAACCTCGCCTGTCGCTGGCCCCCAAGACGGATCTGAAAAATCTGATACCACTGGTATACCGAACTCTGCGCGAACATCGGCAAGAATACGCAAACCGTCATCAACACCAAGACCATGAAAACTGTTGGGTGCAGACCTGCAGTCTTTGTCGTAACAGGACTTATAGATCAAGGGTACACCGATTTCGCCGCAAATCTTTTTTATCTGCTCAGCCATAAAAAAAGCATGATCACGACTTTCTATTGCACAGGGGCCCCCGATGAAGGCTAGAGGAAGATTTGCGCCGATTTGAACCGGGGGTACGTCACCATAGCCAACAGAAATGACTTTCATAAAAATATCAACCTTTACTCCAAATCTACTTGTTTGAGTTCACTAAAGCGTGCGGAAGTTCCGGGGGCAAGCGAAACGAACCGATGTAGATGAATACCATCAAAGGGAAGATAGCGGGGAATCAAACCAACGGGGAACTCACGATACCATGGGCAAGGTTCATCAAAATAAATCTTATCTGCCTTGAGCCAGCCGTAATCTGTAAATCTGACGATCTCGCCTGCTGGAAGCTTCTTCTCTTTCCGGTTACAGCAATAAAAAAGTACATTATCCGACAATTGCTTTGGCCGAATGTAGTCCATGTAGTTTCGAACTACCGAGATGTTCATTTCCTGCATACTGGCAACATTGAGGACTAGATCTTGGGCCATTTGACTGAGCAAGCTGTAGTTCTCAGCTGGTAAAAAAATGAAGTCTGTCGATTCACTCGGTGCGCTCGCAATTTCGCCAACCAAACCTAGCCTAGCCTGGGGATTTGCAAGAAGCGTATAGTAGACATCGAAAAATAGACCCCTTCCTAGGTTCACAGAGGTCACCTCAACTCCGGGATCAACCGCCTTCAGAAAGCTCCCAAGGTACCCATAGCCATCACCAATCACACAAACGCGCTTGATACCTAAAGAGGTTAGTCGGCCCCCCTCCCTCGATCTGGAAGATTCACTCGCCTGCAAAACGGAAAGAAGTTGACTCAAGGACAACACCTGCTTCAAGCAGTCGAACGAAAAAAGTCTACCTTGCGCTCTGGCGACCTCCTCTCCAATCCGCAACAAGTTATTGTCACATGCGTAGGTCTTGGCTAGTTTTCTTAGTTCAATTCGCACTCCAAAACCACGCAAGAAATTGTGGGGCGTCCGTGACTGGAAATCCCCGAAGCCTCCACCTTCCAGCTTGAACTCTCCATTCGTATCTCTATGAACCTTATGCCAACCGCAGCTGCGCCAATGACTAGAGGTTACATCTTGGTAACTGAAACCCTCGCTGTAGAATCGATCATATAAGTCATTCAATATACTCGACTTCAACCAACAACCCCTTCACCCGTGAAATGCGTCAATTTGACCTCCTTCAATCTGAAAAACAATAGGACGCAACACTACTACGTGACTTTTTATGACATTGGGAACTGAATCGCAAGTACACTCACTAGGACTGACATGAAACAAATGGCAGGCTCCTGGTTTTAAATTTACCCGAAACCGATTATATCTTGCCTCCACCGTCAAGTGCGTAAATCTAAAAGTGTCATCAGTCGACTTTTTTTGTACTAACTAGTTCGCATTGTACAGATTGAATTTTCGTACTCGAATTGACTACTGCTAAATCGTACGACTTATCTTTTTTAAGTTCATGCTGTAAACGATACTCACGCTTCAGAAAATTAGTAGCCGCAAGCAACTCTAACGCCCGGTAGGAGTTAGACTTACCGCATCAAGATTTCCATGTACGCAAGACTTAAGAGAAGACTCTCCGTAACAATAACTTACATATCCTTTTTTGGCTAGGTTGCTTCCAAGATTAGTGATAATGCCAAATGTTTTGGAGTGTGATACACAAAATGTTCCTAGGTTATCCCGGCGGGTAGCGGCAAGTTCAGAAATATCAACTCGCAGCCTTGCACAGCGAGGCTCCGCGAATGTTCTCTCCCTAATGAAACCGCCAGATTGGTCGAAAACAAGCACTCGCGCCACAGTAGGTTCGGTACACCGCCCAATGAGCGATGCAATATCGGTTAACTCAAGTCACGACTGCACCAGCCCCCAACAACCGCACTTTTGCCAATAGTGATTCCCCCTAGGAGTGTTGCACCAGTCCCAATCCACACATCATCTTCGAGAATGAGATTTCCGATCTTATGACCCTGGTACCGAATCAAAACACTCTTATCTCGGAAGTTATGTGAAGCTGTTCGAAAAATTATCTTTGGACCGATTAAACAATAGCTTCCTATTTCTATCGTTCCCCCTACCGATGAATTTAAATACACATCACTATTAAACGCAGTATCATGACCAACTACAATTCTTCCGCAAGCAGCA
>Ga0315902_10010940_pt1 | contig 11971 bp, 12 predicted proteins | sample LakEriMetagenome_9_FD_203523 | JGI IMG/M metagenome (GOLD analysis project Ga0315902, IMG submission 203523) | Freshwater fungal communities from buoy surface, Lake Erie, Ohio, United States - Buoy 12 MA117 | ecosystem: Environmental > Aquatic > Freshwater > Lake > Lake biofilm | place: USA... | reverse complement strand
GTGGCATCTCTTCAAGAGCTTCTGATACTTCTGAAAGTAAAATCTCTAAGACCGCGTTAGATGGAAAATCATGAATCTTCTGACTCTTTTCTGACTTTCTCAAATGATCCAAGTATAAATTGTATGTGACTGCAATGAGACGTAACTCTGGGTCCGAAGAGGAAGAAGTCACTAAGCTCGGCCCAGCTGATAATGCTGAAATGATTTTGTCACGGGAGTATCCATGCTTGGTAACCAAAGCAACTACGTCATCTGAGATTGAGTTCTCAATGATTAACACAGTAGCAGGGATGCTTAGATAAAAAGGTAGTTCTGAGAGAAAGAATGGATGTTTCCTGATCTCAGGAATCGTGATTCTTTCAATAGGACTCACCACGAGCATCTTGGAAATCAAATCCTGAGCAGACACAGATAAATATGATGGAACAGTGTAAGCTCCTGCCTTAATCTTTCTAAACAATGATGGGATGTTGTCTTCATCAAAGGGAAGACTACCCACCAGAAGAGCGAACAGAATCACTCCACAGCTCCAAACATCAACTTCTGGACCTCCATACAAACTATAGAAACTCCTTAATCTGACCAAGACAAGAATCTTACTTTCCAGATACGACTTCCGGAGCTGCATAGTTGGGAGATCCACAACTTGTCTTCAGAAAGTCTCCATCACGAATCAAATTGGAAAGACCTGAAGCATCTCAATGAGATTCATTGTGACACACCCACCAAAGTCTGCGATCTTGATGTTCCCTGCGTCGTCAAGAAGAATATTTTCAGGCTTCAGATCTCGATGTGCCACTCTTTGTCCATGACAATACTCAATTCCAGCAATGATCTGCTGAAACACTTTCCGAGCTTCATTCTCATACAACTAAACCATTGAGTGCAAAGCAAGCATGACTTTCTTACTCTGCCTTTGGAAACGATGTAATCAAAGAGTTCTCCTCCTGGAGAATACTCCAAAACAACATACAAATCTGTCGGAGTGTCAATGACTTCATAGAGTCTAATGATATGAGGATGATTGAATGTCTTCATGATGTCAATTTCTCTCCAAATTTTCCTCCCCATGTCCATCGATTCGAGCTTCTTTCGATTAAGAATCTTGAGAGCAACCTTTTTTTTGGTCAATTCATGAACACCGACTAAAACACACTCAGACAGTCAATGGCGATGTATCTCCACGTTTGACTTTTGAGAAGCCTCCTTTCCCGAGTATTCTGGTCACTCGATATGAACCGACTTTCTCTGCTACACCACCGCCTCCTTTATCTGTCATAAAAATTGAACAACCACACTACCAGTACGGTTGGATCTTGCATCACACAACGAACGCCAGGTCCTGAGTGGCGCAAACAAGGCTCCATAATACCTGCTGGTTTGAATGCGATTCAAAGATGGGATTGGTAGAATTCTTGATCATTAGACTCCGAAAACTTTCTTGGAGTCGAATTGGGCGGGGCGCCATTGGGGTGTTGACTTTGTTGTTGAGAAAGTTACTCAGCATTCTTCACAAACTCCACAAGGACAGCCAGTGTGTGTTTTTGCTTTCCAAGCTCTTTGATGCCTCGAAATCAGATAACCTGGATGTTATGAACAACGATGAAAAGCAGAGCTTCATGTTTAACCATCAAGCATGTCTCATTTGGGTAGATTTTGAATCCAAAATGCTTTAAGAAATTTGAGAGTCAAAAGCATCCTTCTCTCTCCGATGGTTTGAAGCCATGGATACACTTTTGAAGAAGACATACTCGGCCTCATCAATCATCAAAGCCCTCTAGTTGGGTCATTTATCTTTCAGGTCCTCATAAAATAGCTGTGTTGATGTCTAACCGAACAAGTTCCTATTCAAGATACAGGGGAAGAGTGAGGACGAATCTGAGGATCACTTTGTCTCCGGCAGACGTGAAGATACAGGGGAAGAGTGAGGACGTGAAGATGTCGTTGTAATGTCATTATGCCACCAAGCGACTCTTGAAGCAGTAGAAAGATCCATGATCATTCTTCTTTGCCTTTGGATCCTCGAGGTCCACGAGGAAATTCAACTTTCCTCCATAGCAAGAAACTTTTAACAGCGAAGGTCTTCACATTTTTTGCTACATTAGTAACTTTGCTTTGTAGATTCAAAACTTTGTAGCTAGCAGTGTCAATACCAAGAGTGGCTCTTATTTCTACAGCTTATGCATAAGCTCAGAAGGTTTAAAAGCATAAAGGATCCTACCGAAGACTTAGACTTTCGAAAAGTCAGATGAGTCTCCATAAGCGTCTTCGACTACTGTGGTTATCCAGGGCAAAATGAGAAAGTTTATTGCAAACGAGGACTTCCTAATGTGTAACATACGGCCAGAGCTCAGGAGTCAAGTTTGTGTCGATAGGTATTCAGCAAACCTTGTCCATAATGGTCAGTTTGAGTTTCCAGCCAGTCCATGTGATAGGGCAGTAGGCTTTGACAACCTTATGACTTACTGCTTCTTGGCATAGAAGATCCTATAGTACTTTCCTTTTGGACTCTTTGGCTCTAGATAGATCGATGATGCTTCATTCTTTCGTTTCTCCGTCTTGATGAGCTCCGGTGCGGCAGCCGCAACCTCAGATCGGGTTTTCAGTGTCTTGATAAAGTCTTTTCTTGACATTTTGTTAATGAAAAGTATGTCTACTCAGTAGACTTCGATGAACGGACTCATAACATCTCGGTGCAGTCGCTCTAGAAGTTGATGAGCGTAGGATGTCTTTGTTGAGAATTTGGAATGTTAGAGTTTCCTTGTGGGGCAGATGAGGCAGTCATCAAGCTCCCACGAAATCAAGAGTCTTCATACTCTTATGCCCTAGCAGTTGATGTAGGCTAGCTCCAGTATGAATAAATTTTTCAAGAGATTGGAGCGAGAGATGAAAGCTGAAGTTCTACTCAGGACAATCCAGCATCCCAGGTCAGCAAACAGTTGGGCGCAAGAAATTAGATGAGCATTTAGATAATGAATTACTAAAACTGGGAATGAGATCTTCAGAGACTTTGATGAGTGCTTGGAGTAGTCATCAGTTTCTCACCGTTGCCAAGATACATAGATATTGTGGGTCGTGGCGCCAGTGTCTAGGATACACTTGTCTCCGAGGTCATAGTTAATGAGTTTTATGTTGTGAGCTCATGAATTCCATGGTTCCACCTCGTTGTTTTTTACCGTTCTTGGGCAAAAGTTTCAGAGTTTTCCTTCGCCGAAGAAGCGCTATCAAAACTAGCTGTAGGCCACCGATGGACAGAATTTCCAGGTTTGTTCCATCAGCTCTGAGAAGATTTTTTCACGAACTATGAGCATTGCTTCCAACAAATTCTTTCTCGTTTGTGGCGGCGACGCGTGTCCTGTGAGGTTAACCTCTGTATGTCCTTGCGGTACTTGGGCCTGCTCAGCTTTGGTGCTCCAATGGATCTTGAAGCAACTTTGAGTTCCAAGTGCTTTGCTGAACTTTGTCTCGATCCCTTCTGTTCTCCTTAAGATAAGAAGTTCCCAAAGTTATCATGAACCCTTGAGTGAGAACTTAGAAACATTTCAAAAGAACTTCTGCCGTTAGGAAGGCCTCCATGTCTACGCTCCATGAAGCCTAATTAGACCTAGTTAGAGGCGTGATTGTCACCCCTGGATCTCGTCCGTCATAATCTGATAAGCCATGAAGTTATCAGGTTAGATTGTGTTTTATTGTTAATGAATACAGTTATCGCGTCGTCTCAGGTTAAGACGATTGCATATAGATTCTACTGAGTGTATCCTAGTGTCAAGCTTCTTCTAGATATTTTCATCGCTAGGAAGTATTACACTGGAAAATCTTGTCTCCGAAAAAGATATCTCACCGTACTGAAGAACTTCCTAAGACTTGGCTCGAAATTCATTGAACCACCCTTGTATCATTTGTGGTGATTAAATCATCATTACTTTAATCTTTCGATGGAACAGGTCCAGGAAATCCTTGGCTTAAGCGTACACACGCGAAGAAAGATAGCTCCAACGAAGGCTATCAGTTAAACTCTCCGGCTCGCGCATCCTTCCTTCCCTACATGTCCTCTTCATCCGGCTCATCTAGAGCTGGGGAGCCGCCAGGAGTCCACTCGGACCAAGCCTTCCTCCTCGGAGAAGTCTGGACCCTATAAAAAACTGTACGACACCTCCTCCTGAAACACAAGCTCTCAAAAGGTCAAAGCCTTCGCCAAACCTTTCCGAGGAGGAGTGCCCATCAAGCACAAGGATATCGAAGCCCTCATCGAGAAGTGGGACCCCTGTGAGTTCTCACCCCCATAATACCTCTTCGCTACGACCGCCGAGTCGGAACCACCCGTTTCCAAGACGCCCGAACCATCCCTCGCCGTGTCACTGTGATCATCAAGGCCGCACTATGCGGTGAGATTGAGACAAACTCCAAATTCACGCCACAGAACGACACCGATCCAATCCCTGCTCCATCACACTATACGGTATCCCCCTTTAAGAACTGGTGTGACGTTCACGCCGCCCCCAGAAGCATGTTCACCATCGAATCCGAAAAACAAGAATCCATCCAACTTCCCGAGGTATAGATTGACCCCGACCTCCTGCAGCCCTCCAACTTCCGCAACCGCTGTGGAGATATCGAGCACACAAGTTTTAGTGGCAAGTGCAAGAAGTAAACAATCAAGTTCTGTGGATTCGCGGCTTCCCTTAACACAACGTCTTCACCTGCAGCTACTGAGCGAGATCCAGGGACATTTTCTCCAGTTTGGCCATCTCTCAAGCCACGAGCGTCCTCTACGACGAACGCAGAGTAGACTTCTCCAACGCATTGGCAAGAGACAAGATGTTCAAATCAGAATACCTCGAACTTCCGTCCCCTTGTGGATTCCTCTTGCCAAGGCTGGAGCTAACAAGGACTTTCCCCTCCAACATTCGCCGAGCACAAAATGGAAGTCTCCTGGCCCTGATTCCCCGACGACGAGGACGAAGTTTCCATGAACGAAATTTTTACACTCCCATTCTCTCGGTCCCGACAGCATCTACATCAATCCGGCTTCGCTTGCAATCTCCGGGCGACAGCTGCTCCACCTCCTCTGCGAAGAGTTCCATCGAGCTTCCAAGGTCTGCTTTCTCTCCGCACCTTCCTCCAGGACTATCATCCCTAATCTCCTTTTCGAAGCTCAAAACATCTCCCCCGGCACGAAACTCACTGTCAACGCCAAGCTTCTGGGATCTGGGAAGTTTGAACAACGTCAAATTGACCATTTCTTCTCCCCTCCCGGCGAGGTTAAAGCCCACTCTCCAGAGCTTCCCCCAGAACCAACTCTACCCCTGGCTAAGCTTGTTCTGCAGGATCTTACAGTTATGACCTAGAACGCCAGAAACGTAGACCCCTTCTCCCAACCTGCCAGGATAGCACAGGTCGCTGGTACTCTTCACGCTCATCACGTCGACATCCTGGCAATCCATGTAATCCGGTTCTCTTCGATTCACATACGCGGTTTTGTCACATTGCCCAAGCTTGCAGGACAGCCTTGGAGAACGGAATCACCCTTTACGGGGATTTCAACGCAAAGAGAGCCTTCAATATGCAAGGATAAGACGCCAACCGACTTGGCAAGGCTGTCGACCTTATCCTCGAAGAGATCCCAAAGAGATTGAAATAGCCCTTCCGCCCTGCCCAACGCTCACAAGAATCCCAAGAATCTCCGGAGAAGATGTCTATGAAGCGACGCTCGACGTCGCAATCAGTGGCAACCATGAAGCCGACCGAGTCATCCTTCAGGTCCTCTCTGAGCTCGGCAGTGAACACGTACCTGCCATCATCAAGCAATTTCTCCCAGGTCCCATCCTTCGGCGTCACGGAGCTCCATTCCCCAAAAGTTCAGGCTCCAACGTGTCAACGCAACCAGATTTCACCAGCAGCTCGCCTCAAGGAACCACGACACCAGGATTCCCGAATCCATCGAAGATCAAGAGCTCCTTGCCCGAATCACAGAGGAAGCATTCGTGAATCCCTGAAAGCAGATACGCTTCTGATTCGAGAGGAAACCCGACGGCTTCCCTTCTGAGGTCAAGAACTCCCAAGCCTCAAGAGGAAAAAAGCTAAGGCTCGACATTGCAAGCAATGCAAGCGCGACCAACAGCTCCGTAACAGATTCAAGAATTTTTCCGAGCCAAGAAAAGCCCCTGGCAGTCCCGCCTGTGCTCGCACGTCAATCCATGTAACGCATGGAGCATCACGAAGACTTGAACTGGTCCAGAGGGAAAGGCTGACCGCGCTCCCTGGCCCTCTCCCCGTGACTCCAGCTCCGAACACGTCGTGTAGAAACTCACCTCCCATTTTGCTAGTGTATGCAATGACCCCGCGATTGTTGCAAAGATCACCAGACCTACACTACACTGCATGACAACGATCCAAGTGCGGAAGAGATTGAGGGATTCTACTCAACTGCCCCGACGAGATCATCAAAAGAGCGATGTACAAACAATCAGTCGTCTCCGCACCTGGCGCCGACGAGATTCCTGCCGGCATCCTTGAACTCGCCTGAAAGAACCCAGTTGGCCACGACCTCATCAAACACCTCATTCTTGGCTCTATCGCGCTGGGATGGTACCCAGATACCTGGAAACACGCTGTTATCCACCCAATCCCCAAGCTCAATGGTGAAATTAGGCCCATCACGCTCCTGTCTCAACTCAGGAAGATTGCCGAGAGGATCATCAGATGGTTTCTTCAACAAGAAATCGATCTTTTCCCTCTAAATAACGGGTGCCATTCCCAGTTCAGAGTCCTCAATGCCGCTGGTGTGCCTCACCACCAGTCATGACTCAACGCATCCCGCGGTTGGAAGACAGAAGGGTCTTCCTTGACATTTCCAAGGCCCACGATCGCTTTAATGGATCATCCTTCTAGACGACCTTTCCTCTCGATATACATTGCCATGATTCCTCGGCAGCTGGATCAAGTTCTGGCTGTACAACCCAACACTTGCAGTTCGATTCCACTCGGCTACAGATGCTGCTCAAGCAACCTTGTACGGCTTACCCCAAGGATTCACACTGTCGGTTCTACTCTTCCAGTCCCACATCAACGAAATTCCTCTCGGAGACCATAATTTACTCTTGATGGGCGATTGCTGCGTGATAGGCAGCAACCGTACAGCGTTCGGACTCACGAAGGCCCTCCAGGTCAAGCTGAACTCTTTCTACCCTCACTTTCTTTCAACAGCCCGTCAAGGTCCAAGATGCCTACACTAACCTGGGGAACACCTTCACAACCCGAAAGAGAAACCGGGAACCTTGGGGACTCCAACGGTATGCCAACAACCTCTCGGAGAAGATCCGTCTTCGGTCGAGAATCTCCAAGTTCCTCCGACGACCACGTTTCCAAGTTAGCCAAAAAATCCTCGAGATGATCTTCGACGGGTGGATTGGGGGAATAATCGACTTCTCCAACCCAATCCTAGCCCATCTCAACGCCTAACAGCATTTCTTGGAAAAACTGGAAACCGCCTACCGCTTGGGACTGAAAAAATTTCTCGGACTACCCATCTCAACGCCTAACAGCATCGTCTTATCCACCTCTCAAACGAAGACCCCTCTTTGATCAACGTCACGCTAGATGCTTCCAAGGACCAGGCAGTTTCCTCTGCCTTCCTCGAGCCCACCCCTTTGCTGAGAGACCTTTTGGGAAGGGAAGAAGGCTGATCCAAACGAGAACTGCCAGACCTCATATCTAACGTTGGAAAGAGACGCTATTCCGTCTCTCTCCGCCCAACTGGAAGCTTGCTCAGTGGAAGCCCTACTATTCCGTCTCTCTCCGCCCAACTGGAAGCTTGCTCAGTGGAAGCCCTATTCTAGCTCTCCGAGAACGAACTAACAGCTCAACCCCTACTCCACATCCCTGTCCTACTCCTGCGCTCCCCCAACTCCAGACCACCACATGATGGACTCAGAATGTGGACACACGGAGGCTACAACGACAGCAATAAAACAGGCTCTCGTTCGATTCGCGTCGAACTACAATCACTGAGAGCCTCTACCAGACAACCTCATCCACTCAAGCGGAGATGTTAGCGCTCACCCTCGCTTTCAGTGGATCGCTGATAACTGCAAGGGTGAGGAAATCTACATTTATTCGTACAGCCTCGGTGCTCTCACCTACGTTGCTGAGAGGTACTACTGACTATCGCTTTCTCGAATCCAGAACGCTCTATTCGAATCTTTCATTCGCACATCCGGTACCTCCCAGATCATCCTTACCTACGTCCCCGGTCTCTCAAGATTGCCCCAAAATGACTACGTCGACCGGCTCGCAACCCATACGCTCCAAGACCGCCTCATGACAAAGAACCCTTGCGACTATTCCTACTTTCAAAGATTTTCACGCGACTTCCTCGCTACGCCCTCAGCCTACTCTCTCAAGGCTCGTACCCCTCGAACAATCCCGCTCCAGACATTCGAAGAGAACTTTCTTGGTCAAGATGATTTACAATGTAGGTTTATCTCACAGAAGACGATTCAGACTAGGGCTTTCCGAATCCGAAAAGTGCAGAATCTTCCCACACACTCCCGGAGACCCCTGAACATCTATGGACATGCAATCGCGTCCCATCGTCAACCTTCGAAGAGTTCACTCAAGATCTACAACATGAAGTTGCGCGAGACTATATGCACTTCTTCCGAATCATCGAGATCCACTGCTATGTGGACCACAATACCTGCCTGAACGGTTTTTTACCTCTAGCCTTCTGGCGAATACACATCAAACAATCAATCAATCAGGTCCATCAAATCGCTTTTTATTCAAACGCAACATTGTTGTTGCTATTTGTGATGAAGAACTTGATTCAGAAGTTTAGTTATCACATTCTGAAACTTTTCTAGGTGACTTCATCTCTAACGAATACAATGGACACAAGCACTCTGGAAGTTGTATTGAGTTCAAAGCACTCTGAAGTTGCTATTGTCTCATAAGCTGGTGGTTCCTTGTTTCAGCCCATAATCAAGACATGTAATTTTTTTGCAATACCCGATGACACCAAGCAATTTTGACCTGGGTACCATCTAATCTAGACACTAGTGAGAATTTAAGTCTGACATTTCTGTGGACCGATGTTTGTCACAAACATTCAATTTTTCTGACCTATAACAATTAGAAAAATCGAGGCTCATCGTAAAGCACGTGTGTCACTTCTTCTGACATAACGTGTACTAATGCACTGATTCTATCGTCAAGAAAGCTTCACTGCAATTCGATTCGCAGTCCTGACGGATCTCGTCACGAGTTTCTGAATCATGCTACGCCATTCTAGTTGGAATGAGATTAAACATCCGGTACACTTCCCCATTCATGAAAGTTGTGATAATGAACAATACCCGCGCACCAATCAAGTGATCAAGGATCTCAGAATCCAATGAAATGTAAGATAGAAAGCAATAGAGGCAATTCATAAATCTCCGTTCCAGAGGGGATGAGATTGGAGTAATAGCCTCGGAAAAATCTGGATCGCTGGCGGTTAACGTATTATATGGGAAATCAAAGACAAGCGTGAAAAAGATGCGAGGTCCTGCTCTTCTTCCGAAATACACATAATGACATTGGCACCCATGAACGACGAACTGAATCTCCAATACCGCATATCTTTTTACGGAGTCCCTATATAAGAAGAAGACCCTTGACATGTGGAATCCTTATCTTTGATTTTCTCTTCTACCTTCAACAGTGCCTTATCTTGGAACTTTCTTGTATACTTGCTCTTGAAGTTTCGAGCTTGGAAAGATCAATCAGGGTCTGAGTTCAGGCAATATCTTGGCTTTTCATAAAACTTCAGTCACAATCTTTGCAGTATGCTAGACAAGTTCGGCCTTCGGTGACAATTGGAATCAAGTATCACTAAGATAATTGGAATCAACGCGAGAACATTTCGCTAATCCTTCCATGACATTTGAGATACTGGAAAAGAAAACTTGAGCACTTTGAATATCTCTTGTTGCCTCCCAAAACACATTTCCCACAGTATCTTCATTACCTTGAAGAATTTAGCAATTATCTGTTTGCATTCTACGGCTTCAGGTGGACATGATCTCATTTTTGAAGTGAGTTTCAAGAGAACTTAGGTGGTAACGCCATTCCAAATCTGTTTTCCTAGTCAAGAAGAGCTTTTGCAACATTATAGGAGCTTGTTTTGTACAAAGTATCACTTCCACAAAAAAGTTCAGATCACCTTTGTTTACTATTAGTACAATACTCTACCTGTTACAGTTAGCTTTAAAGTAAATCCAAGGCAATCGGCCAGCAAACACTCGCCGTTTCGAGTTCTTCCTGCTTCAATGCTCCCTTGTTTGAGTTTAATGAGCTCCTTGCAAAGAACCTAATAACTCAAACAGTCCTTGACGGCCTTGTCCATACCAGCAGCAGAATTTGATTTCAATTGATGTTACAAGCGTGAGCTATGTCACGAATGTTTCGTCTTCATTCTTTTCAGGAGTGAAGACTTGTCAAGTCTCTTGATAAAACAGTGCCTCAGAAGATACAAAGAGGTTTGATTGATATAACTCTTATGTTGGCGAAGCAAATCCACAGAGACGACTCTGGTTGCTTTTTTGGACAACCAATTGGTGGAGGACACATATATTTTCTCAGTTTCTTTTGATAACTTACAGCTTGATAGCAAATCCACACAAATATTTTAATGACCAGAAATGCTATAGTAACGTAACTGGAAAAATTTCTTCAAGCAATTCTGCCGATTGGGGTTGGAAACATGCTCCACATATATCGATCTATAAAAATTGAAATGGTTTCTAGCAGGTTTCTGTCTGAATTACAGTTCAATTCATCTGAGAGCCAGCAAATCAATCACTCTAGAATCTCAAAAGTTGAAGACGTTGAAATTTTACTGTTTTACGCATGTACTCACGAAAAACTTGCGTTACCACTGAGACCCAATGTCATCGGTAACAGACACGTAGTTTATTTTTGTGTATGAGCCGATTTGGCACCCGATACCTTCTCAAATGCAAAATCTTTTTCTGTTATCCAACCTGCCTCAAGCTTTATGGCTTTAGTTTTGAAGCGCTCGAAAAATGAGCTAAGAAATGATTTGTAAGAGTAGTACTTGGAGTAATGCACTCACAGACGGACAATCTGGTGTTTGCACTCAACACATAGGAATCCCCACAGGAGTCTCTACTTCTGAAAATTCATTTCTGTCAGCATCATATCTGATCCCTGGTACAAACATCTCATACAGGACGAAGGAGGACCGAAGCCAGTGAAAGAAACCGATCTGTCTTAGCGTAATCATGCGATTCAGAGGATTTTGCAATCCTTTTGCAGCAGCTAAATACAACCCCTTGTCCGTTTGAGTTAAGGCTTTCAACCCAAATCTCTCGATCCATCTTAATTGCTCAAAGGTTATAATCATCAGAGATTCGCATAGCGCCACTGTAGTCAAGCCTGCTGAGTGTCAAGCTATGACTATTCAAGACCAGATTGCTGAAAAGCTCGAAGGTGGGAGAGTTGACGACAGCTTGTTCATGGGAGCTTCTGACGAATCACTTATAGAGGAGCCCTGCAAGGAGTTCTGCACAGCTGATTTGGACAAACCAACTTCCATCGTCAAGCCCGGTGTTTTGTCAACTCCGATCGTACAAGTTCTTCTTCTTCATCAGGTTTTCAAGGCACAAGAAGAAAGCAGAACGTGACGAAGTCGACCAGCAAGTCATCCGTCTCTTGTAGAAACTCTCTAATTGTGCTTCTCAGAATGGAGAGTGTCTGCAAAATGCGCTGACCAAGTTACCTGAAGGAGTGGGATTGTCCCTTACTTTATTGGATACAGATCGTGGCGTGTAAAATAGAGCACCTACACGCGCTATTTTCCATATCCGGAGTACGAGAAGACTCAAAGCCTCGGTGTCGACTTCTTCCTCAAGCTCTGCGAACCACATGACAAGTAAAGGCTCCCCTACTGGAGCTGGGACCAGATCTA
>Ga0315902_10010939_pt1 | contig 11971 bp, 11 predicted proteins | sample LakEriMetagenome_9_FD_203523 | JGI IMG/M metagenome (GOLD analysis project Ga0315902, IMG submission 203523) | Freshwater fungal communities from buoy surface, Lake Erie, Ohio, United States - Buoy 12 MA117 | ecosystem: Environmental > Aquatic > Freshwater > Lake > Lake biofilm | place: USA... | reverse complement strand
TTTTGTTTAGTAATTTTTAACTAAAGTTTTTAAATTGACGAAGCGTTTAGTATTTACGCGTTATTCGATAAACATATCTTCTTCAGAATTACCAAGAATAATAATTTCACCAGCTTGTTCAAGCGATCTGACAACACCGACAATCTTGGTCTGGACTTCTGAAACATCTTTCATCAGAACAGGACCCATCATTTCGATATCGTCTTTTAGTAACTTAGCGGCTTTTTCAGACATATTCTTGAAGAAGATAGATCTAATATCGTCATTAGCACCTTTAAGAGCAAGACCAAGGTCTTTTGTATCGATGTCTCTGAGCAATCTTTGGATAGATTTATCATCCAATCTGACAATATCTTCAAATACAAACATCAAGTTACGAATATCGGTAGCAAGTGTTTGATCGATAGCTTCAAGATCTTCAAGTATGCGTTTTTCGGTATTGCGATCCACGCGGTTGAGAATTTCAGCCAAGGATTCAACACCACCAACCATATTCTGAACCTCGTTCTGGGACATGATTCCAGCGAATCTTCTTTCTAGAATTCTTTCGACTACAGACAAAACTTCAGGATTAGTTCTATCCATTTTTGCAAGTCTGATTGCGATATTTGATCTGATGCTTTCAGGTAAATTTTGTAAAACAAGAGCAGCTTTTTCGATTTTTAAATGTGAAAGAAGTAAAGTTATTACTTGTGGATGTTCGTGCTGGATGGTCGTAGCGATTTGTTCAGGATCGATAGTGCGCAAAAATTCAAAAGGAACTCTTTGGATCGTGTTAGTCATTTTATCGATAATGTCATTAGCTCCATCCGCTCCATAAGCCTGCACAAGCATGCTTTCAGCCAAGTCTAAGCTACCGCTTGCGACCCCTTTTTGGATCTGGAGAATATCATACATTTCGTTTAATAATATTTCTTGGTCTGTTTCACTGACAGTGCTGACCATAGAAATTTCTTTTGCAAGTGCAATTACTTCATGGTCGTCATCAAAATTTCTCAGCACACTCGCCGCGGCCTCTTGATCCATCAAAACTAAAGTCGCCGCGACTTTCATTCGCTTACTCCAACTTTTTACAGAACTTTGACCTTTTGCCATACTTAGTACATTAAGCCCAGAATAACGCCAAAATAACTAGATTATTATCATTAAAAAGGGGTATTTTATTATTCTTAATACACCATTTAGTGGACTTTTGAGTAAAGTTAAAAAGATAAGAGATACTTAGCTATAATAAAAATACCTAGTTCAAAAAGAGGATAAGATTTTGCGCAAGTTATTATTTTTAAGTTTTTTAGTTTTTTTAAGTTTGGGATTTAATTCAGCTCAAGCTGAAAATGGATCTACACACAGCTTACAAAAAGTAGCTAAGGTTATCGATGTCCAAGAAAAAAGCTCGGGTGAGTTTCGCGAGCAGTTAGTGAAACTCGAATTTGATAATGAAGGTAAAAAAGAGCAAATATTTATTAATAACATTGTGCCTGATTATCAGCCTTACAGCATCATAGCTAAGCCTAATCATTTTTATTTATTGGGAATCGATGATTCAAGTGATGAAGTTTATATCGCTGATTATTATCGCGAGCCTGTAGTTTATACTCTTATGATTGTGTTTTTCTCACTGATTATATTATTCGGAAGAATGCATGGCATAAAAGCCTTATTATCATTGGCTTTGACTGGGATCGCCATAATTTATTTTATGATACCAGGAATTAAAAATGGATATAATCCTATTTTACTTGCGGTGCTGGTATCGGCTTTTGCAACCGGAGTAACGGTGTTTTTAATTGCGGGATATACTCGAAAAGCACTAGCGGCGACCATCGGAACTACTATGGGGGTTTCTATTGCTGGAATAATTGCCATAATTGCAATTAAACTCGCTCCTTTAAGCGGTCTTGCTAATGCTGATGCCCAGATACTTCTAGCGAATATTGGTGAGCAAAAATTAGACTTCCAAGGTTTATTAGCGGCAGGTGTGATTATTGCAAGTTTAGGTGCGGCGATGGATGTTACGGTTTCGATCGCGAGTGCTACTCAAGAAGTCTACGAAGCAAACCCTGCTCAAAGCAAAAGAGAGTTATTCGCTCACGCTGTCACTATTGGTAGAGATATCATGGGGACAATGACTGATACGCTTCTTCTTGCTTATACAGGCGCTTCTTTGCCGTTGTTTTTATTACTTTATAACCAAAGTGGACTGAGATTATTAAATATGGAAATTATCGCAACAGAATTAAGCTCTGCGCTAATTGGAAGTATTGGTCTTGTGCTTGCAATCCCAATCACTGCGATCACTTCAGTGTTTTTGCTCAAGGGCTTAGATCAACTCAAAGGAGCTATTGCTGAAAAGGAATAATTACTATGGCTGATTTATTAGACTCAAATGAAAAAATAAAAACTGTTTATTTAGTGCGTCACGGTGATACTGTCGCGACCATGAAAGGGCGAATTTGCGGTCATAGTGACATTACCCTTAATGACAATGGTCTTTATCAAGCAGAAGTGCTTGCGGCCTGGTTTAGCGATATGGGTATTGAATCTATTTTTTCTAGCCCACTAGCTAGGACAGTTCAAACTTCTGATGTGATAGCAAAAGCTGTCGGGCTTTCTTCTTATTATAAACACAGTGGTCTTCTTGAAAAAAAAGAAGGATAATGGGAAGGTAAAAGTTATTGGGAACTTAGAGATGAGGCTCCAAAGCTCTGGGAAAGGTGGTCAAAAGATCCAATAAACTTCTCTCCGCCAGGCGGTGAGAGCGTTAGAGACTTCGTTGCAAGAATTGGCCGAGCGTTTAAAGATATAATTCTTAATTACGAAACAGGTAATAAAGTGGTTTTAGTTACTCATGCTGGGGTAATTAGAAGCATGATTATGAATGCTCTTGATATCCCCGCTGAGAACTTTTTTAGAATCGATATCCCGACGGCTTCAGTTAGCAGAATGGATTGGTCCGAGAGCTATACCGCTCTTAAATATACGGGACTTACCTTGGATACCTATAGCTATTCTGTTGCTTAGGATTCACTGAAAAACAGAGTTTTGAGGTGGAAACCGATTAATATATAGGTGATTTCCTTAAAAGAGCCTTAACCGTTATTTAAACTTAGCTTGATAAATATTTATCATCGATATTTAACCGAGGTAAAAAACTTGAAAGTTAATCATAATCCAAACTATTCAGTTATAGAAGGTTCTAACAAGAATAAAATCCTAGAAAAATATTTAGGAGGTCAGAATGAAAGTGGAGAAATCTCTATGATCGAATTTGTAAGTAAGTTTGATAGAAAAACCGAATTTGATAAACGCTTTAATTCTATTGACATCATTCTCGATCAAACAAATCAAACTTCAAGCGAATTAAACTCTCATAATAAGCTAGATGAAATAGTTCGTAAAAAAGAGTTTTAGCGTCTCTCCCTAAGCTCTTTTAGATATTTATAAGTGGTAAGTTCTTCTTTAGTTAGGTTCTCATCAATGTCAATAACAATATGAACGTATTGATCTCCAGTAGATTCACCTTTTGGGTTTTTTAGACCTTTTGTTCTTAGCCTTAGAAGCCTGCCGTTATGCGTGTTTGCTGGGATTACAAGCTCAACCATTTCATCTAAAGTGGGAATTCTTCTTGTGCATCCAAGTACAGCATCTTGAGGTTCGATTTTGATTTCACAATGCACATCATCACCTTCAAGCCAAAAATAGTCGTGCTGACGAATTTTGACTTTTAGATAGAGATCTCCATTTTTGCCTCCGTGTTTACCTGGTTTCCCTTCGTTGGCGACCTTGATTTTAGTTCCATTGCGAACACCAGAAGGTATGCTCACTTCTAATCTGCGAATGTTTTTATTAGCACCTGTGATTTCTATTTTTCTCATGGCTCCGTGGTAAGCATCCTCCAGACTGAGTTCTATCTCCATCTCGTAATCTTCACCATCTTGGGCTTGTAACTTTTGTTCTTGTTTTTCTTGCTTTTCTTTTTGTTTACCAAAAAACATTTCGAAGAAATCACTAAAGTTACCATCAGTCTTTTGTTCTTGGGGATTGGGTTTGGCTTCGGTTTTTTTCTCGGCAGCCTGGCGCGCCCTGAGATCTCGTTCTTTTTGTTTGTAAAATTCAGAAAAAGAATCGTAATTAGAATACATTTTTTCTTGTTTAAAAGATTGGGATCTGCTTGCGTAGGGCTTAGCATCAGGACCCATATTTGCGTACACATAGTCATAGCGACTACGTTTGGTTTTATCTTTTAATACTTCATAAGCTTCATTAAGCTCTTTGAATTTTTCTTCTGAGCCTGTCTCGGAGTCAGGATGGTACTGTTTAGCAAGCTTTTTAAACGCGCTTTTAACCGCCTTTTCATCGGCATCGCGATCCACACCAAGTGTTTTATAGTAGTCCTTAAAGTCCATTCTAGGATTGTTGGGCGGACATTTGATAGAGAACTATTCCAGTTGCAACAGAAACATTTAAACTATTAAAGTCCACGGGGATATGAACCGAGTAGTCGCAGTGTTTTAATACCTTGTCACTCAGTCCTTTACCTTCATTCCCAACTAAGACTACTGACTTTTCATGAAATTTAACTTTATTTAGCGAACTCGAGTTATCTTGATCTACGCAGGTGCCATAAATCCAGTAACCATGCTCTTTTAAGCGTAAAATCGAGTCCGTTGTATTACCAATTCTTACCAGAGGTATTTTTAAGGCCGCGCCCGCGCTACTGGAAATAACAGTGCTTGTTATTTGAGTTGATTTTCTGGCGGTAAAAATCAAAGCATCTACTCCAAAGGCCATGGCTGATCTTAAAATGGCCCCAAGATTATGAGGATCTTCAATGTTAACAGCAAGAATAATTTTTTTGAATTTTTCTTGGTTATTTTTTTCAAACAGAAAATCTTCTTCATGAATTTTTACTGGGCAAATCTCTGCAACTACTGATCTGTGGTCTTCTCCTTCAGCTAGTCTCTCTAGCTCTTGGCGAGGACTTCTTAGGACGGGTATTTTTTTGTTGCGCGCAAGAGTTTCGATTTCTTTGAGTTTTGGATTGTGAACATCGAGTAGCCAAATTTTATTAACAGACACGTCGGAATTTAGACATTCAATAACTGCATTTTTACCAAAAACCTTGTTGTCCGGCGGGTTTGAGCTCTCTGAGTCTCTTGGGGTAAAATCTTTTTTTGCAAAAGGTTTTTTTGTGTCTCTAGGGTTTTTAGAAAATCTCGAGCTTTTAAAGCTTCTTGCATCTTTAGAGTATCTAGAGCTTCTTTCCTTTTTTGAGTCTTTATCGTCTCTGGAGAATCTAGAAGTTTTTGTGTCTTTATCATCTCTAGAAAATCTTGACGATCTCGTGTCTTTATCATCTCTAGAAAATCTTGACGATCTCGTGTCTTTATCGTCTCTAGAGAATCTTGAAGATCTTGAGTCTTTATCGTCTCTAGAGAATCTTGAAGATCTTGAGTCTTTATCGTCTCTAGAGAATCTTGACGATCTCGTGTCTTTATCATCTCTAGAGAATCTTGAGCTTCTGGAGTCTTTATCATCTCTAGAAAATCTTGAAGTTCTAGAGTCTTTATCGTCCCTAGAGAATCTTGAGCTTCTGGAGTCTTTGTCGTCCCTAGAGAATCTAGAAGCTTTTGGATATTTAGAGCTACGCGAGTCTTTTGGGGAATCGCGTCTATCCTCCGACGTTTGTTTCTGTTTCGGAGCCGCTGCTTTCTGGAATCTTTGGCTTCGCTGTAGGGGTGGTCTGGGTTTCTTGTCTATCATTTATAGTTTCCTCTGTATTGTCTTCTGTGCTTAATATTTTAAATTGCTTAGGTCTAGGTTTTACACCGAGCTTAGGCATTGGCTTAGGCGCGCCTTCTGATTTTTGTTTTATTTCAGCAGCGGTTTTTAAGCGTCTATCTTCATTTGAGCTTGGTTGTCCTACCGTTATTTCTTTTGGTTTTTCACGCGATTTTATTTCATCTACTTCCGGTACTGGAGCTGATTCAGTTGGCTCTGTGCCAGGCGCAAAACGCTTGTAAACAGGGTTAGGAGTATATTCAGTCGCTAGTAAACCTGTCAGCGGGTCGATTGCGAGTAACTTGTAATCAACATTAAAACTAAATGGTCTTGGCGGTTTTGGTCTAAGCTCATAATACTTAGACATATATTCTTTCCAAACCCAAGCTGGCGTACTTCCACCAGTAGCGTATCTGGAGCCAACTTCAAGGTTTCTTTCGTTACCGCACCAAACAGCCGTCACGTAATCAGTAGTGAAGCCCACGAACCAAATATCTCTACTACCATCAGCTGTACCAGTCTTACCAGCAACAGGACGATCTGGAAGCTTAGCTCCTGCACCTGTACCAAAATTCACAACATCTTCTAGGATGCCCACCAATTGGGCGACATGCATCTCTGGTAATCTACCTTTTGGTGATGGCGTGTTTACTTCAAGGACATTGCCTTTGCGGTCGGTTATTTTTCTGATGAGAATAGGCTCGATATAAGTTCCGCCTCGAGCTATTGTCGAGTAGGCATTAGCCACTTCAAGAGGACTAAATGCCATAGCACCGAGTGCAAAAGATGGGACATTGATCATTGGTGATTTAATACCCGCTTCTCTAGCGGTTTCTATGATGTTCTTTACGCCGGTTTTAAGAGCGACTCTAACAGCTGGGACGTTACGAGAAAAAACTAGAGCTGCTTTTGCAGTAATTGGTCCATGATACTCATCATCAAAATTCTGTGGAACCCAATAGCCACCCGGGCTTCCATCATCTCTGATAGATAATGGAGTATCTTCAATAATAGTGCTAGGGTCAATAATCCCCTGCATGAAAGCTGTGAGATAAACAAAAGGTTTAATCGCACTACCAATAGTATGAGGATTAGTAGCTCTGTTGAATTGGTGTCTCCAGTAATCTCCTACTCCGCCCACAACAGCGCGAATTTCTCCGGTAGCTACATCCAGAGTAATAATAGCTCCCTGATTGATTCCACTAGCCGCGTTTTTAATACCAAGATCTAAGCTTTCTTCTGCTAGCCCCTGAGCAACTGGATCCAAGCCTGTATAAACTCTTAACCCTAGTGACTTAAGATCACTACGGCTATATCTTTTGGTGAGTTCTTGTTCGACATAACTAAAATAATATGGATATAGAGATAGATTACCTTTTGAGTATCTAAATTCTAATTTTGTTTTCATGGCTTTGTCGTATTCTTGCTTATTAATGTAGCCATTCTCAAACATTTTTTTAAGTACATAGTGTTGTCTTTCGATAGCTTTGTCTTTGTTTTTAGCAAGGTAGCTAGGAGCAGTAAGTAAGCCCGCTAAAAAAGCAGCTTCTTGAATATTCAGTCTAGAAGCGGGTTTGCTAAAGTAGCGCTGAGCGGCTCTCTCGATACCATAAGCGAGGTTACCAAAATATACTTGATTGAGATAGATCTCTAAGATTTTATCCTTCGGATATTTTGCTTCTACTTCAAAAGCAATCAAAAGCTCCAAAACTTTTCTGAAAATTGTTCTTTTATATCTTTCATCTTCTTTAATAAAAAGATTTTTTACCATTTGCTGGGAAATGGTACTTCCACCCTGAACTACACGACCGGCTTTTAAGTTAGCGGCCATCGCTCTTAAAATAGAAGTCATACTAAAACCGCTATGGTGATAAAAGTCACTATCTTCTGCTGCTAAGACTGCTTGCTTAGCGTAATCTGAGATTTGATTAAGCTTGACTACTTGTCGGTCTTCTTTACCTTGTAAAACGCCTACAAAATTATCTTCGTAATCATAGATCTCAATACTTCCAATAGGATGATAATCCTCAAGGATTTTTAGATCTGGGGCACCAAGAATTCTATTGAATACTGGAAGTATAATTCTCAGACTCAAAGGAAAAATGATAAAAATTATTGCAATAACGGTAAGTACGCGAATTAAAAATTTGCGATTTAGAAATCTTTCTGCAAAATTAAAATTAAAATCAGGATCCATCATAGTTTTTAAACAGTCTCACACTATATTTTAGCTTCTTAAAGGCCCCTTCTTTTAGTCTTAAGACAGTTATTATATTAGCTGGATAGGGGTTAATTAGATTATCTTGTATTGATACGCTTGCTATACGAATTCTTTTGAGTTTTGTAACTTTATTACCGAGTTTTTCGACCATTTTACGAATCTGGCGGTTGTAGCCCTGTTGAAGTATAGTTTGGAATTCATGATCCGAGAGTTGAACTGTTTTGCAGGGTTTTGTGCGAGCGATTTTAATGTTTTGATCTTTATCATTGATTTCAATTTCTACACCGCTTGAAAATTTATTTATAAAATTTTTGCTGATTGGTTTTTGACAGCGGACTATATACTCTTTTTCGTGCTGATATTTAGGGTGAGTGAGTAAATTAGTAAGCTTGCCATCATTCGTCAAAATCATCAGACCTTCTGAATTCTTGTCTAGGCGACCAATTGGATAAATGCGTGTGCTTAAAATCTCGTCAAGAATGGCAGAGTCTGACTCGCGAGCTTTTTGTTCAATAAAGCTAATTATATTGTTTGAAACAGAGTCATCACAAGTGGAAATTACTCCTTTAGGCTTATAGAAAGCTAGATATAAGCAATCTTTTTTTTCACTGGTCGAGCAGATATATTTTTTATTATTAAAATTAATTACATCGCCTTCCTGGACTTGATCTCCAAGTGCGGCAGGTTTTTTGTTTACTAAGACTTTACCGGATTTAATGAATTCATCAATCTCTCTGCGGGAGCCGATCCCTAAAGATGCTAGATATTTATTAAGTCTTATACTGGTTTGTTTGATGTTACAATTCTCTTTGTGACTCTAAATCCTGAATTTAATTATAACCTTAAAGAGCTAGTCAACAGATACAGCTCAATCAAGGAGTATCTTTGACTTACCTGAAATAGAAAAAGAAATTAAAAATTTAGAATCAGAAATGTCTAATCCAGGCTTTTGGGATGATCCCAATTCTGCTCAAACAAAGTCACAGTCATTAAGTTATAAAAAGCAAGAACTAGCAAAATTTAATAACTGGCACAAAAGAGTCAATGATTTGATTGATCTAGAGCGGATGCTCACTGAGCTTGCGCCTGATGAACAATTAGCCTTTCAAGAAGAAATCCAATCTGAATATGATCGTTTAATTAAAGAATTTAGGACATATGACTTCCAAAAAATGCTTTCTGGTCCTTATGATAATTCAGATGCGATACTCACTATTAATGCTGGTGCGGGTGGTACTGATGCTATGGATTGGGCTGAGATATTGCTTAGGATGTATACCAGATGGGCAGAGAATTTTAAATCTTTTAAAGTTCAGCTTCTTGAAAAATCTGCAGGCGAAGAGGCTGGAATAAAATCCGCCACCATAAAAATCTCTGGACCTTTTGCGTATGGTTATTTAAGTGCTGAAAAAGGCGTACATCGTCTTGTGCGTAAGTCGCCATTTAAATCATCTGCAGATAGCAGGCAGACTAGTTTTGCAGGGGTTGAGGTGACGCCAGTAATTCCGGACCTTGAAAAACTAATTGTATTAGAAGATAAAGATCTTGAAATTGAGACGATGAGATCTGGCGGCGCTGGTGGTCAGAATGTAAATAAAGTAGAAACTGCAGTTAGAGTCAAGCACATCCCTTCGGGTATTGTTGTTAAGTGTATGCAAGAGCGCAGTCAGCTCCAAAATAAATCTCTAGCTCTTGAATTAATTCGCTCTAAGTTACTTGCTATAAAAGAAGAAGAACACAAAAAAAAATTGGCCGATCTCAAGGGCCAAGTGGCCCAAGCTTCTTGGGGTAACGCTATTCGCTCATATATTCTTGATGAAGGTAGGGTAAAAGATGTCCGCACTAAGCATGAAACAAGAGATACTCAGGCTGTTTTAGATGGTGATTTAGACGAATTTATAGAAGCTTACTTGAAAATAAGCTAAAAAAACCATTGATTTAACTAGATAATTTGCTCCAAGATTATTTTAAGTGATTTTCTTAACCGTGTTTTAACTCCTATGTGATTTTTAGAGGTATCTCGGGGAAGGGGATTTTGGAGACAATAAAATGGCCGCAATAAACTCAACAACACAATTAGCAAAAATACGAAGCCAGATTGATGTCCAGCAACAAATTATCGGCCAACTTGAAATGGAATTGCAAATGGCGATTCTTGGAGCTCCTAAATCTAGCGGAGATCGTTCTGTCGCTGATGTCGTAGATGATATTCAGAGTATTTATAGTTCAGTTTCTGGGGGAAATTATCTGGGAGCTTCTTTTGAAGAAGGTGTTAAATCTTATTTGTCTGATAAACGTGGTACAACTTTAGATTTTAAAAACGAATTACCAGAGCAAGATATTCTTAGACATATGCTTTATCAAGCAAGAGCCTTACTAGGAGAGCTTCGCGTAGAAGAACAAGCATGGAATACCGAAGTAACAGAGGAAAAAAATCAAAGAAAAGCTTTAACTGATTTGGCTAAAGCCTGAGGAAGGTTAAGGATTATATCTCTTGCCATAACTGAGTATTCAGTTAGGTTTTCGCTTGCAAATGTTCCTGCTAAGCCATGTAGGTAGCTTGATACAATCGCTGAGTCTGTAAGTAAGTTTTTTAAATAAGGTTTTTTAGAGTGAAGCAGTTGGGCTGAAATTCCAGTTATTATGCCTGTTAACACATCTCCAGAACCAGCTGTCGCTAGCGCGGAATTGCCGTTATCATTTAAAAAGCAATCACCATCAGGATCTACAATGATTGTGGTAGGACCTTTTAGGAGAATGGTTGCGTTTAATTCAAGAGCTCTTTTCTTTAGGACTATGATTCTTTCAATAGGCAAGAGGGTTTCAAGAGAATCATCAGGGAATAATCGAGAGTATTCTTTAAGGTGAGGTGTGATGATTAAGGGGGCTTTGTGCTTTTTTAAAAGTTCGGTTTCACCTTTAAAAGCATTGATGCCATCGGCATCTAGAATTATTGGTTCGTTACTATTGGTTACTAATTTACGTATTAAAGTGTCATGATCTCGTCCTAGACCTGGTCCTATAGTTGTTACATCTGTGATGGTTTTTTGATTTAGGTCATTTAGGTCATGAGTGATTATCTCTGGCAATTGGCTAGCTATGATTGTTTTGGATTCCGGCTCGCTGTATAAATGCACTAGTCCTAGTCCTGAGCGCATGGCTGATAACCCAGTCAGGAAGCCAGCCCCAGGCATATTGGCGGAGCCTGCGACAATTGTCGCTGTGCCGTGATCATATTTAGAACCCTCTTGATTACGATTAGGTAGCAGGCCTGTGATTTCTTCGTGGCTAATTTTAAAGATTTTAGATTTATGCTCTTGCGCGCAAACTGCTTCTGGGTAAGGAATAGGCTGGATTGATTGCTTGCCAAAAAAATATTTAGCAGGATAAAAGCAAGAAGCAAGCTTGGTAAAGCCCATAGTGACTGTGTAATCGGCTTTTACAATCGTGTCATTAATAAGACCTGAATCGAGATCTATCCCACTTGGGCAATCGCAGGCAAGGACAGTGATTGATGGGATTTGGTGCTTTAGGGAATTTATGGCGAGAATTATTTCTGCTGTTAAGCCTTGAGCCTCACCTTTTATGCCGATCCCCAATAAAGCATCGACAAGAATGTGCTGAACTTCTTCATCGTCTTGTGTGCTTTTTATGTAGTCGACAAAATCATCAATATCACTAACTTGATTAATGAAACGGATTGAATCGCTATCTGGCTTGGGAAGGACTTCTTGAAGTTGAGTAAATGCTTTTAGGGCATCTCCCTTTAGGGTCTCGGGGCGCGCCAGACTAAAAACTTTTAGATTGTATTTTTGGCTTGCAAGCAAGTAAGCTAACTTAAAACCATCTCCGCCATTATTTCCCTTGCCGCAGACGATAGTAACAAAAGGAAACAAAGCGATATCATTGATATAAACTTCTTGGCTGATTTCTGAAATTTTTTCAGCTAGTCCTTCAGCAGCTATTTTC
>Ga0315902_10010931_pt1 | contig 11976 bp, 6 predicted proteins | sample LakEriMetagenome_9_FD_203523 | JGI IMG/M metagenome (GOLD analysis project Ga0315902, IMG submission 203523) | Freshwater fungal communities from buoy surface, Lake Erie, Ohio, United States - Buoy 12 MA117 | ecosystem: Environmental > Aquatic > Freshwater > Lake > Lake biofilm | place: USA... | reverse complement strand
GGGGAGTTCCACGGCGAAGCCGCCGATGGTCTCGACGTTCACCGCGACGCCGGGGCAGAGCTGGGCGAAACGCTGGAAGAAGGGCTTCCAGTCGATGCATCGGCCTTCGCCGAAGGCGGTCCACTGCACCTTGCAGCCCTTCTCGGTCGGCCACACGGCGGAGTCGCGCAGGCTGGTGGTCAAGGTGTAGGGGCCGAGCTTCTCGAGGGAATCCATCGGATCCTCGAGCGTCCAGAGCGCGTTGCCGCAGTCGAGGTTGACGCCCACGAACTCGCGTCCGGCGGCTTCCACCAGCCAGCACAGCTCGGTCGCCGTCATGTCCCCCGCATGGTTCTCAACGGCCACCTTCACGCCGAGGTCGAGGGCGAGGTTGCGACAGGATTTGAGGACCCGGACGGTGTCCTCCATCCGCGCCTCGATGCCTCCGGGCGTTCGGCGATCCTCGCGGGCGCCGAGCACCACGCGGAACACGGGCGACCCTGCCGCCTTGGAGAGTTTGAGTCCCAGTGCGAGGTGTTCCTCCGCGGTTCCCCAGTCCTTCCTGAAGGACTTCGAGCTGGGGCAGATGCTCCAGGATCCGAGGAGGAGCTGGACCTGTTTCGATGCTGCGTACTGGGCGAGGTCCTTGGCGGCGGGGATCTCGAGCGATCCGAGCGCGGGGAGATCGGTGATGAACAGTGTGTCGAGCTTCAGCCGGTCCGCGTAGTCGACCAGGTCCCGGCCCTTGAGGCCGAGGGCGCGCACCGCGAAGTTGTCCATGCCGAGGCGGATTCGCTGTCCGCTGGCGTCCAGGAGCGGGGCGGCTGCGGCCTGGAGGGGAAGGCGGCTGGTGGCCAGGGCGGCGGTGGCCAAGGTGGAGGCGGTGAGGAAATGGCGACGGTTCATGGCGATGGGAACCTCTTTGTCGCATCCGGGGGAACCCGGCTCAACGGGGAAGTTCTCCCGGAGCACCTCGCGGTATGCGGAGGGGGCGTGGGAAGAACGAGGAGAGGATTGAGCAGGAGTCCGGATGGACACGGGTCCCCCCCAGGATCTGCCCTTCGCCCGATCTTCCCGGCGTCAGCTCCCTCCCAGCGTGAGGGAATTCTTGTTCCCGTTCGGGACCCATCCCTGAGGAGCTGGATAGGTTCCCTTGGGAGCATGGAAGAGGCGGGTCGAGTTGGTGTAGCTCCCCCTTGGGACGAACCCGAGGACGCTTCCGAGAGGCGCGTTCACCGAGGTCATGGAGAATCCCTGTGGGGCCTCCGTCGCGGTGAAGGGGACGATTTCCCCGATGCTCTCGAACTCCACCGCATCGTGCATTTCGCCTCCGTGGTGCGTGGTTTGGGTCATGCGACGCCAGATCTGGACCCTCTCCGGACTCCGGGCGGGGGCGGTGACGATCCGAAGGAATCCCCCCGCATTCGCCGCATAGAAGCTCGTCAGCACATCCAATCCACGAAGGTCATTGGTGGCACCGGCATGGAATTCGGCGACCGGCTGGGGTGGTCCCATCAATGGCGAGGACGGCGGGGCCGAGTCGTTCGGCACGAAGAGATCCCAGCCCCAGATCCGCACCAGCGGGGCACGGCGGGCTGCCGGTGCGGTCACGATCCGCACCCGGCCCGAGCCGTCGACGTTGCCGGCCGCGAGGCTCAGGCCCCCGTCGAATCCCGGTTCATAGGCATTGAAGGACGCCAGCAGGTTTCCGGTGCGACCGCTGAGCACGTGCACCGTTCCGTCCGCACCGCGTCCCCCCCCCACGATGATATCGCTCCGGTTGTCCCCGTTGATGTCCCCGGCCGCCACCGTCAGGGGCCACGGGTAGTTCGGGCCGAATGGCTGGAACTCCCAGAGGGTCTTCGAGGATAGCGAGGAACCGTCGAGAACCCGGATCCGGCCTCCGACTGCGGTTGCCACGATCGCATCTGGGATGCCGTCAAAATTGACGTCACCCGTGGCAACCGAAGAGATTCCATCCGTGTAGCCGATCCCGAAGGGTAGGATCCGCAGTAGGGGGGTGGTTTGGATGGCGCCGGAGTCGCCGGCAAATTGGAGGAAGATCCGGATCTCCCCTCCTCCCGATGCGTCCGCGCTGAGAAGCAAGGGGTTCTCGGGGATGACATTCAAGACGGCCATCATGCCTCCGTCCTCATGCAGCAGGTTGTGGCAGTGGTACACCCCCTCGCCCAGGGTGGGCTTCCAGCGGATACGGAAGACGCTGATGGTATAGGGATCCATGTACCAGACGTCCTGGTCGAAGAAATGGGGTGGCTGGGTGTATCCGGGTTCCCCCAGCCGGTAGGCCTGGGCCTGGAAACTCTGCATGTGGAGGTGGATCGGATGGGGGATCGGATCGAGGTTGGTCACGGTCCATTCCTCCACGCGGTTGGCCCTGGGCTGGAAAACGGGCGCGTTCGGGAAGACCTGCCCGTTGATCTGGAATTGCCTCTCCTGCCCGATCACCGGGGATTGGAAGGTCACCGATCGGGAGACGTCGACCATCTCCAACGCCAGGGTCTTGTACTGCGAGGTGGGGCTCGTCAGGATTCTGTCCTTCCAGTCCGCTGGATCTCCTCCCCGGCCGCTGCCATGGATCCGGGCGATGGGTTGGGTGTATTCCGTGGTGAGGTCAGTGGGTTGGATCGCCGTGGCCACGAAATATTGGATCTGCCCCTCCCTGGGCGCGGAGATGATCTCGGAAACCCGCTTGCCCGGTGCCAAGGCCACACGGGCTTTCGGGACCGTCTGGGGAAAGGCTTCGCCATCCTGCGCCGAGTAAAAGGTCTCCGTGTTTGGGGATTGAATCCCGTTCCAATCCCACTCCGCCGGAATGAGGGAGACCGGCTGGAAGGTCCGGATCAGATCCCGCACGTCGAGCTGCAGCCCGATCCAGAGTTCATAGGGGCTCCGCATCCGGATGTCCGGCATGTATCGGCCGTTGATCGTCAGTTGGAAGTGGCCGCTGTCGACGGCTGTGAGGGGGACGAGGGTAGGCCGCCCGGTGGTGGGATCCGGTTGCACCGACTGCGCCTGCACCATCATGAGGCGCGTCGGAAGCGATTCGATCTGGTCGATGTTGTTCCGCCGATCGCCGACAACCAGGAAACCAGCCAGTCCGCGGTAGACCTGGTCCGCCGTGTACCCATGCCGGTGGGGATGATACCAGGAGATCCCGGGCTCCGTGTCCGAGGGTATCTCGTACTCGTGGAGGTTTGACATCCCGGGAGGGATGGAGAGCAGGACGTTGTCGGCATTGCCCGAGGGGGAGATGACCAGTCCGTGGGTGTGGAGATTGGTAGGTTGGCCGGGCAAGCTGTTCTTGAGCCGGATGCGGAGCCGGTCACCGGGCTGGACGGCGAGGGTGGGTCCCTGGGGTCCGTCCCCAGACGAGGCTCCCGTGGACGACGCACCGGTGTGGATGGTCCAGGCGTAGGTGTAGAACCCATCCACGAGGGTCGGAATGCCGGGAGCCAGCGGCGATGCGGGATTGGCGAGTTCAATGACCTGGGAGCTCGGATGGGCCTCCAGCGTGATGTCCAGCAGCCCATCGACGCTCCGGAGTTCCACCGGGTCGGCCAGTTCTTCCGTCTCCACCCGGACCCGGAAGAACCGGGATTCCCCGCCGATCGGGACCTCGAGGCTATCGACCGTTCCGGCAACCGTGTGGACGGCCAGGTCCGTCCAGACGGGCTTTACGAGGTTCTGGCATCCCTGCCAGAGGATTCGGCGGGCATCGGATCCGACGACCGCTTCCAGCCGGGCGGTTCCCCCTGCCGGGAGCGTCTTGATCGCGATCGCCGAGGCCTGTGACACCTCGGACCAGGTGCTGGTGAGGATCAAGAGGAGGATCAACGGGAGGGAGCGGGCGATCATGGTTTCGGAACCCTGTGTATCGCATTCGGAGGAACCCGACTCAACGGGCAAGTTCTCTAGGAGCACCTCGTGGCACGCTCGCGCCGCCCCTGCCAGTTCCGGAGAGGGTTCAATCGGGGTGACGCCAGACCCCGCGTGCATTGAAGGCCATCCCGAGTTGGGATAGCTTCCGTGCATGCCGACACTTTTCCGCCGGCTGGGAACCACGAGCCACTGTTCACCGCTGACGCGCCGTCTCAAGGCGGCGGGCCTCGGTGACGGGCAATCCCTGATGCGTCTCGCCGTGCAGCGCGGGTGTCGGTACTATCAGGATTCAGTGACGGGAACGGTTTTGGAGCCGGGCACGGACCGGATTTCAAACGAGGAATTGTGCATTGGCCTGCTCCATGGCAGCCAGGATTGGTCTCCAGCCCTGATTCGAATGGGCGCCGCCATGCTGGGGGCCCATGGGAACAGACCCGACCAGATCGTCCGATTGGCTCGGATGGAACGTTCCGAGGCGGTTGTCCGGGAGTTGGCCAAGGTTGGGAATGATGTCGAACCGGACAATCGGCTCTGGTCGTACCTGCTGGAACACCTTCCCGAGCGTGGCGCCATCCCTGCGGGAGTGCTGCCCCACCCGACTCGTTTCTTTGCCATGACCGCGATCACCCGCGAGGGGCGTGGAATCCGCAGGCAGTGGATCCGTCCCAACGGGAGCCATGGATAACGCCTCCAGGATCCTCCTGTGCCTCGACCGGCATCTCGACCATGAGGTCCAGCTGATCCTCTATGGTCGTGCGGCCATCCAACTCGGTTTTCCCAACGCGCCGGAAGCGGTGGCGAGATCTCTGGATGTCGATGCGATCATCCCCTCCAGCCGTGTGGATGCGCTGGCAGCAGACCATGGGTTCTGGGATGCGCAGCAAGCCGCGAATCTGGAATTGGAGTCTGACGGGCTCTACATCACGCACCTTTTCCCATCCGAGATGGTCATCCTTCGCGGCGACTGGCTGGATCATCTGGTTGCCTTGGATAGGCCAACCCCCCGTCACCTCCGATTGTTCCGCCCCGATACTGTAGACCTGGTGCTGACGAAGATGATGCGAGGTCTGGATCCTTCGGACCTCGAGGACGCTGCCTTTCTCTGCCGGGAGGGGAAGTTGTCCCGTTACGAACTCGAGGCTGCTTTCAGGGGCGCTGTGGTTCCGCCGATACCGGAGATCCTCCAATCTTTCGAGACCTGCCGACCGATCATCCTTGGGTTCGGTACCGATCCGTAATGCAGAGTGAGGGGCTTCAGGCTCCGTCTCGATCCGCATCAGGAGATCCGGCCCCTCCGGGCTTGGCGGACTCCTCCGCCTCTCCGCCGAGCTGGGTCCACCAGTGGTGGTACAGGCGCTCAAGCGTCTCCGCTGGATCCTCCACGAGGAGCGCCTCGCGGATCTTCGTCGCATACATGCCGAAGGAAAGGGGCGGCACGTGCGGCACGGGGCGCATCCGGACCTCGCGTCCCTCCTGCCGGAACTCCCCGAGGAATCGCTGGGCCCCCTCCACATCTAGGAATGTCTGCACCGCGTCCCGTCGTGCCTCGCGCAAGAGCACGTGGTCGGGCTCGTGCTCGGACAGCACGTTGAACAGCACCTCGGAGGACCACTGAAGCTTCCGGACGGACTTCTGTTCCCCGAAGAAGTTCCGGTAGACCATGAGCCCCGTCTGGGCGGCGTTGCGGAAGTGGTATTTGAGGAGGTCCGAACGCGAGAGGGAGGCCTCCAGTTCCTTCGCGAATCCCGACGGATCCAGGAGCGCGGGGAAATCCGCGGGCTGCAGGCGCTGTCGCGGCGACACCGTCAAAACGAAGCCGTAGTCGTCGGTGGAAGCCAGCGCGTTGCCACCGCGCAGACGGGACAGTCGGAGGGCCAGGACCCGGCTCAGGGCGTCGTTGGCAGCGCGTCCGATCAGCGAGTGGAAGAAGTAGTGGAGGGCCACGGGGCCGGGTGACGGTGCCTCCGGGAGGAGACGTGCCACGGGGCCCAGACGCAGCTCCTGCTGACGGGGCCCCGATCGACGACGCACGGGCTGCGACGGTGGCGTCTCCGGCAGGGGTGAAGGTTCCGCGAACTCCTCGACCAGCAGGAACTCGCGGGTCGGGATCTCGCTGATCTGGTGCTGCCCCGCATGGATCCTCAGGAGGATGGCGGCGTTGGGTTCCTCGCACTCCAGGCGCCGGGCCACCCACGGTGCCAGTCCCGGGCTCTGTTCGAATGGGATGGATTCCAGACGTGCCCGCAGTTCCGATCGGAACCGGGAGATCTCGAGTCCCACTCGATTGGAGAGCGGCATCTTGTTGGCCCCCCAGCGGGGTACCGTCGGCACGGTGCCGTCGGCCCGGCTGACCCACGCCTCCATCGTGCCGATGCGATCCAGACGCAGTGCACGGCCTCCGAGTGCAAACACGTCGCCGACGCGCAGCTGTCGCAGGAACGATTCCTCCACGGTGCCGAGCTGCGAGTTCCGGAGCAGGATCCGCACGACCCCGTCGTTCGGAATCGTCCCGATGTTCTGGAGGAAATCGCGTCGGACCGATCCCGCCCGGGCCTCGAAGGTCCCCCGTGTCTCGTCAAGGACGATCTTCCCAAACACCTCCGTGTACTGCTGTCGCAAGGCCCGTCCGCCCCCGGCCAGGAACTCGAGCACGGCGTCGAGATCCGTCCGGGACAGGTTCCGGTAGGGCCAGGCTCTCCGGACGAGGTCGAACGCCTCTTCGATCGGGGTCTCCCCCAGACAACCGAGGCTCATGACATGTTGTGCGAGCACGTCGAGCGGCGCTTCCGGGATGCGGATCTCGTCCAGATGTCCGCGTCGGGCCAGGAGTGCGGTGGCGGCGCACTCGACCAGGTCGTTGACGTTGGTGGCCATCAGCAGGCCTCGACTGACCTCCTTCAGCGTGTGTCCCGCGCGGCCGGTCCGCTGCAGGGCCTTGCTGACGCCCTTCGGGGTCGAGAGCATGACCACGAGGTCGATGCTCCCGATGTCGATCCCGAGCTCGAGTGACGTGGAGCAGACCACGCAGCGCAGTTCGCCGCGCTTCAGCTGGTCCTCGACCTGGAGTCGGACATCCCGGTCGAGGCTGGCGTGATGGCATTCGATCCGGTCGGCGAGTTCCGGAAGCGTCTCCTTGAGCCAGTAGGTGGCGGATTCGGCACCGCTCCGGGTGTTGGTGAAGACGAGGGTGGTGCGGTGTTTCCGGATGAGCTGGGCGAGGTTCCGGATCATCCGGGCACCGCTGAACCCCGCGAGGGGGTAGGGACTCTTCTGGAGCGGCGTGTAGACCCGGAGGTCGAGGCGCTTGATGGCGGAGACATCCACCACACGACACGGGCGTCCCCCGCCGGACAGGAAGGCGGCGATGCGGTCGAGCGGGTGGACCGTCGCGGAGAGCCCGATGCGCTGCAGGGGGCGTCGATCCGGTTGGGCTTTGCGGATGAGAGCCTCGAGCCGCTCGAGGCTCAGGCTCAGGTGGGAGCCCCGTTTGGACTCTGCGAGGGCATGGACTTCGTCGACAATCACCCAGCGGATCCCCGCGAGGTGCGGGAGCCAGCGGTCCTGGCTCAGCATCAGGGCGAGGCTCTCCGGCGTCGTGAGCAACAGATGCGGGGGATTCTCGAACTGCCGACGGCGTTCTGCGGGATCGGTGTCCCCGGTGCGGAGCCCGACCCGGATCGGGGCCTCGCCTCCATAGCTGGCCCGGAGGGGTCCGCTGAGGTTCTTCTCCAGATCGTATCCCAGCGCCCGGAGCGGGGAGAGGTACAGGGCCTGGATGCCGGCGGGTGGCGTGCCCGAGGCCAGTTCGCGGGCGAGCCGGTCCAGGATCGGGAAGAACGCCGCGAAGGTCTTGCCGGTGCCGGTGGGGGAGACGATCAGGACGGATTCACCCGCCTCGATGAGGGGCCAGGCTGCTGCCTGGGGCGGCGAGGGCGTCTGGAAGGTCTCCCGGAACCAGCGGGCCACCGGGGATTCCGCGTCGGGCAACGGCCCATCCACGCCCCGGTTGGGCGCGCGGGGATCGGGTGTTGCCTGGCCCTTGGGCATTGGATCCCGACAGTGGGGTGATTCCCGGCGAAGACCAAACTTCCCTTTGCCAATGGCCCGGCCGTTCGCAATATCCGCGTTCCTTTGCGACGCGGAATCCCATCTCCTGCGTCTCCGACCCATGAAACGCACGCACCATTGCAACGAACTTCGGCCCTCACACGCGGGTCAGACCGTCACCCTCGTCGGCTGGGTCCACTCCCGCCGGGATCTGGGAGGGGTGCTCTTCATTGATCTCCGTGACCGGGAGGGTCGCACCCAGACGGTGTTCGATCCGGCGGACCTGCCCAAGGAGGTGTTCGAGGCTGCAACGCATCTCCACGCCGAGTCGGTCCTCGAGGTCACCGGAACCGTCCGGGTGCGTCCCGCGGGCACCGACAACTCCAAGATCCCGACCGGACAGGTCGAGGTCCTCGTGAAGTCGTGCGTCGTGCTCAACCACGCGGCGGTGCTGCCGTTCCCGGTCGACGACCCGGAGGTCGCCAACAAGGTCAACGAGGAGCTGCGACTCCAGTACCGGTATCTCGACCTGCGCCGGCCCGAGATGATCCGCAACCTCCGGACCCGCTCGAAGGTCGCGATCGCCACGCGGAGCTACATGGACGAGCAGGGGTTCCTCGAGGTCGAGACCCCGACGCTATTCAAGTCGACCCCTGAGGGTGCCCGGGAGTTCCTAGTCCCGAACCGTCGAGACCCCGGCACGTTCTACGCGCTCCCCCAGTCGCCCCAGCAGTTCAAGCAGATCCTCATGGTCGGCGGCGTGGAGCGCTACTTCCAGCTCGCTCGCTGCTATCGCGACGAGGATCTCCGGGCCGACCGCCAGCCGGAGTTCACCCAGGTCGACATCGAGATGTCCTTCATCGACCGGGAGGACATCTACGCCTTGATCGAGGGGCTGCTGAAGCGCGTCTGGAAGACGGCGCTGGGGATGGAGATCCCGACGCCGTTCAAGCGGATTCCCTTCGAGGAGGCCCTGAACCGGTGGGGCATCGACAAGCCGGATACCCGGTTCGGCATGGAGCTGGTGGACTTCACCGACGACTTCCGCACCTCGTCCTTCAAGGTCTTCGCCGGTGCCGTCGCCAACGGCGGCGTGGTCAAGGCCCTCAACGCGAAGGGACTCGCCGGCGCGACCCAGGGTCAGATCGAGACCATGACCGAATACGCCAAGAGCTTCGGCGCCAAGGGGCTCGCGTTCATCAAGGTCGAGAATGGCGAGTGGAAGTCGCCGATCGTGAAGTTCTTCACCGAGGCCGAGAAGGCGGCGCTCACCACGAAGCTCGGGATCGAGGAAGGGGACCTGATCCTCTTCGCCGCCGACCAGTGGCTGAATGCCTGTGAGATCCTCGGCAAGATCCGCCTGTACTGCGCCGAGGTGCTGAAGGCGCAGGGTAAGCTGGTCATCGATCCGAACCGGTTCGACTTCCTCTGGGTCGTCGACTTCCCGCTCCTCAGCTACGACAAGGAGATGAACCGCTGGTATTCCAGCCACCATCCGTTCACCGCGCCGGTGACCGAGGACATCCCGCTGCTCACGAGCGATCCCAAGAAGGTCCGGGGCCAGCACTACGACATCGTGGTCAATGGCGTGGAATTGGGTGGCGGCTCGATCCGGATCCATCAGCCGGAGGTCCAGCGGACGATCTTCCAGGACATCCTGGCGATCCCCGCCGAGGAGACCCAGCTGCGGTTCGGCTACATGCTCGAGGCGTTCCAATACGGCGCGCCGCCGCACGGAGGCATCGCGCTCGGGTTCGACCGCATGATCGCCATCCTCTGTGGCACCCAGAGCATCCGCGACGTCATCGCCTTCCCGAAGACGGCGAAGGGTGTCGACCTCATGACCGCCTCCCCCTCGACGGTGACCGGTCGTCAGCTCCGCGACCTGCACCTCGAGGTTAAGGCGGCCCAGCCCAAGTAGGGGGCGGGGAAGTTGAGAGCTGAGAGGTGAGAGCTGAGAGCTGAGGGTTAATACAATCCTCACTAGGGCCTGCGCCTGGTGGGGGAGCAGTGCCCTGCGAACCGGGCGCGGGAGCGCCCCTCGAGTGACGCACTCCGTTGGGTCCCTTATTTCCGAGGGGCGAGTGACCCAGTAGTGCAGCCGGATTCCTCCGACGCGTCAGCACATCGTGTGGGTGATGGAGTGGTCGGGAGGTCTCGGGATCGAGAGGGGACGCATAAGATCGAAGCCCCACGCCACAGCTCAAATCCGGGAGTTACAGGGAGATGTTTTGTAAGCCTATCGGTGGGCAGTAACCGGAGTCTTGACATCCCTTCCTCGACATGGTTATTGGACTATTATGCGTGTGATTTGTGCCCTCCTCGGAATCTGTCTTGGAGCAACCGTTGCCCAAGCCCAAAGTCGGAATTCGAATCCTCGCCAAGAGCCTATAAGGCCGGGACTCGTGCCGACTCCGCCGGCTGTGGTGTCGAAGCGTGCGAAACCGAGGCTGCCTGAGGTGGGGAAGGAGTTCAGGCGTCCGTCGCCTTCGGGAGGAAAGTTTGTCTGGGTCCCTCCTGGCAGCTTCTACATGGGTTGTGACTCGGTCCCGGGGGAAACCTGCGAAAACAACGAGAGGCCCCGGCACAAAGTGATACTGACTAAGGGCTTCTGGATGCTGGACCATGAAGTGACCCAAGCGGAGTACGAGGCGGTAGTGGGATCCAATCCGTCAGAGGTCAAGGGTCGGAACCTTCCCGTGACCAACGTGAGTCGGGGCGATGCCGAAGATTTCTGCAGAAAATTGACCGCGAGGGATCAGAGGGATGGATGGTTGTATCGGGAGTTAACGGTCTATCGGTTGCCGACGGAAGCCGAGTGGCAATACGCGGCGATGCACGGGTCCTCCGATGTAGTCCCGGAAATTGCCCCGGGAGCGACCTGGTGGTTTTATGGGTTCGTTGGAAGACATACTCCCGAACCCGGGCTTCAGCCTGTGAGAACATCATGGTCTTTCCCTTGGGGTTTGTACGACTTGAGCGGGAATGTCTGGGAATGGTGTGCCGACGATCTAGCATGGTATCCCGGTGATGCGTCAGAGAGAAAAAACCCCTGGGGTAAAGGGGATAGTGCCGTGGCGCGTGGTGGTTCTTTCGACACAATCCTTCGTGACCTGCGCTACAACTACCGGTTGTCGATCGATCGGAACACGCGGAGAAATGATCTGGGTTTTCGGGTGATCGTAACGCTTCCGCGTGATCCTTGACAAAGGACAGAGGATGAGGCCCATGACCAGATGATCAGATCGGGTACCGGTGGGGGAGCAGTGCCCTGCGAACCGGGCGCGGGATCTCCCCTCGAAGGAGGGATCGCACTCCGATGCGTTCCGATCTTATCTGCAAGGAACTGCAGCCGGATTTGGCCAGGCTTGTTTGAACCCTTAGCACTCCACTCCCAGCTGCTCCCCCAGTCCCCATCTGGATCGCGAAGGGTGGGTGGAGATGTCGGGTGATCGGGTTCATTGATGTGTTGGCGGACCCGACCCCGTCGCGGGTGGCGTGAAGCGCAACCGAGGGACCGAGATGGGGCCGCGAGGGACCAAAGCCCTGTCAGTCCTGATCTGCCCGGGATAGGACGGAAATAGGGTCTAGACACTCCGCCGGTGCTCCATAGGCTTCCGGGCTCGTTATGGACTGGAAACCGCATGTGGCAGTGGTGGGCGCGACCGGCGCGGTCGGCGTTGAAATGGTGGAGACCCTGGAGAAGCGGAATTTTCCGGTGGGGAAACTGACCCTGCTGGCTTCTGCCCGGTCCGTGGGCAAGACGCTGCCCTTCCGCGGCAAGGACCACGCCATCACCGAGCTGACCCGGGACTCGTTCCAAGGCATCGACATCGCCCTCTTCAGCGCCGGCGGCAGCATCTCCAAGGAATTCGCCCCCGTCGCGGCGGCCGCGGGATGCGTCGTGGTCGACAATTCCAGCGCCTTCCGCCAGGACGATACCGTCCCGCTGGTGGTGCCGGAGATCAACCCGCAGGATATCCCCACCCACCGGGGCATCATCGCCAATCCGAACTGCACGACGATCATCACCCTGATGGCCCTGTTCCC